>ERZ1034984.1744-NODE-1744-length-19296-cov-8.768567_pt1 | contig 19296 bp, 15 predicted proteins | sample MGYA00520589_ERZ1034984 | MGnify/ENA primary metagenome ERZ1034984 (study PRJEB33766, sample SAMN09781790) | gut metagenome | biome: gut microbiome | host: Homo sapiens | place: Madagascar | study: EMG produced TPA metagenomics assembly of the PRJNA485056 data... | reverse complement strand
ATTTTTACATTTGAATTTCTTTCTCTCTTTTTCCTTTTATAAAAATAACATTTAGGAAAATAAAAGTCTAGGCAGGATTTTAAAATCACTTTAGATTGTTTATTTTAAATTTAATCAGAAAAATCAAATATCAATTTATCAACATTTTCATAAGAAGATGAAATAATTAATTTGGAACCCTGCGCATATGATTGTGATTTTATTTTAGCATTTTCTCTATTCGCCCAGTTAGCATAACTTTCTGAATTGCGCGTAATATCCCATACTGCATTATTATTTTTAAAAATCGCTGTAGCCTCATTCTGTGTACAACCTATAAAATTAGGCATAATTATACCATAAGATATGTTTAAGTTTTTAAATATATTATCAGTTGCAAATTGAACCGATGTTATATATTGCCCCACAGGAATAGATTGACTAACAACATAACCACCATATAACCCTGTTCCTTCACTAACATATATTGTTGAACAACCTGTATTATTAACGCTAAATCCGTATGGATTTAAAAGGCTATTTATTGTTCCTTTTACTTCTTGTGAATTTAAGCCATATAAATTAGGAACTTCTATTCCAGCTGTACTTGACACATATACCATTTTACCATCTGTTTCCTGTGCGGTAATTTCTCCAATTGCCCCAGCTCTATCTGGTTCTGCTTTCTTTATTTCACAGAAATAGCCATAGGAATTAAGTGTATCCTTAGCCTGTTCATATGTCATACCTATAACATTTGGTACTAAATCATCTACAACATTTCCGCTATCATTATAATCTTTGTGTTCCTCATTCAATGTAATATGTTCTTCATTAGTTGTTTCTTCCTTCTCTTGTTCAGACGAATATTCTTCTATAACTAAAGGGTTTTCAGATATGTTTTTTTCTTCTTCATTTACTTCATTTTCTTGTGAAGAATTAATTTCAGCAATTGAATTATCTTGTACAGTTGATTTTTCAATGTTTATCTCCTCTTTATTTTCTTTTGTTTCCTTTCCTGCATCAACAGAATTACTATTGACGTTACCACAAGCAGACAATAAGCATACTGATATCACTAAAATAATAATATAATTCTTTTTCATAAATACTCTCCTTTGTAATTTTTCAAAAATCTATGCCTTTATTATATTCGTTTTTACGAAGATATTCAAGCTAAAGAATACATATTAAACTTATTTCATAAACTATATGGAATGGAGGTGCTATGATGATTGACTATTCCCCTTTCTGGGATACACTTGAAAAGTCAAACGAGAACTGGTATACGCTCACAAACAAACACCATATGTCACATAGTACCCTCCACCGATTAAAACACAACAAGGACGTATCAACTAGAACACTCAACGATTTGTGCAGAATTTTGCAGTGTGATGTATGTGATATTGTTAGATATATACCATCAGATATAGATCAGACGTTATAATTGCGTAAAAAATAAGCACCTTAAGATTTTACTCTGTCGGTGCTTATAATAAAAACATAACTACTTTGGATGGGCGGTGTATCCATCATCTCAGGTACTCAAAAGAGTGTGTCGGGAACCATTTCCGACCTCAAAATAGTTATGTCTATCACTATTTTATTATTTCTACATATATATTATACCATTATTTTATATCATCGTCAATAAAAAACCCTTTAATTCTTCCGCTATGTAATCGCCTTTCAATCTTTGATTGTTGTATATCAATCATAGTCGAAACATAAAGATATTCTCCCTCAGTATCTAATTTAACTCCTATCATTACGTTATCTGCATATCTTTTTATAAGCTCTATACTTGTTCCCTGTTCATTAGGATTAACACCTATATAATCCGGTTCAGCGATAATATCCGGTATATAGTCAATATACTTTAAGCATTTATAGTGTTTTCTTTTTACTATATGCGATGGAAGACCTTTTGACCTATATATGCCCATTTTTTCTATATTAATTCCTAATATATCATTAAATTTTGAATTATATTCTCCTACTTTAAGTAATTCTTGCCTTTTATCCATCTACTCTCCTTACAAATGTTATAATTCAATCACTATATGTATCCTATACACAGTTTTATATTTCAAAACAAACAGCATCTCCAATCATCCTAAATGAAGATGCTATATCTAAACATTTTATATATCAAAGAGCGAAATTATACTTTATCATTTTATAAAAAGATAGCATTTAAAAATATATGAATAGCAGATTGGTTTCCCTACCCCAATCAGGTCAACTTCTGTGTATATTTTAATTCCTCACAGAAAAGGATGGCGTGGCTATTCATTTCACACCAATATTAAATCCCAGCCCTAATTCCCATACGTCTGAACCTTCTCATTAAGGTCATAAGGTGTAGTCTGGTATACATAATAATTCAGCCAGTTAGTATAAAGATTATTAGCGTGGCTTCTCCAAGATAACACTGGCTTTCTGTTGCAATCATCATCTGGATAATAGTTCACTGGAAGTTGTGGCTCAAGCCCCTTGTCTAAATCTCTCTTATATTCCTGATCAAGTGTCATTCTGTCATATTCAGGGTGACCCATAACAAATATATGCTTGCCGTCCTGTCCTATTGCAATATATATGCCCGCTTCATCTGAATCAGCAAATACCTTGAGCTGTTTGTTGTTTAATATATCTTTCCTGCACGCTTCTGTATATCTTGAATGTGGTGCCATAAAGAAATCATCAAATCCCCTTACAAGAGGCTCTTTTCTGTTAAGAACGTGGTGCTTGTATACACCTGATAATTTCTCATCAAGAAGAACTTTCTTAATTCCATAATGGTAGTAAAGTCCCGCCTGTGCACCCCAGCATATGTGGAGTGTTGATGTAACGTGCTCTTTTGACCACTCCATTATTGTTGTAAGCTCATCCCAGTAGTTCACTTCTTCAAATGCAAGCTTTTCAACTGGTGCTCCTGTTATTATAAGTCCATCGAAATTTCTGTCTTTTACATTAGAAAATGTTTCATAAAATTTCTTTATATGTGATGATGATGTATTCTTTGACACATGTGATTCTGTCTGTATAAATGTCACATCAATCTGTAATGGAGTATTAGATAATGCTCTTAATAACTGCAATTCTGTGTCCTGCTTTATTGGCATAAGATTAAGAATTGCTATCTGCAATTCTCTGAAATCCTGTGAAAGTGCCCTGCTTTCGTCCATCACGAATATATTTTCTTCCTCTAACTCGTGCTTAGCTGGAAGATCATTCTGTATTTTAATTGGCATATTTACCTCGATTCCTGTGTAAATCACATTTTAATATAGTCAAACTTACTGTTAATGATGTATTCTACAACAATTCATCTTTTCCTGCAAGCTTGATGAATTCTTCCTCCGTAATCACTGGAACACCAAGCTGGGCAGCTTTCTTGTTCTTAGTTGACTGCGATGTACTATCATTATTAATAAGATACGATGTGTTACCTGTGACAGAACCTGTCACCTTGCCTCCCATACTCTCTATAAGTGCCTTAAGTTCATTACGGTTAGCAAAATGATTAACATTTCCTGTTATAACAAATGTCTTGCCAGCAAGTTCCTCTGTTGTCTGTGCATTTTCAGCCTCTTTAATATTAACCTCACTTAATATGTCAAGATACTCATCTTTCTTATCTTCATTTTTAAAATATTCAACAAATGTCTCTGCTATAACTTCACCTATTCCATCTATATCAGTAAGTTCATCTGCTGTAGCTTTAAGAACAGCCTCAGGGTCATTATTAAGCTTATTAACTATTAATCTTGCTGTGGAAAGTCCCACATTATCTATTCCAAGGCCATATATAACCCTGACTAAATCTGTATCTTTCGCCTTTTCAAGTGCTTCAATAAGATTATTATAAGATTTCTCGCCAAAGCCCTCCATTGCTGTTATTTCATCTTTATATCTTGATATTCTGAAAATATCCCCTCTCTTTTTCAGGAAACCTTTCTGAATGAACTTTTCTAAAGTTGCCTCTGATAAACCGTCTATATTAAGTGCATCTCTTGATGCCAGAAGTGCAAAGCTTTTTATGTGCTTAGCCTGACACTGTTCATTATCACAATACAATGATTTTACATCATTAACATCGCTTATCCTTGTCTTTCCACCACATACCGGACAGACTTCTGGTATCCTTACTGTTCCGCTCTGTGTAATATTTTCTGCAATCTGCGGAATAATCATATTGGCCTTAAATACTTTAATTGTGTCACCTATTCCAAGCTTAAGACTTTCCATTATGCTTATATTATGCACGCTTGCCCTTGAAACTTTAGTTCCTTCCAGTTCAACCGGTTCAAATATTGCCACAGGATTGATAAGTCCCGTTCTTGAAGCACTCCATTCTATCTCTTTTAATGTAGTTTCTGCTGTTTCATCTGTCCATTTGAATGCCATAGCATTTCTTGGAAACTTCGCTGTTCTTCCAAGCGATTCACCATAAGCAATATCATCATATATAATAACAAGTCCATCTGACGGAAAATCGTTATTAACAATTGTATGCTCAAACCAGTCAATTGCATCTAGTATATTATCTTTATCAACTTCCTTATATTCAACAACATCAAATCCCTGGCTTTTAAGCCATTCAAACTGGCATTTTCTTGAATTATTAAAATCTACTCCATCTGCTGATACAAGCGTAAATGCAAAGAAATTGACATTACGCTCTTTTGTTATCTTATTATTGAGCTGTCTTACTGAGCCACTGCAAAGATTTCTTGGATTTTTGTACTTGGCATCTGTTTCAGGAATTTCCTCATTAATTCTGTTAAAATCAGAATAAGTTATAATTGCTTCTCCTCTTAACACAAGTCTTCCCTTATAACTTATAGTTACAGGTATATTCTTAAACATTCTTGCATTGTTAGTAATAATTTCACCAATCTGTCCGTTGCCTCTTGTTACCGCCTTTACCAGTTCTCCATTCTCATATGTAAGAACTATAGTAAGTCCATCAAGCTTCCACGATAACAATCCTTTCTGGTCTTTTAACCAGCTCCTTAAGCTTTCCCTGTCTTTGGTCTTATCAAGACTTAACATTGGTGAGTCGTGTCGTTCCTTTGGAAGCTCACTTAATACTTCATATCCAACATTTACTGTAGGACTGTCCGAAAGCACACAGCCAGTTTCCTCTTCAAGCTTTTTAAGTTCATCATATAAAGCATCATATTCATAATTAGACATTATTTCCTGTCCCTCTGAATAATAGCTTTTTCCTGCCTTATTAAGAAGTGCAACAAGCTCCTTAATTCTATCTAACTTCTCCATATCTTAATATTCCTCCAGATTAACAATTAAATATACATACCTATAAACCTATTTCAAAGCTTCTCTTATCCAGCTATAGCAAAAAAAGCAGCACTCACACCCTACAGGCTGTTATAAAGCTTTTCTTTCTCTGCACCCTCTACTACTCTGTATTCGCCGCAGGCAAGGTCACCCAGTTCAATATTCATAACCCGTATTCTTGTAAGCTTTTCAACCTTATATCCCAACTCCTGACACATTCTTCTTATCTGCCTGTTAAGCCCCTGTGTCAGTACAATTCTGAATGTATTGCTGTTTACTTTATATATTCTGCACTGTTTAGTCTTGACATTTAATTCTTTTAAATACACGCCAGCAGACATTTTATCAAGAAAATCTTTAGTTATATTCTTGTTAACTTTAACAATGTATTCTTTCTCGTGTCCATTAACTGAGCGTAATATCCTGTCAGTTATTTCACCATTATTTGTAAGAAGAATAAGTCCGTCCGACTCCTTATCAAGCCTTCCTATCGGATATATTCTTTCACTGTAGCCTATATAATCAACAATATTGTTATTTCCCTGCTTGTTAGTTGTTGTACATACAATGCCAACAGGCTTATTAAATGCTATAAGTATATCTTCTGGTTTATCATTAGAAATCTTACTGCCATCTATACATATAATATTATTATCATCAACCTGCTGCCCACATTCAGCAACGGCCCCGTCAACTGTTATCCTGCCTGCCTCTAAAAGCCTGTCAGCCTCACGCCTTGAACATACTCCCTTGGCACTTAAATATTTATTTATCCGCATATATATTATATATGTGCTCCTTTCAAAATTATCGCCTTCTGATTAAATATCAGAAGCCATAAACTTTATAGTGCCAGAAGGATAATTCAACTCTCTATATACCCACATATCATTATACATTTTTAAATATGCCATACATTGCATATTTTCATATATGTATTTATGTATTTTTCTATAAGAAAATATTATTTTATCCTTCAGGCACTCATATTATAATATCAAAAACATACAACAAAATCAAAACATTTGCTTGTTTATAAAAAATAGTGTATTATTAATTATTATCAGCACATATAGCTCAGTTGGATAGAGCGTTCGCCTCCGGAGCGAAAGGTCGTGGGTTCGACTCCCATTGTGTGCATTTAAGAATATAGTTCTTCTGTATTTCTGTCATATTCATACACTGTATATGACAGGACTTCATCTTTTGAAACTCCCTCTGTATTAACATCTCTTACCATAGCCATCAGTTCCTCTTTATTAAACATTGTTGACTTTGGAAGAATAATAACTTCATGGATTGATGAAGGCAATATATACATATCACTCTTCAGCTTATCTGCAAGCTTCTTTAATACTCCCTCATACATAATGCCCGCCGCACCATTAATCCGGCTTTTATTAGTAAGTACATAAAGATTACTGCACCAAGGATCATCCAATGAATATCTTCCCTCTGCTGTATCAACATATTTTATAAGTTCTGACATTTCATATATCTTTACAGGAAGAAGCTTAGGTGTATTACTAACCGCTGTCCTGTACAGCTCATCTTCTTTTATGTGCCAGTTCTTTATATTGCTGTTATATATAAGAGCTGTTGCATTGCCATCCTCAATCTCCCCTAATATGCAGTAATATACCATCGCAAGATCAAGTATTTTCTTGTGTGGCACAAGGCTTAGCAGCTTCCTGTTCGCATTGTAATTAATAAGCTTGTATACAATTTTATCTTTTATCCCCTCAAAACTCATAAGACTCTGCGTATCAACCGATAATCTGTCTTTATTCAGATAATACAACTCCTTAATTCCAGCAAATATACTGTCTATTGATTTACCATTAACATACTGCTCATAATAATCATTCAAATATATTGTTGGCGATATCACACTCCCCTTATTAAGTATAATAAGCCCGTCATATTCACAACCATTATTCTTTATAACGTGTGTTATATCAACAGTCCCACCTTCTCCTGCTACAGGTTCAGCTTTCTTCATAATAACTTTCTTAAAATCCTCAAAATTCATCATAGATATAGTATTAGTTTCTTTCATTTAATATATTCCTTTCGTAAAATAATAGTTATATTCCTGCGCAGTGAATATATACATAATTGGGAATTAACCGGGCAAGACCCACGCCCACGACATACCTTTTCAGGTACAATAACAATAGATTGTATTCTATAAATGTATTACTACGAATTATCTATTGTATCATTAATAGATTATAGCTAAATGCTATGTACTCATATAAGATAACATTATATATAACATCTGTCAATATTTTATTAAAAATGTTGTGATTTTTGTTACATTTGTACAAACAAATTAAAAAGCAGCAATCAATATGCCTAAATAAGCTAAATATGAACTTCTTGCAAGCCATTTTCTGATTTAACGCATATCAATTACTGCTTTGTATTTATTAATTAGAATGAAGCAAGTACATCTAATATAAGCTCCCATGTACGTTGTACTGATGGTACATTAAGCTTTTCATTAAATGTATGAATATCAATAATATCTGGTCCGAATGATACACAGTCAAGTCCGTCAAGCTTATCTGCAAACATACCACACTCAACACCTGCGTGTATAGCCTGAATAACTGGTTCTTTTCCGTATAATTTTTTGAAAGAATCAGACATAATTTCTCTTAACATTGACTCTTTCCTGTATTCCCATGCTGGATACTTTCCTGTGATAACATATTCACCACCAAGAAGCTCAACCATACTTGTAACCTTATCTATAAGGTATTCTTTCTCGCTCTCTACTGAGCTTCTAAGAAGATACGTAATTACAACCTTTCCATCTTCCATTCTTACAACACCCGCATTAATTGATGTCTGTACAAGTCCTTTAATATCGTTGCTTAATTTAACAACACCATCCTGAATATGTGTAAGTGCAAGTACAACCTTATTAGTAGAACTGTAATCCATTGCCTGGACAGATACTTTACTGCCTTGACTTACTTTAATAGACATATCCTTATCTGTAACACTATATTCATTAATTATAAGCTGTGCATACTTATTAAGCATTTCTACTACGCCAGCAGTATCACCATCTTCTACAACGATAACTGCTTCTGAACGTGGGGCAATTGAATTATCTTTCTCACCACCTGAGATAGTCCTGATATTATAGTTGTACTGCTTTGATAATTCAAAAAGAAGTCTGCCAAGAACAACATTGGCATTAGCTCTCTGGTATATAATATCAACACCAGAATGTCCGCTTGTAACTCCCGATACATTTATTGTGACTTCTGTTCCCGTAACTTCTGTATTTACTGCCGGATACTTAGATATAATAACAGCTCCACCTGCACAGCTTGATAAGAAGATACCTTCATCTTCTGAATCAATATTAAGCATTATTCTTCCCTTAATATCTGAACAATCCATAGCTTCTGCACCAAGCATACCTACTTCTTCATCTACCGTAAATATAGCTTCAATATCCGGATGTTTGATTGAGTCATCATCAAGAATTGCAAGTGCATATGCTACTGCTATTCCATCATCTCCACCAAGGCTTGTTCTGTCTGCCTTTATATAATCACCATCAACTAAAAGGTCAAGGCCTTCATTTTCCATATCTTTATCTTTGTCTGGTGTCTTAACAGCAACCATATCCATATGTCCCTGAATAATAACTGGTGCTCCTGTGCTTCCGTTAGTTGCTGGCTTTCTTATAACAACATTGAAATTCTCATCCTGTCTGTAATCAAGTCCTCTTTCCTTAGCAAAATCAACAAGGTATCTGCTTATCTTCTCAACATTGCCTGAACCGTGAGGAATATTACATATATCCTCGAAAAATCTAAATACATTCTTTGGCTGTATATCTTCTAATACTCTATTCATATACTTATATCTCCTAGCCTTTATTTTATCGATTTATCAGTTTAACTGATTAACGTAATTATAATACAATCAAATCAGCCGTAATTCAAGTACAATTAATTAATCATTTTCTCACCCGATAAACATTTATTAAGAATATCCGCTAATGGCTCCATAGCATTTTTAACCTCTCCAACTGTATTAGTCTGTGCTCCTGCCTCTATTAACATTGACCTTCCTCTTTTGTGAAGGCAGTACCTGTATGCATTAACATATATATTTCTAAGATATCCCGGATAATAAGCCTCGCCTAACAACTGCATTTGCAGGCTCATAGCAAGATTATCGTCCCTGTAAGGATTATTAAGATATGCAATATCGCCATTTACCTTACTATAGCTAAGTCCATTAAAAAGCATAACCCTCGCCATATCTTTTCCGTCAATATTAGTAAGCAGATGTGTTGTATCTGCAACACCATCTCTGTGCAGATCAATAACAACTTCTATCGTAGGGTTGTCAGCAAGTATTTTCTCAATACCATTTTCTGCGTATGTATATGCCTTGCTTCTGTCAAGTTTTCCGTCTACATAATCATACACACTCGTATCGTGTATGACATTATATCCATACTTATTGACAAGCAGTTCTGTGAGATAATCGCCAACTCCTATTATTGTCGTTGACACATCTCCATCTACTGTATCTGTAAATCCCTCCTGTGAATGGGTATGGAAAATGAGTATCTGCGGCTTGCTGTTATCCTTGCTTATTGCAAGATTTTTCTCTATAAATTCTGCCGGCCGCAGTATACTGTCAGTCAGATCCGTTATTGATGTAACTGTATAAAAATGGCTTCTCACAAAGTTATAATCTGTAAGCTGCGATTTATCATATACTGCACCGCTCACTGTATTTCTTGAAATAATATTCCGTATATCCGATTCGTTCAATTGCTGGCTGTTGTTAATATTACTGTTCTGCGTGGTATTTCCTGCAATTATACTCTCCTGCGGCTGTGTATCACCAGCATTGCCTGCATTATTATCTGTCTCATTTTTTGTACCGCTATTATCTTCACCATTGTTAAGACCATTTACCAGATTATCTGCTCCAGCATTAATACTTATAACACCACCTGCATCATTGTCTGCAAGCTTTATATAATCATCATTCTGGTTATTAATCACAGCATTGACAGGTACAACATTATTAACCAGCTGTGCCCATATATTATTATCCAGCAGTTGTGGCTTGTCATAAAACAGCATTGCAGGTGACATAAGCCTTAAACAGCCACTAATAAATGTATCCTCTATAAATGCTGTTACCTTCATATTCTTACCTATAAGTGCCAATACAATTACAATAATCACAATTGACAATAATGATGACAGCCTGTGCTTACGCTCCATGCTAATCCTCCATTCTTGTATACAACTTTACTGTACTTTTATATCGAATTTATATCTGATATTTAATTGTATTAATGCTTATTAAGAATATTACCTATTTTATTTAAAAATATCCATCAGCCAAAATATTGTATTTATAACTAATAATTTTACAGTCCGTTCAAAGCTTGTAATTATCCAGATATTCCAGCCTGCTCCAGGTTATTTATAGCTGATGATATTATCGCACTTATATTTTTAATGTCCTGATCTATCGCTTTAGGTGTGACATACATATCCTTCATATTATTGTCTATCCCTGAAAAAAATGCTGCTATCTCATCAGCACTGCAATCACCTATAAGAGGACTTACAAGGTCTGTTACTATTGTCAAAGCATCTATTACTGTTGGAACTCCAATTGCAAGAACTGGTATTCCTATATTCTCATAATTAATTCCAACTCTGTGATTTCCTACTCCTGATCCTGGATTAATGCCCATATCCGACAGCTGTATTGTAGTATTAAGCCTTTCTATATTTCTTGCTGCAAGTGCATCTATTGCAATAATAACTGACGGATTTATCTGTTTTGCAATTCCCTTAATTATATCCGCAGTTTCCATACCTGTATCCCCCATAACTCCCGGTATTATTGAACATACACACAGCCTTGTATCATCATTATCAATATGTCCATTAATATACAGGTTCTTTACAACAAGTGGTCCAAGCGAGTCCGATGTAATATCCCTGTTGCCAAGTCCTGCCACCAAAAGACTTATGTGTCTTTTGGAGCTTATATTTTTCCCACCTGAAAATGGTATTTTATTATCTTGTCTGCTATCCTTTCCGTTATCTTTTACTTTTTTATTTTTTAACAGCTCACCTATAAGTTCGCTGATATAATTTTTCAGAATTTCGGTGACATTATTGTTATAATCTTCATTCATCTCATTTATCTTTCTTGCCTCTATCGTTATATAAGTGCCCATTGGCTTTCCAATCATTCTCTCACCTGCTTTATTAGTAACCTTCAGGCTTGTAACTTCTATCCCTGTATCCTTATCTTTATGCTGATTTACAATAATGCCTTTTAACCTGCCGGCTTTTCTTGAAATCTCCTCATTTAATTCTACTGCAAGGTCTGTTCTAATATTATTCTGCATATCTTTAACTCCCATATAATATTGTATACATATTTAATTCCATACTTTATATGACACCAAGAATCAAAAGGTATTTTGTCCCTGAATTATGACCCTTGCATCATTATTTTTATATGAAAAATCTCTATCATATTGATTTTTCACATCTTATTATTTATAATGTGCAGGAATATTTATTTAATAATAAATATTTTTGTGAATTAATGGTTGACATTATGGACTTTCTACTATAAGATATATGAGTATGTTTACATTAGATCGTCCGTGTCCGGCTTTAATGCGAAACAGATAACTAAGATTATATTAATATTTGGAGGTGTACGGATTGGCTAACATTAAATCTGCTAAGAAGAGAGTAATCACAAGTCAGGTAAGAGCTGATAGAAACAAGGCAATAAAGTCTAAGGTTAAGACTTATATCAAGAAGGTAGACGCTGCTGTTGCTGCTGGTGACAAGGCTGCTGCTGAAGCTGCTCTTCCTGTTGCTATAGCTGAGATATCTAAGGCTGCTTCTAAAGGAATCTTCCACAAGAACACAGCTGCTAGAAAAGTATCTCGTATTACTAAGGCTGTTAACACTTTAGCTTAATTATTTTATTTAACATAAAAGACTGGTGCATACCCTCGCACCAGTCTTTTTTATGTAATAGGAAATTCCCTATTATATTTTACGCTGAATATTTAATTATTATAAGCTCTACTCCGAGCTTATCCTGCAATCTTCCCTGCTTTACACGTTCTTCTATATCTGCACATTCATTTAATATATCTTTAACTGTATCTGTTGTAAAATATTTTGCCTGTGAAAGATATTTACCAGCAACAAATGGTGCAACCTTTATAGCCGAAGCTATCTCTTTGCTTGAAAGCCCCCTTGCCGCAAGCTCCTTTGCCTGCAATATTCCATTAAACTGCCTTACTATAAGATATAGTATTCTCATCGGAGGCTCTTTTAATGTAAGCAAATCATAATAAAGCGAAAGTGCTTTTTCTTTATTCTTATTGGCAACCGCCTCAAGCATATCGAATATATGGCTTACGGTCTGTGTTGAACATACCGCCTCAACATCCTGCGGCATAACCATCTTTTTATCACTGCAATAGCTTATAAGCTTGTCTATCTCATTTCTTATGAGCTCCATACTTGCACCAGTCTTATCAAGAAGAAGCTCACATGCTGCCTCACTTATTTTATAATCATTGGAAGCCATCATTCCTGCTATCCACCTTTTAAGCGTCGCTGGTGTCTGATACTGCATTTCACATACATATCCATTAGAACTTACAGCCTTATATACTTTATTTCTCTTATCAACGTCTTTTTCTATAAATATTAATATAAGATAATCTGGCAGTTCCTTAATATAGTCTGCCATTTTATCATTAGCCGTCTTAAAATACCCGCTGTCACTTACTATAACAAGTCGTCTTTCGCTAAAAAATGGTATTGTCTCACATATAGTAATTACATCTTCAGGCTTTGTATTATCTCCTTCAAAATAACTGTAATTAATAGTATCATCACCTATTATCGCCTGTTTCATTCTATCCTTATACTGCTTTTTAAGATATTCTTCCTCACCATATATAAGATATACTTTCTGATATTCGCCTTTTTTAATATTATCATTTAAAGTTTTCATAAATATAATTGTACCATTTATACTGTGTTATTGTAAATATTGATGAACGCTCATTTTATATCCGTCTGTTCTTATTGTTATTTCACCTTCGGTATTCGTAATATATACCTTACAGTTATTGTTCTCTAACCGTCCAAGCGTTTCACTATGAGGATGTCCGTACCTGTTATTGACACCACACGATATAAGTGCATACTGCGGCTTAATTGTCTTAAGCAGCTTATCACTTGTAGCATATTTAGAGCCGTGGTGTCCCACCTTTAGAACTGTTATATCAGAAATCACATCTTTAATATCTACATTAGCTGCTCTCTCTTTATTAATATCATTAATAAGGCAGTCCTCTGCCCTGCTTTCTGCATCACCAGTCATAAGCATTGAGAATTCTTTATAACTTATGCAATAAACAGCAGAATAATCGTTACTATCCTCATAGTTGTAACCAGCACAAGGATGCATACATTTAATATCCAGCTCTCCTACTGTAAATGTATATCCTCTTACGGCATAACATACATTTATGCCTGCTTTATCAGCCATATCCACAAGCTTCATATATGCCTCTATATTCTCTTTGCCTTTAATATCCGGCATAACAATACTCCCAATAGAAAATGTATCATCACACATCTTAATAAGCTCCATAACTGCACTTATATGGTCATTATCCGTATGGCTTATAAAAATGCAGTCTATATATTTACAGCCCATCGCACGCAATGCAGGATACACTCGGTACTGTCCTGCACTTTTAATATCTGTACTTCCACCGTCAAACAAAAAATTATGTCTGCCCGAAGCACTTACATATATGCTGTCGCCCTGCCCTACATCTAACATATTAATCTGCAGCCCGTTATAAGGCTTGTAGTGCATATTAAGAACCAATACCACCAGAATAACAGCAATAATGCAGTTAATTGCTTTATTTACCAAGCTATGCATCTTGCAATAATTCTTAAAGTTATATTTAAAGGACGGCTTATTTATAATGATAAATATTATCATCAGCACACTATATACTATAATTACTCCTGCTGGCGGCTGTCCTGTTATTATTCTGAACTGTCCCAACCTTGAATTACGTTCGCACACAAAGTCATAGAAATCAAGAACATAATTGCCTGCCCCAGCCGTAAAATACGCAAGCTTAAGCGATATAAAACCAGCAAATGCTGTAATAATTCCCGTTATCATCACCACTGGCATAAGTGGTATTACAATGCAGTTAATAAAAACACTTGTCATGAATACCGAATTATAACTATAAAGCACTGCTGGAAGTGTCGCTAATGTAACCGCAATACTACATAGCAATGCATTAATAATGTACACTATCGACTTTTTTACCATTTTGCCAGTATTGTCCATTCTGCTATTTATAGCTTTTTCATCTGGCATTAATACAGGATATAACTGTGATATACCTATAATCGCCAGAAATGACATTATATATGACATACTATAGACCGTATATGGATTACGCCCAAGTATTAATATTGAAGCAGCTGACAACCCTGTAAGAATATCAAATGTCCTGCCATATACATCTGCAATTATAATAAGCACCAGCATACATACCGCCCTTTTGGCAGATACCGTTTCTCCTGTCATAATAAGGTTCATTATAATAACCGCGATTGATATTACAGAAGCTTTCATTATCCCTATGTATTTTCTTATTAGCTTATATACAGCCATACCAACTAAAGATATGTGCAGACCGCTTATTGCAAGCAGATGTGCAATTCCATTTTTCTGGTATTCCTCTTTAGTCTTAATATCAAGCTCATATTTATCACCTAACACAATTGATGACATAAGCCCAGCTTTATCTTTATATACCTTTGCATATATACCCTTAATCTTTTGCTTAATTACATACAAAATATATCTTAGCCGGTTATTGTTACTCTCTGTAACTACAACCTTATCTGCATTGCATTTATATGGATAACCCAGCGAAATATAATACATATTAGCATCAAAACTGCCATAATTTCTTGGCTTATCAAATTCCTTAACATCTCCAGTAACCCGCACTATGTCTCCTGCATTACATTTATTATCATCTGTGTATACAATAATTCCTGTATGAATGTCCGTATTATTAATATACAAAACATTATAACCATCCTTATTCTGCATATTATATATTGTGCCTGTAAATGTTATATCCTCATAACATTTTCCCAGTCTGTCACTTACTATGCCTGTTCTTATTATTGTCACTGGAAATATAAGAAATATAAGATAATAAAGACAGGAATTCTTATTGAATCTTACACATATGCGTAAAACTTCAAATACCAGAATTCCAACCAATACTATTACAGGCACTGCACTCCAATGCAGCTTTTCCCTGTAACAATATGTAGATATTACTGCGGCTATAAGCTGAGTTACAGCCGCACTTAATAATGGTCTTTTCAAATAACTAACCTTTTGTTCCTTTCCGGAACGCTTATTCAACTATACCCGAATTAAATTTGTACAGCCTGTCAAGGCTTATACTATCCCTGAACGTATTCGTATAATCTCCGTTAATGAATATTTTAACAGACTCTATGCTGTCAAGGGCACATAATGAATTAACTATTGAATATATCTCAACATACGAACTCACATTAACAAGCTCGTCACGGAACTCATCGCTAAGATTAACATAGCACACCTTTTCTACAACAGACACGCCAAGAAGCTTGACGTCCTTTGGCAGTGAAGTGTATGCTCCTGCGGCTGTAGGTCCGCTTATAAGCCTTTGTACAATCATTCTTTCTATTGGCATATTCTTATTATAAGCAAGCATTTCCTTGACTTTAACAAGCTTTGTACCTGTATAATCTGCATAATACAACTGTACATTACGCCAGTCCATTTCTCCAAATGCACTGTCTGATTCCGTAAAATCTGTCTTTTTTAATGCACCTATAACTGTACCGTCCTCATACAAAGCTTCCTTGCCATCAACATAAAAATGTACATACAATACATCATCTATCTGCGTAAGCATTTTTACTACCGCTGCCCTGAATAACAGTTCAACCTGCGTACTCATCTGCTTATATGAAGATGAATAATTAAGTGCAATCGCTTTTCCATCAAGCATAACATCTAACAACGTAACATTATCAGGCTTTATTATATACTCATTCTTATCATCAGGCTTAACATTCATCTTATCAAGAAGCTGTCTTGCTGTATCTTCTATAGAAGTGTCAATGTCAATATTATAATTCTGTTCTATAAGCTTGTCCTTTGAACTGTTCGTATAATAAACCGTATACTGCCTGCCCCTGTTCTGTGAAGAACACGCTGTCAGCTCTACAGCCATACAACAGCATAATAATATAACCACCAGCTTATTAATCAATAGTCTAATTCTCATTCTTATCCTCATCATTTGACTCCACATAATTAAGCGGTATTCTGAAAGTAAATGTTGTTCCCATTCCCTCCTCACTATACAGCTTAATTGTTCCATGGTGCATTAATATAATATTCTTAACTATAGAAAGTCCAAGACCTGTTCCACCTGTCTGCCTTGACCTTGCCTTGTCAACCCTGTAAAATCTCTCAAAAACCCTGCTCTGGCTCTCTTTAGGTATTCCAATTCCAGAATCTTCAACCCTTACAAAAAAGAACTGATGATCTGCATTAAGTGAAACATGCACCCAGCCGTCCATATCATTATATTTGATAGCATTTTCAACAAGATTAGATATTACCTGTGTTATCTTAACCTCATCAATCTGTGCCACAACCGGTCTGAAACTCTCAAATAACAATTCTATATTCTTCTTTTGTGCAAGCGGCTTTAACCGCTTTAACACAAGCTCTAACAGTTCATTAAGATTAACTGATGAAATATTAAGGGTAGCTGAAGCTTTATCAAGCCTTACCATACATAAAAGATCCTCAATAATCTTATTCTCCCTGTCAATTTCACTTACAATATCAACCATAAATTCCTTATATACTTCCACAGGAACATCTTCCTGCGTATTAAGCGAATCTGCAAGAACCTTAATTGAAGTTATAGGTGTCTTTAACTCGTGTGATACATTTGACACAAACTCAGACCTTGAATTATCAAGCTCACTGTTCTTGTCCATAATACTGTTAAAATGCTTTGCAAACTGTCTAAGTTCTGTAGAACCTTTAACATCCATTCTCTTGTCTATATATCCAAAATCAACTTCTTCAACAATATGAAGTGCTTTCTTATACGGCTTAAAATAAAAATATGTCACAATAATCGAAACAACAAGAATAATGGTAATTACTACAAATTCAATAACCCATATCCTGTCAAAAGCATTCCCCACTATCTGGCTTATATCTGATATATCAAGATTAACTACAAGAACAGCTATAAGCTGTCCCTCGCTGTTGTATACAGGAGAAGCTGCTTCTATATTGCCAGTCTTTTTGCTGTAATCAGTTATTGTCTTAGGACTGTCATACACAGTTATAACCTTGGAATTAATCATAATCTTTCCAGTGTCAACCGCATATGTATCCACGCTTATGTTATATTTCTTATCTACAAGCCTTATTCTTATTGCATTAAGCGATGAATAATTCATAAGATTTTCATACACTCCATCATTATGTGCTTCATCAATGCTTCCGTACTTCGTAAATTCAGCCGCAATAAGCACAGCCTCATTATTAACGTATGCTTTCCTTGCTTCAACAAGTGATGTCGTATATGAATATTTAACAGCCTTGACTGCTGAGATTGTCGATATAATAGACATTACTGCTATTATAAATACGAGTCTGAATCTTGTGCTTAAGAAAAAACTTAATATATCTGTTATTAATTTCTTATGATTCATCCTGGATTTAGCCGATTGTCCCCGCGTTCCTTTATTAATATTAAACATTAAAATAATAACCTACTCCCCACTTAGTATGAACATACTTAGGTTCACTTGAATTATCTTCTATCTTCTCTCTTAATCTTCTTATATGAACATCTACTGTACGTCCATCACCCGGGTAATCCGCTCCCCACACTGTCTTTAAAAGTACATCTCTGCTATATACTCTGTTAGGATTAAATGCAAGCAGCTCTAAAAGGTCAAATTCCTTAGCTGTAAGGTAAATCTCTTTGCCTCTGATAAAAAGACTTCTGCTGTCACAGTCAATTCTCATATCCCCGATATTTAATACATTACTCTTAGCCTGTTCTTTCTCAGGCTTATTATTTCTTCTTAAGATTGCTTTCATTCTTGCTTTAACTTCAAGAATATTAAATGGCTTTGTTATATAATCATCCGCACCATATTCAAGTCCCATAATCTTATCCATGTCATCGCCCTTGGCCGTAAGCATAATTATAGGAACATTAGAGAACTCTCTTATCTGCTGGCATACCTCAAGTCCATTCATCTTAGGAAGCATTATATCCAGAAGTATTATATCGTAATCATTGTTCTTAGCCATATTAAGTGCTTCTTCACCATCATAGGCACAGTCAACCACACTGTAGTCCTGTATAAGGCTGAATTTAATTCCTTTAACAATCATCTTTTCATCATCAACAACTAATACTTTACCCGCCATCTTTAATAATTACTCCTTGTTCAAACACATATATAATCTTTTATCTTGTTAAATGCTGCATCTTTTATTCCTGATACATTCTTTATATCTTCTATCCTTTTAAAAGCACCATACTTTTCCCTATAACTTATTATATCCAATGCCCTCGCCTCACCTATACCGGATAACTGCATAAGTTCAGACTTGGAAGCTTTATTAATATTAATAAGATTACTACTGCCTGCTCCCCCTGTGTTACCACCAGAACTTTTGCTATTACCGCCTGAATTCTCTGTGTTACTGCCCGATATTCCCGTGGCATTGGGATTACAGCCGTTGTTTATTTCATCTGTCAGGTTTATATCATCATAAGCATATGGGATATAT
>ERZ1034984.1741-NODE-1741-length-19334-cov-20.511593_pt1 | contig 19334 bp, 17 predicted proteins | sample MGYA00520589_ERZ1034984 | MGnify/ENA primary metagenome ERZ1034984 (study PRJEB33766, sample SAMN09781790) | gut metagenome | biome: gut microbiome | host: Homo sapiens | place: Madagascar | study: EMG produced TPA metagenomics assembly of the PRJNA485056 data... | reverse complement strand
CGACCGGAGTCTAGGCCTCGCCCATTATCCAGTCCGCGGAGGAATACGCCTCTGTAATCTGGCAAGTTAAATGTAGTAGAACCATTACCTATACCAAAAATGGTGCCAATGACACCAAACAAATCAGCGTAATTAGTACGAGAAATAGCAGCTCCATTACAAAGTAGAAAGCCTTCTGGTACTACAGTAGATGGTCTAAATACAAGATCACCAATAGAGTATCCAGAAGATCCTCCTACTCCTCTCACTGCATTAACTAGATTCCAGCATTGATTAACTTGGTCATAGTTGAGGAGCATCCATACACCTTGTACAATATCCCCCTCTTTAAGAGGTTGATTAGCACCTTTACGTATAGGCATAGGTAAACAATTATCCGCTTGAAGCGTAGGAGTCTCTGTTACATTAGTATATGCTGCCTTAACTAATATGCTTACCTCTTTAGTCAAAGCTAATACAGGTGGATTAAACGTAGCTACAATAGCATCACTAGTACCAGTAGGAGATTCATCAGATCTCATATTAGTGGCATCTACTGTAGTATAGAAAGAAGACATATTAAGAAGAGTAAGTGAATCTCCGATCTTAAATGGCTCTTTAAATACAATACTAGCACTATCCTCTGCTACATAGTCTGTTTTGTTTAAGACTAGTCCATTCTTCACAGGTAATACAGTACCAGGCAAATAATTCTGGTATACTACAGTTTGCCCACTAGTTACATCTATATCTACCTGTGTATAATATGTGCGTCTTGTATTACCTATTCTAGACATTTCTATTCCTTATACTATCAAATTCTCTTCATACTGTATGTCTTCCATATTCGTTTCTACTAATGTAGTATTAGGTATTTGGAAGAGCATCTGTGGTGTAACTCTATGTGTAAACTTTGGATTAAACAACGGATTACCTGATGCATAGAAGCAATAAGCAACTAACTCTGCACAATCCCACTTACTGTCTTCTTGCCAATCTCCATGGAATAATAAGCCAAATATAGCCTTCCAGTCATATTGAGCTCCAAGAAAGGATCTAGCGATATTAATCAACTTATTACTATCTGCTACTGGAACTTCTAATATAGCGTATTTGAGTCTATTATGATTTAGAACTCTCTCTAGGGTTGAAGCTCTTACACCATAAACAGGAACAGCCTCTATTACACCTAACTCTGGATCTATCAATGCAACATGGCTCCATTGACTCCAGGTAAAGGCTCTTATGACGTAAGAAGAGAGAGTGAATAAAGAGGTGAAGAGGAGTTTTACAGAGCCACTAGATCGTTTCTCATGAGTAACAGACACTTCTACGTTATTCTCTAGCAGCACTCTCTACTCCTCTTCTAAGCGGGTTATTCAGAGTCAGTATCATTAGACTCTTCTAATTCTGTATTAGTAGAAGAATCTACAGGAGGAATAACAGGCATAGTAATGTCAGTATCTATAGCAAGTACTTCATCTATCGTAGTAGCTGCTTCTATCTTATCCTCAATAGCTTGTCTTTGTCCTATTAGATTACCAGACAATAAAGCATAAGCCATGTGCTTCTTATTGATCTTTGGTACCAACTCTTCTAATGATAGACCTCTAGCATTAGCAATACCAGAAATAAGAGGTATCTCTGTAGTAGAGATCCCTGGATTAGAAAGATATAATGCAGCTTCCTTGACTTGCTGGTCAAATGTCAATACTTCAGAATTAGGATAACTGTCCACTGCTACATTACACATTCTTTCCAAATTGTCATTGACTTCTTGTAGCTTTGATTGCTTGACAGAATATATCTGTTCTTCTGGCAATTTTGTTACTTCATAAGTGACATGTATAAGCCCAGGTTCTTCTATCGTTGAACTTGTAACTTGATACCCTAATGGAACATTTATTGGATACTCATCCTGTACATACTCGCTCCACCTAGCTTCTATCATCTGTTCTTTTGTAGCACCAAAGATATCATAGCCATTTAGCTGAATGGGATCTCTGGTATTATAGAATATCAATTGACGACCACCCTGTGGAGTGGCTCTTACATATTTAGCGTATCTTGTCATATCGATTAACGTAATGTTGCATACTTTGACTTACATACTTTACGAATACAACTCTATATAGTTGTAATATTGCTTTAATAAAGATCTCTCATCATAAACCTTCCAATGTAGATCAGGAGATCCATTCCGTTGGAATATCATTATAATTTGATAAAGTTGAAGAAGAGTTGCCATTAAAACACTTTGTCTTTGTTGGTGTAGAATTGTATGTATACTCCCAAAGTGCTGGTGCTGTTCCCGCTACTGTCCCCTTGAGGCTGTCAAAGCAGCTCGTGAAATCTGGCTTTACATTAGCAAAACGAGTTGTCTTTTCCGTTGCTTCGTCACAGAAGATGTTTGGATGAATAGCACTCGCCAGTACGTAGCGGAAACAATAGTTGAACCTCGTAGCGTTGACTTGTTCTCTGAACAGACCCACAGGTACAGATGCCAGAGCAGAGCAGTTACTGAAGCAATTGGTCAAGTCCACCACTTTGGTCATACCACTAAAGAGATCAGAAGGTATGGTAGTGAGTGAAGTACAGCTACCAAACGTATTGGACAGGCTTGTGACCTCTGTCATTCCGCTGAACAGTCCTGCTGGAATGTTAGCTAGTCTAGAGCAGCCATTGAATAAAACGCTAATATTAGTAACCTTTGTCATTCCATTAAACAAACCTTCGGGAATAGATGTCAGTTTGTAACAGCCATAGAACATCCAACTTAAGTTAGTAACCTCGGTCATTCCACTGAATAGTCCTTCTGGAATAACTGTCAGTTCTCTGCAACTCTGGAACAAGTTATTCAGGTTTCTAACCTTTGTCATTCCACGGAACAACCCTGAGGGAATAGTAGTTAGTTTATCACAATCTTTCAATGCCGAGGATAAACTTATAACCTTTGTCATTCCATTAAACAAACCTTCTGGAAGATATGTTATGGGACAACCCGAAAATAGGTTACTTAAACTTGTAACATTTGTCATACCTTCAAATACACCAGAATCTACAGCGGTAAGACTAGTACAATTGTTGAATATATATGATATGTTTGTTACATTAGACATATCACGGAATAGTCCTGCTGGGACGGATGTCAGGTTGAAGCTTCTGTAAAACAGAGAATACAGGTTCTCGACATTGACCAGTCCACGGAACAGCCCTTCAGGAACTGTCGTCAGTTTGGTGTAGGCAAACGTGTATTCCAGTGTTTTTATGTTCTTACCATATTGGAAAAGATTTTCTGGAAAGCTGCTCGTCAGCAGACCACAAAATATACCTCCACAATATCCATCTATAAACACCGGCAAAGGTGTCACTACCTCATAAATAAGACCATTTGGTTTAGCATAACTTACAGACGAGTTAGAAGATTGAAAACTAAAAGATGGAAATTTTCTGCTGTATGAATATATGGTTACTGTCGCCGTCTCATCTTGATCCATGGAAACGTTAGAAAAATAGTCTATTCTGCCCAAAGAGAAAATCGCCGTATCGTTCTTCGTCGTCAGGTCAGTTCCTGTTATCGTCAACGTCTGGCTCTGACCGCTAGAAGTTTCAATGGTTACTGTTATACTTGGTATGCCAGAATATGCGCTTCTGACGGGGAAGGCGATGTATGGAGTGACGGTATCGCTATTCGTATTTTTTATCTTGCAGATGAAGGTGTCTGGATCACCCCCCCCCACAACGACTTGACCTAGTAAATTCCTGAATAAAGACATGATTTCTTATGAAAAATAGTTACGAATTTGTGATTCTCCAACTCGTATAAAAGTCCCCATTTTCAGGAACAAATCAATGTTACAATCATATATCAATATTTGCCAGAAACATTGATCTAAGTCAAGAGATTGTAATTTTTGCTTTACTTAAATGTTGCTCAAGTTCCAATTCTTTAATCTCTTTCAACGTGAGACTAACATTCTTGGAAGATTTTTGACAATCGTCCAGTAATTTATTCAGGATTACCATTCTGACCAGTTGAGCTTTCCTTAACATAAGGATAGCATGGTAGTCATTTGTCTTCATGAATGCCTGTATAGCTTCAAGTTCGGTTTTGTATTTTGGAACATTGTAAAAACTTGAACCACTTGAATTTGATTTTCATAGTGGCTCGACATTTTGCAACACCAATGCGAAACTTTTTGTTATACCATGACCTGAACTCTTCATCTTCACTGTCGATTATTTTGCGAAATTCATCCAATGAAAAATCGCACACTGTAAAACAATCTTCAAGCATTAAATTCGTCCTATTATCACATAGCATCAATCAACCTAGCCACAATTGATCATGACTGTTTTCCTTTAGATGAAACACGAACACATTTCCCATCTATATCGGTATCGCCAAGAACCGATGTTGACATTGGTCAGGTCCTTTCAAAGATCAAAGTACACTGTTGCGTTTCCTGCTCCTCTACCCCACAGTGTAGGATAGCCTTCGGTTGCCTCAATGGCTGCCTGATTGGCTGCTCCGAAATGGATTTCAGTTAGTTTCGAACAACCGTAAAAAACATTTTTGTGTGAATTAGCATAAGGACTAGCATATGTAGGAGACTTATCAATGACCGACAGTTTCGGGAAATACAATTTTTGTATTGTACCGTTACCATAAAATGTTCCATCCGTATGTCCTTGATTTGAACAGTAAATAGCTGTCAATTCAGGGAATTCTAGGGAAGTTAAGTTGCTACAACTGTAAAAAGCACTCGAAAAGTGTGAACTATTAGAACTCGTTGTGTTATCAGCACCAATCTTTCTTAATTTAGGAAATTGTGCACTCGTAAGAGCATAACAATACTCAAAACAACCATTAAATGTGCTTGAACCTGTGAGTTCTTCTAAAACCGGAAAACTACAACTTGTTAAATTTTTTGTTTCTATAGAAAGTTGAATAAAAAGTATTCGAACCAGAAATACTAATTAATGATGGAAATTCTATTGACTGAATACTGTCATTATTTTGAAACGTATAACCAAAACAGCTATTCCCTGATATAGTCTCTAAAACTGGGAAATTAATAGTGTTAGTCTGTACACCATAAAAACACTGGTGTAGTGCCTGTGAGCCTGATATTTGAACCAAATCTGGAAATGAAACTGTCTTTATAGTAGGGTTTTCATAAAACCTATGATATAATGCTACCAGTGCTAAATCAGTCACTCCATCAAACACCAAATCTGTTTGTGCTGTAGGTGCCAACAGTTTCCCAGTTGAATCAACATCACCCAGAAAGGTGTCTACTGTTGCACCGTACTTAGAACAAGGAGCTTGCCCCCCCCCTCTAGATTGTGTCATAAGTGTTCTGAACACTGACATAGATTTTCCTCTCAAAGTTTAGACGATTTTGTAGCCAGACGGATAATCAGAACAATACCTTGGCATTGCCAGATGCTATGACAATGATGAATATCTTTCGTTTAAATGTTGCAAAATAGATTCGCCATTACTTATTTATCTCAAGTGTAACATTAGATTGATGGGTATAGTTTTACCAACGTCAGCACTAGTGAAGAATTCTTCTTTTATACTGAAATTTCCAGACATCTCTCCATTAGAATCAATATTTATTGAAGTTACACCATCAATGCTTTCATAAGTATCTAATCTCACAATATGTAACTTATCAAAACGTAGTCTTGTTCCAGTTGTTAGAGTTATATTTGATGCTTCAAAATACATATTACGAGAGTTATTATACAACTTACTAAAGTTATTCCAAGTATATGTGCCTGTACTATCAGTTAATGTAACTGGAGTTATACTCCCATATGCACCCTCATTGTAGCCATAATACCAACCAGATTTACCAACCGTTACATAATGAGTAGGCTGTGGTAGTTCAGAATATCGTGCAGTTAATGTGATTTTAATTGGGATGGTCTTGCCAACATCGCTATCTGTAAAGAATACTGTATTAGGATATAAGTTATACCTTGTTTCCATGCCCCTAGTTGTATACGTGCTAGATACCGAAGCATTGGTATCTAGTCTAGTGACAGTACATTCTATAGTAGTCTTGTAGGTTTTTTCACTAGCCTCAAAAATAATGCCTGTTTCATTATCAAGATTATCATAAATTTCTGAATTGACATTTGAATAGTAAGTAGAGCGTACATCAGAAATACCTACAGTACCTAATTTCTTCAATTGAAAGGATTGAGGTGAAATACTCCCTATGACATTATTGCTGTATCCTATATTAGTATAATCATAATAGTGAGTTGATGACGTACTAACTGTATAAAACTTTGATCCCACCGTTACATTGAATGTGCCTTCAAAAGACTCTTCAGTTATTTCAGGGGGAGTAAGAATATCATTTGCTATAAGACTTCTAAACAGACTCATGCTCCTGCCTCCACTTCCACCAATAAACTATGCACCTAACGTTCCACCTTGTTTACCAACTATCATGCACTTATTCATAATGGAAATTACATAAGTAGAATTGGCATCAAAGGATATTTCACCTATGTAAGCTAAACCAACTCCAGTACTCACATTTAATGTGAATGAGTCTCCAGTTACAAACCAGATACTAGATTCAGACCAACTAGAGGTCACACTACTAATAGTGAGTGAAGTCCAATTAGAACCTGAATTGTAATATGCCTTACCAGGTTCAACAGCTATAGTTGGAGTAGTTCCTGATACTGGAGTGGGCACCATGGCTGTCACTTTAGTGTCAACTAAAGTGTCCACATAACTCTTAGGAGCTACATTAGTGTCTCCAGCTGGAGTAGGTGCTGTAATAGGTACAGAGTTAGTAGCTGCATTAGCCAGAGTATCTATCACGTACTTAGTATTAGCTACATTAGCAGCACCAGTAGCAGAGAGAGCTACATCTGGAACAGTGACAGCACCAGTAAAGTTAGCACCAGATAGTTTAGCATAACCTCCCAGTTCATCCTGTACCCATGCCGTATTAGGAACAGTGGTAGAGTCATCTCCAGCAGTAGGAGTAGGTACTGTAATAGCACCTGTAAATACACCACCACTTGTAGTGATAGCATCCTGTGTCTTATTTAGGACATACTGTACATTGACAATTTGATTAGTATTAGTACCATCTGGAGTAGGTGTAGTAGGAATTCCTGTTAATGCTGGGCTATAGGAACTCAATACATCGTTAGGATTAAATGCACCATACCCCAGTATTGGACTCAACTTGTAAGTTAAAGCACCAGTTACATTCTGTACAAAGAGCTGGAAGACAGTGTAATTATTCGCTGGTATACTTGTGACAGGAGATCCATTCCACATACCTTCTATAGAAGGCCAAGTCAAATTGATCTCTGTCTCAGTTGCTACTACAACCAATACAATCTCTTTAACCTTATTGGCATAAGTACTAGAAGTATCAAAGTTGAATGTAATAGTAGCACTATTGGTAATAGAAATATAGTTACTACTATTCCAATTAAGAGATACTGCATTAGTACTTGCAATAGGGTTCCAGTATGTCTGATACTTAGCTGGAACACCAGAATTAGGTATGTAGTTCTCTTCTAGATACTCTACATTAGCTATCTGCTGATCGTTAGTACCATCCGGAGTAGGTGTAGTAGGTGAACCAGTCAGATGAGGAGAATTCAGTGGTGCTCCTGCCTCTGCTGTTGTAATTGTATTTTGATACTTGATACAATAGATGACAGTTACAGAGGGAGGCTGGACGGTATCGGAGTTTCCGTAGATGGGAGTATTTCGGGAAGCGTCAAACCCAATATCAACCCTGCCGATATCTGCACTTTGTTGCGCCCCATTTTTTGCACCTTTATTTTGATAATATAGTGCGCCACTGTAATTACCCCCATCTCCATACGACAATCCTGGAAGAGATACTCCCCCAGCAATGTTCGGCAATCCGGCTTCTTTCACTGTTCCAGGTGTATTACTACCCTCTACAAATCTATCAATTAGATTAGGCAAATTAAAGGTAGTCGATCCGTTGCCAGTACCATAAGTAGTACCTATGGCTGCAAACAATTTTGAGTATGTAGTCCTAGATACCTCACTGCCATCACAGAGCAAGTAACCATCAGGAGGTGTGTTGCCACCATACGCAATGATGGAGCCTATCGGAGAATAGTCACCAGCACCAGATACCTCAATTTGAGATCCATCTCCACCAATTACCCTAATGTAAGCTCGATCAGACATAATCACAATCTGTACAAGACTACGTCCTTGAGGAGGGATCAATACTAGAGAATTTCCAGACCAGACAGGATCAGAGCTACCACTAAACTGCCAGGATACATCTGCATTTTCATTAGTGGTATTAATGATATCCAATATGATAGTCTTAGTAGACAATGCCTCAGTAGTAGCAGTGATACTAAAGGCAAATGTCAATGCATCAGCAGTATTGCTGCATCTTACATTGAGACTACTATTTTCAGACAGTGTAACAGGAGAGGTAGCAGTAGTATAAGTCTCATAGCTCGTAGCTGCATTAGCTCCAGAGATCTTCCAGTAATTAGTATCTGTATACTCTTTATTGACAGCACTTGTATTGCCTGTCACTGTACTCGTGGGTAAGGTTACAGCACCAGTAAAGTTAGCACCATCGAGTCTAGCATATGGAGTAAGGTCTACTGATCCATATAACCCATCACTACGATACTCCAAGTGGTTACCTGGATCCTTTGAGATCTCTACAGACGAAGTAGAGACATAATACCCATCTGTCTCTCTCTGTAGGATATTACCTTGTTTAGCAGAGAGTGGAGTTGTAACATACAATCCATTAGTACGAGTCTGCAATTCATTAGTAGGATCTGGGTCTATACGAACTGCAGTATCCGATACATATAAGCCATCTTCTCTAACAGACAAGGCATTAGTAGAAGCCGGAGAGACAACAACTGTCAAATCTCCCTTTTGTGAGAGAGCTAATGAATTACCACTAACTGTCTTAACATAACCATATATCTTCTCTCTCAACCAGTTGTAAGGCACCTTACTCGTATCAACAGAGTATGCTCTAGTAGTCCCATTACCTGTTAGAGTAACCTGCCCTATAATGACCGAATTGAATTCATTCCAAGAAGGTGTAGCACTATCTAATGAGATATAAGCCTTACCCTTCTCCAATGTCTGGTACCAGATGTAATTGGTAATACCTGTTTGAACACCAGTTGCTGTATTAGAGAACGAGATATTGGTATTAGCAGTATTGAGAGTCTTTAGTGTCCAAGTAGTGACTACTTCTCTATCTGCAGTACTCTCACTGGGCTCTATATACATCCAGTAAGTCCCTACTGGCAATGTAGAGAGACCTACCAGACTAGGCAAGCTGGTCAATTCATAATGCTTACTGTAAGAGTTAGTAACAGACAATGTATTAGAGTCTGTAATAGCGGAAGTAATAGTACCTGCTCCACTATCGGTAGGAGAAGTAATGGTGAATAAGTTAGGATATCCATTACTGTCTACTGGGCCAGCATTCATGGAGAAGGGAGTGTAACCAGTAATAGGATCAGTTGGAAGTATGTCTTCTAGTGTAGCTACTTGTGAATACTGATTGTTTGATTGTGGAATGAATACCTTACCACCATTCTCTGTACCAGAAGTGATCTCAACAATCGTAGAAGGCTCTAGAGACTCTTTCAATTGCAATATAAGACCACTACCAGCTGTATTAGCTACGACCTCATACAGACCGTTCTCGCTTGTTACAGTCTGATCCTTGAGGAGTACTACCATACCTTCTGTGAGAGTTACTCCATCTATCTGTGTTACTACTTCTGGAGTAGCACCAATGATGATATTGGAAGTAGAAGCAACATTACCTTGATATGAGATAGTATAGTCTTTGATTGCATTGGAAACATACTGTTCCAGGTATTGACTTGTATAGTTATCAGTACCTTCATCTACTGCAGTAAGATAGAACTGTGCTTTAGTAACTGGAACAGAGACACCAGATGAATCTGGTTGATTGTAGTTATGTACCTTCCAGAATCTAGCAGAAGGATAATCGCACTGCTGTATGATACAGTTAGCTAACAATACCTCTGTACTGCGTATCCAAGCTCCTTCTTGTACTATATAGAGAGCAATCTCTTGAGGAGGCAGATAGTAGAGAACAGTATCCCCTGCTTTAAATGTATACTTATCTCCATCTCCATTACCCACCATTAGTAGCCCAGATAGAGTAGCAGGTGTCACACTAGAGATTGGTATCTGTGTAACTCCATCTGCCTGATAAAGAACAGTAACAGGATCAATGATACCAGTAATAACTTGATACCCTACATGACCTAGGATAGATTGGAAGTCTCTAGTAGTGATGTTAGAGACATTACGATATGTGATAGGTGAATAGTTTAATCCAGAAGTAGGGTCTGGTTCTGGTTCATCAGGATTGTCAGGATCTTCTGCATCACCATCTTCATCTGTTTCATTGTCTTCAGGTTCTGTTGGCCCTTGAGTACAAATCCACAGAGTGCCTTGTTGACTACCCTCCTGTACTTCCACTATATGACCTGTCTTCATAGACTCTTCATTAGAAGAATCAGAAGCTCTAAGCCATACTCCGCTACTAGCTACATAGATACCATTAGAATTGGGAGTAACAGTACTATTTACTAGGATTCTGTCTCCCGATACTAACTGTACTCCGTCTAACTCTATAAGCCCACCAGATTCAGGAAAGACTGTAGTCATTACTCTAACTGGAGCCTTATATCCATTAATGGACATAGTATTGACTACTTTGGATTGCTCTTCTGATTCTGTAATGGTATAGAAGACCTGATGGAAGTTAAGATTACCTGTATTGCTTATGTAAGATACATAGGTATTACCAAAATTAACACTACCTTCTGATACAGTAACAATAACTCCATTAGCAATATGCTCAGACGAGAGTTCATCAGAAACTCTTGTCCATCCTTCAGCACCTATATGATATATACCATTAGTATTGTCTGTATTGTCTTTAACAAGAACAAGATCCCCAATAACTGTTTGTACACCATCTATATTAGGAGTACCACCTAATTGAATCCCACCATTAGTAGCAACTCTAACTCTAGGGGCATATCCGTTATTGAGTCCCTGTCTTCTCCACTCGTCCTCTACATACGAATAGAGGAATACTTTAGTATATACAAAGGAATTGGTAGTATCCTTTACTAGTCCACCCAACCAAAGTGTATCATAATTGACACTACCTTGCTTAATGATTACTAAACCAGTAGAGAGATACTCTGTTGTATCTGATCCAGTAGCTCTAGACCATTGACCTGCACTAGCAGAATACAGACCATTTTGAGTAATGTCTGTTTGATCTTTGACCAATACAGTCATACCCTCTGTAGTCTGTACAGTATCGATAACTTGCAGACCAGAAAGAGTTATGTTGCTGGTAGTGGCTACATCTGCTAACTTATATCCAGCTCGAGTAACAGACTCAATAACGGAGTTAGCTAGAGAGCCAAAGGTGACAAAGTAATCGTACTTAAGATTAGGAGGAGTCGAAGTACAGATATATAGACGTCCGTCCTCAGACAGGACAACATTACCCAACCTTAATTCTGTAGAGGTATCTGCATCTATAGCTCTTGTCCAAGCTCCAGTATGTACTTGATAGATGCCATTCTCTAATGCATTGGACTGTCCATTAACCAGTACCCTATCTCCATCCTGTAGAGTACCAGAAGGAACAGTAAGTCCACTTAATACCACTTCTGTGTCTGTTACTGCTTTAACAAAAGCATGGTAACCCGAAGAACTAATGATATCGATAACTTCTTGGCTATTAAGAGCACCAGAGACTAACTGCTCATATTGTATCTCTGTAACACCAACTTCCAATGGGGTAGGAGACTTACATACCCATATAGAAGAAGCATAAGTATTACCTTCTAGTACAGGTACTATATTAGCAGAGGATAAATCTCCGTCTTCACTAGAGTTGATTCTCCTAACCCAGTTTGTTTCTGAGACAGTATAGATACCGTTATCTGATCTGATATTCTGTCCAGTGACTAATACATTGTCCCCTGCAGAAAGAGAAATACCATCTATAGTCTGTAAGCCAGTGAGGAGAAGGTTTTCAGTAGAGACAACTCTTACAGGTTCCTTGTACCCCAACTTAGAGACTACAGAGATAATACCGTCTGTATTAAGAGCATCTAGAGGGATATCCCTGTATACCAAAGAGAGTGTATCTCCAGTTACTGTGCCATAGGAAACAAAGATGTGTCCCTTACTGGTGGAACCTTCATTGACCATTACCAAATGAGTCAATACAAGCTCTTCATTAGTCTGTAACTTATCTGCTCTAACCCACTCTACTTCTTTAGCTACATATAGACCATTTTGACTAGTGTCTATTTGATCCTTAACCAAGACATAGTCATTGAGAACTAACTGAACTCCGTCTATAGACTGGAGACCATAGAGTGTTATGTTATCTGTAGTAGCAACTCTAGCTCTAGGCTCATACCCTTGTTTAGCAAGTATAGCAATAACATCTGATTCATTGACACCACCTCCGCCAGATCCGGATTGATCATATGGATTCATATCTGGTATACGTGCCATTCTATATCCTCTTAATCGTTAGTTACAACTACGTACGAAACGCTAATGTCCAGGTCATCAGATGCCTGTCCCTGATAGAATTTAACCTGGTCTCCAGGCAGGAGACTAATAACGTTTAACTCTGGCTTATTAGTAAGGACTTGATGAGGGTCAACTTCAATAGATGGAAGTAGCTGCACAGTAGAACCGGTAGTACGGGTAATACACATAGTAACAGTTCTAAGCTGTGTACTATTCTTATTAGCTATAGTAACTGTCAGTAATACAGCATAATTGATCTCTGTTGGTACTGTTATGAGCGTATAAGCTGTAGCATCATTGATAGCGCTAGCAGGTAATGTCACATCTTCTCTCAGCAATTGACTTGCCATGTATTATCCTCCAAATATGATGCTATGTATCAATGCTTCTTCTTGTGCCACTCTTCTAATGTATTTTCTATTAGCATAATCATAGTTGAGTGGAGTAACATCTATTGCCTCTATCGAGGTATTAGTAAGCTGCATTACAGCACCAGCATCTCTATTACCATTTATCACATTTACAGTGGATCCAGGAGTAATGTTATCTATACTGTTATAGTCTGTCGCTCTACCCCAATTACCTGGAACTACAATATATATCCCATTCTCAGCAGCATTAGACTGTCCATATACTAGGACTCTAGAACCTACAGGAGGAGTAACTCCATCTATTACCTGTGTACCAGATAAGGTTATTGGAGTACTACTAGCACAGTATACAGGAACAACGACACCAGAATTAGCAAACTGGGTCATGTAGAATGAATTGGAGGTATATATCTCCCAAGTATCACCAGCTAATGGGTTACCATCAAAGGTCTCATTCCAATATACTTTATTGATCTCTCCACGAGTTATGAGTCTAGCTTCACCTGCTAATGGGCCAGATGTAAACTGAAGTATATACCTACCTCTAGTAAAGTTGTCTACAAATGCATTACCCAGGTCATATGAATTCATAGAGGTGCCAGTAGAACCAGCATCTACTGTACCTTGCATAAGTCCAGAATAAATCGGGAATTCCCACTTGTAGTCAGATGATCTAAGGCAATATATCATCTTACCTAGATCATCAAACTCTCCAGTGAGATAAGCATTAGTTGGAGAAGTGACAGGAGGTAGAAGTAAAGCTACAGTGTCTATATAAAGTAACTTAGCTTCATTAAGTGGGGTAATGTTATAATCAATAACTCCAGCTATATTCTGTAATACCAATACAGCATCTATAGAGACAACGTTACCCTCTACTGTTTCTGACGTAGCATACTTAGGCTGTAGAGTAGGTAAGGCTCCTAGAGCAAAGAGAGTACCATCCTCCAGGTAGAGACCTATCTCTCCAAAATTCCAAGTACCCACTGTTTGGTCTAGTAAGAGAGTATAGTGTACCTGGTTCTGTTTATCTATAGAGTAGTTAGAAGGTTGCCCGGTATACAGTATAGATCCCTTGAGTCCTGTATCTTCTGGAACAGGAGTATAGTTATACCCAGATCCTACCTTAAATGTGGTGATATTGATCTTTGGTCCATTAGTACCTACATTAGTAGCTCTCTTTATACCCTCATTTGTAATCTGTAATAGCATATGTTATTATCCTGTAATAGCAAGACTAGCAGGACTTACAACCGTTATTTTCATTGCACCTACTAGATATAGGTCAGACTCAAGTATGTAAGATCTAATGATCCTGTCGAATACGAGATGCACTGGAGCAAATTCGTAGAATAAGTCCTCTACTAAAGTAACATCATACTTGTCTCTAAAATTAGCAAAACCTCTATTTGGATAAGAGAGTGCTATCTTACCCAACTGACAGTGTCTATGTCCAAGTAAGGCAGAAGTATCTATAGACTGTGTTTGTATGTATGAAAGAAGTCCATCTACAAATACTGCAAAGTGGGGAGTAATAAACCACTCACCATTAGTAGGATCCTCGTATATAGTAGTACCTAATGGCTTATCGTAGAAGACCTTATAGTCCTTTGTCCAGAGTGGAGTAATTTGTGTAATATACTCTGTACAGAGAGCTAGAAAGCGCTCTAATGACTTTGTACCACACCTAGCATAATACTCATACAGAGCTTCTATAATAGCTCTCTGTATATTCTCTGGAAAGTAATCTAACTTAGTATCACAACCTAATAGGTTCTGTAATAGTGGTATAAATGTATTCTCTATCTCTCTAGGATTTCTCAAATTGAGTATCTGTTTAGCAGGAGACTTAATCTCCTTAGAGAATAGGTAATCTACGTTTTCAAAGAAGATCCTCCAGGCAGGAGTCTCTCTTATCTTACGAGGTAATAGGCTTACTAGATTAGCCATATAACCCTCCTAATATAGTGAGATGAACTTTTGCCCTATAGGGGGCAAGTGGATATTGAAGAAATTTCAATCTAGTAGTATGGAATTTCTTTCTAATAGAAAAACTATAATGCTCAATTATATTGTGTAACCTATTGTATTTAAAGAATAAACAGTGAGATAAGAGTGAATTCATATCATACTGTCTTAATGAATATTCCTCAATTATAGGTAAGAAATGAACTTTTGCCCTATAGGGGGCAAGGTGATTTTCACTGTTTTTCAATGTAACTGTATACTTATATATACTATTAGTATAGCTATACAGAGACAATAAGATACGTAAGTAGTTGTATTTAAACAATAAATGAGGAGATATTGATCGTATGTCATTGAGTGGTAAAACACTCAAATTAGGGTAGAATATGAGTTGATTAGGTTTTGCCCTATAGGGGGCAATAAGATCATCCATTTACCTCACCAACATACTGTGCAGTAAGAGAGATAGATCCTCCATCCTCTACTCTAAGAGAGACATAGTCATACACACCAGCTATGATATCAGCTGTAGGTGAATTAAGTATAACATGCTGTACACCATTAGTAGACATGAGAGTGTTATACACATCTGACTTATAAACAGACTTCTTGAGAGAACCATATGATATTGCATATGTATTCTGTAGATTCTGAGTAGCAGAGGCTATAACCTCGTCTGTTGTGTATCCCTCTTTAATAAGCAGTTGTGCATTAACAATAAGTGGCAGAGCTGTAGTCGGCTTAATAACATGCTTAACACCCTGCATTGCATAGTTATCTAACCAATCAAAAAATTCCTCTTCATCTGTCTCATCCCATTTAGTCTCTGTTATGAGATACAGATTGATGATATTCATCATATTGAGATTAGGAGGATTGTTCTCCCACTCCCCTACAGACCTACAGTCTATGATGCCAGGGTATAGGAGCAGACCATGCTGGTAATCCGAACGAGTAACTAGACGTAAATCTCCACCTGCAGCAGCACGACCTATACGAGCAGCTACATATTGATAGTAAGAGGGAGTAGGCTCATCAGACCCACCTATAAGACCTATAGTCGTCTTACCTGTTAGTTGTGGGTAATCACTAGAGAGAACAGTCAAACCAGCAGAGGTAACTAGGGACTCACTACCCTGTACTCTATACTCATAGATCTCTATCTTAGAGTCTATAGGTGGTATAAGTCCATTCGCATTATCACCAAAGGTAATCTCTAAGTTACCTAACTGAGTCGTCTGATCAGAGAACTTTTCCTCGTACTCTCTAGCCAACCAAATACCAGTAGTAATACGATTCCACTCCTTACCATCTACAAACACTCTAGAGAGGATATTGGAAGAAGTGAAGGAGGAGCCTATTAGGAATTGCTGGAAGGCAGAGCCATCAGAAGTATACTCATGTATAGTAAGCTCACCCTCTGTAAGAGTAGCAGTGATAGAAGTACCTACAGGAACATATACCGTCTCTTCATTATAGTATTGATATTGGTTATCTATAGAAAAGAGAGTATACTTAGGAATAACTAGTGCAGTTCCACCAGTTTGAGAGAACTCTACTGTCGTCTTATGAGGAGTCTTACGTATAAGACGAACACCAAGAAGACGTACAAGAGAATAGATATTCTGTGGTGCTCTAGCTGTCTCTAGAAATGTCTCCTGTACACCTCTCTCTATGGTATACTGATTGTAAGAACCTGCACCAGCAACCATCTTTATAAGGATTTCACCAGTAGCAGCAGGTACCAGGTCTGTCCAAACTGGATTAGCCTGTAGTAATGCCTCTAGCTGTGTACGTAAGTCAGCGTAGTCTGGCTTTACAGTACTAAGTTTGACCTCATCTTGAGTATCCGACATGTGAGAACCCTCTAGAACAAATACTTACAATAATCCTAGGATTAGTCTAGAGGGTTGGAGTATGACTAGTTAACACATACAATACAGTCTTTTAGCAAGTCTCTTTCTATAAGCTCATTAAAGACGTAATCTGTTGAGGTTATGTCCATATGAGAGAGGATAAGGACATACTTTCCTGTCTCTGGGTCAGGGTAATAGGAACAAGATACAGTAGGAGGTAGCTGCTAATCCTCTGTCCATGACCTACTCCTTATCAGTATTTTCAACATATTCCAACAGAGGGACTAGTAAGCTCTTCACTAACTTAAGGCTTTCTACTGAAGTGTCTAAGGTTATGGACATATCACCCAACTTAAGCTCTAAATCGTCTCCTATGTCTGGTCTAACAATTGTAGCGACTATACTATAATTGTTATCAATGAAGTCTAAATACTGCCCGGAGGAAGAGCTCTCTTCTTCAATGAAGCTCTTCAATTGAGTAAGGTATTGATACAGCTTATTTCTATTAACGTTAGAAATACCTTCTGTGTTACCGAAGGCGTCAAATAAACAGATGTCCCAATAGTTGTCCCGTGGTGTGATGATAATTGCTGTGTCGTCTGTGATGAATCCTCTGTATTCCATTGCTATCTCCTATAATATCGTCTATTATTTAACCAACAGCATCATTTAAAAGCCATCTAAATAGCCTACTTATGTAGTATGCCGTTATTCTCCCTATTTGCTTGAATAGCCTGTCTAAACTGCCTAAAGTTACTTGTCTTATACTTCCCCTGTTCTATATGAGAGGATTAGGTGATAGCTAATCCTCAATCAATAGACTAATATCCGTAAGAAGACATGAGATCAAGAACATGTTTCAAATGACTCTTAACTACAGTAGCTTTAGCACGAAAGTCAGGATCATCTTTATCCATCTCTTTCATACCTGACAAGATAACAGCAGCATCTTCAGCATACTTCTGTGCCCAAGATATATCATTCTTGCTATCTTCTTTTATACAAATTTTCATATCTAGCCTCATATAGTGAAATTGAAAATCTATAGCATGTATAAACACACAAGTTAGAGTATAACTAGTTAATGCATACTATAATACTCCATAGCAAACTTCTCTTCAATAGGAGTCAAATCCTTCTTATCCTCCATACCAAAGGTCTTATCAATAGCCATTTTACCTATCTCCTTGTATCTTAAAGTTTATTGACTTATCCAACCGTTAAGATAAGTATACTGTCCTATGTTAGAAAAGTAAAGTGTTTTATTGAATTATTTTGAGTTATCTTGAAGTATCTTCAATTATGAGGATCTATAGGTAAAAAGATGCCCTCTACGAGAGAGGGGGATATAATTCAATAAGTAATGCTCTGTAAGAGCCTAATCTTTTCCCTAGGCTTAACAAGATAAGTTTCTACTTTAGAAAGAGGAACAGAACCGTTAATCAATACCTCATTCTCTGTCCCAAATACATTTAATCTATACTTCTCTATCTCTCTTTTAGAGAATAGACTAGGTATATCAATTACAAAGTATTGACTGGATGGTGGAGGAGAGATGATGAATACAATCCCATATATGCCCTCTCTAGCTCTTAAGAACTCTAGAGCAATCTACTTATCTAAAGACCAGGAGGAAATAGAGGTAGTACCTCTTGGTTTATATGTACCATTGAATTGTCCAATACAGTTATTGACCCCTTCTTCAGTCTTAAAGACAAGAGACCTATACAGGGTATCAGAAGACGAAAGAGTAATAGTTGAAAGATCTTGTAATTCTGTCCAATACTTAGATAATACCGTATTACCAGATCTCAAATACTTACTGTAATTAACAATATAGTCTCTTAAAGCATTACGTACTTTATTATTCTTGCCTTCAATGACTATTCGCATATAGTATAAATTGGAAAATCTCCAATGTGTGGGAATATAAATTAAAGTATAGTCAATTAATGCATACTATACACTCTTCTAACAGACCAGATTTCATCAACTGATCAAGGAGATAATCTGCTGAATATATGTCTGAGTGTGAAAGATAGACAACATCCTTACCTATCTCTAGGTCATGGTAATATGAACACTCTACAACTGGATATCTACAATTAATCTCGTCCAATATGGATTCCAAATTATGATTCATGACTTCTATACCTGTAGAGGAAGTTAATCAGCTTCTGTAATTGTACACAGCTATCATCCTTATCCTTAATGTACAAGCTAAAAGAATGGTCTCGTATCAAAAAGATAACCATATCATTATCTCTTCCAGAAATATGAACATCAAATGGATCATACAGATACGGATCCATGTCATCTTCTTTAATAGACTGCTTATGGTAGTATTCAGGTATGTATCCATTCTGTAATGCAGCCTTAACAGTAGAGAATAATAAAATACACTTATCAATATCAGCATCATGGATACGAACATATCCATAATTGTCCACTACAGTAATTCTGCATCTCTGCTTATCTCCACTAATAGCAAGGACAACATCTACAGCACCTATAAAAGACACG
>ERZ1034984.1737-NODE-1737-length-19391-cov-8.120604_pt1 | contig 19391 bp, 12 predicted proteins | sample MGYA00520589_ERZ1034984 | MGnify/ENA primary metagenome ERZ1034984 (study PRJEB33766, sample SAMN09781790) | gut metagenome | biome: gut microbiome | host: Homo sapiens | place: Madagascar | study: EMG produced TPA metagenomics assembly of the PRJNA485056 data... | reverse complement strand
GTTCAGGCGCAGTTTTTCGCCGCAAAGCAGCGAAACTGTTTGAGCACTGAACCAAATCGGCGAGCCCTACCAAGGAGACCCCACATGAACGAACTCGAGCTCAAGTACGGCTGCAACCCCAACCAGAAGCCCTCCCGCATTTATATGAAGGACGGCTCCGACCTGCCCCTTACCGTTCTCAACGGCAAGCCCGGCTACATCAACTTCCTCGACGCCTTCAACTCCTGGCAGCTCGTGCGCGAGCTGAAGGCCGCCACGGGCCTTCCCGCTGCCGCTTCCTTCAAGCACGTCTCCCCTGCCGGCGCTGCCGTGGGCAAGCCGCTCAGCGAGACCGACCGCAAGATGTACTTCGTCGACGAGCCCGGCGAGCTTTCCCCTATCGCCTGCGCCTACATCCGCGCCCGCGGTGCCGACCGCCTGTGCTCCTACGGCGACTGGGTGGCCCTGTCCGACACCTGCGACGCCGACGTAGCCCGCTACCTCAAGGGCGAGGTTTCCGACGGCATCATCGCTCCCGGCTATACCGACGAGGCTCTTGAGATCCTCAAGACCAAGAAGGCCGGCAAGTACAACGTCGTCCAGATCGACCCCGACTACGTGCCTGCCCCCCAGGAGACCAAGGACGTCTTCGGCATCACCTTTGAGCAGGGCCGCAACAACTACGAGATCAACGAGTCCCTGCTCACCAACATCGTGACGCAGAACAAGGAGATTCCCGAGTCGGCCAAGATCGACATGGTCGTCGCCCTCATCACGCTCAAGTACACACAATCCAACTCGGTATGCTACGTCAAGGACGGCCAGGCCATCGGGATCGGCGCCGGCCAGCAGAGCCGCATCCACTGCACGCGCCTTGCCGGCAACAAGGCCGACAACTGGTACCTGCGCCAGCACCCCCGCGTGCTCGGCCTTGAGTTCGTCGACGGCATCCGCCGCCCCAACCGCGACAATGCCATCGACGTCTACACCTCCGACGAGTGGGAAGACGTCCTGCGCGACGGCGAGTGGCAGCAGGTTTTCAAGGTGAAGCCCGAGCCCCTCACCCGTGAGGAGAAGAAGGCCTGGATCGCCACGCAGAAGGGCGTGACGGTGGGCTCCGACGCCTTCTTCCCCTTCGGCGACAACGTTGAGCGTGCCCGCAAGTCGGGCGTCGACTTCATCGTCGAGCCGGGCGGCTCCATCCGCGACGACAACGTGATTGAGACGGCCGACCGCTACGGCATCGCCATGGCCTTCACCGGCATGCGCCTGTTCCACCACTAATCTAAGCGCGGTTCACGAGACACGCGGCACTCCAGCCAGCTCCTCGATCAGCACTGTGCATCCATCGCTTTGCATGAAGCGGGCTCGGGCATAACCGCCCGAGCCTGCTTTTGTTTTGCGATCCATCTCACGGCAGTTCGCGAAGCCAACAACGCCGAGGTCGTCACCCTGCTCGTGCAGCGCCGCAACGTCGCGGAAACCCACCCCCACTTCGAATCCTAGCGGCACGGCGCCCAAAGCAGGAAATGCTGAAGGAACCGGTCGGGCACCTCCAACCCTAAGCTCTAGCGGCACCACGTCCACCGAGGAAAGCTTGACCTTCCCTCTCACCAGGCTTAGCCTGGCATAGTCCGAGATTCACCGCTTTTTCCAAGGGGAGAAGGGACTCCGCATGGCAACCGATGTGGCTTCGACACGGTTTCATATCACACATATTGCAGGCAACGAAGATCGGCTCTTCGCCTTTATCAACAGCTTCGTCCAAGACAACAAAGACGCATACACACCCGGCTACTCCAACAGCATGAGCTGGATCATTGAGGAAATCTACGGGTGGGGCGATAAACAAGACTGGAATCGCGACTGGCGTCCCATGATGGCAGGAGGGAAGCTCACCTTCAGCGAGGATGAGTGTGGCTGCTTTGAAACATCCGAATGCGTGAGTAAGTTTGCCACCCTACTTGCCGAGCAGATTCCCGAGGTGGGCTTCAAAGCCAAAGTCCACGTCGTCTTCTATGTCACCGGAGATGAATTCGCAAAGACCTTTAAATCCGCACCAGGTAGATCAGAGGTTGTTACAAACTACAGAGATGGAGGCGACCTCTCCCTGGATGAAGATGACAGATACCTGTACAGGGGTAATAAGTCCATTACTGTGGTCAACGTACCCGAAGACTGGACCGAAATAAGCGACATTGCCTTTCAGTTCTGCAAATCCCTCTTGGGTGTCAACATACCCGAAGGCGTGACCAGAATCGGCAATTATGCCTTCCAGGACTGCAAGTCCCTCATGTCCATCGAGATACCCAGTAGCGTGGTTGAGATTGGCACAGGCGCCTTCTCGAAATGCAAGTCTCTCAAATCTGTCAAGTTGCACGAAGGCTTGAAGAAAATCGGCCAGGGTGCCTTCGAAAAATGCGACTCCCTCGAATCCTTCAAGATTCCCGACACCGTAACAGAGATCGGCGACCGACCCTTCGAAAAGTGCAAGTCCCTCAAGTCCCTCGAAGTGCCCGAGTCCCTGAAGTCGTTCGGCGAAGCAAGTCTTGACGCACCATACGTCCGCTTTGTCGGATGCAGGGCATCCACCGTCGGCTCGACTGCCTTCAGCGTCAAGCTTCCTGAGAAAATCTGGGTGGAAGACATTGCATGCCTGACGCCTGCCCTGAGGCCCGCCGCAGCTGTATGCTTCGCCGAAGACCCTTCAGGCAGCGAGCAGCGCCAGACGTCCCACCTCAAGTACATCAGGACGAACACCTCGAGGCTTGTCAGCCACACCAAGGATCACCCCGCACTTCTCGAATTGATGGCCAAGCACGGCCTCATTGACGAGGATGGATTACCCGCCCAGCCCGATATTTCGCAGGCTGGCGGCCAACCCCCCACCGAAGAGTTCGAAATCGCTGGGAGCACCTTGGTCGCCTATGCCGGCCCCGGCGGCGACGTTTCGATTCCTCAAGGCGTAACGGAAATCGGCGAAGACGCCTTCTGGCATTGCGACACCCTCAAATCGGTCACGATTCCCGAAGGTGTGATCGGAATCTGCGACCACGCCTTTAAGGGCTGTGGGCGCCTCAAATCAATCGAGCTGCCCAAAAGCATGACCGAGATCGGTAAAGGCGCCTTCGAGCGTTGCAGATCTCTCAAGTCCATTACCATACCCGCTGGAGTAACCAGAATCGGCGTCTCTGCCTTCGAACGCTGCGGCTCCCTCGAGGCCACCGTTGAGTCTGGGTGCACGGCATTCATCGGAGACTGGGCCTTCAATAGGTGCAAGTCCGTTACTGTGCCCGAGTCTGTAGAGGATTTTGGCGAAGGAGCCCTGAGCGCATCGTACGTTCGTTTGCCTGGAATCAGGGTGCCCGCCGCCGGAGTACACGCCTTTGGCGACGGGCTGCCGGAGCGAATTTGGGCGGAACACCTGAATTCGCTGACAACGCAGATGAAACCCACCGCAGTCCTGGGGTTCGCCGAGGACCCTTCAGGCAGCGATCAGCGCAGGGCCTCCCATATCAAGTACATCAAGTCGCACATTCCCCTTACCGTGGCCAATCCCAGCCTCCTCGACCTGGTAATTAAAGAGTGGCTCATCACCGCAAAGACCCTTCCCGCCTACCTCGAGGAAGCACGCAAGGCCGAGAATACCGAGGCCATCGCCAAGCTCATGGAGTACGCCAAGACACTGGGGAAGCCCGGCTCCGGCCTCGAGCTCTAGCGAAGAGATGCACCTACCGAGCCAGGCTTGCCCCCTGTCCACCAGGCTCCTCCTGGCATAGTCCGAGATTCGTCGGCCCAAGACCGACACATACTCCGAAAGGAACACGTATGGAGGACTTCATAATTCGCAAAGGCGTGCTGGTCAAGTACACAGGCCACGATCACAACGTCGTGATACCCGAAGGCGTGACCGAGATTGGCATAGGAGCCTTCGAGGATTGCAGATTCCTCGAGTCCGTCACGATGCCTGGGAGCGTGACCGTGATTGGTGAACGAGCCTTCCGGGATTGCAGGTTTCTCGAATCACTCGTGATACCCGTGGGCGTGACCAAAATTGGCAACAGTGCCTTCTATGGATGCGCGCGCCTCAAGTCAGTCACGATACCCAAGGGCGTGAACGAGATCGGCGAACGGGCCTTCGTGGACTGCGAATCCCTCAAGTCGGTCGCGATACCCGAAGGCGTGACCAAGATAGGCGAATTTGCCTTCGCTGGCTGCAAGTCCCTCAAATCAGTCGCGATACCCGAGGGCGTGACCACGATTGGGGTTCACGTCTTCTCAGAATGCAGGTCCCTCAAGTCAGTCACGATACCCGAGGGCGTGACCGAGATAGGCAGAGGGGTCTTCTCTGATTGCAGGTCCCTCACGTCAGTCGCGATACCCGAGGGCGTGACCGAGATAGGCAAGGGGGCCTTCTCTGGTTGCAGGTCCCTCACGTCAGTCGCGATACCCGAGGGCGTGACCAAAATTGGCGATGGCGCCTTCTCGGAATGCATGAGCCTCAAGTCGGTCGCAATACCCGAAGGCGTGACTACAATCGGCAACGAGATCTTCCGGGGGTGCAGGGCTCTCGAATCAGTTGCAATACCCGGGAGCGTGACTATGATCGGCAGCTGCTGCACCTTCCAGGATTGCACGTCCCTCAAGTCGCTCGCGATACCCAAGGGTGTGACCATAATCGGGAACTGCGTCTTCTCGGGATGTAAATCCCTCGAGTCCGTCACGATACCGGAGGGCGTGACTTGGATCGGCTGGAGGACCTTCGGGGATTGCACATCCCTCAAGTCAGTCGCGATACCCGAGGGCGTGACCACGATCGAGAGCTACATCTTCTTGGGATGCGAATCCCTCGAGTCCGTCACGATACCGGGAAGCACGACCTGGATCCGCGAAGGGGCCTTCGAGAATTGCAAATCCCTCGAGTCCGTCACGATACCCGAGGGTGTGACCGAGATCGGCGAAGGGGCCCTCCAGGGTTGCGAATCTCTTGAGTCCGTCACGATACCCGGGAGCGTGACTAAAATCGGCGAAGGGGCCCTCCGAGGGTGCAAGTTCATCCGCATCAACGGAAGCACGCCGTCCGTCATCGGCAAGGCTGCGTTCGACGACATGCCTCCCGAGCGAATCTGGGCGGAGGACCTGGGATCACTGGAACCGGCGTTGAAACCCATCGCAGTCCTGACATTCGCCGAGGACCCCTCGGGCAGCGATCAGCGCAGAGCCTCCCATCTCAAGTACATCAAGTCGCACATCCCCCTGTCCGCGGCCAACCCCAGCCTCCTCGACCTGGCGATTCGGGAGCGGCTCGTCACAGCGGAGAACCTTCCCGCCTACCTCGAGGAGGCGCGCAAGGCCGAGAACGCCGAGGCCATCGCCAAGCTCATGGAGTACGCCGAGGCACCGCTGAAGCCCGGCACCCACCGCGTGGAGGACTTCAAGACCAGCAAAGGCGTGCTGATTGAGTACACGGGCTGCGATCTCAACGTCGCGATACCCGAGGGCGTGACCGAGATCGGCGAGGGGGCATTCAAGGGTTACGAGTCCCTCGAGTCCGTCGCGATACCCGAGGGCGTGACCAGAATTGGCGATGGCGCCTTCTCGGAATGCGTGAACCTCAAGTCAGTCGCGATACCCGAGGGCGTGACCGAGATTGGCGAAGGGGCCTTCCGGGGTTGCGAATCCCTCGAGACCATCGCGATACCCGAGGGCGTGACCGAGATCGGCGCTAGTGCCTTCTATGGATGCAAGCACCTCAAGTCAGTCGCGATACCCGAGGGCGTAACCGAGATTGGCATAGGAACCTTCGAGAAATGCGAATCCCTCGAGACCGTCGCAATACCCAAGGGTGTAACCGAGATTGACTACAGGACCTTCTTGCATTGCAAATCCCTCAAGTCAATTGCAATACCCGAGGGCGTGACCAAAATCGGCATCTTTGCCTTCTCGGAATGCGAATCCCTCAAGTCAGTCACGATACCCGAGGGCGTAGCCGAAATCGGCAGCAACGCCTTCTCGGAATGTGCAAAACTCAGGTCAGTCGCAATACCCGAAGGTGTGACCGTGATCGGCAGAGAGGCCTTCGAGGAGTGCAAGTCCCTCAAGTCAATTGCAATACCCGGGAGCGTGACCAAGATTGGCGAAGAGGCATTCCAGGGGTGCAAGTCCATCCATCTCAACGGAAACAGCCTGTCCGTCATCGGCAAAGGGGCCTTCCAAGGGTGTAAGTCCATCCGCGTCAGCGGAAGCACGTCGTCCGCCATCAGCAAGGCCGCGTTCGGCGACATGCTTCCCGAGCGAATCTGGGCGGAGGACCTGGGGTCGCTGACGCCGCCGTTGAAACCCGCCGCGGTCCTGGCATTCGCCGAGGACCCCTCAGGCAGCGAGCTGCGCAAGGCCTCCCATCTCAAGTACATCAAGTCGCACATACCCTTTACCATGTCCAACCCCAGCATCCTCGACCTGGTAATTCGTGAGCGCATCATCACAGCGAAGACTCTTCCCGCCTACCTCGAGGAGGCGCGCAGGGCCGAGAATACCGAGACGGTCGCCAAGCTCATGGAGTACGCCGAGACGCTGCAGAAACCCGGCTCCGATCTCGAGCTGTAACCAAAAGACGCGCGAAAAACGGAAGCACGACTCCCTCGCCGCAGGCATACACCTCGCGGCGAGGGCACCTGACAATTTGCAGTGAATGCTGCGATGTGCACGGCCTTGCCACTACACTACTCGCGGGCGTCCCGGGCTCGGGCGACCGGACCGCCCGCGAGTAGATGGCCGCCTTGGCAGCATCGGCCCACAGCGGCCGAATACGTTACGAACCACGGGAGGGGCCACGCCTCATGGCACTACCAGCACAATATCCCGAGGGGGCGGAACGCCCAGACGAGCACGCGGACATCGAACGGCGCCGGTTCACCGTTGCCCACAAAGTTCTCGACCTGACAAAGGCCACGTTGCTGGCAGACAACCACTTTTTGGCCCCCGCCGTGGGAAGGCTCGAAGTTTTAGAGGCGATCGGCCTGACGCGCCCCTTAGCAACGGACGGCTATGCCCTGTACCTCGACGCCAACCAAATGCTCGATGACTTCAATCACAAGGGCACTGTCTCGGCCCACGACCTCATGCACTCGGTAGCGCACTGCATATTCCTGCATCCCTACGTGGGCCCCACGGTAGAGCACGCACTATGGAACATCGCCTGCGATATCGCAGCCGAGCGTGTCTCGCTCGAAGTGCTCGGCCCTCGGGATGGAGCGCGCGGGCAAAAGATACAGTCCACCATCGCCGATCTCGAGCGCCAGCTGGGATGCAAAGCGACAGCCGAAAAAATATACGGGAGGCTGCGGGCGGGAAAATGGGCACGCATGCTCGACGGATGGGCAGAGCTCTTTGCGGCAGACGATCACGAGCCCTGGTGGCAAGTGAACGTTGAAGACCCTACTCCCACAGCCGGCGCCAATGGCACGGGGTCATCGAGCGACACGCAAGATGCGCCCGAGCAGCCCAAGTCCCTTGACACCCAGACGCAGGAGCCGGACAACGGCTCCGACGAGGCCGAATGCGAGTCAGAAGGCGGCGGCGCCGACGAGGCCGACGACACGGAAAGCAACGAACGCGAGCAAGGCAACGACAGCTCCAACGACGCCAAAGACGCAGGTGGCAGCATGCGCGAGTCGGAAGGCAACGGCTCCAACGAATCCGATGGCGCGGAAAGCGACGAGCGCGAGCAAGGCAACGACAGTCCCACCGTAACCCACAAAGCCGAGACCGCAGAGACGCGCTCTCAGGGATCGGATCCGGGCTCGTCGGAAGAAAGCCATCGCTCCTTGCAAGCAGGCATGGCGTTTCGCTGGGTCAACCTCCCCTCGCGCGAGCAACAGATTTCCGAGTGGCGCGACGTGGCTTCAGCACTCGCGATCAACTTGCAGACGTATGCCAAGGCACGCGGCGAGACCCTCGGCGGGCTGGTGGACGAGCTCGCGCAGACTTCGCACGAACCGGTGGACTACAGCGAGTTCTTACGCCAGTTCGCCATACCTGGCGAGGTCATGAGGCTTTCCGACGACGAGTTCGACTATGTGTACTACACCTACGGCATCGACCTCTATGGCAACGTCCCCCTCATCGAGCCCCTCGAATACCGCGAGGAAAAGCGCGTGCGTGAGTTCGTCATCGCTATCGACACCAGCGGCTCGGTGCAGGGCGAGATTGTGCGCGAGTTCGTGAATGCGACGTTCGACATCCTCAAATCCACCGAGTCGTTTCACAGCAAGGTGCACGTGCGCATCCTGCAGTGCGACACCGAGGTGCGCTCCGAAGACGTGATCACCTCGCTCGACGAGCTCAGAGACTGGAGCCGTTCGATGAAACTTTTGGGCGGCGGTGGAACCGACTTTCGCCCGGTTTTCCGCCACGTAGATGCCCTCATCGAGGCTGGTGAGTTCTCAAACATGGTGGGCCTTGTGTATTTCACCGACGGCTGGGGCGAGTACCCCGACTACATGCCCGCATACCGCACCGCCTTCGCCTTTTACGACGACGACTTCAGGCCGGACACCGTGCCGCCATGGGCTATTCAGGTAGTGTTGGACAAAAATGCGATCGAGGCAGCGCAGCAGCGCTGATACCCAAGGAAAGGACTTTCCAGAATGGACATACAACAGGCAATCGGCCAGGTTGAAGGCGCTGTTCGCGCCTATGTGGCCAAGAACGGCAGGGGTCTGCCCCTCATCCCGACGCACATGCAGCGCCCGGTGTTTCTGTACGGCCCTCCCGGCGTTGGCAAGACCGCCATCGTGGCCCAGGTGGCCTCCGAACTGGGAATCAACCTGGTGAGCTACTCCATCACGCACCACACCCGTCAGTCGGCCTTGGGCCTGCCCATGATCGTGCACAACACTTTCGACGGCGTTGAGTACGGTGTGAGCGAGTACACGATGAGCGAGATCATTGCAGACGTGTACCGCGCACGCGAGGAGAGCGGCGTGGCCGAGGGCATCCTGTTCCTCGACGAGGTCAACTGCGTGAGCGAGACCCTCGCCCCGGCGATGCTGCAATTCCTGCAGTACAAGGTGTTCGGCACCCACCGCCTGCCCGAGGGATGGGCCGTGGTGTGCGCAGGCAACCCGCCCGAGTACAACCGCTCGGCCCGCGAATTCGACCCGGCCACGCTTGACCGACTCAAGCGCGTTGAAGTGCAGCCGGAGCTCAACGTGTGGCAAGGGTACGCCACCTCCCATGGCGTGCACCCGGCAGTGACCACCTTTCTAGAAGCAAAACCCGATTGTTTCTACCTCTGCAAGCGCAGCCCGGCGGGCATGCGCCTGGTCACACCGCGAGGCTGGGAGGACCTCTCGAGAATGCTGCGCGCCTACGAGTCGCTCGGCATCTCGGCCAACAAGGAACTCGTGCGCCAATATCTGCAGGATGACGGCATAGCGCGCGACTTTTGGAGCTACTACGAGCTCTTCCGCAAGTACGAGAAAGACTACAAGGTTGCCGATATCCTCGCCGGAAAAGCAGATGGCGAGGTGCAGGAACGCGCACGCAAGGCACGCTTCGACGAGCGTGTGGCCCTCGTGGGCTTGATGCTTGATGTGTGCCTGGCCAAAGCGCACGACGCCGTGGAGCTTGAAGAGGCCCTCAGGGAAGCCCGCAAGGACGTGACTCTGCTCAAAGCCCGGCTGCAGGCAGGTGGCGGAGCGGCCGCCATCGACTCCCGGATTACCGAGGTTGTCTCCTCCCCCGACGTTGCTGCCCGCCCCAAGGGCAGTTGCGGCAACAGGGAAGTTGTGCGCGCAGAGCGCCTGCGGGTGCTTCGCCTCTGCGCCGACGCGTGCGCCAAGGCCGGCGTCGCTGGGCGAACCGACTCGTTCCCCGAGGTCAAAGAGGCCTTCAACGCAGTATGCAAGCAGCAAAAGAGCCTCGCGACCGGGGTGTCGCATGCCGTGAACAACGCCTTCGTCTTTTTGGACGGCACATATGGGGCGCAGTCGCAGGAATCGCTCATCCTCACCACCAAGCTCGCCGCCGACCCTGCGTTTGTGAAAACCACAGCCATGTACGGCTGCGAAGGCTACATGCGCCACAACAAAGACCTGCTGCTCACCGAGCGCAACCTCTCGCTCAAGAGCGAGGTGGAGGCACTGTTGGGCGAGGCCGAGCTGTAGGGCCGCATACGCTAGAGGATTGAGCCAAGCCTGTAGCCGTCGACCTCCTGGCGCTCGAGCCCAAGGCGCACCCGCCGAGGTCGGGCCCGCAGGACCCCAAACCCGCCGCATCCCCGGCGTTCAAGCCCGATGGCCCCCGCACAGGGGAAGCCGTCGGGCTTTTTGATGCATGCACGCTGACACAAACGATTCGATTTTGGCGGTGGGCGGCAGGCTCTTATGTACTTTTTCTCGTGGGCGACCTCTCACGCGCCGCTGAAACCGTCCAGGCGAAACCACGCTGCAAGCAGCACGCGAGCACAGTAAAGTAGATTTGTACTACTATGCACCTAGGCCGGTTACACGGCCTGCACCCCGCTTTGATATCAACGCTTGCAGCAAGCAAGCATGTGAGGGAAGAGGAGAGAACATGGCCCGACAGCTCAAGTCCATGGACGGCAACAACGCCGCGGCACACGTCAGCTACGCGTTCACCGAAGTGGCGGGCATCTATCCCATCACCCCGTCGAGCCCCATGGCCGACTATGTGGACCAGTGGAGCGCCCAGGGCCGCAAGAACATCTTCGGCACGACCGTCAAGGTCTGCGAGATGGAGTCTGAGGCCGGTGCCGCCGGCGCCGTGCACGGCTCGCTTACCAGCGGCGCCCTGACGACGACCTACACCGCCTCGCAGGGCCTTCTGCTCATGATCCCCAACATGTACAAGATTGCCGCCGAGCAGCTGCCCAGCGTCTTCCACGTGAGCGCGCGTACCGTCTCCACCCACGCCCTCAACATCTTCGGCGACCACTCCGACGTCATGGCCTGCCGCCAGACCGGTTTCGCCATGCTCGCCGAAGGCAACGTGCAGGAGGTCATGGACCTGTCCGCCGTGGCGCACCTCGCGGCCATCAAGGGCGGCGTGCCGTTCATCAACTTCTTCGACGGATTCCGCACCTCCCATGAGATTCAGAAGATCGAGGTCTGGGACTACGAGGACCTGGCCGAGATGTGCGACATGGACGCCGTGCGCGCCTTCCGCGCCCACGCGCTCAACCCCGAGCACCCCGCCATGCGCGGCAGCCACGAGAACGGCGACATCTTCTTCCAGCACCGCGAGGCCTGCAACTCCCACTACGACGCACTGCCCGCCGTGGTTGAGGAGTACATGGACAAGGTCAACGCCAAGCTCGGCACCGACTACAAGCTGTTCAACTACTACGGCGCCCCCGACGCCGACCGCGTCATCGTCGCCATGGGCTCCATCTGCGACGTCGCCGAGGAGGTCATCGACTACCTCAACGCCCACGGCGAGAAGGTCGGCCTCATCAAGGTGCGCCTGTATCGCCCGTTCGTGACTGAGAAGTTCATCGAGGCCCTGCCCAAGACCTGCACCAAGCTTGCCGTTCTCGACCGCACGAAGGAGCCCGGCTCCATCGGTGAGCCCCTCTACCTCGACGTCGTGACCGCACTCGCCCAGGCGGGCGTCACGGGCATCAAGGTGAGCGGCGGCCGCTACGGCCTGGGCAGCAAGGACACGCCCCCCTCGAGCGTCTTCGCCATCTACACCGAGCTCGCCAAGGACGCGCCTCGCCGCGAGTTCACCATTGGCATCGTCGACGACGTCACGAACCTGTCGCTGCCCGAAGACCCGAACTGCCCCAACACGGCCGCAGCGGGCACCATCGAGTGCAAGTTCTGGGGTCTTGGTGGCGACGGCACGGTTGGCGCCAACAAGAACTCGACGAAGATCATCGGCGACCACACCGACAAGTACATCCAGTCCTACTTCCAGTACGACTCCAAGAAGACGGGCGGCGTCACCATCTCGCACCTGCGCTTTGGTGACTCCCCCATCCGTAGCCCGTACTACATCAACAAGGCAGACTTTGTTGCCTGCCATAACCCCAGCTACATCACCAAGGGCTTCCGCATCGTGCAGGACGTCAAGCCCGGCGGCATCTTCCTGGTGAACTGCCAGTGGACGCCCGAGGAGCTGGAGCACCACCTCGACGCCGACTCCAAGCGCTACATCGCCAGGAACAACGTGCAGCTCTACACCATCGACGCCATCGACCTGGCACGCAAGGTGGGCATGGGCAAGCGCACCAACACCATCCTGCAGTCTGCCTTCTTCTCGCTGGCCCACATCATGGACCAGGCCGAGGCCATCCAGTACATGAAGGAAGCGGCCACCAAGAGCTACCTCAAGAAGGGCCAGGACGTCGTGGACTGCAACCACGCCGCCATCGACGCCGGTGCCACCGCGTACGTGAAGATCGATGTGCCCGCAAGCTGGGCAGATGCTGAGGACGCCGCCAAGCCCACAGACCCGGAAGGCCGCGCCGAGCTCGTCCGCCAGGTCTGCGACATCATGCGCCCCGTGGGCAATATGGCCGGCGACTCGCTTCCCGTCTCCGCCTTCGCCGACCGCGCCGACGGTCAGTTCGAGCTGGGCGCCTCTGCCTTCGAGAAGCGCGGCGTAGCCGTCATGGTTCCCGAGTGGGACGCCGAGAAGTGCGTGCAGTGCAACAGCTGCGCCTTCGTGTGCCCCCACGCCACCATCCGCCCCTACGAGCTCGACGAGGCCGAGGTCGCCGCTGCGCCCGCGCCCATCAAGCTCGCTCCCGTCAAGGCCGGCAAGGCCAAGGGCCTCTACCAGTACACGCTGGCCATCTCCCCGCTCGACTGCATGGGCTGCGGCGTGTGCATCGGCCAGTGCAAGCCCGGCGCCATCACGATGGTTCCCGCCGAGAGCCAGCTCGACCAGCAGCAGGTCTTCGACTACTGCGTCGAGCACGTCACCGAGAAGCCCGAGGCCATTGACGACACGCTCAAGGGCTGCCAGTTCAAGACCCCGCTGCTTGAGTTCTCCGGCTCCTGCGCCGGCTGCGCCGAGACTTCTTACGCTCGCCTCGTGACTCAGCTCTTCGGCGACCGCATGTTCATCGCCAACGCCACCGGCTGCTCCTCCATCTGGGGCAACCCTGCGGCCACCGCGCCTTACACCACGAACAAGGACGGCCACGGCCCGGCTTGGTGCAACTCGCTCTTCGAAGACAACGCCGAGTTCGGCATGGGCATGCAGCTTGGCTACGAGGCCGTGCGCGCAAAGCTCGTCGAGCACACCAAGAACATGCTCGCCGACGAACGCGCCGACGCTGAGTTCACCGCCGTGGCCCAGGCTTGGCTCGACTCGATGAACGACGCCAAGGCTAGCAAGGACGCCGCCGAGGCGTTCAAGGCCATCCTCGCCCCCATCGCCGAGGCCGGCTGCCCCGACGCCAAGGCCATCCTGGAGAACGCCGAGTACCTCACCAAGAAGTCCTTCTGGATCTTCGGCGGCGACGGCTGGGCCTACGACATCGGCTACGGCGGACTCGACCACGTCCTGGCTTCTGGCCGCGACGTCAACGTGTTCGTCTTCGACACCGAGGTCTACTCCAACACCGGCGGCCAGGCATCCAAGGCTTCCAACATCGGCCAGGTTGCACAGTTCGCAGCTGCCGGCAAGGACATCAAGAAGAAGTCCCTGGCCGAGATCGCCATCAGCTACGGCTACGTGTACGTGGCGCAGGTCGCCATGGGCGCCAAGCCCGCGCAGACCCTCAAGGCCATCCAGGAGGCCGAGGCCTACCCCGGACCCTCGCTCATCATCGGCTACAGCCCCTGCGAGATGCACTCCATCAAGGGCGGCATGGTCAACTGCCAGGCCGAGATGAAGCGCGCCGTGGACTGCGGCTACTGGAACCTGTTCCGCTTCAACCCGCAAGCCCAGACCGGCGGCAAGTTCATGCTCGACTCCAAGGAGCCTGCTGGCGGCTACCAGGAGTTCCTCATGAACGAGGCCCGCTACAGCCGCCTGACCCGCGAGTTCCCGGGCCGCGCCGAGGAACTCTTCGCCAAGAACGAGAAGGCCGCTATGGACCGCTACGACCACCTGCTCAAGCTCAAGGAGATGTACTCCGAGCTGTAAGGCACCGCACAGGCATCTGAGCACGTAAACGCAAGACCCGCTGCCCTCAGGCAACGAGGACGGCGGGTCTTTTTGTGTGCGACAGTTTGAGAGTAAGGACGACGAGGGCAAAGAGTGGCTCGCACTCATGAGCGGGTTGTGGTGTATTGGCATGCGGCTACCTGGCAGCTAATGAAAACAGGGGCCCGATGCAACCCGTGCACAAGCAGGGCAGCGAGTCCCTCTGTGTGCGACAGTTTGACAGCAAAAGGGGCCGGACGACTCCTAAGCCGCTGAAAACTCCAGCGTAAAGCGGGTGCCCACACCCTTGAGGCTCACGACGTCGATGCGGCCCTCGTGGGCGTCCATGATCCACTTGGCAATGGACAGGCCCAGTCCCGTGCCTCCCACGCCCGCGGCCTGGCGCGCCTCGTCGGCTCGCCAGAAGCGCTCAAAGGCATGCGGCACTTCCTCGGGGGCAAGGCCGATGCCCTCGTCAGCCACAGAGCATGCCACCTTGCGACCGTCCGCCTGCAATCCGATCGTTATCTGCGTGCCGGCAGGCGAGTACTTCACGGCGTTCTGCACGAGGATGCGCATGGCTTGCTTGACGAGGGCGGCGTCGCCCACCATGAGGCACGTCGGCATCGACAGCTCGCGCGTCGGTGCGGCTGCGGCCTCCCCCATCGCATGCGTGTCCGCGACCTTGCCCTGCACGCTCAGGCAGTACGCGTGTGAGGGATCGATCATGGCGGACTCCTCGTACACCTCGCCCACGATGGCACCCAAGTCGATCGTCTCCATGTGCAGGTTGTTGCGTCCCGCGTCGCCACGAGCAAGGAAGAGGAGCTGCTCCACCAGCTCTTGCATGTGCGTGGACTCCTGCTTGAGGGCGGCGATGGACTCGTCGAGCACCTCGGGGTCGGTCTTGCCCCAGCGGTCGAGCATGTTTACATAACCCTGGATGACGGCGATGGGCGTGCGCAGCTCGTGCGATGCGTCGTTGACGAACTGCATCTGCTGGAGCTTGGCCTCCTGCATCTGGCGCAAAAGGCCGTTGAGGGCGACCTCGATGCTGCGCAGGTCGGCGTCTCCCGTCGAGACATTGGGCGCATTCACGTTGGCCGAATCGATGGCGTGTTTGAGCGTCTCCATCTTGTCGGCCGCTGTACCAGCGGCGCTTCCCATAGGGTTGTCGGCCGTGGCTGAGCCCATGGCCTCCGCCGTCAAGGCCAGGTCGTTGAGCGGCTTGAGTCGCCGACGGATATGACGCGGCAGGAATATGCCGTTGATAAGCGAAAGCACTTGGAAAACCACCACAGCAGATGCAATCGCCGCTGCCCAGGCAAGGCTTTCGCTCACAGGAAACGAATAGCTCCGGGACATGGGGCCGCTCACGACATATATCAGGGCCGTCCAGTCATTGGAGCTCAGACCGTCGAGCCACACCTGCACTCCGGGTGCATACACGAGATGGGCTGTGCCGCGGAAAAAATCGTCAGGCAGCGCCTGGTTGCACTGGAGCACGAACCCCGCCACCATGGCGCAGGCGATAAGCATGTCGAGCAGGACATATTCACCCAGCTTGCGCATCCATTCGTCCAGCGCAATGCCGCGCGAGATAGAGCCGGCGAGCTTGGAAGTGCGGCGGGGACGGCCCTCCTTGCCGCGCGTGAAAAGATTGTCCTGGGGGCGGCTGCCCCTCTTCTCTTCTGGAAAATCTTGCCCCGTGCGACAGGCGCCGGTCGCCTTCTCTTTGTGCCTACCCCTCGCGGACGACATAGCCCACCCCGCGCACAGTGCTCACCAGCTTAATGCCAAAGCGGTCGTCAATCTTGGCGCGCAAGTGGCGCACATACACATCAACGATGTTGGTCTCGCCCATGTAGTCGTACCCGCAGGCAAGATTGGCGATCTTCTCGCGAGAAAGTACGATGTCCTTGTTCTCCATGAGCACGCGCAGCACCTCAAACTCACGCATAGTGAGCTCGACGGGGGTCCCGCCCACGTGCACGAGCCTGCGCGAAGGGTCGAGCGTTACTTGACCGGCACGCAAAACGCCCTGGTCGGCAGCCGTGGTGGACGCTGAGACCGAACCAGGCGCCGAGGAGCCGACGACGGCAGGCGCAGACGAGGCTCCCTGAGATGCGGATGCGTTGTCTCCCTGGCTGGCCACGGCCCCGCTCTCCCCCGCCCCAGAGCGCACAGGCCGCGTGCGCAAGATGACACGAATGCGCGCCAGCAGCTCCTCGATGGCAAATGGCTTGGTAATGTAGTCGTTCGCGCCGGCATCGAGTCCGGAGACCTTGTCCATCACCGCGTCGCGAGCCGTGAGCAAGATGACGGGAACGTCGCTCTCACGACGCACCCGGCGCAACACCTCAAGGCCATTGAGCTGGGGCAACATGACATCGAGCAGAATGAGGTCCCAAGTGCTCGAAAGCGCCATGTCAAGTGCGCTGCGCCCATCGGCCGCCTTTCCCACCTCGTAGCCCTCGTGGGTCAGCTCAAGTTCGAGAAAGCGGGCTATCTTCTCCTCGTCCTCAACGATGAGGATGCGGCCGTGCGTGTCCATGTGGCCCTGCCCTTCGGATAAACGGGAAAACCCGGCAGGACCAAGCCTGCCGGGTATGCTTTTCTGTCGGCTATTATGGCGCATCTTGCAGCCGTCGAAGGCGTTACTGCTTGTCGGACTCAGAACCCTTCACGTCATTCTTGAGATGAGCGGCGCCGTCAGCCGCTTTGTCCATGATGTCGTTCACGTCGATGTGCACCTCGTCGATGCCCTCAAAGCGATACTTGAAATCGAAGAAGAGACCAATGATGAGCAAAGGGATGACAATCCAGAACGCGAAGACCGCAAGAAGGATGAGCACGAGCGTAGGCATGCTCAAAATGCGCTTGCCGGAACGGTCGACGACGAAGGATGTATCGATCGTCTTGCGAAGCCCCGCGCGCAGCCAGCCCATGCAGCGGTTGCAGGCAGTGGAGAAACCGCCTTCCTTCTTGGTCGAACGCTCATAGTCGCTCTGAGCCTGGGACATCTCGGCACTCGTCTGGTAGGCCTGGTTGGCCTCGGTGGAATAGTGGGCCGCCTCGCCCGTGCGCGACTTGCCGGCGCGCTCAAGCCAGACCACGGCGTCGAGCACGTCCTCGTTGCAGGCATCGAGCGCCTCGCGGGCCTCTTCGAACGTGACGCCGCACTTCTTGCAGATGAGCTCGGCCTTCTCAAACTTGTCCATGGTGTGTCCTTTCTCGCTTGGAGACATCGCAAGCGTGCCTCCTTTGCCTGTTTGTCGAGAAATAAGATACAGACGGCCGATTAACCGCTGAACGGTGCTCGATTAAGCTTGGATGAAGATTATAGTTAACGTGTCTGTCCGGTGCCCGTGTGCACCCGCACACAAGAGACTGAAGAGAAAGGTGCGTTCATGCTCGTTAGCGCTGCCCCGATGCTTCGTGCGGCCGAAAAGGGCCACTACGCCATCGCCGCGTTCAACACCAACAACCTTGAGTGGACCCGTTCCATCCTTACTGCCGCCGAGGAGGCGCAGTCGCCCGTCATCATCCAGTGCACCTCCGGTGCCGCCAAGTGGCAGACGAGCTTCAAGGTCGTTTCCGAGATTGTGCACACCCTGACCGAGACGATGGGCATCACGGTGCCCGTTGCCCTTCACCTCGACCACGGCACGTACGAGGACTGCTTCAAGTGCATCGAGGCTGGCTTTACCTCCATCATGTACGACGGCTCCCATGAGGCCGACTTCCAGGTGAACCTCGACCGTACCGCCGAGCTTGTGCGCCTGGCCCACTCCAAGGGCATCTCCATCGAGGCCGAGGTCGGCGGCATCGGCGGCGTTGAGGACGGCGTCACCTCCCTGGGCGAAGTCGCCGATCCCGAGCAGTGCCTCGCCATCACCAACACGGGCGTCGACTTCCTCGCCTGCGGCATCGGCAACATCCACGGCCTGTACCCCGACAACTGGGCCGGCCTGCAGTTCGACGTGCTCCAGGCAATCAAGGACAAGGTGGGTGACCTGCCCCTCGTGCTGCATGGCGGCACCGGAATCCCCGTTGACCAGGTGAAGCGCGCCATCTCCATGGGCGTGGCCAAGATCAACGTGAACACCGACCTGCAGGTGGCCTTCGCCAAGGCCACGCGCGCCTACATCGAGGCCGGCCGCGACCTCGAGGGCAAGGGCTACGACCCCCGCAAGCTGCTCAAGCCTGGCGCCGAGGCCATCGTCACCCGCGCCAAGGAGCTCATCATCGACTTTGGCTCGGACGGCAAGGGCTGGGACTGCTAACGTAGCGCCCGTTCCCGCACCAGACCGCCCGAAACACACAGGGCCCGCCTTTCACGCACGAAAGGCGGGCCCTGTTTTTATGCAAGCTGGCAAAAAACAGCGCATGTTTGCGTTTTAATGCAGAGGCGGAAAGAAGCCTTATATCCAGTAAGAACATCATGCCTGGTAAACGACTTGAGGCTTAGAGGGATACTCACCCGGGCCAAATTAAAACGCAAACGTACGGCTTTTTTGATCGGAGCAGGCAAAACTCGGACGCCTCGCGCGCAATCGAATGGGGGCGAGCCCTACGCCTGGCCGCGGAAATCGGGGCCAGGGTTGAACATCGCGCCCTGTTCGACCATTTCACGGCCGACTTCGAGGTATTCATGCGCGCCCTTGAGCACGACCGTTTGATACTCCTCCTCGGAAATGGTGCGCACGGCGCGGGCGGGAACGCCCATGATGAGCGTGCGAGGCGGGTACTCCTTGCCCTGGCTCACAAGCGCACCCGCGGCGATGAGGCACCCTTCGCCGATCACAGCACCGTTCATCACGACGGAACCCATGCCGACGAGGCAGTTGTCGGCAATGGTGCACCCGTGCACGACAGCGCCGTGGCCGATTGTCACGTTGTCACCCACTGTGCAGGGATAGTCGGTGTCCACATGGATGGCGACGCACTCTTGCACGTTGCTGTTGGCCCCGATGCGCACGGGCGCCATGTCGCCCCGGATGTACGCACCGCCGAAGATCGTGGCCTCAGAGCCGATAGTCACGTCGCCCAAGATGGAGGCCTTGGGGGAAATCCTCGCTGTGGGGTTTGCGTGCACATTGAAGTAGTTTGCCATGTGTTGGCCCTCCTTGTATGGATCGATGAATGAAGACAGATAGCAAAAAGGCACCCGCTCCCAACATCAGTGAGAACGAGTGCCTAATGAAAGCAAGGTGAGAAACAAAAATATCCCTCGTGAGATGGCGACGCCCTACTCTCCCACAGGGTTGCCCCTGCAGTACCATCGG
>ERZ1034984.1736-NODE-1736-length-19399-cov-55.272022_pt1 | contig 19399 bp, 19 predicted proteins | sample MGYA00520589_ERZ1034984 | MGnify/ENA primary metagenome ERZ1034984 (study PRJEB33766, sample SAMN09781790) | gut metagenome | biome: gut microbiome | host: Homo sapiens | place: Madagascar | study: EMG produced TPA metagenomics assembly of the PRJNA485056 data... | reverse complement strand
TTGCTAAAAAATATCGTTGAGGTGTAATTTACACCCCAACGAATATTATAGAACCCCCAAATACTGTAACAAGTATAGGAAGAAGTGCTTTTGCTAGCTGTTACAGCTTAACAAGTATAACAATACCAAATAGTGTAACAAGTATAGGTAATGAAGCTTTTTATTGGTGTAGAAGTTTAACAAGTATAACAATACCAAATAGTGTAACAAGTATAGGAGATGAAGCTTTTTATGGCTGTAGCAGTTTAACAAGTATAACAATACCAAATAGCGTAACAAGTATTGGTAATGAAGCTTTTCAGTGGTGTGAAAATTTAACAAGTATAACAATACCAAATAGTGTAACAAGTATTGGTAATGAAGCTTTTCAGTGGTGTAAAAATTTAACAAGTATAACAATACCAAATAGTGTAACAAGTATAGGATATAGTGCTTTTTATTGTTGTAGCAGTTTAACAAGTATAAATGTTTCAGATAATAACAAAAATTATTGTGATGTAGATGGAGTTTTATTTAACAAAGATAAAACAGAAATAATACAATATCCAGAAGGAAAAATAAATACAAACTATAAAATACCAAATAGTGTAACAAGTATAGGTAATGAAGCTTTTTGTTCGTGTAGCAGTTTAACAAGTATAACAATACCAAATGGAGTAACAAGTATAGGAGCTAATGCTTTTTTATATTGTAGCAGTTTAACAAATATAACAATACCAAATAGCGTAACAAGTATAGGATATAAAGCTTTTTGGTGGTGTGACAGTTTAACAAATATAACATATAATGGAACACAGTCACAATGGAATAGTATAAATAAGAATTCAGATTGGAATGCTGGTTCAAAAAAAACAATAACATGTACAGATGGAGTAATAACGTTATAATCTGAGTTACTTAGAAATAGTTGATTTTTTGATGTATAATAATTTAGAGTAAGATATATGTATGAAAATTAATGCCTTATATTTTAGAACTATATTTTACAAGTTTTTAAGGAGGAAAAAGATATATGAAAAAGGAGCGAAGATTATGTAGAAAAGAAAATTTTACAAAACCAACTCAGAAGAAAGGAATATCACTAATTGTGCTAATAGTCACAATAATAGTAATAATAATACTTGCAGCAGCTGTGATACTCACAATAACGAAAAATAATCCAGTAGAGAGTGCAAATGAGGCGACATTTAAAGAAGATGTAAGAAGTTTTCAGGATGAATTAGCAATGACAGTTGCAAAGGAATATACAGATAAACAAGGACAAAGAGATGAAAAAATATCTACTTCAGAGTATGGAAAAATAAAAGAATGTATCCCAAGTTTTTCTGAAAAATACAAAGGTAAATTTGTAATAAAAGATGATAAATTAGTTGGAACAGATAAATTAACAAAAAATGAAAAAATATGGAGTGAAAGCTTAAATATATCAACATCAGATGTAGGTAATTATACACCTGAAGACTGTTTTTTATGGGAAGGGAATACTATAGTAGGATTAGATGAAGAAAAATTATCTGGTGTTACTAAAATAAAGATACCACCTAAATGTACTGTTATAAGGTCAGATTATGCACTTAATGGAGAAAAAAACTATAGAAGTTTTATTGAAGGAATAGAATATGTTGAAATTCCAGATACAGTAACATCACTTGGTAATTATGCCTTTCATGACTTTACAAAATTAAAAAGTATAAAAATACCAGACAACCTAACAAGTATAGGAAAACGTGCTTTTTGGGGATGCAGTAGTTTAATAAGTATAACAATACCAAACGGAATAACAGAAATAGGAAATGGTGCTTTTGCGTGGTGTAGCAGTTTAATAAGTATAACAATACCAGATAGTGTAACAAGTATAGAAAGTTGGGCTTTTGGTGGTTGTAGCAGCTTAACAAATATAACAATACCAGGTAGTGTAACAAGTATAAGAGAAGAAGCTTTTTCGGGTTGTAGCGGTTTAACAAGTATAACAATACCAAATAGCGTAACAAGTATAGGAGATAGTGCTTTTTCTGGCTGTAGCAGTTTAACAAGTATAACAATACCAAACGGAGTAACAGGAATAGGATATGGTACTTTTGGGGGGTGTAGCAGTTTAACAAGTATAACAATACCAGAAAGTGTAACTAGTATAGTACAATCTGCTTTTTACAAATGTAGTAGTTTAACAAATATAACATATAATGGCACTCAAGAACAGTGGAATAACATTGTTAAAGAAAATTTATGGAATAGGAATTCTTCAATAAAAACAATAACATGTACAGATGGTGTAATTACGTTATAGATAATAATGTATATTAAAATACAAAGCAAAGATGGTGGAATATGTGAAAAGTAAAAAAGGTATATCGCTGATAGTATTAATAATAACAATCATAGTTGTAATAATACTAGCAGCAGTTGTAATAATTACAATAAACAAAAATAATCCGGTAGAGAGTGCAAAAGAAGCAACATTTAAAGAGGATGTAAGGAGCTTTCAAGATGAACTTAATATGTATATATCAAACGAATATACAAAATTACAAGGAATGAGAGATAGTAAGATTAACACTATAAATATTCCAGCCACGTATAAAGAAATGCAAACTTATATTTCAAGTTATAAAGAAAAATATGATAAGAAATTAGGGATAGAAGATGACAAAATAGTATATTTTCCAAAGGAAGTAACAAATAACGAAAAGAAATGGTTAGAGGATTTGAACATTCCTGCATCAAGTAATATTCCTTTTGATCCAGTAGAATGGGATAACGATGCCACTCCCGAAGATTACTTTTTATGGGATAACGATGGAACAACTATAATAGGACTTAATGAAGAAAAGTTATCCGGAGTCACGAAAATAAGAATACCATCAAAGTGTAAGGTAATCAGGTCCGACTTTTATAGTTCTTCTTTAACTGAAGATTATAGAAACTTGATAAAACAAATGATAACAGTTGAAATTCCAGATACAGTACAAGAAATAGGGGACTATGCTTTCTGTTCATGGATAAATCTTGAGAAAGTTACAATGACAAGTAATATAACAAGTATAGGAAAAGGAGCTTTTAGTGACTGTGAAAGTTTGACAAATATAACAATACCAGAAAGCGTAACAAGCATAGGTAGCTCTGCTTTTAGCTTTTGTCGCAGTTTAACAAATATAACAATACCCAAAAGTGTAACAAGTATAGGAGAGTATACTTTTTCAGATTGTTTTAATCTAACAAATATAATAATACCAGAAAGTGTAACAAGTATAGGAAAAAGTGCTTTTGGATATACAAAATTAAAAAATATTAATTTCAATGGAACACAAGCACAGTGGAATGATATAAATAAAGAAAATTTATGGAATAAGGATTTTTATTCAATAAAAACAATAACATGCACAGATGGTGTAATAACACTTTAAATATATTTGTATTTAAAAATAATATTATAAATAATCCCATTTAACATTTTGCTAAGTGGGGTTATTTTTATTGCTTTATTTAAAATTTAGTAGTAAAATTAGTGTAGGTGATATAATGTTAAAACAAAAAATATTAGAAATAATTGTTATAGTTCTAGCTTTACTAGCAATTGTATTTGGTATTTCATCATGTTTATATAATGATAATGTTACAATTTTAAGAATATTTAGTTTGATATTTATTGTTATAGCTTTAATACTTAATTTTTATTCTAATTATAGAAAAAAGAAATTATAATTTTTTGACATTTTGACATAAAAATGTTAAAATATATATATTGATGAAAAAAAGGAGGGCTTATGGCTAAGAAAACAGTTGCGATAGTTGGTCGCCCAAATGTTGGTAAATCTACTCTTTTTAATGTACTTGCAGGTGAAAAAATAGCTATTATAAAAGATACACCAGGAGTTACAAGAGATAGAATATATGCTGACTGTGAGTGGAGAAATACAAAATTTAGAATAATTGATACTGGTGGAATTGAACCAGAATCTGAAGATATAATATTAAAGCAAATGAGAAGACAAGCTGAACTTGCTATGGATATAGCTGATGTTATTGTATTTATTACGGATGTAAAAGCAGGAGTTACACCTTCTGATAAGGAAATAGCACTTATGTTAAGACATACTAAAAAGCCTGTTATACTTGTTTGTAATAAATGTGATAGGGTAGGAGAAGTACCAGCCGACATATATGAATTTTATGATTTAGGTTTAGGTGATCCTCTTGGAATTTCTGCAGGAAAGAAACTTGGAATTGGCGAAATGTTGGATGAAATATATGATAATTTAGGAGATATTTCTGAAGATAGCGAAGAAGATGATAGAATAAAGGTTGCAATTATAGGGAAACCTAATGTTGGTAAATCATCTTTAATAAACAAAATTCTTGGAGAAGAAAGATTAATTGTATCAAATATAGCTGGTACAACAAGAGATGCAATAGATACTGAACTTAATAATAAATATGGTAAGTATACTTTTATAGATACTGCAGGAATTAGAAGAAAAAATAAAATATATGAAGATATAGAAGAGTACTCAGTTGTAAAAGCAAAAAATGCAATAGATAGAGCGAATGTATGTATGATATTAATAGATGCAAAAGAGGGAGTAACTGAACAAGATGAAAAAATAGCAGGACTTGCTCATGAAGCTGGTAAAGGTGTAATTATTGTCATAAATAAATGGGATCTTATTGAAAAAGATAATTATACTTTTGATAGTTACAAAAAACAAGTATATTCAAAACTTGCATATCTTAAGTATGCGCCTATAATCTTTATGTCAGTTCTTACTGGAAAAAGAGTAAATAATATATTTGAAATGATAAATGAAGTAGATAAAAATAATAGCTTAAGAGTACCTACAGGTCTTTTAAATGATGTAATTGCTGAAGCTATTGCAATTACTCAACCACCTTCTGATAAAGGTAGAAGACTTAAAGTGTACTACGCAACTCAAGTATCAATAAGGCCACCTACTTTTGTTATATTTGTAAATTCAAAGCCTTTAATGCATTTTTCTTATGTTAGATACTTAGAAAATCAAATAAGAAAATACTTTGAATTTAAAGGAACACCAATACATATGATAATAAGAGAAAAAGGTAAAAAATAAAACTATGAGGTAACATTGGGGGGATACTTTATGACTGTATATATGGTAGTAGCTTTCATTATTACATATTTAATTTGTAGTGTTAATCCTGCAATTGAAATCTGTAAATTAAAAACAGGAGAAGATATTAGAAAACTTGGTAGTGGAAATGCAGGAACTGCAAATGCTATGAGAGTTCTTGGAAAGCCTCTTGGAACAGTAGTAATAATATGTGATATTTTGAAAGTATTTATATCTCTTGCTATTGTATATGTTATAGGGAAAATATTTAAACAGGATATTTCAGTTATGTTAAAATCTGTATTTATACTTGCTGCTGTAATAGGGCACTGTTATCCAATATATTATAAATTTAGAGGTGGTAAGGGTGTTATTGTTGGAATGACAACAGCTTTTATATTAGATGCCAAAACCGCACTTATATGTATGATAGTTGGAGTAATTGTTATACTAATTACAAGAACTGTTGCAATGGGTACATTAATTGGAACAATTGTATATGTTGTAATAACAATTTTTTCTGTAAAAGAGTGTGTTATTCCTGTTATAATTGCATGTTCAATAATAATGTTTAAACATAGAGCAAATATAAATAGGATATTAACAAGGCAAGAAGAAAAAATTTGGTAAACGTAAGGAGAAAAAGTAAATGGTAAAAGAAAGTAATATAGCAATTTTTTCGCTTTTTTTAGGGTTTGTAGTTGTGTTTTGTGATATTATGAAATCTCTTGAAAATAGTATTTTGATAGCTATTTCCTTTGGTGGGTTTATAATATCCCTTATAACTTTATTACTTAGTCTTAGTAATAAAAAGAAATATAAGGCAAAGAGAGACAAATATATATTTGCAATAATAATTTCTATAATATCTATTGTATTTAATTTATTTTTATTTGTAAGTTTAATACTATTTAGTTTAACTAAATAGTAAATATAAGGGGGAAGTTAAATGAATAAAGTTTTAGTTTTTGGACATAAAAGTCCTGATACAGATACAGTGACATCTGCAGTTGTAATGGCAAATTTAGAAAATAAATTAGGAATAGATGCAAAAGCATGTGTTCTTGGAAAATTAAATAAAGAAACAAAGTATGTATTTGATTATTTAAAAATAGATGAACCAGAATTGATACAAAAAGTGGATGAAGGACAAGCCGTTATACTTGTTGATCATAATGAATTTGCACAAAGTGTAGATGGAATTGAAAATGCAAAAATAAAAAAAGTTGTTGACCATCATAGAATATGTGGATTAAAAACAGCTGAACCATTATATTATAGAGCTGAACCAGTTGGATGTACTGCGACAGTACTATACAAAATGTATAAGGAAAATAACGTAGAAATAGAAAAAAATATTGCAATTCTTATGCTTTCTGCAATAATTTCTGATACACTTTTATTTAAATCACCAACATGTACAAAAGAGGATATAAAAGTGGCTGAAGAGTTAAATAAAATTGCAAATATTAATATTCAAGAATATGGACTTGATATGCTAAAAGCAGGGACTGACGTATCAGACCTTAGTGCTGACGAACTAATAGGTCTTGATGCAAAAGAAGTTACAATTGGAAATTATAAAACAATTATTGCACAAGTAAATACAGCAAGTATTCCTGATATGTTAAAAAGAAAAGAAGAACTTGAGATATCAATAAATAAAAAGATAGAAGAAAAAGGATTAGATTTATTCTTCCTTGCAATTACTGACATAATAAATAGTAATTCTCAAGTAATTGCTTTAGGTAAAGAGGCTAAACTTGTTGAAAAGTCATATAATGTAACACTTGAAGAAAATACAGCTTTTTTACCAGGAATAGTATCACGTAAAAAACAAATTATACCAGTTTTAACACAGAACGCATAATTATTTTATTGATTGTAAATATAATTTAGTATATAATAGTTTAAGGAGGAATTTTTATGGGAATTGCCGCATTAGTACTTGGAATTGTATCTATAATAATTGCATTTGTTCCGTTTTGTGGAATAATAGCTTTTTTACCTGCACTTGTTGGGCTTATATTAGGAATTATTGATTTAGTAATAAAAAGCAAACAAAATCAAAATAAGGGAACATCTATTGCTGGTGTGATTTTATCTTCAATTGCAATTGTTATAATGGTATTTTGGTTCTTTGTATTTGGAATGGCTTTAAATTCAGATGATTTACAAAGGGAGTTTAAAAATTTCAATGATGAGATAAAACAAGAAATTGATAATGAACAAAATGGTATAACATCAAATGATACATTTTAATTTTAAAAAGAAAAACTATATATTTTTGAGTGTGACTATGCTTTGTCTTTCAATATATATAGTTTTTTTCCCTTTATTTGCTAGGATTATGTATCGTATCTCACCAATACTTACAACATGTGTATATCAAAATGTAACAGGAAGGCCATGCCCGTTATGTGGTGGTACAAGGTTTATATCAGGTATTAAAGATAACCTTTTTAATTTATCGTATTATAACTGCCCGTTTGGATATATGATTATGTTTGTTATTTTTGAAATTATATTTAGAATTTTCTTGTTTATCTATCTAAGGACTTCAAATAAAATAAAAGGAATAGTTATATTTGATGTAGTAATACATTCTTTGTGCTTTTTGTTATTTATTGCGTATGAAATTATATATTTTTTATCTAATTAATACATTATATTGTATTTATAAAAATTATGTATACAATATAATGTATATTTTTTCCTTTAATATTTCATTAATGTAAAATCGTTATGTAGAATAAAAATATCTCTTGTTTAAGTATATAAATATTTGTAAAAAAATGTCATAAAAATTGGAAAAAAATGGCTTAAATTTTTTATTTTTATTTTCAAAAAATCGTTGACAGACATTTTTCTTAGTGCTATAATCATAGTCAGAAAATCACAATATATTGTATATGTTGTTGATAAAGGATACAAGGGATGGTGTATATATGATTACAATGATTATTAAAAGAGATGGAAGAAAAGTTCCTTTTAATGTCGAAAAAATAGCTAAGGCTATTTACAAAGCAGCAGTAGCTGTTGGTGGAAAAGATTACGAAGAAGCAGAGGAACTTGCAACTAAGGTATGTAAGTATGTTGAAAAAACACAAAATGAGGAATGCCCTACAGTTGAAAAAATTCAAGATGCTGTAGAACATGTTTTAATAGAAGAAGGTCATGCAGCAACTGCTAAAGCATACATTTTGTATAGATCTGAAAGAACAAAACAAAGAGAAATGAATTCTGATATTATGAAAACATATGAACAGTTAACATTTCAAGATGCTAAAGATAGTGATGTAAAAAGAGAAAATGCAAATATAAATGCTGATACAGCAATGGGAACAATGTTAAAATATGGTTCAGAAGGCGCAAAAAAATTCTATCAAATGTTTGTGTTAAAAAAAGATCATGCACAAGCTCATATAAATGGTGATATTCACATACATGATTTAGATTTCTTAACACTTACTACAACATGTTGTCAAATAGATTTAATAAAACTATTTCATGATGGATTTAGTACAGGTGAAGGTCATTTAAGAGAACCACAAAGTATTGGAAGTTATGCAGCACTTGCAGCAATCGCAATTCAGTCAAATCAAAATGATCAACATGGTGGTCAAAGTATACCAAACTTTGAATATGCTATGGCACAAGGAATTAGAAAATCATACAAAAAGTTATATGCTAAGAATTTACAAAAAGCAATTGAACTTTTAACAGATGTTGAAAATGCAGATGAAGTTAAAAATATGGTAATAGCTAAAATAAATGAAGAAGAAGATTTAGTTCCAGCTCTTGAATCTGCTTTAAATATGTTAAAAGATGTAAAATACTCAAAAGAAGTTGCAAATGATATAATATTAAAAATAAAGAGTGAAAATAAAATTATTCCATCTTTAAAAAGAACTATTGAACTTCTTTCTAGTCTAGAAAGCTCTGAAGAAATAGCAAAAGAAATAATGGAAAAGATAAAAAATGAAAAAGGTGTTGTTCCTACTCTTGAAAATACAAGTGGATATATGGAATATGAAAGAGTAGAATTAAGAAGAAGATTTGGAGATACAAGAGCTAAAAAAATCCAAAACTTTGCAAAAAAATATGCAGATATTGAAATAGATAGAGAAACATACCAAGCAATGGAAGGATTTATACATAATTTAAATACAATGCATTCTCGTGCTGGAGCTCAGGTTCCATTCTCTTCAATTAATTATGGACTTGATACTACACCTGAAGGAAGACTTGCTATTAAAAATGTACTTTTAGCAACTGATGCAGGACTTGGTCGTGGTGAGACTCCAATATTCCCAGTTCAAATTTTAAAAGTTAAAGAGGGAATAAATTATAACGAAGGAGATCCAAACTATGACTTGTTTAAACTTGCTTGCAAAGTTTCTGCAAAAAGATTATTTCCTAACTTTTCATTTATGGATGCTCCATTTAATCTTCAATATTATAAAAAAGGAGATTATAATTCTGAAGTATCATATATGGGATGTAGAACTAGAGTTATGGCAAATGTTTATGACAAAACTCGTGAGATTACATGTGGTAGAGGAAATTTAAGCTTTACATCAATAAATCTTCCAAGACTTGCAATAAAAGCTAATGGAGATGTTGATAAATTCTTTGATATGTTAGATGAAAAACTTGATTTAGTTGTTGAACAATTATTAGATAGACTTGAAATTCAATCTAAAAAAAGAGCAAAGAATTACCCATTCTTAATGCAACAAGGTGTATGGCTTGATTCTGAAAAATTAAATCCAGAAGATGAAGTAAGAGAAGTATTAAAACATGGTACACTTACAGCAGGATTTATTGGACTTGCAGAAACATTAAAAGCTTTAATTGGAAAACATCATGGTGAATCTGCAGAAGCACAAGAACTAGGTCTTTCTATTGTATCTCATATGAGAGAAAGAATGGATAGAGAATCTGAGAAAAGAGGACTTAATTTCTCACTTATTGCAACACCTGCAGAAGGTTTATCTGGTAGATTTGTAAGAATGGATAGAGAAAAATATGGAGTAATAGAAGGCGTTACAGATAGAGATTATTATACAAACTCTTTCCATGTGCCTGTATATTACAAAATACCTGCATTTAAGAAAATAGAGATTGAAGCACCATATCATAATTTAACAAATGGTGGACATATAAGCTACATTGAACTTGACGGTGATCCTACACAAAATTTAGAAGCTTTTGAGGCGGTTGTAAGATGTATGAAAGAAAATGGAATTGGTTATGGAGCTATAAACCATCCAGTAGATAGAGATCCAATTTGTGGATATACAGGAATTATAAAAGATGAATGTCCACATTGTGGAAGAAAAGAACATGAAAGTGATATTAAATGTTCTGAAAGATTAAAAAGATTTGTGACTCATGGTGAGTGTGCATCTTTAGAAAGTTTTTAATAAAAATGTTTTAGTTAGATAGAAGGAGAGGTAATTGATATGAAAATAAATGTTATTGGTGGAAAAATGGAACAAAAGGAAATTGATTCTTATGTGGATTATTTAAATGAAAAATTTCCTACAAAACAAATTGATACATTAAATTTAAAAATTGATGGGGATTACGTAGATATGGATTATACTTTCGAAAGTGTTCCTTTTGAAAGAATAAGAAGAATAACAGGATATCTAGTTGGAACAGTTGAAAGATTTAACAATGCAAAAAGAGCAGAAGAACACGATAGAGTAAAACATAGTGTTTGTTGTTAGGAGTAAGTAAACATGAGCGTAGTAGATGATGATAAGATAAGAATTGCTGGAGTTATAAAAGAATCTACAGTAGACGGCCCGGGGTTTAGATATGTAATCTTTACCCAGGGTTGTCCTCATCATTGTGAAGGATGCCATAATCCAGAAACACATGATATGAATGGTGGAAAATTAGAAAGTATTACAACTCTTGCAGAAGATATAACAAAAAATCCACTTTTAAAAGGAATTACATTAAGTGGTGGAGAACCATTTATGCAAGCTAAAAAGTTAGCAAAGTTATTGTCACTTATTGATCTTAAAAGATATAGCGTGATGACATATACAGGTTTTAAATATGAGTATTTAATTAGTAATGCAAATGATGATAACGGATATCTAGAATTATTGAAATTAACTGACGTTTTAATTGATGGAAAATTTATGAAAGACTTAAAAAGTAGTAGTGCAAAATTTAGAGGGAGTACTAATCAAAGGGCAATAGATGTAAAAAGTAGCTTAAAGGAAAATAGAATAATACTCCATGAATTTTAGAAAGGAAGAAACTTTATGCATTGTCTAAAATGTGGTTGTGAGGAAAGTAAGGTAGTAGACTCAAGAATGGTTGAAGAGTCAAATTCAATAAGAAGAAGACGCGAATGCCTAGAATGTAAAAATAGATTTACAACTTATGAAAGAATTGAGTATACACCTATTATGGTTATAAAGAAAAATGGTGTAAGACAACAGTTTGATAGAGCAAAAATTATCAGTGGTATGCTTAGATCATGTGAAAAAAGACCAGTCTCAACACAAACAATTGAGAAAGCTGCAGATGAAATTGAAGCTGAACTTAACAATATGATGATAAAAGAAATAGATTCAACAAAAATTGGGGATATGGTTATCGAAAAACTTAAAGCTTTAGATGAAATTGCATACGTTAGATTTGCATCAGTATATAGACAGTTTAAGGATATAAATGAATTTAAAAAGGAAATTAATAAATTATTAAAATAAAAAGGTACAAGATTTTGAATATAAAGATACATAATATATTCAATAATCTTGTATTTTTTATGACTTAATCATTGACATTAATATATAGCCATGATAAAATACAAGACATAAAAATATATTGAGTTAGGAGTTGATTAACGAATATAAAAGACATAAATTGTATAAACAATAAATAAAAAGGAGATTTACAATTATGAAAGGCAACAATAAGTTTATATCAAAAATTCTATTTAAACTACTTCTTTTAAGAGGAGGATGTAGCGATTATACAATGATGAAAGCTATACAAAAAGACAAAACAGAAGTTGTAAAATTATTATTGCAAGATAAAAGTGTAGCCCCATCAGCATATGTAATAGGAAAAGCGTTAGAAAAAGGTAATGTAGAAATTCTAAAATTATTATTGCAGGATAAGAGAGTAGACCCCTCAGCAGAGGATAATTATGCAATAAAAGAGGCATCTGCAAACGGCTATACAGATATTGTAAAATTATTATTAGAAGATGAAAGGGTAGATCCAAGTGCTGGAGATAATTATGCAATAAGATGGGCTTCAGCAAATGGCCGTGAGGAAGTTGTAAAATTATTATTGAAAGATGTCAGAGTAGATCCTTCTTCAGTGGATAATTGTGCAATAAAGTGGGCTTCAGAAAATGGTCATGCAAAACTTGTAAAGTTATTATTAACTGATAAGAGAGTAGATCCTTCAGCAGAGGATAATTATGCAATAAGGTGTGCATCAGTACGCGGTCATGTAGAAGTTGTAAATTTGCTATTAAAAGATGAAAGGGTAGACCCCTCAGCATATAATAATTATGCAATAAAAGAGGCATCTTACTGGGGCTATGTAGAGATTGTAAAATTATTATTGAAAGATAAAAGGGTTGAACTTTTTGCAAAGGATGAGGCAATAAATTGTATCTCAGCTTTTTCTAGAAATGATGATATAAAATTCCTTTTAGAAAAATGCAAGTTTGATAACTAATGATATAAAGAATAGTGAATTAGAAAATAATATTTCTATTTCACTATTTTTTTGCTATAATGTTTTATTTATTAATTTAATAATTGTTATTTTCACTGAAATTTCACATAATTGAACTTTACATTTAAAAAATTCTATGTTAAAATATTTCGGTATACAAAGTATTGAGGTGCTAATGTGAAAAATGATGATTTAGTATATGAATTAATAGAATCAATGTTGGAATTAAAAAAGGTAAAATCTCATAGTATTTGTATTAATGATAATCTTTCAGGAAATGAGAAAATGATTTTATTTATTATAAAAAACATTGGAAATGATAACGGAATTTTATTAAGCAAGGTTCGTAATAAAATAAAACTTGCACCATCCACGGTGACTCCTATTATCACGTCTCTTGAGGAAAAGGGTCTTATTGAGAGAAAAATAGATAAAAAAGATAGAAGAAATATTTATATTTATTTATCAGAAAAAGGTGAGAGGTTTACAGAAAATGTAAATGATAGATGGAGAAATTCACTTAAAGGATACATTGATTATATTGGTGAAAAAGATGCCTTGGAAATTATTAGGCTTATAAATCAAACAAAAGAATATATAAATTATATGAAAGGAGAAAGTAAAAAATGTTAAAAGTACTAAAATATTTAAAAAAGACATGGATTTCAGTTATAGTTATTGTTGCACTTTTATGTGTTCAAGCGGCTGCTGACCTTGCACTTCCAGATTATACATCAAAAATTGTAAATGTTGGAATTCAACAAGGTGGAATTGATACAGCTATACCTGAGGCTATATCTAAAGATGAAATGGATAATCTTTTAATGTTTACAAATGATGATAGTAAAATATTGGATTGTTACAAACTAGTTTCAAAAGATTCTGTAAGTAATGATGAATATAACAATTATTTGAAAGAGTATCCTGCATTAGAAAATGAAGAGGTTTATGTTCTAAATAAATTAAATAAGGATCAAAAAAATAATTTAGAAGAAATGTTAAAGAAACCATTAGTTCAAGTATACCTAATGCAAAATGATCAAATGCAAGAAAAAATAAAAGAAAGTTTATTTGCAAATGTACCAGAACCTCAAAAAGAAGCTATGAAAGATATGGAATTAATGGATATATTAAAAACTATGCCTGAAGAAAATCTTGAAAAAATTACTAGTAATATAAACGAACAAATAGATAACATGCAAGGAACAATAGTTGATCAAGCAGCTATATCATCTGTAAAAGAAGAATATAAAAAATTAAACATGGATGTTGATAAAATACAAAATAAATATATTGTATTTGCAGGACTTCAAATGCTTGGAATTGCGTTTATAAGTATGGCTTCAGCAATTACAATTATGTTACTTTCTGCAAGAGTTGCTGCTAAACTTGGAAATACTCTAAGAGATAAGGTATTCAAGAAAGTTCTTAGTTTTTCAACAAAAGAATTTAACGAATTTTCTACAGCATCTTTAATTACTCGTAGTACAAATGATATTCAACAAATTCAAATGTTAATTACAATGTTATTTAGGGTAGTAGTTTATGCTCCAATAATAGGTATTGGAGGATTTATTAGAGTACTTACAAATAGTGATACATCAATGGCATGGATAATTGGACTTGCAATTTTGTGTATTATTGGAATTGTTGGAACATTATTTTTACTTACAATGCCTAAATTTAAAAAATTACAAGATTTAGTTGATAAGTTAAATTTGGTATCTCGTGAAATTTTAACTGGTCTTCCAGTAATAAGAGCTTTTAATACTGAAAAGAAAGAAGAAAAAAGATTTGACGGTGCTAACAAAAATTTAATGAAAGCAAGTATTTTTGTAAACAGATCAATGAGTATGATGATGCCACTTCTAATGTTTATAATGAATTCAATTACTCTTCTTATTGTTTGGGTAGGAGGACATAATGTTGATAGTGGAATAATGCAAGTAGGAGATATGATGGCATTCATTCAATATACTATGCAAATAGTTATGAGCTTCTTAATGATTTCTATGATATCAATAATGTTACCACGTGCTGCTGTATCTGCAAAACGTATTAATGAAGTAATTGATACAACACCAAGTATTAAAGATAAAGATAAAACTAAAGATTTTGATGATGATAAAAAAGGGCTTGTTGAATTCAAGGATGTTTCGTTTAAATATCCTGATGCTGACAGTGAAATATTAGAGGATATATCATTTACTGCAGAACCTGGTAAAACTACTGCAATAATTGGTAGTACGGGAAGTGGTAAATCAACAGTAGTAAATTTAATACCTCGTTTTTATGATGTTACAGGTGGGGAACTTTTAATAGATGGTGTTAATATTAAAGATGTTTCACAAAGAGATTTAAGAAGTAAAATTGGATTTGTACCACAAAAAGGAATGCTATTTACAGGTACAATTAGATCAAATATAAAATATGGAAATCCATCTATGAGTGATGAAGACATGATTAAAGCGGCTACAATTGCACAAGCTACAGAATTTATAGAAAGTAAACCTAAAAAATATGATGAAGAAATATCACAAGGTGGTACAAATGTATCTGGTGGTCAAAGACAACGTTTATCTATAGCTAGAGCTATTGCTACAGATCCAGAAATATTTGTATTTGATGATAGTTTTTCAGCGCTTGACTTAAAAACGGATAGCAAACTTAGAGCTGCTTTAAAAGAAAAAACAGAAAATAAAACAGTTATAATAATTGCTCAAAGAATTAGTACAATTCTTGATGCCGATAAAATAATCGTACTTGAAGAAGGAAAAATAGCAGGAATTGGCAAGCACGAAGAATTAATGAAAAATTGTGAGATATACAAACAAATTGCATTATCTCAACTTTCAAAGGAGGAACTTGAAAATGGCAAATAATGAAAAAAGACCTCCAATGGGAGGACACGGACCAGGTGGAAGAGGTGCTGTGGAAAAAGCAAAAGACTTTAAAGGAACGACAAAAAAATTAATAAATGATTATTTATCAAAGTATAAATTTCAACTTGCAATTGTAATAATATTTGCAATAGGAAGTACAATATTTGCAATAGTTGGACCTAAAATACTAGGAAATGCTACAACTGAAATTTTTAATGGGTTAGTTGGTAAAGTATCAGGTGGAGACGGAATTAATTTTTCTAAAATTGCAGGAATAATACTTACACTTTTAATATTATATATTATTAGTGCACTGTTTTCATTTATACAAGGATTTACAATGACATCTGTATCACAAAAATTAACATATAAATTACGTAACGACTTAGCAATGAAAATAAATAGATTACCTATGAAATACTTTGACAAAAAAACAAATGGTGAAGTTTTATCAATTGTAACAAATGATATAGACACTTTATCACAGAATTTAAACCAGAGTATAACACAAATAATTACTTCTATATGTACAATTATTGGTATACTTATAATGATGTTTTCAATAAGTGTTTCTATGACAGTTGTATCTTTAGTAATACTTCCAATATCTGCATTTATAGTATCTAAGATCGTAAAAAAATCACAAAAGCACTTTAAAAAGCAACAGGATTTTTTAGGTCATGTAAATGGTCAAGTAGAAGAGGTATATGGTGGACACTTAATAATAAAAGCATTTAACTCAGAAAATGCAGTAATGAAAGAATTTGATAAAGCAAATGATGAGTTATACCGCTCTGCGTGGAAGTCACAATTTTTATCTGGACTTATGTTTCCAGTTATGAATTTTATTGGAAATATAGGATATGTTGCAGTTGCAATTTTAGGTGGATATCTTGCTGTAAATGGAAAAATTACAGTTGGTAATATTCAAAGTTTTATACAATATAACAAGCAGTTTACACAGCCTATAAATCAAATTGCACAGGTATCTAGTATGTTACAATCAATGGTTGCCGCAGCTGAAAGAGTATTTGAATTCTTAGAACAAGAAGAGGAAGTAAATACAGCTAAAGGTAAAATAGATGTAGCTAAATTAAAAGGAAATGTAAAATTTGACCACGTTAATTTTGGATATGATCCTAATAAAACAATTATAAATGATTTTAATGCTGATGTAAAAGAGGGACAAAAGATTGCAATTGTTGGACCTACAGGAGCTGGTAAAACTACTATGGTAAAATTACTTATGAGATTTTATGATGTAAATAGTGGAGCTATTCTTGTAGATGGTCATAATATAAAAGACTTTGATAGAGGAGAACTTAGAAAAATGTTTGGTATGGTTCTTCAAGATACATGGTTATTTAATGGAACTGTAAATGAAAATATAAAATATGGAAGAGAAGATGCTACAGATAGTGAAATTGTTGAAGCAGCCAAGGCAGCTCATGTTCATCATTTTATAAAAACATTATCAAATGGATATAACGCAGTATTAAATGAAGAGTCTAGTAATGTATCAGCAGGACAAAAGCAACTTTTAACAATTGCTCGTGTAATACTTACTGATCCTAAAATACTAATATTAGATGAAGCAACAAGTTCTATAGATACAAGAACTGAACAACAAATACAATCTGCGATGGATAACTTAATGAAGGGTAGAACAAGTTTTATAATTGCACATAGATTATCAACTATAAAGAATGCTGACTTAATACTTGTAATGAACCATGGAGATATTGTTGAACAGGGAACTCATGACGAACTTCTAAAAAAAGATGGCTTTTACGCAGGATTATATAATTCACAATTTGAAGAAGTTGAAGAATAAAAAGTAATTTAATAACTTATTCTTGGTCATGATAAATATAAATATTTTATTGTATAGTACGTTAATTTATGTAATAGGTTAACGTACTATAATTTTGTTATATTTATTCTATATTAGACATATAATTTGATTTTGATGATATAAATATAATAATTTTTTGCATATAATAATTATATGAGATATTTACATATATAATTTTGTATGATAAAATATACCTGTAGGGAGGTATCTATGAAAATATTGCTAAAAAAGATATTAGAAAAAGTTACTCTTGTTATATTCTGCTTAGTTGTTATATTTGGTAATATATTGCTTATATATAACTTTAATAATAAATTTCAAAATATAAATGAATTATATGAATTTTCAGATAAAATTGATAATTCTAAGTATATTTGTATTAAAAATATAGATAATGAAAAAGTGATAGAAATTAATAGCGATGAAGATAAACAGAAATTAAAGGGATTTTTTAATAAAATAAGAGTAAGAGAAAGTAAATTAAAACTAATTGATAAAGAACAAAAAATAGATTATACAATATATATTTATACATCTGACGCACAATTTTTTGTTAATATAAATGATTCAGAAATAATGATTAATAATGAAATTTACGAAACAGATATTAAGATTAATACTTATTTAAAGGAACTTTTTGAAATATAAATATGAGGAGGCTTTTATGAAAATAAAAGAAAATGGACTAGATTTTAAATTTATAAACATAACAATATATGGAGCAGCTTTTATAGGGCTATATTTCTTTTTAAAAAATATAGGAATTATGGATAAAATTTTAAGTGGAATTGCAGCCTTAGCACCAGTTTTTGTAGGAATAATAATATGTTGGATTTCTATGCCACTTGTAAGAAGGTTAAGAAAAATAGGGCTTAGTAAAAATTTAGCAGCATTTCTTTCGTTGATAATTATATTTGGTATAGTTGGAGTAGCTATTGGTTTTGTAGTACCTATATTTGTTGAGCAATTATCTCACTTAATTAAAGAACTACCAGGTATTTATGCAAGTGTTATAGGATTTATTAATGATTTTTTAGCCAAGAATTTAGATATGCCAAATGGAATTGATATAACTAGTAGCTTAAAAAGCCTTGATTTTGTTCAAAGTACTGTAGCTAATGCAATTAATTATTCAATAAATACAGTTCAAAGTATAACAAGTTTTATAATTTCATTTTTTACATCAATAATTGTATCATTTTTTATGGCTAAAGATATTGATAAATTTAAAGAAAGTGTTATAGCTTTTTTATCAAGAAATAGTAAAGATGGAAGAAGATATAAGATGATAATGGATATAGATGCAACATGTATGAGCTATATTAAAGGATATGCAATAGATAGTTTAATAGTGGGTATCCTTACAACAATTGTATGTATGATATTAAAAATTGATTATGCTGTTGTTTTTGGAATCTTAATTATGATATTTAATTTTATACCATATATAGGAGCTATTTTATCATATCTTGTAGTATCACTTTACGCACTAGTAACAGGTGGACCTGTTTTTGCACTTATTACACTTGTATCATTACTTATAATTCAAATAGTTGATGCAAACGTTTTACAGCCTAATATTATTGCAAAATCAGTTGATCTTCATCCTGTTGTTGTTATAGGGGGCTTAATTGTATTTCAATTAATGTTTGGTGTAGTAGGAATGCTAATAGCAATGCCAGTACTTGCAGGATTAAAAGTATATTTAAGATACAAGTTTAATTTGGATGATGATGAAGAGGATAAAATCGAGCATAAGACAGATAAGAAAAGATCTAGTAATAATATTAAGAAAAAAAGAAAAGTAGAGAGTCAAAGTAACTAAATTTATTAAATATATATATATAATAAAA
>ERZ1034984.1732-NODE-1732-length-19411-cov-47.911604_pt1 | contig 19411 bp, 28 predicted proteins | sample MGYA00520589_ERZ1034984 | MGnify/ENA primary metagenome ERZ1034984 (study PRJEB33766, sample SAMN09781790) | gut metagenome | biome: gut microbiome | host: Homo sapiens | place: Madagascar | study: EMG produced TPA metagenomics assembly of the PRJNA485056 data... | reverse complement strand
ATCAAGTAGGTCGAAACGATCAAGAGCAAATATTTTAAAGTAATTTAAACTGCCGTTTAAATCAGCTACCTGCTTGGCCAACGTGCCGTCTATATTAGGGTTCGCCTGCCGTGCATCCAGTGCATACCCTTCCTCCGTAGTTGTCTGGTTATTCAGTACCGTCGGAATTTTCGGCTTATCCACAAGATCGTTGTAGCTCCCGGAGAAAGCAATTGCTTTCATGTCGCTAAAAAACCTTGAAATTTTCCCCAGCATCAAATGTATCTTTTCCCCTGATGTCAGATTTTTTCTTTCTTTCGCTTCCGTAAATTTCGGATTCATAAGCGAATTATCCGATTCTTTTTGCGCATCCTCCCTCTTCTTTAATTCCCCATCGATCTTATCCATGTTTTCATTCCATGTTTCCAGGGAAAAGAACTCTCCTACTTCTGGCTTCGTGAGTCCATAATTTTCTGTTGTTTTACTCATTCCATCACTTCCTCTCTGAGATCTTTATATGTATGTTTCTGCAGCTCCCCATAGGTAAATTTTTGTAGTACCTCATAGGTGTTATACATAATCATAACTTTTAATGTCATGTTCAGTGGTATGTAGTTTTCCAACATTTCCTCTGCAGCATCGACTATCTTTTTAGATTTTAATTCCACCTTTACCACAATGTCCGTCCTGCTCTCGTTAATTTCCATGCTGTATCCATCCGGACACAAAGCATTCAGGCGGCTTAATACCACCCGGTACGTATATGGTAGCTTTTCTAGGATCTTCGTCTTCACACGCAGTCGTCGATCATTTAAAGTATCATTGTCCTGTCGTACTATCTTAAGTGTATTTTCCCATTTTTTCGTGTTCTCCTCCGACATTGTATCAGGGAGAATATTTGCATCCAGCTGGTCCGTTGCCGCTTCCAGCTCTGCAATCTGCTTGTCGTTTATCGCATAGATCTGTGCAATATCCGGTATCTGCGTAATAATTTTTGGTGCATTAAACAATAACCACACCCCCAAACGTCGGAATTTGTGTGTAGTTCAATTCGATGCTTCCTGCTGTGCCGTTTAATGTTGTATCCGCAACATCCACCACACCCTCTACAGACAAGATTTTCGCCTCAATCTGGTTAATTCGCACATACTCTGTATTAAGCCCTGTACTCTCCCATGTCTGCCGTAATTTAAGCAAATACTCTTGTACTGCGGCATCGATTGCACTCTTGGATGTATCTGCAGAATATCCCGAATCCCATGTTATTTTCAAAGATACATCCACCGGTACTGCCTCGACCGGTTTAATTAAAACTTCGTGGCAGATCGGTGCAAGTCCGTCTCCCTCTCCATGGCTCTGTTCCGGATCTATTGCTGTCTGTACTGCTGTAACAACTTTCTGTGCCGGCACATCATAATCGGTTCCGATTATATACACATTTATCCACTTGCTGCCCGCTTCTCTTCTTTTTGGTTTACATCCCCCAACTCCGGCCAAGCTGTTAACCTTTTCCCGATAGTCCGCTTTATTTCCTCCGAATGCCGTGCTCTGGAATGTTTCAATTACACGGCTTCGGAAAATCTCTGTATCTTCGTCCTCCGTTCCTTTTGCAAGAATTTCTGTGATCTGCCCGCCTTGGTAATCGTCCACAAAATCTACTGGTTCAAGTTCTCCCATCGTCTGGTTTGCTTCGATTCCTTCCGTGTCGCAGGATAATTTATATTCAAATCCCGTTATCTGCTCCGTAACCGTATATGTATAGTTACCACACGTAAACTGCTGGCCAACCTCTATTTCCTGCTTAAAAACTCCCCTGACAACCGGTGCTGTGGCATATTTAAAATCAATTCCACGCTGCGTTTCTCCATAATTGATCAGGTGTTCCAGATCCATTGTATCCGGCGTCATATTATCATTTATCGCGTCCATTTCTCCATATGTATCTTCGAGCTGTTCTGCAATTTTCGCACACGCATTATAAGCAAGAGATCCCTCATCCGTGTTTACATCCTGGCCGAAATCATCCAGCATTTCTCCCATAATGGAGTCATAATCTTTATTATCAAACATTTATGCTCACCTCCCCATATGTTGTCTGCACTGTAAAGCTTGCCGTCAGTACATCTTTTTTTATGCTGCACTGTAGATCATCAATCCCAAGTATAAATTCGTTTTGTGTCAGGGCATCCTCGATCATGCGTTTTACTTCGCTTTTTACATAATCTTGTGATACATGCTTGCCTATAAGCGTGTTAAGCTCCGATCCATGGTCCCATGAATATTGTGTGTAAAAAAAGCGATCTGTAGCAAGTGTTATATATATCCACTGCTCAATCGCTTTTAATCCAGTAATCATCCGTCCGGTCAATTTTCCCGTCTTCAGATCAATTTCATACTCTTTTGGTTCTTTTTCTTCTTCCTGCTCTACATCTATTTCTCCATCTTCCAGATCAAACGGAAACACTATAAGCTCACCACCTTCTCGATTATCACGTACTTTTCCGTGCTAATCGGATACAACAGTACCACATCTCCTTTTTTAAGGCTGTTTTGCACTGTTGCTTTCTGATTTTTTATCCATACTGGTGTAGAGGATGCCTGCGTGCTTATGTATGCCGGTACAGCATCCAGTGTTATTGCCACTTCATATGCATTTACAAGATGCTCTGCTATATACAGATCATCTGCTTCCAGGATATTTTCTCCCACCTGACACTGGTTTTTAGAGATCATTTCTCCAAGTGTCAATGCCGGTGTATTTTTTCTCGACCCTTCCATGCGTATTATATTTATAAGTTTTTCTTCAGGTGTCATTTTTTATCTCCAGCATTTTTCGCATTTTTTGTACTTCGGTTTCCCTTTGTTTTTTCCACGCCTATTTACAATTTTAAGCACTGCTGCCACTGTAGTTTTTCGCGGGTTTTTCCCGGCAAGAGCACTGCAGGATGGTGTGGAATGGTATGCTTTCCCATCTTCCAGATAGTAAGCAACTGCACTTTTGCTGTGTGTCTTTTTCTTTGTTTTAGACTTGGAACTACTTTCTGTATCTGCCCCACTCTCCATGGTATTTCTCCACGCAAGCTGCAGCTGCATAGTATGTATTCCATTTTCGAATGTATGTGTGTCGCTCGTTACATAGAATTTTCCGGAAAGTCCGGTTGCACTCTCGTATATTACGATGCTTCTTCCTGCAATCGCTCCAATTTTTCCAATTGCTTCCACAGACGCTTCCTGCGTAACTCCCACAAACATGGACTCTGCCTCTTTTTTGGCATTTACCCCTTTTTCTTTCGTGTAGGTGCTCTGGTATATCCCGTATTTCTTGGTAAGTGTTTTATTCTGCACCTTCCCGATCTGCTTTTTCTTGTCATTGTAGATTCTTACGAGGTTTACCATATTGTCCGTAGTATCCGAATACGATGCATCTGTAATATCTTTTGCCTGGTCCAGCGTAACCTTGGAATCCTGCCCTTTAACAATAATGGTCAGTTTTTTCCCTTCCATTTTTGGCATATATTTTTTCTTTGTTGTGCCCGAAGCTTTCCGGTATGCCTTTATAATAATATCGTAAACAGACTGGTCATCAAAAATCAGCTTAGGAATATTTACCTTTGTTTTCACAAGGCTTCCACACTGTACTCCCACCTCTTTGCACACATTTTTTACTATCTGCTCCGGTGTTTTATTCCGGAAAATTCTGGATGTATTGGATCTTAGCAAGAAATGCATAAAATCTTTCGCTGTATAGGATGTCGTTCCTATAGCTGCAGATTTTTCCCGGCTTGTTACTATCCCGACAAAAAGCTGCGTTTTACCATCATACAGGTGTATCAGATCCCCCAGCTGTATTTTTGCGTTTTGGAATCCCTTATCATAGTGGTTTGTCGGAATTGTAAACAGCACCTGTCTGGATGCCTGTGTATCCGTTCCGCTCCATTCCACTTTTTCATAATTTAGTTCGTAATCGCTTTTCCACAGCAGCTTAATCATTTTATCATCACCTTATATCCAATAAGTGCAGTCGTTTCTTTCTTCTTAGGATGCTTTTTCTTTGCCTTGTTAATAACACTCTGGTTATTTTTCCTTACTGTTTTCCAGGTTTTCGATGATCCAAGACATTTTTTCACAACTTTTGACCATGTATCTCCTTTCTTCCATGTGTAGGATACAATCTTAGGCTTTGTCGATATCCTTTTCTTTGTCGTTTTCTTTTTTGTCGCTTTACGTTTTGCAGCCACAACCTCCCTGTACTCCTTTAATGTAAGGCTGTATTTTACATCTCCGGTCTGATCCGCTTCTCCGTGTATAAATGTTTCTATTGTGCAAAACATATTTATATCCGTTTCCGTAATAATAAGATGTACCGTTGTATTGCTCTCGTAGAGCGTTTTCAGTTTTTTGCAGTAGTAATCATATGGCTCATGGAATTCTCCATGCTGGAAGCTGTATTTTTGTGCTGGAAAAAAGGACTCCAGTGTTATTCCGTAGAGTCCTCTCTTTCCTTTCAGATTTAATTCTCCCAGGTTGTGCACATATACAGACTGGTTATTCTGCGATCCGGAAATTTCGAAGGATTCCGGATTTATCGGAAGAAGTATCGATTTCTTTTCATTATCCCAGTTCAGGTATATATCCATCTATATCTCCTCCCATGTTATCGCTCGTTTTTTCCAGTAAATCCACAAATTCTTTCGCAAACTTATGTATATCTGCTTCCTCTCGAATTACAATTTGATCTGCGAATTTCTGCACAACCACACTTTTTCCACCTCCGGATCTTCCGGCCTTATATGCCATCTGCACAGATTCGTCATGCGGGTATACTCTGGATCCGCGCGGCAGATCGATAATTTCTCCGCCCTTCTCATGCACCTGCACGATTCCGCCTCTCCAATTTTTAGTACCCTTGGCCAACTGTGGGATCTTTGGAATATTAATAGAAAAGCTTTTTCCTCCAATTCCAGGAACCCAGCTTGGTATTTTAACTCCCAGCTTGTTAATTCCGGCAATTGCTCCGTTTATAATGCCAATAACCGCATTTATCGGTGTCTTACACAAACCTACCAGAGCCTTAAAAGCCCCGCCGAATATATTCTGTATTCCGGTCCATGCTTTTCTCCAATTTCCCGTAAAAACTCCTGTTACAAACTGTAGCAGTCCGTTAAATACCTGCAGTATTCCTCCGATCACTGTCGTTGCGGAATTGAATAGCGACTTAAACAGTCCTATTGCTCCTCCGATTGCTCCTCCCAAAGTAATTCCAAGCACAAGTTTTACTTCCGAACCAAATTTTTTAATATACGGGCTCGCAATCTCCCACAGTGTTTTTATACTTTTCCATATCCCCGAAAGTTCTGTACTTATTGGTTTTATCGCTTTCTTTAAGCTTTCGCTTTTTCCTCCGCAGGCATGCATTACTTTAGATATGTAGCCAAATACTTTCCCACCTACTGCTTTTATCTTATCCCAATTCTTCCATACCAGAATTCCAGCCGCTACTATAGCCAGTAATACGGCCACAACTATCCCGGCCGGAGAGGTGACAATTCCAGCAATAGATCCAAATGTTTTAAATGCTTTTCCCACTTTTCCTATGTTCGATGCAACTTTTCCGGCTGTAGTTACCATTTTTCCAAAAATTAAGATTGCCGGTCCTGCGGCCGCCGCTGTTAATGCCAGCTTTATGATCATGTCCTGCTGCTTTGGGCTTAACGCATTAAATTTATCCGCCATCTTCTGCAGCCATTCGGTTGCTTTTTTCACATGTGGTGTCATGCGATTTCCAAAAGAGATTGCAATGCTTTCCACTGTTGATTTTAAAATTGTAAGCTGTCCTACAAGATTATTCTGTGCCGTATCGTACATTTTTTGGCACGCGCCATCCGAATTGTAAATTGCGCTCGACAGCTTATTAAAATCGCTATCCGAAGAATTTACAATCGCGAGTAGTCCCGACATTCCTGTCTTTCCTGCAAGCGCAGAAGCATATTGCGCTTTTTGTGCATCTGTTAATTTTGCAAATCCGGCCCTTGTATCTTTCATAACTGTAGCAAAATCTTTTGTCTTTCCTGCAGAATCCGTCAGTGAGATTCCAACCGCTTTCATTGCCGCAGAAACTTGATCTGTAGGTGCCGCCATTCGCGACATCCACGATCTTAATGATGTACCTGCAGTGGATGCCTTAATTCCGCTATTAGCCATAATTCCAAGAGCAGTAGATACATCCTGCACATTATATTTCAGCGAACCAGCAACCGGTGCAACATATTTAAAGGATTCTCCCAGCATTCCTACGTCCGTATTTGATCTATTCGCCGTTTGAGCCAACACATCAACGAACATATTTGTATCTTTTGCCGACAGGCCAAATGCTGTAATTGCATCTGTAACAATATCCGATGTGGATGCAAGATCTTCTCCTGTAGCTCCGGCCAGATGCATTACACCTTCGATACCGTCCATCATTTGTCCGGTATTCCATCCGGCCATTCCCATGTACTTAAATGCTTCTGTTGCCTCCGTTGCAGAGAACTTTGTTTTCGCTCCCATCTCTTTTGCTTTATCCGAAAGCATTTGCAAATCTTTTCCGGATGCTCCACAGATAGACTGTACTGTAGACATTCCTTTTTCGAAGTCTGCTGCTGTTTTAACTGCTGCCACACCTGCCCCTACAATAGGAATCGTTACAGCTTTGGTCATCCCTGCACCTACTGCAGAAATGGATTTTCCGGTGCCCTGAATCTGTTTGCCAGCTTTTGTCCACTGGTTTGCACTATCCTTTAATTTTGCTCCCGCAGAGTTCAGTGGACTTGTCATTTTATCGATAAGGCGCAATGTTACGTCCACAAATTTTCCAGCCATATCCACCTCCTACCTGCATTCCGCTTCCACACGTTCAATTTCTGCGTTCCTTTTTTCCACTTCATATCGCATAAACGCCCGCGCTATCTGTTTTTCTCCATATCCCATGTCCCGGTATTGTCCCGGCATCACGTTATGGTAGCGAAAAAGGAGGTACATTAACCGCACCTCCCCATTCGCGTCTATGAGTTTTTTACTTCTTCCTCATTTTTTTCTTCGTCTGCTACGACACCTGATAATTTTGTGATCGCATCTGCAATATCACTGGCTTCGCTTCTAAATAAAAGCTCTGCTAGTTCTTTAGCGCTATTGCAGCCAAAGTAGGCCTGCAGATCCTTATTCATCAGATCTGGATCTACACACCCTTCGATGCACATTAAAAGCTTCGCATCGTAGGTTTTACCAAAATCTAAATTTCCATTGTTTTTATACTGAGTTGCAGAAATATCATTCAGCCGTCTCGGTTTAAGCTCTTTAATCTTTACAGTCACCGGCTTTTCCTTTCCAAGGACTTTTGCCAATCTTTTAGATTTAACTTCTCCTGTTGCCAGCTCTGTTGCTTTTTTCACATCTGCTTTTAATAACTCATCTACCAAATTCATTTTTATTTCCTCCTATAAGTTTGGAATGGTGTCTAAGACTTCCCATCCGGTAAATGTAAATGCATAGCTTTCTTCGCTAAGTTTCTTTGCTTCCCAATCTGCAAGTGTCAATTCATCAAAGGTGCATCCCGTAAGCTTAATACGCTCTACTCCATCTGAGTCCGGGTCTGCCAGTTTGGTAATAATGGTGCATACCATCGACTTTCCAGCTTTCAGGCTGTCGCTCATTTTGTCGATAAAAAAAGACGTTACCTTGTTGAGCTTTACTGTACCCTTACATTCGATCCCAGTAACCTTATAGCCCTTTGCAAGTGTTCCCGTCTGTTTTACTTCTTCTTTATTAATGGTTACCTTCGCCTGGCATCCAGTAACCTCCGACAGATAATAGTCATCGATCCACAGTTCCCCAAAGGTTCCGTTAATCTGTTTTTCCGGTGTAAATCCCATTTAAAATGCCTCCCTTCTAAATCCGGATTGGAAGCACTACGTCTTCGATAGCGTCCAAAATCTGTAATGTACATGTCAGATATACAAATGACCCAGTATTTGCGGTTTTGATCTCAAATTCCGTCATAGAATCCACATCCTTCCCGCGTCCCTTGAGATATTTTCTGTTCTCATCAATATCAACACCGATCGTATACGACTGGATCACATCATCCTGAATCAGCTGGTCAAAATAATTTCCGATCGCAGAAATTAACAGACATTTATTATCGTAAGTATTCGCATACTTTCCGATATAGCTGTCCTCTACCGTCATGCGGATATCATTTGCAATCATATCCATCGCATCTACGATCTTTATCTTCTGGAACTGTGTATTTTTCCCCTGCACCAAAGTAGTTAACGAATTTACTCCACGGGCGGTTTTTACTTTTTCTCCATCCCACCAGACAATAAGTTTCCCCGCGTCAACTGCTGCATCCATTTCCTCTTTGGTTAATCTATTACAATCTGTAAGCTCATTGAGCGGTGCATATGTGCAGGAAATTGAAAGTGGTGTTCCAGCAATAATTCCCGCGATACGGCTGCAATACTGCTCTGTCGTGTAGGTCTTATCATTTACCGTCACGGATTCTGTTGCAAAGTTAATAATTGCCTCATTGTCTCCTACTGTATTTGGAAGAACCGCTTTGATCAGCTTGTTTGCTGCACGCTGCGTCTTAACATAGGACACAATATCGTCTGTTTTTTCATCTGTTTCCACAGTTGGCACAACCAAATAGTCAAATTTTACGGTTTTAAAATAATTTAACGCCTCTGTATAGTCCTCTGCGTTGTCTTTCAGGACATATGCAATAACTCTCTTTGGAGTATTTACATATCCCATAAGTGCAAGCTTAATCTGTTCCTGGTTGTCTTTCGTAAGCGTAGCAGGAACATCTTCGTTCGATACGCACACCGCTGGATTCGTACCCGGTACCGTAGTGTCTTTCAAGATCATAGCGATAATTCCACGTTCACCACGTTTAATTGCCGTAGCCGCCAGCTCTGTAAACGTGATGCTGATGCTTGGCATTCCCATCTTTAATTCCTCCATTCTTTTTTAGTCTCAATCCTCTCCATAAGAGGGGCGTCATTTTTATGTTCAATCCGATCATTCCATTGCAGTTCGATCGATATTTCCGGAATATTCCGATATGTTCCGGTGTAACTCCAGTCAAAGTTTTCTACTTTTACCGCACGATCTTCTATCTTTACATACAGTCCAAACAGATCCCGGATGCTCTGGATCATCTCCAGAATTTCCGCTTCATTTGTTTTTTCCTGCATGATCGTTATGTAAAAAAGCACTCTGTTTTTTCTGGAATTAAAATTTACCGGTTCCATTTCCACCGGCAAAAACTGCGTAAAAAAGCATGGCCTGCTGTAGTTTTCTACAACAGCCATGCTGTAATACTTATATTTTTTTGTTGGATACTTCGATTGCAATAGAGCTATCAGTCCTGCTTTTAATTCTATCAGCGTCATGTAAGCCCTCCCGCTTTTAATAGCCCGTCCACCATATGTGATACGTGTTCTTCCATATCTCCTTCATATTCCTTCGTGGCCTTTTCGAGATAGTGCTTACCCTGAACGAATCCGATCGTTTTTCCGTCTTTTGTTACAAGATTATGGCCGTGCTCCACAAGATGGAAATGTGGTGATTTTGCCGCAATCTCTACATATTGCTGTGATCCATATCCCATCGGCTGGGACACACTATAAGATCCAGTTTTTCCAAGCGATCTCTTGCTTTCTCCCTTGGTTTTTGTCGATTCTTTTGCACCGGCCACGATCTTTTTCCGGAGCTCTCTTCCGTCTTTCCGCAATAGTTCTCCGGCTGCATCTGGATATTTTCTGGATAATGTTTCGAGAGATTCTACTATATCATCTATCCCAGATATCTGGATGTTTACATTCTCATCCATCTTGCACCTCCATAGTTTCCTTGTTGGTGTGTGCATAACAATAGATCTCCAGCATCTTATGTTCCAGATCAACATCAATTACGCTGTTTATGTCGTACTGCTGCCCTTTGTAAACGATATAACAGTTGGAATCTATCCCATCTCTGTACCGGATGTAGCATTTATGCGACACCCGGCTCTGTACCTTCTGTGCTTCGAATAACTCGGTCCCACGTATCGGCCAGAAAGATGCCCACACGGTCGCAATTTCCTGCAATCCCTGTGTGGTCTGCCCCATTTCATCTTCTACATCTCCCAGGCGCATAAATGTTACACGCTTATTCAGTTTTCCGATATTCATTGTGCGCATGGTGTACTCCTCTACAGAAGATTTGCTGAGTGCAGATTTAAAATCGTCCTGACCGCCGGATTCATAACCGGTTTATTATCCGTCTGCAGATTCCGGTTATCGAACATATCCGCAACCAACACAAAAAGAGCCTGTGTAATGTCCGCATATTCATCCAGTTCCTCTTCTTTCAGTCCCGTGTAGGCTGTAATCATGGCTACTGCACTCTGCTTCATTCTCCCAAGCTCTTTCGTTTCGATTTCTTCCGGATCATCCAGCCGAATGTACTCTGCAAGTGCCTTAGTATCCACTTCGCTTACTTTCATGAGTTCTCCTTATTTTCCAGCACCCATTACAAGTGCAGCAATCATTTCTGCATTCTGGACTTTTGCATCGAATTCCATGAATCCAAGGACCTCAACTGCATGCTGGCGCGCTTTGGTCTCTCTCAGAACATCGATGTTAATGTCCTCAGACACCTTTACAGCAAGTCCCTTATAATCGCCATAGTAAATCGCCGTCTTGCCCGCAGCCATCTCGTCCATATTCGCAGATGTATATACATCTTTCCCGAATAATGTGTAACCCCAACGAGAGTTAGCATCCTTATTCAGCAGGTAATTGCCCTGTCCGTCCTTTAACTTTCTGATAGCTTTACGCGTCTTTTTATTCATAATGAAATACGCATCCGCCTGGTACTCATCTGGTACCTCCTCCTGCAGATCAATAATCTCGTCTGCTGTTACCTCTGTAGCAGATGCCGCGGTAACTTTCTGTGTTACGCCCTTAAGTCCATCCACCTTGCCGTCTGTCCCGTGTAACAGTTCCTTCTCCAGGAACTTTGCAATGGAGAGTGCCATCCGCGTTACGACAAAATCCACAATATTGAACTGGGAATTGTTAATCAGACTCTTAGATACATCTGTGATCGCTCTTGCAAGGTATCCTGTTAATGTAATGCTTGCGAACTTGCCTACAGAGGACTCACCATCTGTGAACTCATCGCAATACTCCATCTTAATATCCTTTGTGGTCTCATCGTAATATGGAATCTGAAGTGTACCCTTCACGTTGTATCTGTCTGCATCGTGATAAATCGGGCAGATATCTGCAACTTTCTGAATAATCTTATTTGCAATTGTGGACGGGATCACAGCACCATTTTCTGTCTTTACCATGTTGGTGTTCTCTCTCTCTTCCACTTTTCCTCTCAGATATGCTTCAAAATCCGCAAGGTCTCTCTCCTCGATTTCCCGCTGCTCCTGCTCTTTATCCTTCTTTTCCTCTTTCCCATCGTCGTCTCCCGCAGGAATATCATCATCCAAATTTCTTGCGGCATTCACAGCTCTGATAGATGCATCAATTCCAAGGACTTCCTTTTCCAGTTTCTCAAATTCTGCAATTTCGGCTTCATTTAAGCTTCTTTCCTCTGCATCCGCAGCATCTATAAGATCCTGCATTTCCTTCTGTTTCTTCGCTCTCTGCTCTGTGAGCTTTTTCAAATTCATAAATTTCGGCATTTTTACCTCCTTAATGGTATAAAAAAAGCAAGCTAAACGCCTGCTCTTGTTGATAATATTCTGTTTCTGTACTTATAGTTTCTGTCGTTCTGTTTCTGTTGCGACGTCGCAACGGTTTCCACTGTGTCTTCCATCGCCCGAACCTCGATCAGATCATCGTCTCTGGTTTCGATGGATGTGCCGGAATATGCCGGCACCTTCCGATCGTCCAGGATCGATACCTCTTTCAACTCCAGTTCCCGGAGTTCCCTGTGCGACATATCATTTTCTGTGTCCCAGGAATCCCGAATTGGAAGAAAACCAAATGACCAACCGGTCAGTTTTCCTTCCCTTGCTTTTTTCATCACATCGGCGTCCCTGATTTCACATTTACAGCGCAATCCAATGTTGTCCTCATATATTTTTGTGTTCGCATCTCGTGTGGACGTCAATTCTTTCGAATAATCGTGATTTAACAACACCTTTACGTCGTATCCTGTCCGCTTGGCCCGATCCAGTGCTCTCTGGAATGTTCCCGCCTTGATCTTTTCCACAAACGGCCCTTTGGCATTGTGTAAAACCTTGGAATCCCGCTCGACAGCATTCACATAGCCGTCAATCAGCACGGAATCCTCTCTGATTTCAATTTTCACCTTCTGTATCATCTCCTTCTTTTTGCACCGGTGCAATTTGGTCTTTCTCCGGAAGTGCCGGCTGTGCGGCCATTTCCGAAAGCTTATTTGTATTAGGTGTGTAGATTTTATTTTCTTTTGGATAATAGATAACATCCTGCAATCCCAATTTGATAAAATCCAAGCCAAACGCCGGAAGTTTTTCTTTTTTCCGGACCTCATCCAGCTGCATAAAACCGGAATCCAGAGCGATTTTGTATGCCTCAAATCGCTTTTCGATATCTCCCTTCGTCAGATCAGTGTCGTCAAACGCGAAAAACATCGTTGATTTTTCATCTTCCAGCAGCATTGCGCGGTTTATCGCTGTCGCAAATCTTGTCAAAATTGGTAAAATGCACCCTTGGTAATACTGCTTTTTATCCTCCTCGGATGGATTCCCATTTATAATCGTTGGTGGAATCAGGAATACTTTGCAGGCGTCTTTGTTATTCGTCTCTTTGTTCTCATTGAGCTGCATCTCTACGGATGTATTGGAGCTCTCCTGGAATTCCAACCCATCATTCAGAACCACAACACTTTCTGAGTTGTTAGAATACAGTTTTCGAAATGCCTCCTTTAATTTTTGCATTACCTCGGCTGCAACCTTATTTTTAGCTTTCAGAAATCCCTTTTTATTTCCACCCTTTTTTACAAGAGTTTTTTCGTACTGCTGCGAACTGTAGATAATATCCCAAAGCTCCGGTGATTCTGCTATTATCGATCTCCCATAGCATCCATTCCGCGTATTACGGAGCAATGTGATAAACTGCCACGGGTTGTACGTCCTGCCGCCCACTTCCAGCATATAATCTTTAAAAATCGGATCACAATTTTTATGGAAGCCGATCTTCTGTTCTTCCACGTAGTGTATAGAGATCACTTCTCCGGATACACGGTTCACATACGCATACCCACCACGCCCCAGAAACATATCTGTGATCATTGCTTTTTTAAACTGCACTGCATCCAGCGTATCGCCTGTATCTTCGTTCAACAGAAAGGTCCTGTGATCATCTGTCACTTCCTCGATTCTGTCCTTATCTTTGCGGTAAAGCTTTATTTTCAAGGAAGAGACTGTATCTGCTATCATGTTTACGCATGCAGAAATCGCCGGAATATTCATTATTGTATCCCGGTCAACTCCTTCTCCTCCAATCAATGCACGTAGCAACGGATCTGATATAACCGATGCATCCACCTGGGTGTCCTCTCTTATTTCCGGCTTTTTCTTGTTTCTGTTAAAAAGTCCCATGTGTTCCTCCTAGAACTGTACAAAATAATCCGATTCTCCGTAGAGCAATTCCTGTTCGATCAGGTATGTGCTGTTAATGTTTCCGACAACCTGGTCTACTTTTTCCACGGATTTCTTTTTATTTACGTATTTATTTTTATTTGTATCCTCTGTACATCTGGCATTCTGAAAATTGATCTCCAGCATCAGGTTTGAATCATAGAAATAACGACCAGACAGGATACATTCTTTTAACCATTTTGTCGGGCTGTGCAGTACACTGGAATGCTGTTTAATTTCCACGCATTCATACCCTTCTTTTTCGAATTTCTGTACACTGGACAGTGCATTCCACTTGTCGTAGCCGATCTGTACGATCTCAACTCCAAGTTTTTCCTCCAGTGTCAGCACATATTCTTCAACCGCTGTGTAATCAATTACTTCATCGCCACAGGCAATACAGCATCCGTTCCGGATCAGCGCGTTATAGTCCACTCCCTCTTTTTTGGTTTTCTGCGCGATACGCCCTGCCGGGATAAATCCCATTGTCCTGGTATACAGAATTGCATCATCTTTCGTGGTCCCGTCATATGTTTTCATGTCGACACACACGTTATCTTCTGTCATGGAAAGATCCAGCCCCAGCCATACCTTACGACCGCGCCACCATGCATCATCTTTCTGTCGTTTTCCCTTTCGGACCTTGGTAATCTCCACATATCCTTCCACACCAAGCCCTTTGTACTTGATATTATTGTGTTTACAGAGATAATTTTCCCTTTTGTTCTCGTAATCCACTGCATCTGTGCGTTTATCCACAATTTTTCGAAAGATTCGCTTATTTGCGCACGCTACGGGATTGCTTTGGTAGATACAGAGATCATTGTGCATCCATTCGTCACCTTGCCACAGATAATCGTCCGGCACGTAAATCAACGAAAACATCCGGCGGTCATCCCGGAGCCCGTCCAGCACCTTTTTCCCTTTGTCTGTCTCATCGATCATGACGTTGTTGTCGTTCGGGTATTCCGTGGAAAGGATAATTCCCAGTGCATTCAGTAATGTGATCTGTCCGGATCGCATTGCCTCAACCGGATAAGAATCCATTGCTCCTGCTTCATCGGCCAGAAATGCTGTTGGCAGCTTTCCGTCCATCTTGTCCTCAGAATAGGCAAGTGGTGTATACTCACTTTCTGTCAAGAGGCATCGGATTTCACTCCGTAGCGGCTTAAATACCGGATCCAGCTCATCACTCAAAAGTGGGCTGGATTTTATAATTTTTTTTATAGCAATCTGCAACTCTTTTGACAGTTTCAGATCCGGTGCAACGGAAAAGAACCGCGAAAAACGCGGTTCTGTGAGCATTAACAGGATAAATATCACGGCTGCATTGAATGTTTTGAAATTTTTTCGCGCAATTTTAAGCAATGCCGTTTCGTAAAATCGCACCTCTATCCCATCATCTGGATCAATCATCATCGTGCAAAATACTGCAGTAATGAAAAAATCTGCATAATCTTCCAACGACTCATCCAGCGGTTGGTGTAAATCCGGATGGATCATCAGATGTAGAAGTTTATTTATCTTTGTGTATACTTTTTCACTTACGTATGCCTCTTGATCCTGTCCGTCTGCTATATTTTTCCATGACGCACACTGCAATTTTACATAATGCGGAACCTTGTCATTTTCCGGTTCAATCGCCCATAAACAATACTGATATGCACGGCTTTTCTGTACCAAATTAGCCACTATTTAATGCCTCCAGCAAGGCATTTTTCTTTTCTTCCGGCTTTTTCGGTACTGTTCTCAGCGCTGCAGATATCGTCATAACAGATTCTTTTTCGATGTCCAGGAGCATTTTCCGTTTCTTTAAAATGATTCCATCTATTGCTCCAATGCTTTTCGTAATCGCTGCCATTGATCGTCCAATGTCTGCCAAAAGCTGGATGTAATCCGCCGGATTCTGCAGCTGTTCTTTTTGATCGTGCAGGTCCTCCCGCATCTCCCGAAGCATATCGCTATAATACTCCCGATCCTCCTGTAACCCCTTAATTTCCGCGGTTATCAGGCAATACCGGTTGATCACAGCTCCATAAAGTTCATCTTCTTTTTCGATTGCCTCCAGCAACTTTTTCACCCTCCGGTATTCCTTATGGGCTTCCTCATTTTTTCTCACTTCCGGATTCTCTTTGATCTTGATTCCGGTCAGCAGGGATTCCTCTCCGCGCTTACGCTGTTCCAGTTCGGCCTTGGTTCTATGGCTCTTTTTTTCACTTTTGATTACCGTGTACGGTTTGGATGGTCTTGCCATGTAATATCCCTCCCTTCGGAAAAAGCTCATTTTGGGAATATTTTGTATAAAAAGGTGGGGCGTCGGTCTTGCCGGAGAGCGGCAATTTCAGAAAAACAAGGCGGGGGGTATCCTCCACCATTGCCCCTAATAGACTAATGGAGCATCCTTATCTTCCCCCGCCTCTCGCATGGATTTAATTACAAGATCCTGTTGTGTCTCCCTACTTATCGCCCCAGCCTCACACATCTCGTGGTGTCTGCTGCAGACTGTTATCAGGTTCGCTCCATCCATCCGCTGTGCATAGTCTTCCTCGATCGGAATGATATGGTGCACAGCCAGATCTTCTGTGTTGTATTTTTTTAACGTGCCTGGTAATTCTGCCAAGCAGCACAGGCACATATTTTTATCTCTGTCTCTTACTCTGCGCGATATATTCGTCCACGCATAAGTTTTTCGGAAAGAGAGGGCGCCCGTTTTTTTTCGTGCGCCCCAGCGTTTTTCTTCTGCTTCTTTTTTTGGTTTGCAAATTATTTTCGAATCGTGGATTTTCCCACAATACTGGCATGATTTTAACATCTTTTTCATTACAAAATGGCACCCTTTCGGATGCCATTACAGATATGTTGATATGTTTTGAAGTTATACTCTTTTGAGTCTTTTGCTAATACCATATTAGCAAGAAATCGTCTGACATTCCACTGACACCGCACTGACACGCTACTGACATACTATGCTTTCCACAATGCGGTGTGCCTCTTTATAGATCCTCCACTCCTGTCTTACGGAATACCCTTCTGCATCTGCTATCTCTTCCACAGACTTGTCCTGTAGATACAATCCATACAACAGATGGTTGTGCCGCTCAGATTCCACACGGTCTATGTACTGCTGCACCTTTGGCTTTTCTTCCTCTGCTTTTTTCAGAAATCCATCCCTGCGTCTTTCCAGATCTGCTTTTTCTGCCAGCAGATCCTCCATTGTTGCGTGCTTGCCTCCCCTTGGCATATCAGAGATCTTTTTACTTCCTGTTGTTTCTGCCCGATCCCCCAGCTCTCTTGCCTGCCGATCCAGCGTTTCCGCCATCCCCATGAGCATTTTATACCGCCCTAAAATTTTCTTTGTTTTCTCCGCTTCCACTGCTGCCTCCTATCTGTGCCTGTTATAAATCATGCGATTTAATGCATCCTTTTCCCTTTCGTCCATCATTCTCTGCAGGTTCCTTGCCTTTTGCACCTTTTTCTTTTTTTCCAGGTGCCTCTCTCTCCAATCCAAATAAAGCTTGCATTCCGAATGGCACGTTGGAGAATGATTTCTGCAATATCTACATGGTGTTTCGTCCTTCATTTTCTCTCCTCATTTTTCTGATCTGTCCTACCACTTTATCGATTCCCATCATTTCTGCTTTCAGCATTTCTTTTCGCCTTTTAGTTCCTCTTCCTTCTACCGTTTCCTGCATAATCTGTAGCATTGCTTCACACCAAATCTCCAACCTTTCCAGATCATCCTTCCGTAACACTACCTCTATTTCTTCATTTCCTCTTTCTTTTGGCGGATTCTTTGTTGCTCTTTTTGTTTGCTCTATCATTTTTTCTCTCCTTTTCTACTCTTGCGACTGCTGCATCTGCAGTCAGATCTCTGTATCCTTCACCATTAGATCTTTGTTCTTCTTTCAATTTTCTCCTTATCTCTCGTATTATCCTTTTCTTCTCTTTTCTGTTCAATGTCGGATTTTGGCTTATCAACAATATTTCTTTTCCGTCTGGTGGTGGTAATTTTCTCATCACTGTTGCTATAGCATTGTCCACCTCTTTTGCCGTGTATCCAAATTTTGTGAGTTTCTGTGACGCTAGTGCGATTTTCTCACTATCTGTCTTTCCGTCGGCTGATTTTGCAAATTTTGTCACCGTCTCTATTGCTATTCCTTTTTCGTATTCATCCGCGCTAATGTATTTGCCCTCTTGTATGTCTTGTAGGCTTTTCTCTATATCTTTTTGGGCCATGGCAACTATATTACTTCTTGTTTCCATGCTGCACCTGCTTTCCGATTGATCTTCTCTGACCCGATCTACGACTCACTATCTGCATTTCTGCTCGATTATCTGTTAACACCATCCAATTTTCCGGTCGAAGTCCATGCTCTGCCATCAGTTCTTTTTGTGCTCTTGTTGGTTTTTTCTGTTGTTTCAATTTTCTCTCCTTATTCCAGCCATTTATTGTCAAGGTAATAAAATACAAACACTACAACTACAATTAAAATTATCCAAAAAAACCAGAATATCCCGTTGTTAAAATCTGTTTCCAGATAATCCACTGTTTCCTTTATTTTTTTGTCTTTATAAAATGCTGTATCTTTCGGGATCGTTTTGCCTTTTAACTCTGCAAAAATCGTCCCCATGAATTTTTCGCCGGTCCCGTAATATTTATATCTTATAATCTGGCTCTCATTTATGGTTTTAATATATTCTGCGCCCGGACGCTTTATTTTATCGCTTGTAAAATTCACTCCACAGAATAATATTTTTTTGCATGCTACGCTCTCGCTTCCTACTGCATCCCATGACCAATATGTTTCTGTGGTGTAATATGTCGATGTGTGCCCATTTACCGTTCTCGTATGTGCTACCCGCCTTGTGTGCATTGTATATTTTTCTTTAACCTTTTTCACATACATGTATTTCCCGCCTACTTCCGGATATGTAACTGGATCTACAGCTTTTAGTTCCCCATACACAAAAGCATTTCCAACGTTGGTTTCCATTCCATACTTAAACTGGTCTCCATCTTCGATTTTAACAGCCTTGTTATATATTTCGTTTTTATCCATTTGGTGTTCCTGAATTTTCGAAGATATTAAAATTCCAACCAGAACCATAATTGCAACTATTGTTATGCTTGCCAGAATCTCCCTCTTTGTTATTTCAAAATCGTCAAATTCAAAGCCTTTTCTATCGTATATCACTTTGTGTCCTCCTTAAAAAGATCCTGTGGTGCATCTTCTGGAGCATCATAGTCCAGATATTTATACCCCTGCACTTCATAGCCAAGCCCTTGTAAAAACTGTTTTGTCGGGAATTTTCTCACGTAGCGGTTGTATTCCTTTATTTGCTTATTGTAATTACTCCTGCATTCTGCAATAAGATTTTCTGTCATAGACAGCTCATTCATGAGTGTTTTGTAGTTTTTGTCCGACTTCAGTTCCGGATATGCTTCCGCAACTGCTGCCACAGCTGTTTTCGCATTCTCAATTTTTCCTTTCGATTCTGCAATTGCCGTTAATGTATCAGCTTCGTGCTTATCGTATTCCTTAACGCAGTCTGCCAAATTGTATACAAGGTCAACTCTTCTTTTTTCCTGCACCTTAATGTCCGATTTTGCTGTATTTACCTGTTCCTCCAGCACAATTGCATGATTCTTTGTACTTTGCACTCCAAATACAATCATCAAAATAACTGCTACAACTCCTACTGCTACGATAACCGGTACTTTCCATTTTGTGTTCTTTGTGTTCTTCATGTTTTTATCTCCTTTTC
>ERZ1034984.1730-NODE-1730-length-19439-cov-24.565724_pt1 | contig 19439 bp, 19 predicted proteins | sample MGYA00520589_ERZ1034984 | MGnify/ENA primary metagenome ERZ1034984 (study PRJEB33766, sample SAMN09781790) | gut metagenome | biome: gut microbiome | host: Homo sapiens | place: Madagascar | study: EMG produced TPA metagenomics assembly of the PRJNA485056 data... | reverse complement strand
ATGTCCACGGTGGGCCCGCGCCCCGCGCTGCCCGCCGAGGTGGCGACCGACAACGACTACCAGCGCCAGCGCCTGCTGGTGAAACCAGGCCTGACCTGCTACTGGCAGACCCGCCGCAACCGAGACTCCATCACCTTCGACGAGTGGGTTGATTTGGATTTGCTTTACATCAAGAAGTGTGGTCCTTGGACCGATTTCAAATTGATCATCCAAACCGTGGGCGTCGTGTTAACGGCGCAGGGGAGCTGAGACGTGAACTTGTCTCTATCGACGGCCGGCAATGCGAGTATCAACCGAGTGCTTGGCCGGTCGCGCGGACTTCCTGATTCGGCGTGTGTTTCAAAGGCGGCATGTTAGATGCATATTCTGTTTGTATGCCAGCACTATTGGCCTGAACAATTTCAGACTACGGAAATTTGCGAGGAACTGGTCCGCAGGGGGCATCAGGTTACTGCACTTGTCGGCATCCCGAATTATCCGACAGGAATTGTCCCGGATGAGTACGCTGATGGCAAAAATCGCGAGCAGGAGCATAACGGTGTCCACATAATTCGCGTCGAGGAGGTTCCTCGCACTCCCGGCGTCGTTGGCCTTGCGAAAAACTATTTCAGCTACATGCGCAGAGCTGATGGAAAGCTGAAGGAGTTGACGGGCGGATACGACGTTATTTTTGCTTATCAAATATCGCCAGTTTTGATGGCGGAGCCTGCGATGCGTGCGAAGAAAATCTTCGATGCCCCCGTGTTTCTGTATTGTGCTGATATTTGGCCGGATGCCGTTAAGGCAATGCTGCCATCGAAATTGAATTTTCTCATGCCCGTGGTTCGGCGTATGAGTACGGGCATATACCGTGGCGCAGATGTGGTAGCGACCAATTCGCGTGCCTACATTGACTGCTTTGAGCAGGTTCATGGTATGAAGAGATCCTCCTGCCATTATGTGCCCCAATACGCCGAAGACTCCTATCTTTCGATGGATTTGACAGCGGAGCCTTCGGATAAGGCTCGGTTTATGGTCATGGGCAACATAGGCCGGCTTCAATATCTTCGCGTTCTCATGGATGCGGTCGACGTGCTCAAATCGCGTAAAGATTTTGAGCTTCACATCGTAGGGACTGGCTCTTCTATCGGGGAACTTGAAAAGTTCGTTGCTGAGCACGGCCTTGGCACCCACGTGGTTTTTCACGGGCGGCATCCTTTTGAGGAGATGCCTGGTTTCTACCGGATGGCCGATGCCTGCGTTCTGACCCTTCACGTACCCGGCGCTCCATGGATTAGCTCGACGCTTCCGAGCAGGCTGCAGGGGTATATGGCTGCGGGGAAGCCTGTCATTGCGGCAATAGACGGTTCGGCTGCGGAGGTCATTGCTGAATCGGGCTGTGGTGCGTCCGTCCCGGCAACGGACAGCGCATCCCTTTCGGTCCTTATGGCTGATTTCATCGACCACAGGGAAAAGTATGCCAACTGTGGAGAGAACGGCCGTGCTTACTTCAGGGCGAACTTCATGAAGGACCGATACATGGACGAAATCGAGAGGCTGCTCGAGCAGACGACGGAAAGGAAATAGATGGACACTAGCGCCTTTACAGATAAGACCCTCATGATTACTGGCGGCACGGGTAGTTTCGGCAACACGGTGCTTAAGCACTTCGTTAATACCGATTTGGCCGAGATTCGCGTGTTCTCGCGCGACGAGAAGAAGCAGGACGACATGCGCCATCGCCTGCAAGAGCGCATGCCCGAGCTCGCCGGCAAGGTTCGCTTCTTCATCGGCGACGTGCGCGACGCGCAGTCCGTGCGCGACGCGATGCACGGGGTCGACTACATCTTCCACGCCGCGGCGCTGAAACAGGTTCCCTCCTGCGAGTTCTTCCCGATGGAGGCCGTCAAGACCAACGTGATCGGCACGGACAACGTGCTGCACGCCGCCATCGCCGAGGGCGTGGAGAAGGTGGTGTGCCTGTCCACCGACAAAGCCGCCTACCCCATCAACGCTATGGGCAAGTCCAAGGCCATGATGGAGTCCATCATCTACGCCAACGCCCGCAACGGCGCGGGCCGCACCACTATCTGCTGTACCCGTTACGGCAACGTGATGTGCTCCCGCGGATCGGTGATTCCGCTGTTCATCAACCAAATCAGGTCCGGCGAGCCCATCACGGTGACCGACCCCAATATGACGCGCTTCCTGATGAATCTCGACGAGGCGGTGGATTTGGTCCAGTTCGCTTTCGAACACGCCAACCCCGGTGACCTGTTCATCCAGAAGGCTCCGGCCTCTACCATCGGCGACCTCGCCGAAGCCGTGCAGCAGGTGTTCGGCCGCACCGAGACGCGCGTGATTGGCACGCGCCACGGCGAGAAACTCTACGAGACGCTCATGACCCGCGAGGAGCGCCTGCGCGCCGAGGACATGGGCGAGTATTTCAGGGTTGCGTGCGACTCCCGCGACCTCAACTACGACAAGTTCTTCGTTAAGGGCGAGGTCCAAACCCAGGCCGACGAGGCCTACACGTCCCACAACACCCACTGCCTGGACGTGGCGGGCACGGTGGAGAAGATTAAGACCGCCGAGTACGTGCAGCTGGCTCTGGAAGGCCGCGAGCATGAGGCGGTGCAGTAGCGTGCGCTTCCTTGTTCTGGGCGCATCGGGCATGGCGGGCCATACGATAGCGCTATATCTGAAGGAGCGGGGGCACGAGGTTACCGGCTTCGCTCGCCGGGACTTGCCGTTTCTCGACAGCCAGATAACGGGTGACGCGCGGGATGAGGCGCTTCTCCGCATCAGTCTTGGGAACGGCGCGTTCGACGTGGTGGCCAACTGCATCGGCGTGCTCAACTCGTTCGCCGACGCCGATCCCGAGGGGGCGGAGTACCTCAACGGGAAGCTGCCCCACGTGCTGGCCTCTATCTGCGAGAGCCTCCCGACGCGCGTCTTCCATATGTCGACCGACTGTGTGTTCGCCGGCAACACCGGACCTTATACTGAGAGCAGCGCGCCAGACGGCGAGAGCGTCTACGATCGCACCAAGGCTGCGGGCGAGCTGAACGATGCCAAGAACCTGACGTTCCGAAACTCGATCGTCGGTCCGGATATCAACCCGAGGGGAATCGGCCTGCTCAACTGGTTCATGGCCCAGGAGGGCCCTGTCGGGGGCTACACACGCGCCATGTGGACAGGGCTGACCACGCTAGAGCTGGCGAAGGCCATGGAATGTGCCGCCATCGAGAACGTCTCCGGCCTCGTCAACATGGTGCCGGAGGGGAACATCTCTAAGCACAATCTGCTGTGTCTGTTCAACGAGCACCTGCGCGGCGGCGGCGTGCGCATCGACGAGAACCCTTCGCTTGCGCTCGATAAAACGCTCGTGCGCACCAACTTCGACTGCTCGTTCCGCGCCGCTCCCTACGACCGGCAAGTTGCCGAGATGGCGACGTGGATACGTGCCCACAAGGAACTCTACCCGCACTACACGTTAGGATAGCCATGCGAAAGCTCAAACTCATGACGGTGCTCGGCACCCGTCCCGAGATTATCAAGATGTCTGAGGTCATAAAGCGCTGCGACCTTGTCTTCGACCAGGTGCTCGTGCACACGGGCCAGAACTACGACTACGAGCTCAACCAGGTCTTCTTCGAGGACCTGGGTCTGCGAGAGCCCGACCACTACCTCGGCGTGGTGGGCGACGACCTTGGGCAGACCATGGGCAACGTACTCGCAAAGAGCTACGCGCTCATGCGCGAGGTCCGTCCCGACGCGCTTATCGTGCTCGGCGACACGAACTCGTGCCTGTGCGTTATCTCGGCCAAGCGCCTGAAGATCCCCGTCTTCCACATGGAGGCGGGCAACCGCTGCTTCGACGAGAACCTGCCCGAGGAGGTCAACCGCCGCATCGTGGACACGACGAGCGACGTGAACCTGTGCTACTCGGAGCACGCCCGCCGCAACCTGCTCGCCATGGCCTGCCCAGCCGACCGCACCTTCGTCGTGGGCTCGCCCATGCGCGAGGTCATCGAGTCGCACCGCGATGAGTTCGACCGGAGCGACGTGCTCGACCAGCTCGGCCTCGAGCCGGGCGGCTACATCCTGCTGTCAGCGCACCGCGAGGAGAACATCGACAACGAGCGCAACTTCGAGCAGCTCGTCGAGGCGGTCAACGCCCTCGCAGAGGCTTACGGCAAGCCCGTCCTCTACAGCATGCACCCCCGTTCCAGGAAGTTCATCGAGGCCCGCGGCACCGAGTTCCATCCGCTTGTGCGCGCCCACAAGCCTTTCGGCTTCATCGATTACGTGCAGCTGCAGCGAAACGCGCTGTGCGTGGTGTCCGATTCGGGCACGCTTGCCGAGGAGAGCTCGCTTCTGGGCTTTCCGGCGGTGAGCTTGCGCACCTCGACCGAGCGCCCCGAAGTCGTCGACCGCGGTATCTTCACAATCGGCAACCTCTCTACCGAGGGGGTGCTGCAGGCGGTGGCGACGGAGGTGGCCCTTTCCGGTGGCGAAAGCGCTGTGCCCGACTACGCTGATAAGCGTTGCTCTGTAAAGGTAGCCAAAATCGTTCAGGGCTATACGGGCTATGTCAACAAGCATGTTTGGGGGAAGTAGCAGCTAATGACGACGGTTTTGGTAGCGGCGGACAATCACTATTACCGCAACTCAAGCGGTGAGGTGTTCGTTGACTCCGTTTTTAATTACGACTTCTATAGGCGTTATCTTAGCGTCTTTGACAAGGTGTACGCGATAGGTCGCGTTACTCAGGTTGGGTCGGCCCCAGAGGGCAAAAAACGCGCCGATGGCCCTGGGGTAGAGTTCCTCGATCTCGAGCCTGGTCGTGGTCTGGGTGGTTACGTGAAGACGGCTGTTATGAATAGGAAGCTCATTGGAGACTACTTGCACAAAGCGGACTGCGTCATCGCTCGTATTCCGGGCGTTGTGGCAAACATGGTCGTTGCTGAGTGCGATCGCCAGAAGATTCATTACTCCGTGGAAGTTGTCGTGGATCCATGGGAGTATTTTGCACCTGAGGCCCGCGGCGGCCTGGTCAATTGGGCGGTGAGACGCAAGTGGACTGCGGACCTAAAAGCTGCGTGCCTCCGCGCGGATGGTGCTTCATATGTGACAGAGCGCTATCTTCAGAAGCTTTACCCGTGCCCCGCGCTCGATGGCGAGCCCGGACATTTTACGGGTTCGTACTCTTCTGTCGAGCTGCCCGACAATTCATTCGCCCACGAGCGAAGCTATGAAGTGAAAGATTCGATTTATATCGCCCATGCGGCCAACAATTTCGAAGGAAACTCAAAGGGACATTATACCCTATTCGATGCAGTTTCAATTACGGCTTCGATGGGCAAGAGCGTGCGGCTTCTATGTATAGGCGATGGCCCATCGATGGGGGATTACAAGCGTTACGTTGCTGAAAAAGGAATTGCCGACAGGGTCGAGTTCGCAGGTCGTCTGGCGGATGGGCTGGAGGTTCGTCGGCGTATGTCCGAGGCTGATGCTTTCGTGTTTCCCACTAAAGCCGAGGGCCTGCCCCGTGTCGTGTTGGAGGCTATGGCCGAAGGCATGCCGTGCTTGTCCACGCCGGTGTGTGGTATTCCTGAGATTCTACCCGCGGACTGCCTGTTTGCCCCAGACGATGCGCGGGGCTTTGCTCAAGGAATAGTCGCAATGCTCGATGATCCTGGGCTTATGACGCGTCGAAGCGCCGAGAATCTCGCGATGGCTAAAAATTACTCTTCCTCCAAATTAAACGAGCGCAGGAAAGCGTTTTACTGGAACGTAGCAGCATCTTTTAATAAATTGAGGAGCTAGCTTTGGCTTTCACGTCAACAACTGATAATGTGGGTCTTCGCGCCATGTCATTTGCGTCTGTGAAAGAGGAACTCGGTCAGTCTCGCGGCAGTCTTTTAATGACTCTTGTCGCAATATTGCTTCTTCTTGGCTTGAGTCTATATGCTTTATTTCTTGCGGGCTCTGCCCATACCTCAGATATTTCTGCTGCTTATATCGCGCTGGCGGCCGAAGGCGCGGTATTTGCCATTCTAGTATTGACGAAATACGGGCGATCGGGCATTTATATGTTCGAGCCATTTACCATTGTCGTACTCGTAATGGTTCTTGTTTACTTTGTGGCGCCGGTTTTCCAGTTCGCGGCGGGATCGACCTCGCGCTACGGCGTCGATGTCGTTCGCTATTGCGTTCCCGCATCGTGCTTGGTGATGATTGGCTGCTTCGCGTTCTTTCTCGGGTATGAGTTTCCGCTGGGGAAGGAAAGAAGCAAGAAAGAAAAGTGTTCAACTATTGGTTTCCAAGAAGTGTCGGATGTTCTTGCAAGTAGATTCGTTCACTGGTGTGGTTGGATCTGGGTCATTGCCTATGTGCTGAATTTCTACTATTACCTTCGCAAGGGATTTGACGTAGTCTACATCCTAACCGGTGGTTTATCCGGTGCTGAGCTGAACGACTTTGCATCCGATGACGGGCTTGCATTTCTTGCTTATTCGAAATTCTTGCTATTAGGGGCTTGGATGATTATCTATGCTTTCGGCAGGAACAGGGGTGTCAAGGTAGTTCTATATGCGATGACGTTGCTCTGCATGTTCCTCGGTGGAGGACGAGCGACGCTGCTTATCGGTATGCTCGCGCCGATTGTTCTGTGTTTCGCTCGGAACAGGATAAGTCCGAAGGGCGGTTCTGTAGCCGCTGCTTCGATTGCTTTGGTAGCTCTATTTGCATTTATGCAGGTTGCAAGGGTTGGCTTGCGTACGGGTGCCGGCATTGATGTGTCGGGAATGACAATCGATGAATTTCTAAATCCGTTCTATGCTGAGATTGATGACTTCAAGGCGTTCTATATGCTTTTGGGCATTGTCCCCTCGAAGCACGATTACCTTTTCGGTTCGCAGATGATTTTTTATTCTCTGGTTTTGCTTATACCCAGGGCTTTGTTTCCTGCTAAGCCGAGTCCTGCCGTTCATGAAATCGTTGGACTCGGATTTGGCGGCCAGGCGGTCGTAAACGGAGTTGCATATCCCTCGTTGGGCGAGTATTACATCGAGTTCGGCGTTGTTGGTGTTGTCGTCTGCATGTGGCTTTTTGGCATCATCGGGCGCCATCTCAAAAACTGCTACCTGTTCACTGAGGGTAAGTCGATGGCTGTGCTCGCCTATTCGATCGTCTATCCTGCACTTTTCTCGTTTGTCATTCGAGGTTACATGCCGCAGAACTTCAGCATGATTCTTTTCTTGTTACTGCCTATCGCCCTTTGTCGCTTGATGCAGGGGGCCGAGAGCAAGAAGCGAAACAGCTCAGTGCAAGCGGGCAATGCGAAGACGGTGGTGCATGGGAGGCGCATATGACCACATTAAAAAACATCTTCAAAAACCCGAGCGTAGTGATTCCGATTCTCGGGCATAGGGGGTTCTTCCATTCTATGCCCGATGAGAAATATATCAGGCTTTCTTTTAAGGGCTATATGGGTCGTGATATTGATTTCAATAACCCCAGAAGCTTTAACGAGAAACTCCAATGGCTCAAGCTCCATGATCGTAACCCGCTGTATACGATGCTCGTCGACAAGTATCGTGTGAAGGAATGGGTGGCGGATAGGATTGGCTCCGAGTATGTCACCGAGACCTACGTCGCGTGGGAAAGTGTCGAAGATATTGACATATCCGCTTTGCCTGAGCGCTTCGTACTAAAGACGAATCACGATAGCGGCGGCGTGGTTATCTGTCGAGATCGTACGGTGTTCGACCTCAATGCAGCAAAGCGTAAACTCTCCAAGCATTTGAACGAAAACTATTACTGGGGATGCCGCGAATGGCCTTACAGGAACGTGAAGCCTCTTGTCTTTGCGGAGGAGTATCTTGATTCCAATACGGTGAGTAAGGATTCGCCTAATCATAAGTTATTTCATTTCAGTAGCAGCCATCTTATAGCTCCTGCCATAACGGATCGGATTATGGAGGCCGGGCTCACGAAGACTTTTTTTGACGAAGAGTGGTATCCGCTCGAAGTTTCCGAGGATAGTTGTGCGTGGAAATTAAATATTCCGATGCCTAGGGATTTTGGGCTGATGAAGAAGCTTTCTGACGAGTTTGCGTCCAGCTATTCTCTCTCTCGGGTTGGTTTTTATGGATCGCGCAATCGGCTACTGTTCGGCGAAATAGCCGTCTGCTCAAATAGCGGTTTCGAGCGCTTTAATCCTGCATTTGGGGCTGAATCGTATGGGACATGGATGGAGCTGCCGTCAAGGGAATGGCTCCTTGTGAATGAGTTCTCGCTGTTGTGGGTTCACGAGAATTATTGTCCAGATGTTGCTGAGGAGCAGATTGATTACAAGTTTTACTGCTTTGACGGAGAACCAAGGTTTATCTATGTGTCTCAGGGGCTAGAGCGCCACGAGACCGCTCGCATCGACTTTTTGAACATGGACTGGGAGCGTGCCTCGTTCGGGCGGCCGGACTATGCATCATTCGAGGCGATTCCATCAAAACCAGACACTTTCGACGAGATGACTGGGCTCGTGAAAGAACTCTCGAAGAACATGCCGTTTGTGCGTGTTGACTTCTTCGAGTACAAGGGCCGCCCCAGGTTCTCCGAGATGACGTTCCATCCTTGCGGCGGTTTTATGCCCTTTGATCCGCCTGAGTGGGATGAGAAGGTTGGCGACATGTTGACGCTCCCGCGCTAAGGGGCTGCGTACATCAAATTTTGATACTGTTTGAAAAAGGAAGAGAAGAAAATGGCTAGAAAGGTACTGGTTACCGGCGCGGCCGGATTTATCGGGGCGTTCCTGGTGAAGAAGCTGCTCGAGGAGACCGACGACGTCATCGTCGGGTTCGACAACGTGAACGCCTACTACGATGTGGGCATCAAGGAGGACCGCCTGCGCATGCTGCGCGAGGCCGATGCCGACGGGCGCTTTACCTTCGTGCGCGGCGACCTGGCAGACGGTATGGCGGTCGAGCGCCTGTTCGCGGGCGGCGGGTTCGACGTGGTGGTCAACCTTGCCGCGCAGGCCGGCGTGCGCTACTCGATAGAGAACCCGCGCGCGTACCTGGAGTCCAACCTCGTCGGGTTCTTCAACGTGCTCGAGGCCTGCCGGCATCACCCGGTGAAGCACCTGGTATACGCCAGCTCCTCTTCCGTCTACGGCGGCAACGAGAAGGTCCCCTTCTCCGAGGACGACAAGGTGGACAGTCCCGTGTCGCTGTACGCCGCCACCAAGAAGTCCAACGAGCTCATGGCGGCCGCCTACTCCAAGCTCTACTCCATCCCCGCGACGGGCCTGCGCTTCTTCACCGTGTACGGCCCCATGGGCCGTCCCGACATGGCGTACTTCGGCTTCACCGACAAGCTCGTGCGCGGCGAGACCATCAAAATCTTCAACATGGGCGACTGCAAGCGCGACTTCACCTACGTCGACGACATCGTCGAGGGCGTCTCGCACGTCATGGCCAACCCGCCCGAGGTGCGCACCGGCGCTGACGGGCTGCCCAAGGCGGCGCACCGCGTCTACAACATCGGCAACTCCGATCCCGAGAACCTGCTGGACTTCGTGGCCACGCTGCAGCGCGTGCTGGTGGAGGAGGGCGTGCTTCCCGCCGACTACGACTTCGAGGCGCACCGCGAGCTCGTCCTCATGCAGCCCGGCGACGTGCCCGTGACCTACGCGGACACGAGCGCCCTCGAGCGCGACACGGGCTTCAAGCCCGCCACCAAGCTGGAGGACGGCCTGCGCGAGTTCGCCAAGTGGTACAAGGGGTATTACGGGATTTAGGCGCCACGGCGTTTTTCGGATTGGGATATTTTGCTCGATAAACTTCTCTCCAAATACCGTGCCATGCCTCTGCCAGCAAAGGCTGGGGTGTGGTTTACGATATGCGCGATAGTTCAGCGGGGCATATCGGTCATATCGATGCCCATATTCACTCGCTTGTTCTCGACAGAAGAATACGGAGCGTACAACCTCTACACTTCATGGTTCATGCTTTTCGGGCTTGTTATCACGCTGAACCTCCAGCAAGAGGTGTTCAACAAAGGCCTTTCGGATCACGTGAAGGAACGCCCCGAGTATTCAACATCGCAGGCGATTTTAATCACGCTGCTCGTGCTCGCGTTCTACGCGGTATATCTGCTTTTAAGTGGTGCTATTAACGCCATGACGGGGATGAGTACACTGCTTACTTCGCTCATGTTCGTTGATGTTTGGTCGTCCTCCATTGTGAGCCTTTGGCTCGCACGCAGAAGGTTTGACTATGCGTACAAGCCGCTCATTGCTGTCACGCTTGGCATTTCTTTCGTCAGCGTGGTCCTCGGCATTTTTGCGGTGTGGGTCGCGCCGGACGAGTGGAAGGTCGTAGCCAGAGTTGTATCGAACCTCTTGCCGTTTTTCGTTGCTGCCGTTTTCGTCCTCGCAAGTTTTGTTAAGCGGTCTTGCTGTTTGTTTAATCGTGAGTGGTGGAGAAATTCGGTGAGGATGGGCGTGCCTCTCGTCCCCCACTACGCATCGCAGGTGTTGCTTAACCAGGCAGACAAGATTCTCATCAGCTGGTTTCTCGACAACGTAAAAGTTGCTATCTATGGCGTGGCGCATTCGGCGGGCCTTTTGCTTGCTATGGTTAATAACGGAATTAACTCCTCTTATGTTCCGTGGCTGTATGGGAAACTGCGTTCTGGCGATTGCCGTTCCGTTTCCGGCGTGTCGAATGCCCTCATTTTACTCGTGGCGTTGCTCGTCTTCCTCCTTATGCTTCTTGCGCCCGAATGTGTCGCTGTCCTGGCTACGGCAGAATATGTGGATGCCATCTGGTGTATACCCCCGATTGCGACTGGGGTCGTATTCTCATTCATGTATACGCTTTTCGTTAATGTTGAGATTTACTATGGCAAAGCGGGCTATGTGGCGACCGCGTCCATCTTGTCGGCTGTTGCAAACATTGCCCTTAACCTCATCGTCATCCCTGTTTTTGGCTACATCTCCTCGGCCTACGTGACGGCAGCATGCTACCTCGGTACGGCGGTTTTGCACTATCACTTTATGAAGAGAGCTTTGAAAGATGCAGGTATTATCTGCCGAATCTACGACGCGCGCTTTATAGCCTTCGCTGTAGTGCTGACATGTGCTTTTGCTGCCATATCCCTCGGTCTCTATACTGTTGGCGCCTGGCGCTACGCGTTCATCGCTGCATTTCTGATCGGTCTGCTCGTCTTCAGAAAGCGGCTCTACAGGTCCATTAAGACAATACGCACGAAAGGCTAGGTCCCGTCGCCCGATGAAAGTCATCGTAGCCCACTCTCAACAGCAGCATTCTTATCGCCTCGCCGTCGCACTCGAGAGGGCAAGGTTACTCGAGGCTTACTGCACGACGGTGTACTACCGACCGCGCAACCTCACGTCCCTCGCGGCGAAGGTCTTGCCGCCGTTTTGGCGCAAGAAGGCTACTGGCAGGCATTGCAACGAGCTGCCTGATGCAAAGGTGATTCAGCGTACCGAGTTCGGAGGTCTCGCCGTTCTTTTCTGTCACAATATCCCCTTCATGAGGCGTTGGTACTGGCAGATTAAGCGCATCGTCGATGATCGTTTCGGCAGAAAGGTGGCGAAGCTTGCGGCGAAGACTGGCGCTGACGCGGTCGTCTGCTACGATGGCTGCTCCGCCGTGCTTTTCGAGGAGGTAAAGCGTCTCTCGCCTGGAACGGTTACTATCGCCGACATGTCAGCAGCCAATGCCCTGTATTTAAAATCGGTCTACGAACTCGACGAGGCGGAAAGGCCAGAATTTGCAAAGAGCCTTCATAGCTGGAAACGAGTTTGGGATCCGGTTGATGTTGCACGCACCGAGCGCGAGCTTGCCGCCGCTGATGCGTTCCTCTGCGGCTCCACATTCGTCGAGCGCAGTCTTGAGTATTCGAACATCGGACCCGGCAAGTGCGCAGTGTGCCACTACGGCGTTGATACTGAGAAGTTTCCTTACAGGGAAAGGGCAGAGAAGCCGGAATCGGAGCCGCTGACGTTTGTGTATCTCGGCATCGTTGGCGAGCACAAAGGTGTTGCATACCTGTTTGAGGCATTCGAAGGCATCCCCGCCTCAAAGGCGCGGCTTGTTTGCGTCGGTGCCGTCCGTATTTCCGATTCGATAGCTGCGAGCTTGCCCGCGAACATCGAGCTCAAGGGAATGGTTCAGCACGATGAAGTCTCTGCCTTGTTGCTGAATGCGGACGTAATGCTGTTCCCGTCGCTAGGGGATGGGTTTTCCCTTTCCATCATGGAGGGCTTCGCCTCCGGTCTGCCGGTTGTGTGCTCCGATAACACGGGCGCTGCCGATTGCGTCATCGAAGGTGAGAACGGCTTCGTCGTACCCACTAGGGATGCTGCAGCGCTGCGCGAGAGGATTGAGTGGTTCTGTAGTAATCGCGGTCGGATACCGCACATGGCGGCGTGTGCAAGAAAGGTTGTGCTCGGCTTCACCTGGGATGAGTACTACACGAATGCTGCCGAGGCGGTAGAAGGTTTGGTTCGAAAGGTTCGCGATGAGTGAAAGTAGCAAGGTCTATTTGCTGGGCGATAGCATCACGCAGGGGCTTGGCAGTAAGAAGATCAATTTCTCTGGGGAGCTCTCATATCTGCTGGGCGGTTCGTTCGAGGTTGTGAACCTCGCCTATACGGGCACGATGATTGATTACGCTCTGAAACTCCTTAATGAGGGAAAAGTTGCTGCGAAAGGTTCAGGGGATTATTGCGTTGTTCTTTACGGCAACGTTGATGCGCAAATACGCCCGAGTCGCACGGGGCGTGTGTTTTCGCACATCCCCAGGCGCTATCAGGGAGGCGGTATGCTCATGCCTCGGCCATTTTATTCTCGCTCGATTGCAAAACGGGCCGGGCAGCGGTTTGACAACCTGCAACGCAAATTCTTTTCCGAGATTATTAAGCTCATGGATGGCACCGAGCAGTGGATGCCCCTCGAACCGTTTACCGCCCAGTACGCGGAACTTCTGGACAGGCTGCTCGCCATGGGCTTTAAGGTGATTCCGTGTTCGTGCGTTTTCATCGACGGAGACCTGTTCCCCGGCACTCCCGAACAGTATGAGCTATATAACAGGAGAATTGATGGCTTGGCAGCTGAGCGGTCCCTTACTTGCGTTGACTTCTATAGCTTCTTCAAGAAGAAGGTTAAAAAGGCCGGTTGGGATTCTTGCTACAACAAGGATCACTTCCATCCTAACGGAGAGGGCTATCGATTGATGGCGGAGCGCATCGCGGTCGAGGTGCGGAAGAGGGAGTTGTGTAGAAGCGACGCTCGATGAGCGTGAGCCTGCGTTTGATACCCGAATCTATCAATGTAAAAAGAAACAACGAAAATCTTTCCAAAGATTATAAAAAACGACCTGCTATTCATGGCTAATAACTTGAATGCCAGACGCAACAATGTTGATTCTTCGGATGTAGACGAATTGAACGAGTGAATTACCGAGATGGAGCCAGATAAGCTCGAGGGTCTTAATGGTGATTCTCGTGATATGCACGCAGCGGCTTACTTGCTGCTCGAATGTCGAGAGCATGTTGATGACGAGTCTAAAAGACTAACGGAATATCAAGCCGATTGAATTTAACGAACCTTGAAAACCCAAGAAAGAAGATTCCCATGAAAATCGCAGTTGCCGGTACCGGTTACGTTGGCCTTTCGCTGGCCGTCCTGCTCGCACAGCACAACGAGGTGCATGCGCTCGACATCGTGCCTGAGAAGGTGGAGAAGATCAACCGCTACGAGTCGCCCATCCAGGACGACGAGATCGAGCGCTTCCTGGCCGAGGCGGAGACGGGGCAGCGTAAGCTCGACCTGCACGCCACCGTCGACGCTCAGGAGGCGTACGCGGGGGCCGAGTTCGCCATCGTGGCCACGCCCACGAACTACGACTCCGACCGCAACTTCTTCGACACCTCGTCGGTGGAGGCCGCGATCGGCGCCATCCGCTCGGTGAACCCCACGGCGTGGATCGTGATTAAGTCCACCATCCCGGTGGGCTACACCGCCTCGCTGCGCGAGCGCCTGGGGGATTCCCGCATCGTGTTCAGCCCGGAGTTCCTGCGCGAGAGCAAGGCGCTCTACGACAACCTGCACCCCAGCCGCATCGTGGTGGGCGCGCCGAAGGACGACGCCGAGGCCGTGGCGGCGGCGAAGCAGTTCGCCGACCTGCTAGCGCACGGCGCCGACCCCGCCGAGCTCGAGAGGGCCAACGCCGACGGCACCGTCGGCATCCCGCGCCTGGTGCTGGGCACCACCGAGGCCGAGGCGGTGAAGCTGTTCGCCAACACGTACCTGGCGCTGCGCGTGGCCTACTTCAACGAGCTGGACACCTACTGCGAGGCGCGCGGGCTTTCCACCGCCGACGTCATCGAGGGCGTGTGCCTGGAGCCGCGCATCGGCAGCCACTACAACAACCCCAGCTTCGGCTACGGCGGCTACTGCCTGCCCAAGGACACCAAGCAGCTGCTTGCCAACTACAAGGACGTGCCGCAGAACCTCATCGAGGCCATCGTGGAGTCCAACCGCACCCGCAAGGACTTCGTCGCCGAGCAGGTGATCGACCGCGTGATGTCGCTGGTGTACGAGGGCAAGCCCAAGCCCGTGGTGGGCGTGTACCGCCTGACCATGAAGTCGAACTCCGACAACTTCCGCGCAAGCTCGATCCAGGGCATCATGAAGCGCGTCAAGGCCAAGGGCATCCCCGTGGTGGTCTACGAGCCCACGCTGGGCGCTCCTGAGTTCTTCGGCAGCGAGGTCACGCGCGACCTGGCAGCCTTCAAGGGCCGCTGCGACGTGATCGTGGCCAACCGCTGGAGCGACGATCTGTCCGACGTGGCAGACAAGGTCTACACAAGGGATCTGTTCAAGAGGGATTAACAGGATTTGCGGGGTGCAAGAATCGCGAGCATGGCGAAAGACTCAACGTTTCTCTTCTGGAATCTCGGGCGCACGAACAATCCACAGCTGTTGTTTGATTGCCTAAGAGAAGCCGATGTAGATATTGCGGTCTTCGCCGAGTGGCGCTCTCTGGATCTGCGCGAGTTTCGCAAGCTGCTTCAAGATGCTTATTCGTTATGCTTGCCAGTGGCCAACGACGCTAAAGTCATCGTAGTCGCAAAGACTATGCTTGATGTTGCCGTCATTCGTGAGCAGACGCGCTATTCCGTTTATCGAGTCAGCTGCGGGAATGACTCCCTAATCCTTGTCGGGGCGCATCTGGAAGATAAGCGCTCCCACCCATCGTCGCATGCTCGCTATGCAACGGCTCGTGATTTAATGGGCGATATGATGGGCGAGCGGGCGGGCTGTTCGGGCGATGCCATCATCCTCGGCGATTTCAACATGGAGCCCTACGATGAGGTGATCACCGCGCCCGATGCATTTAACGCGGTGTACTTCAAAGATGTGATTAAAGAGCGCCGATATCGGACATGGAAGGGGCGAAAATATGAGTTTCTTTACAGTCCGATGCTGTGCAGCTACTCGGAAAAGGGCCCGCAATACGGCTCATTTTATTCCAGCAATCTTGACACCGAAACATATTGGCACTGTCTTGACCAGGTTCTAGTGACAACCGGGCTTGTCGACTCTGTCGTCGATGTTCGCCATCTAAGATCGATTAACGGCGTTTCGCTGATATCGAGAATTAAACCCAACAAGTCATTCAGCGATCATCTTCCGCTGCTGGTTAGGCTTTCAGCGTCTTCAGAGGAGGTCTCCGATGGGCGATAATTATTGGACGGATTTGGTCGAGGGAAAGATCGACAATTCAACCGAAGGCGTGAAGCCCTACTTCGAAAAAAGGGCGAAAGAGCTTGGCGAATCAACAAACGGAGTGGTTACCGCTGCGTTCGAGAAAGCGTTTCGCCTTGATGCTGAGAACAACCCGATTCTTGAGGGCGTGAGCTACGTGACTCAGGAGCTTTTGATGGGCACGGCATCGGTGACGATGCCCCCTAAACGCAAGGATGCAAATAACTTGTATGACGGGGGCTTGTATGCATTTGAAATCCGGTCAGCCTCGTATCGTTTCCGTGTGTTCAAAGTCAAACTCGAAGCTGTGTATCCTATATCCTTCGAATTAGACGAAGGCGTATATAGCGAATTGGACGATGGGGAGAAACCTATTTCTGCTATATATGGGAAAGATGACGCTAACAAAGTTTATGCTGAAAGCGACGAGGAGGTCGACAGCCTGTTCAGGGCGATCCTTCGAACCAAGAAGGTCAGGTACCTTGTTGTGCGGCTAATCGAGATGACTTCCGAGCGCGAAGAAAGATGATTGCCCATGGATGTTGATCATCAGTTAAATCCCATTCCGGAAAGGCTTTATCATTACACTAATCTCGAGTCGTTAGCCCTGATTTTGACAAATAGGACTATCAGGCTTATGCCCCTCACGGGGGTTGACGATCCTCAAGAGCAACGTGCAATCGACGTGCGAAACATCGGTAAGTTTGTGTTCATAAGCTGTTGGACGGATGACCCTGAAGAGAGTATCCCTATGTGGAACATGTACGCCTCCCTTGATGCGGGCGTTCGTATTTCACTTCCGCCCATGCCGTTTAAGCGCTACTCGCTGACGCATGAGGAATATGCGAAAGCGGTTGGGATGGACCCATCGCATATCAGTAGCGAATCAGGGCGTTGCGAAAGCTTTATGGATCCGCACGATTTGGCCAACGGTTTGGTTTCTCCGTCTTACTTAACTGGGGAGGATGTCCTTACGCGGGTGGAGTATACGGATGAGTCTTGTAAGCTGGTGCCCGAAATCGTTAGCGTTGATGGTGACTCTTTGGAGGTAAGAACGGGTTTGATCGGCGCCTACAAGAACCGGTATTGGGCGTTCCGGAGGGAATGGCGCTATAAGATGCAGATTGTGCCATTCAAGGTGCTTGACATGTCGAGCAACCCTGTCGATAGGTTTAATGAAATGATTTTCCACATGGTGAACGGAGCTCTTCCGTCACCATGTCCGTACTATGATTTAATGTTGGACGAGAACGCCTTAAGATGTATTGAGGTTGTGCCTTCGCCGAAAATGTCGGCCGGCAATCGTGAGTTGCTCAACCTTCTTCTCGAGAAGCATGGGCTATCTTTTGCCCTTCAGAGCAGTCAATCGGAAGGGCTTCTTTGATTGGCGGCGGTGAGTTCTCATTATCGTCTTGCCTGCGACCGCAATAGCGGCTATATCAGCAATGGCTCGAAGTCGCGATGCCGTCATGCAGTGTGAACGAATCCGAGCTTGATTTTGCGTTCTGATAATTCTAAGAAATTACTTGCGTCCAGCATAATTAACCTGTAGGTTAATTATGCTATCGGTTATTCAATAAGGAGAGTGGATGGAGGAGGGAAATTGGCAACTTAAGCAGATAGCTGATTTCTTCTATCTGCTCGTTGACGGGAGCGAATCTTCGGGGAAAGACGTGCTCCAGAAAAGGTTCAAGAAAGACCTTGCTTCCCTGAGCGCTCTGTACGACCTGATCGAGAGAGTCGACAAGCTCGGCTACGAGCTCGGAACCGAGTTTGCATTCAATACGAACCGATTTGATACGATTAAGAACACGAAGCTGAGCCTCATCGAGATACGCAGGTTCGGGAAAACATGGCGAGTTCTTACTTATTGGAGCAAGAAACGAAGAGCCTTCGTAATGCTAGACGCCTTCGAGGCGCACAGGCATAAGTCCATGAACGACATGCTGAAGCAAGTAGAACCGCTGGTCACGCATGCTGTTCGGCTAGTAGAGGATGGTGAATGACATGGCTATGAGGGTGTCGCGAGAGGAATTCCTCGGCGTTGATGTGCCTTTGAAGCCTTCTTTTGAAAACGTTGCGGCTAAGATGGCCTTGGACTTCGAGGCGGAAGTGTTCATGCGCCTCAAGAAGCTCGGGCTCAAGCGCAAGGATTTGGCCGATCTGCTCGACGTGAGCCCTGCGGCGGTCTCGAAATTGCTTTCCGAGGATTCTAACATGACCCTCAAGACTATGGCCAAGGTCGCGGTGGCGCTGGGCTGCGAGGTTGCGCCCATCCGCTTGGAAGAGGTCGGGGATGTGAGCTACGCCGACCTAGACGAGGAAGAAGGTTCTGATTCGACAGGCGTCCTCGAAATGCCCTCGCCTGCTTGCTTGATCGACGAGCCGTTCGTAGGCGATGCATCGGCTTTTGAAAGCGTGAGCGCCTCGCCCGACTCCAAGGTGAGGCCGGTACTTTCTCTTGGAAGGCTGGCGGCATGAGCTTGAATAATTGGATTTCACCTGTTGAGATAGTGGACTCGAAGGTGCTCGGGCTCAATTTGACCATGGCGGACGGGTTTTCTGGAGGAGAGACATTCCTTTCCATAACCATGAACTCGTCTTTCGCGCCCCCGAAGCTGGCTGACGGCAATCGCGCGTGCAAGTGCGTGCTGGAGGCTGTTGGGAACTGGTCTATCGACGAAGGGGGCCTCGAGCCGGCTTTCTCCGCCTCGTGCAAGCTCGGCATCGTGGTGTCGATCCCCGAAGCGTCCTTGTCGAATGTGCAGGAAAGCGAAAGGGAAGCGTTTGTCATGGCCAACACGGTGTCTATCGCATATGGGAAGATCAGGGCTGTCGTGGAGAGCATAACGGCGGAAAGCGCCATGGGGAAGCAGACCCTTCCCGCGATTGACCCCTATGGATTTGTCGCCTCGCTTCGAGCGAAGGTCGATTCGGAGGGCTCGGAGTAGGAGGCTTTCCAAGGACACCAAGCAGCTGCTGGCCAACTACAAGGACGTGTTCGCAGAGCCTCATCGAGGCCATCGTGGAGCCCAACCGCACGCGTAAGGGCTTCGCCGCCGGCCTGGCCGCCACCATCGAGTGGTGCCGCGCCAACGAGACCTGGTGGCGTCCCGCGAAGGCCGCCACGGAAGCCAAGTACCGCGCGCAGGGACAGTAGGGGGTTGCCCTGCGGCAGGCATGGGACGCTGAGCTGCTCACAATGCGAGTCCCTCGCCCGGATTCGCGATGGAGACGTTCGCAAGCGATGATGATTATCGGTTCGAAGATCACGGCGTAACGTTTTTGGGGGTATGCATCACTCCGCCGACGAGGGTAGCCGCAAGGCTGCCCGATGAGGCGGAGCACTAAAAGAAGGATTCCCCTATTCTTTGGTTTGCCTAAAACTAAAAGAAGAAGGAGAATCCCTATGGCTAATGATACCAATCCCAAAGCACGCGCGATAGCCGCATTCGCCGAGATGTTCTTCGAGAAGGCGCGCACCAAGACGAGCCTTTCCGACCTTGAGCGCGAAGCGATAGACCTCGGTCACAGGTGCATGGCAGAAGCGCTGGGCCTAGCCTTAGAGGCTCTGGATGCGCATCTTTCGGCGAATAGGCCCGTAAGCGTCAAAGATAGCGCGTCTTAACACACCTGATCAGTTGACTGATGATC
>ERZ1034984.1727-NODE-1727-length-19446-cov-9.036099_pt1 | contig 19446 bp, 12 predicted proteins | sample MGYA00520589_ERZ1034984 | MGnify/ENA primary metagenome ERZ1034984 (study PRJEB33766, sample SAMN09781790) | gut metagenome | biome: gut microbiome | host: Homo sapiens | place: Madagascar | study: EMG produced TPA metagenomics assembly of the PRJNA485056 data... | reverse complement strand
ATATTTATCCCTCAATTTCCTGTTTATTGTAGTATTTTTGTAATATTTTGTCAACCACAAATATTTAAAGGCAGGAAATTTTCTCATTTTCCTGCCTTTAAATATTACTACTTTTTACTATTTATTACTTTTTTCTAATGGATGCTCTTTTATATATGCCTCCATAATTCCTGCTGCCATTTTTACCAGCTGCTCACAAGGACGTTTCTTATAATATTCCTCGGTACGCTGTTCCGGCTTAGGCTCGTCCCTTTTTTGAGTCAGCCCTAATAGTTCTCTACAAACAATGGAACCATTTTCTGCCTCATATGCCTTTGCCAATTCCTGTACCCTTGCATAATGCTCTGACTTTCCCTCATAATCCCGTGGCTCATGATAGCCATACAAAAGTCCTGCAACAATCAACATTCCACTGACACCACCGCAAACTTCACGAAGTCTTCCCATTCCTCCACCAAAGGATGAACTGACTTTTAAAGCGGTTTCTCTGTCTATATCATACAAATCTTCAAAGGCAAGCACTACGGACTGAGAACAATTATACCCTGCCCGAAAATTTTCTCCTGCCTTTTTTGCATATTTGCTTTCTTCGTACTTCACAACTTCACTTCCTAATCTTTTAGATTACATGAAGATTTTTCAAGGAAACATCCATAATTGGAGCGGAATGTGTTAATGCACCACTGGAAATATAATCTACACCTAGGGAAATGTAGTGTGTAATATTTTCCTTTGTTACATTTCCGGAACACTCGATTTCTGCTTTTCCATCAATAAGTGCTACTGCCTTTTTCATTTCTTCTACGCTCATGTTATCTAACATAATAATATCTGCACCAGCTTCTAAAGCCTCTGCTACCATTTCTACGGTTTCACATTCTACTTCAATTTTTCTTACAAATGGCGCATATTCCTTTGCCATAAGTACCGCTTGTTTTACACCGCCTGCTGCACCAATATGATTATCTTTTAACAACACACCATCGGAAAGGTTATAACGATGATTATATCCACCACCGGTTTTTACTGCATACTTTTCAAAAATACGATTGTTTGGTGTTGTCTTTCTTGTATCTAATAACTTAACCTTACTTCCTTCTAATAACTTTGCTACAGAATTGGTATAAGTAGCAATACCACTCATACGCTGTAAGTAGTTAAGTGCTGTACGTTCTCCAGATAAAATTGCTCGAATATCTCCGGTTACAGTTCCGATGATCTCACCATTTTTTACGGTATCTCCATCTTCAAAGTTGAGCTTTACACAAATTTCATCATCCAAAAGTTCAAATACACGCTTAAATACCCAAAGTCCGGATAACACACCATCCTGCTTACAGATTAACTGTGCCTCTCCCTTTTGCGCCTTTGGCATAACTGCATTTGTTGTAACATCTTCACTGGAAATGTCCTCTCTTAATGCCTGTAAAATCAACTCATCCACATTTAATGTCATGGTTATGTTGTTCATATTCCTTTTTCATCCTTTCTATTTCCTGACGTACCATATCTTTATTTTCCTGATTAAATTCATTCAAATTCAAATACTGTCCCGGGTCAAATAATTCTTCTGCTATTTTTTCAGGTGCCTTTGTATCGTTCTTTTCTAGTATATCCTTTGCTGCTCTTTCTGCAAAAACGAGACTCTCTAACAACGAGTTACTTGCAAGACGATTTGCTCCGTGTACTCCATTACAGCAAGTCTCTCCCACTGCATATAAGTGATTCATAGAAGTCCGTCCTTCTAAGCTAGACTGAATTCCACCCATAAAGTAGTGCTGTCCCGGTACTACCGGAATGCACTCCTTGGTTACATCATATCCTTCTTCTAAGCAACGTTGGTAAATATTGGGAAAATGGCTTAAAATATCCTCTTTTGCAATTGGTGCCATAGATAACCACACATATGGCTTGCCATCTTCTTCCATTTGTTTATGTATTGCCGCTGTTACAACATCTCTTGGCAGTAATTCATCTACAAATCGTTCCATTTTGGCATTATAAAGCAATGCTCCTTCTCCACGCACTGACTCTGAAATCAAAAAGCTTCTGCCTGGCTTCTCGGAATACAAAGTTGTTGGATGAATCTGCACATAATTTACATCCTGAAGTGCTATTTTATGACGCAATGCAATGGCTATAGCATCTCCTGTAATATGTGGAAAATTGGTAGAATGACGATATAAACCGCCAATTCCGCCACATGCAAATACCGTGTTTGGTGCAGTAATCGTATCTACCTTTCCATCCGGGAGTTGTACTACCAGTCCATAACATGCATTATCTTTACATAAAATGTCCAACATTGTGGTATATTCATATAACTTGATATTTTTACGCTCTTTTACACGTTCTAATAAAGTTCCGGTAATTTCTTTTCCTGTAATATCTTCATGGAAGAGAATTCTTGGACGAGAATGTCCACCCTCTCTGGTAAATGCCAGTTCGCCGTCTTTTCTTTCAAAATCAACACCATATTCTATTAATTTCTGCGCAATATGCTGTGAACTACGAATCATCACTTCTACGGATGCCTTATTATTCTTATAATGCCCCGCCTTCATGGTGTCTTCAAAATATCCATCAAAATCATCTTCAGAACGCAACATGCACATACCACCCTGCGCTAAAAATGAATCACTGCTTTCTGCATCTTTCTTTGTTATAACTGTTACTTTTTTATCTTCTGGAAATTGTAGAGCACAGAACAACCCAGCTGCTCCTGTTCCGACAACTATAACATCTGTTTCTCTTTCCATTTCATCACCTGCTTACTCCTTTTTCCGCTCATTATAGCACAATCAGCTCTTACTTACAAGTTACTTGTAAGTTTCCTACTTCTTTACGCCCTTTCCATCACGGTTTGCTACCCGCAATCGATGAAGTGCAATTTCTTTTCCTCGAACCTCTATGTTCTTTTCTTTCTCTGCTTCTAATAAATATATTGCATCCAGCTTGTCTTTTGGCTCTATCTTCATACCTCGGACACCAACTGCTCCTTTTTTCTTTTCCGGTACATCTTCTGCGGCAAATCTTAAATACATTCCCTTTTCCGTACCCATAACGATAGTTTCTCCTTCTGCTCCGGTTACAGGTTGTATCATCAGAACTGTTGCACCTTCATTTAATTTCGTGGCAGCCGTGGTTCGTTTCGAAACATCAAACTCTCCACCGTCTACCTGTTTTAACATACCATCACTGCTTGCAAATAGCAGCTTTCTTCCTAACAGATTTCCGATGCTTTCAATATAAACCATATTTTCTTCGCTACTGCTATAATTACTTACATTATCAATCGGTGTTCCCTTATCTCGGAACTTTCCGTAAGGCAAGTCTAATACCTTTACCATATGCATTTGTCCTTTGTCGGTAAAAATACATAGTCTATCGGTATTCATACAGTGAATGATGTATTTATTTTCTGCATCTGCTGCTTCTTTGTTTCTCTCATAAGCAGCTACATCAATGGTCTTAGCATAACCAAAGCGATCCATTAAAAGGATTACCGGTATCTCTTCGATTTTCTTTTCTTCAAATACCGCCTCTGCTGCATTTTCAATGGCAGTTTTACGAGGACTTGCGTATTCTTTCTTAAATCCTTCTAATTCCTTGATGATAACCTTTGCCATTGCCGCACGGCTTCCTAAAATTTCTTCATATTTTTCAATATTTTGCAATGTAGTCTCATGGTCTTTCATTAATGCTTCTATTTCTAACCCAATCAACTTATACAAACGCATTTCTAAAATTGCAGTTGCCTGACGCTCGGTAAAATTTAATTGTTTGGCATCCGCTTCTGAACCCTTATAACGAAATTCGATTTTTTCCGTATTACCATTCATAAGACAGTCTTTGGCATCTTTTATATTCTTTGAGCCTCTTAAAATCTCAATAATCAAGTCAATCACATCACATGCCTTGATTAAGCCTTCCTGAATTTCCTTTTTGTCTAATTCTTTTGCCAATAAGGTCTTATATTTTCTGGTTGCAAGCTCATACTGGAAGTTCACATGATGACGGATAATAGATACCAATCCCATGGTTTCCGGTCTGCCATCTGCTACTGCTAACATATTCACACCAAAAGTATCTTCTAATCGCGTTTTCTTGTAAAGCATGTTTTTCAGGTTCTCTACATCTGCGCCTTTTCGAAGTTCCAGTACAATACGAATTCCCTCTTTGGAAGATTGGTTGGAAATATCTACAATATCGTTGGTTTTCTTTGTTTCTACCAAACTATATACATCATTTAAAAATTTTCCAATGTTAGCACCTATCATTGTATATGGGATTTCGGTAATTACCAAACGCTCTTTTCCGCCCTTTACCTGTTCTACTTCTACTTTTCCGCGAATTTTAATCTTTCCGCTTCCTGTTTCGTAAATATTTAATAAATCGTCTTTATTTACTACAATTCCGCCTGTAGGAAAATCCGGTCCCTGAATGTGTTCCATCATTTCTTTCGTTGTAATATCCGGGTTTTTCATGTATGCCTTAACCCCATCAATTACTTCACCGAAATTATGTGGTGGAATACTGGTTGCCATTCCGACAGCGATACCATCTGCTCCATTAATGAGAAGGTTTGGTACTTTTACCGGCAAAACAGATGGTTCTTTTTCTGTTTCATCAAAGTTTGGTACAAAATCTACTACATCTTTATCTAAGTCGGCAAGGTATGCTTCCTGGGTAATTTTCTGCAAACGAGCTTCGGTATAACGCATTGCCGCAGCTCCGTCTCCTTCTATTGAGCCAAAGTTACCATGTCCATCTACCAGCGGCATTCCTTTCTTAAATTCCTGTGCCATTACAACCAAAGCCTCGTATATGGAACTGTCACCGTGTGGGTGGTATTTACCCATGGTATCTCCTACAATACGCGCACATTTACGGTATGGTTTATCATATTTTATTCCAAGTTCATGCATATCATAAAGGGTACGTCGCTGTACCGGTTTCAGTCCGTCTCTTACATCCGGTAATGCTCTGGCAATGATAACGCTCATGGCATAATCAATATATGACTTCTGCATGATTTCCGAATATTCGGTTCTTATGATCTGTTCATTTTCCTGCATAACAATTTCCTTTCTATGAGAATTTTTAATCAGGGGTGATAATCATAAATTTCTGTTAAAAGGTCCTGTTGCAACGCAATCAGGACTAATTGCGCTAAAATTGCACACGGAAAATTTATTTTCCAGCTGCAATTTCTGCGCAATGTTCTCTCGGTGCATACGCACCGGGAGCTTTTAACAGAAACTATTTCAACCAATCTTACTATATATCAAGTTCTGCATCATGGGCATGTTCATGGATGAATTCTCTACGCGGCGGGACTTCTGTTCCCATCAGCATTTCTGTTACATCTGAAGCCATTCTTGCATCTTCGATTTCTACTTTTTTCAAAATTCGTGTTGCCGGGTCTAGGGTTGTCTCCCAAAGCTGCTGGGCATCCATTTCTCCAAGACCTTTATATCGCTGTAACGTAAAGTTTCCTTTATGGGTTTTACGATACTTTTCCAATGCTGCATCATCATATAAGTATTCTTCCTCCCCTTTGGATGGAATTGCCTTATAAAGTGGCGGCATTGCAATGTACACATGTCCTTCAAATATTAATTCTGGCATAAAACGATAGAACAACGTAAGCAATAATGTGGAAATATGCGCTCCATCCACGTCCGCATCTGCCATAATAATAATCTTGTCATAACGAAGCTTTGTAATATCAAAGTCATTTCCAAATCCTTCGGAAAATCCGCAGCCAAATGCATTTATCATGGTTTTTATTTCTGCATTTGCCAGTACTTTATCAATACTTGCTTTTTCTACGTTCAAGATTTTACCTCGGATAGGAAGAATTGCCTGGAAATTACGGTCACGAGCTGTTTTTGCTGAACCGCCCGCAGAATCTCCCTCTACGATAAATATTTCACAAATAGATGCATCTCTGCTTTCACAGTTTGCCAACTTTCCATTGGAATCAAAGGAAAACTTCTGTTTTGTCAAAAGATTTGTCTTTGCCTTTTCTTCCGTTTTTCGAATCTTAGCTGCCTTTTCTGCACATGCAATGACACTCTTTAGCGTGTCCAGATTCTTATCAAAATAAAGCTGTATCTCTTCCCCGGTTACTTTTCCGGTTGCTCTTGCTGCATCCTGATTGTCTAACTTTGTTTTGGTCTGTCCCTCAAATCTTGGTGCCGGATGCTTTACAGATACAACGGCAGTTAATCCGTTTCTTACATCTGTTCCGGTAAAGTTCGCATCTTTTTCCTTCAAAATTCCAAGTTCTCTGGCATAGTTATTAATCACGGTTGTAAATGTCGCTTTAAATCCGGTCAAATGCGTTCCGCCTTCTGCATTGTAGATATTATTACAAAATCCCAATACATTTTCGTGGAATTCATTGGTATACTGAAAAGCTACTTCTACTACAATACCTTCACTTTCTCCTTTAAAGTAAACAACATCATGAACAACTTCTGTTTTCTTATTTAAGTCTTTTACAAATCCACTGATACCCTCCGGCTCATGGAATTCCAAGTGCTCTGTCTCTTCTCCACGTTTATCTTCATATATAATGGTTAAGTTTGGATTCAAATATGCAGTCTCATGCAGACGACTCTTTACATCATCCTCTTTAAATCTTGTTTTTTCAAAAATCTCCGGATCCGGTAAAAAGTTTATTTTGGTACCACGTTTTTTCGTATTTCCTAATATTGGAAGTAATCCATTTTCTAACTCTACTACCGGTTTTCCCTTCTCATAACGGTCATGATGAATTTTTCCATCTAAATACACTTCCAAATCTAAATAAGTAGATAATGCATTTACGACAGAAGAACCTACTCCATGCAATCCTCCGCTTGTTTTATACGCTTCGTTGTCAAACTTTCCACCTGCATGAAGAGTGGTAAATACCAAACGTGCCGCTGAAACTCCCTTTGCATGCATTCCTACCGGGATTCCTCTTCCATTATCCTCTACGGTACAAGAACCATCTGCCTCTAATGTTACTCGTATGGTATCACAATACCCCGCCAAATGTTCATCTACGGAGTTATCCACAATTTCATAAATCAAATGGTTGAGTCCTTTTCTCGAAACACTTCCTATATACATACCGGGTCTTTTTCTTACTGCTTCTAGACCTTCTAAAACCGTAATATTCCCGGCACCATACTCCTGCTTCTTTGCCATTTTCTTCTTTCCTTTCTTACTATATCTATCCTCTTTCAAACGATTTGCTCTATTTTTATGCTCTAATCGATAGTATGTTCTGTTTTTTCTAAACGTTCCTAGTATAACACAATATTTTGTGGTTTGCAAAATTTTTCCTATACAAAAAGACGGATATTGGCAATTTCCAAATTTCCGTCTTTCTCAATTATTGACCATTCTCTAACAATTCCTTATATATCATATATATCTCTATTTCTGCATCCATGTCAGATTCCATGTTTCGCTTTTCCTGCCATATGTCTATCATTTCTACTACCTTTTCCTGATTTTCCATCAAAAAATCCATAGTTAACTTTCCTTCTGGCAATTCAGTATATCCAATACATTTTGCATACTGTTTTCCACTTCCATTTTGCATATATTCGTTAAACGCATCTATTTTTCGCTGTGTTTCCTCTGTTGCTACCATTTTAATGAGAGTCCCGTCTTTCTGTTCTTCTTTTTCGCATGCAACATATGCTAACTCAAATTCTTCCATTACCGCTCGCTTTTGATCATTACTAATCCATTTTTCCTCCATATGCATAAACTTATCAATTTTCCGATTTACAGCCGTTGTAAATTGGCTCCATGGATTCTGTACTTGTTTCCAATCCACTCCTGCAAGTCCCATAAGAATTACAATTACTACTATTACAGCACTTATACTAACTAAAATCTTCTCATACAATTTCTTCTTCATTTTTCGCTCCACCTTTAATCATTATTTATGATTATCTCTGCCTTTGGAAAAGCCTTTTGTAATTTTTCTACTTCTTTCTTATCCATTGACAATGGAGTATTTCTTAGTTCTATTAGCTCTAATTGATTCGCCCCAATTAAATCCTCCGCATTGGAAATATCACTATCATACAATCTGACTTCTTTTAATTTAGGAAGTTGGCTTAAAACAGAATAATCTTTTACATTCCCATAAAAAATTGATACCGTTTCTAACTTATTACATTCTGCTAAAAAATCTATATTTTGTAGTTTGCATTTTTCATACGCATCGGAAAAAGTAAAACTTTTTAGCTTGCGTAACTTAGGCAATACATCTTTCAAACCTTCTTGAAATTCTTTGATTTGTTTCTCACTTGCCTTGCTTTTTACTCTACTCCACTGAAATGTTTTATTCGCCACATCCGCTCCTGCATATCCTAAAATGTTTACTTTCTCCGTTTCCTTACATTTTTTCATATCTGTAAGCGTAGTATAATTCTGTGGATTTCCGATACAAAGTTCTTTGACCTTTTCTAATTCTCTATAACGTATATCCTCTACTGTAATGAGCGTATCGTAAACACCTTCAGCAGAGCCACAAATAGAAATTCCCATATTAATATCTTCAAAATGAACATAACTATTTGCATGCCAAAAATAAATTATCAGCAGTACAAAGACTGCTAACAAAGTTCTTATTGCAAAATGCTTCTTCTTTGCTTTCCCTTTCATTACCTTTTCCTTTTGTTATTTATTTTTCTGCTTCTTCCCACAAATCTTCGTGTTCTGCCTTTTTGTCACGAAGCATCAATTCTGATACTGCTTCTTTTGCTGGTTTATCTTCAAATAACACCTTATTTACCTGTTCGATAATTGGCATGGATATCTGATATTTCTTTGCTAATGCCATAGCTGCCTTGGCAGAATAAACACCCTCAACTACCATTTGCACTTCATTCATTGCTTCTTGCATAGTTTTTCCCTGACCGATTAAAATTCCCGCACGGCGGTTTCTACTGTGCATGCTGGCACAAGTTACAATTAAATCTCCGATTCCAGTCAGTCCAAAAAGGGTTTGATATTTTGCTCCCATTGCAATTGCAAGACGACTAATCTCTGCAATCCCTCTGGTAATAAGTGCTGCCTTCGTATTATCTCCATATCCTAATCCATCTGCCATTCCAGCTGCAAGTGCAATTACATTTTTTAATGCACCGCCTACTTCGATTCCAAGCATATCTGGACTGGTATAGATTCTGAACTCTTCATTCATAAATACATTCTGAATATACTCTGCTGTCTTTTTGTCATGTGCGCCTACTACACAAGTGGTTGGCAAACCTTTTCCTACTTCTTCTGCATGACTTGGACCAGATAAAATTGCTACATTTGCCTGTGGGATTTCTTCTTCGATTACATCCGATAAAATCATCAATGTACTTTCTTCAATTCCTTTTCCCACATTTACAATCAACTGTCCTTCTGAAACAAATTCCTTCATGCTTTTTGCTGTGCTTCTGGTATGTACAGAAGGAACTGCCAACACTAAAAGATCTCTGTCTTTTACTGCTTCTTCCAGACTTGTTGTTAAGCCCATTTTCTCTGAGAGTTTTACTCCCGGAAGCTTTGTAACATGCTCATGTTTTTCCTTTAACATGTTAATTTCATCTTCTAAAATAGACCAGATAGTAACATCGTGTCCATTCTTTTCTAATACAGTTGCAAGAGCAATTCCCCAGCTTCCTGCACCGATCACGCTTACTTTTGCCATAATTTCCTCCACTATTTTTACGCAGTCTTTTTCTCTTCTGTCTTATGAAGGGAAAGTTTATTTTCTGTTCCACTTAATAAACGTTTGATATTTGCTCTATGTCTCCACAATGCTAACAATGTAAACAATCCACCTACAATATAAACCTCAGGCAATAATTCTGAATGTACTCCTAACATTCCGTTTTGTCCAAATATCACAAGTTGTATAAAAAAGCTGAGTACCACTAAAATAGAACCAAGTGATACATAGCGGGTAATTGCTACTGCGCCAATAAATAAAGCCAAACAGACTGGTGCCATCAATGGATCAAATGCTAAAATAAATCCGGAAGTACATGCGATTCCTTTTCCACCCTTAAACTTTAAATAAAAAGGAAAGTTATGTCCTAATACTGCACCAAATCCGGCATACATTTCTAATAGTTTTACACCATCCGGGTATTTTCCACGGAACAATAACCATGCTACCAACATTGCTAACATAGCTTTTCCTAAATCCCCTACAAATGTAACCAATCCGGCTTTCCAGCCTAAAGTACGGAGTGCATTGGTGGTTCCTGCATTTCCGCTTCCCTGTTTTCGTATATCAACATTGTGAGCCTTTCCATATATATATCCAGTTTGAAACAAGCCGAAAATATAACCAATAACCAGACTAATCACTCTGCTTGCAATCATAATTACTCTTCCTTTCTCTCTCGTATAATAAACTTCAATGATGTTCCCCGGAATCCAAATGCATCCCTAATACGATTTTCTAAGTATCTTGTATAGGAAAAATGCATCAATTCCTTATCATTTACAAAAATAACAAAGGTTGGCGGCTTCACTGCTACCTGAGTAATATAGTATAGTTTCAGTCTCTTTCCTTTATCAGAAGGTGGCTGCTGCATTGCCACTGCTTCTGCCATAATTTCATTCAGCACTCCGGTAGCTACACGCATAGAGTTGTTTTCTAACACCATATCAATCATTTCAAATAATTTCTGTGTACGCTGTCCGGTTTTTGCAGAAATAAATAAAATTTCAGCGTAAGGCATAAAACTTAAAATCTGGCGGATACGCTCTGTATGTTTATAAATAGTCTTGTCATCCTTTTCCACAGCATCCCATTTATTTACTGCAATAATGATTCCCTTTCCACGCTCATGTGCGATTCCGGCAATCTTTGCATCCTGCTCGGTTACTCCTTCTGTTGCATCGATTACAATCAGAACCACATCTGCACGTTCTACTGCAGTTACTGCTCTGATAATACTATAACGTTCTAATTCTTCTTTAATTTTATTCTTACGTCGCAATCCTGCGGTATCGATAAAGACATATTCTGTACCATGATACTTGATAACTGTATCAATGGCATCTCTGGTCGTTCCTGCAATATCAGATACAATTACTCTGTCTTCTCCACCTAACTTATTAATAAGAGAAGATTTTCCTACATTTGGCTTTCCTATAATTGCTACCTTTGGTCGGTCATCCTCTGTTGCCTCATCTACGTCTGCCGGGAAATGTTTTGCCACTTCATCTAACATATCTCCCAACCCTAAACGAGAAGCTGCCGAAATCGGAATTGGCTCTCCGATTCCTAAATTATAAAATTCATATACATCTGCCATGAATTTTTCAAAACTATCTACTTTATTTACTACCAATATTACAGGCTTATGGGAACGACGCAACATATCTGCTACCTTAGAATCTGCGTCTACTAATCCCTGACGCACATCTACCATAAATATAATTACATCTGCCGTGTCAATTGCAATCTGCGCCTGTTCTCTCATCTGTGATAAGATAATATCTTTACTCTCTGGCTCGATTCCTCCTGTGTCAATCAGGGTAAATGCCATATTTAGCCAACTTACATCTGCATAAATTCTATCTCGTGTTACACCGGGCGTATCCTGAACAATGGAAATACGCTCTCCGGCCAATACATTAAACAGGGTAGACTTTCCTACATTTGGTCTTCCTACCACCGCAACTACCGGTTTACTCATATTTTTCTCCTTTCCTTTACTGATGCTATTGCACCATACAGGTATACCGTAAAGGTATTTTACAAGTCAGGTCACAAAACCCCGACCGATTGATTTTACAATATCTATTCGTACTTGTAAAGTTTTTTCCATAATACTTTAAAACATACTTTTATAGTATAACAGACTTTTGAGAAATAGTAAATGCTCGTATAACACCAAAAGAGAGTACCCAAAACGGATACTCTCTCTTTAAATTAACCTTATGAATTCAAATTATTTTTCACCATACAGTGTAATTAACTTGTTCAGGTATTCATAACGTTCTTTTGCATATTCTTCAGACTCTGCAAACAGTTTTTCTGCTCTTTCCGGATTGAATCTTGCAAGTGCATTGTAACGAACTTCTCCGTTTAAGAATGCCTTGTAATCTCCAGTAGGTGCCTTGCTGTCTAAGGAGAATGCTGCTTTTCCTTCCTTCTTCAATTCTGGATTGAAGCGGAATGTATGCCAGTAACCAGCTTCTACTGCATTCTTCTCTTCTGTCTGAGCTTTGCTCATACCAATCTTAATACCATGGTTGATACATGGAGCGTAAGCAATAATCAGGGATGGTCCTGGATAAGCTTCTGCTTCTGCGATTGCCTTAACACACTGGTTGTAATCAGCACCCATTGCGATCTGTGCAACGTATACATAACCATAGCTCATTGCGATAGAAGCAAGGTCTTTCTTCTTCATTTCTTTTCCGCCTGCTGCGAACTGAGCGGTTGCTCCTGTAGGAGTAGACTTAGAAGACTGTCCACCTGTGTTAGAGTAAACTTCTGTATCGAATACCATTACGTTGATATCCTGTCCACTTGCTAATACATGGTCAACTCCACCGAATCCGATGTCGTATGCCCATCCGTCACCACCGAAGATCCACTGGGACTTCTTAGCAAGGAAATCTTTCTCTGCAAGGATTTCTTTGGAAGCATCACATCCACAAGACTCTAATGCTGCTACTAACTTATCGGTAGCTGTTCCATTCAGAGCACCTACAGTATAAGTATCTAACCATTCTTTTCCGGCAGCTACAACATCTGCGTTCTTGCCATCAGCAACTAATGCTTCTACTTTTGTTCTTAATTTTCCTCTTAATGCTTTCTGAGCTAATAACATACCGTATCCAAACTCTGCAGCATCTTCAAATAAGGAGTTAGACCATGCTGGACCATGTCCTTTTTCATTTACAGTATATGGTGTAGAAGGTGAGGAGTTACCCCAAATAGAAGAACATCCTGTTGCATTTGCAATGTACATTCTATCACCGAATAACTGTGTAATTAACTTAGCGTAAGGTGTTTCTCCACATCCACCACAAGCTCCTGAGAACTCAAGTAATGGCTGTTTGAACTGAGATCCTTTTACAGTTGTTTCTTTGAACTTCTCAACAACTTCTGGTTTCTTTTCTACTGTTAAACCGAAATCGAAGTATTTCTGTTCTCCAACGTTTTCTTCGCAGTTTGCCATAGAAAGTGCTTTTTCGCCTTTCTTTCCTGGACATACGTTAGCACAAGAACCACATCCTGTACAGTCAAGTGCGGAAATTGTCATGCTGAACTTGTATCCTGGCATTCCTGTCATATCAAGTGTCTTCATTCCTTCTGGAGCCTTAGCAGCTTCTGCCTCTGTCAATGCAACTGGACGGATAACTGCATGTGGACATACATAAGAACAAATGTTACACTGAATACAATTTTCCGGATTCCATACTGGAACGTCTACTGCGATACCACGTTTTTCAAATGCAGCAGAACCAGATGGAGTCTGTCCATGTTCATATTCTTTTACTACAGATACTGGAATCTTGTTACCTTCCTGAGCATTAACAGGAATCTGGATATTGTTAACGAAATCAACAACATCTTTTCTATCTCCTGTTGCAACTTTTGCAAAGCTTTCATCCTTAGCATCTTTCCAGCTTGCTGGTACATCAATCTTAACAACTCCAGTTGCTCCGGCATCGATAGCATCGTAGTTCATCTGTACGATCTTATCACCTTTTCTTCCATAAGTAGCCTTAGCTGCTGCTTTCATCAATTCGATAGCTCTTTCTTCTGGAATAATAGCTGCCAATTTGAAGAATGCAGACTGAAGTACAGTATTGATACGTCCACCAAGTCCGATTTCTTTACCAATCTTGATACCATCGATGGTATAGAATTTAATATCATTTTCAGCAATGTATCTCTTAACCTGTCCTGGTAAATGTTCTTCTAACTCTTCTGGAGTCCAAGAACAGTTCAACAAGAATGTTCCACCTGGTACTAATTCCTGAACCATGTTGTACTTACGGATGTAAGCTGGGTTATGACAGGCAACAAAGTTAGCCTGCTTAATTAAGTAAGTAGACTTAATTGGTTTCTTACCGAAACGTAAGTGGGACATTGTTACACCACCGGACTTCTTGGAGTCATAATCAAAGTATGCCTGAGCGTACATATCTGTGTTATCTCCAATGATCTTGATGGAGTTCTTGTTTGCACCAACAGTACCGTCAGCACCAAGTCCCCAGAACTTACAGTTGATAGTTCCTTCTGGTGTTGTTACAGGGTCTTCTTTTACTTCAAGAGATAAGTTTGTAACATCATCATAGATACCAATTGTAAATCTTTCTTTTTCTGTATTGTTGTATACAGCAATAATCTGTCCAGGAGTTGTATCCTTAGATCCTAATCCGTAACGTCCGCTTGTAACCTGAACGCTTTCGAATTTTGTTCCCTTTAATGCTGCAACTACATCTAAGTATAATGGCTCTCCAAGAGATCCTGGTTCTTTTGTTCTGTCTAATACAGCGATTAACTTAACGGTTTCAGGAATAGCTGCTACTAAAGCTGCTTTGTCGAATGGTCTGTATAAACGAACCTTAACAACTCCGACTTTTTCTCCTCTTGCCATTAAGTAGTCAATTGTTTCATCGATAGTGTCACATACGGAACCCATAGCGATGATAACTTTTTCAGCATCTGCTGCACCATAGTAGTTGAACAATTTATAATCTGTTCCTAATTTAGCATTTACTTTATCCATATACTTCTGTACGATTGCTGGCATTGCATCGTAAGTAGTATTACAAGATTCTCTTGTCTGGAAGAAGATATCTGGGTTCTGTGCAGAACCATCCTGACGTGGGTGATTTGGATTCAATGCATTCTTACGGAATTCATCGATTGCATTCATATCAACCAAGTCTTTCAAATCTTCATAATCCCATGTTTCGATTTTCTGAATTTCGTGAGAGGTTCTAAATCCATCAAAGAAGTTGATAAAAGGAAGTTTTCCTTCCAGTGCTGCACAATGTGCTACAGGTGTTAAGTCCATAACTTCCTGTACGGAAGATTCACAGAGCATTGCAACACCAGTCTGACGACAGGCGTAAACATCAGAGTGATCACCGAAAATATTTAACGCATGGCTAGCTACACAACGTGCGGATACATTGAATACTCCCGGAAGTCCTTCACCTGCAATTTTGTAAAGGTTTGGAATCATCAATAATAATCCCTGGGATGCAGTATAGGTTGTAGTTAAAGCTCCTGCTGCCAAAGAACCGTGTACAGTACCTGCTGCACCTGCTTCAGACTGCATTTCAGTTACCTGAACTGTCTGTCCGAAGATGTTCTTTCTTCCCTGTGTTGCCCATTCGTCTGTAGCTTCTGCCATAACAGAAGATGGTGTGATTGGGTAGATGGCTGCAACATCAGTATATGCATAAGAAGCATGTGCTGCTGCGTGGTTACCATCCATGGTTTTCATAGATCTCTTCATTACATTTTCCTCCTACCTATAATTGTGTATATTTACTTTTATAAAAGCAAATATACAGGCTTTGTGATTCAATATTGTTAAGTGAATCAATTTGAATGTTGATAAATTTTTTCACATTCCTAACTAAACTATACTCACATTGTTACAAAAAATCAATAGTTTTCCCCTTTATTTTATGTATTTTTCTGAAAACACCCACATAGGAATCGGCTGTTCAAAAAGGAATCCCTGACCGTACTCAAAACCGCATTTTGTCAGGAAGTTACACTGTTCTTCCGTCTCTATCCCCTCAACGATTGTTTTTTCTCCTACGCTATGTATTAATCGCCCCATTTCTTCCATAAATATGCGCCCTTTTTTATTATTTGTTTTCTTTAAAAAGCTCTTGTCAATTTTCACCACATCCACCGGAACATCCATTAACATGCTAAGGGATGAATAACCTGTCCCGAAATCATCCATTGCTACTTTAAAACCAGCTTTTCGCAATTTTTGTATTTCTTGCTTTACTAACTCATCACCTACACTAAATAGACTTTCCGTAATTTCAATTTCAATACATGCTGGGGGGATTCCATATTTTTCTGCTTCCGTAACTATTTTGAAGTAAATCCCTCCGGTATCAAAATGTTTTCGTGAAAAATTCACAGAAATTACCGGAATGGCAATTCCCAACTCTTTCCACTGGCGCATTTCCTTTAACACTTGCTGGTACACAAAAAAATCTAACGCAATAATATCTCCTGATTTTTCCAACGCTGGTATAAATTCTTCCGGACATGCAATTTTCCCTTTTCTCCGTTCCCAGCGTATCAGGGCCTCACCTCCTATAAATCTGCGTTTTTCACCCAGTTGTACTTGTGGCTGTATATAAACTTTAAATTGCCCACGCTCTAATGCTTTCGGGAATTCTTCTATAATCTTTTTTTCATTTTCTCTTTGCAGACGCAGCTTTTTCTCATACACTCTGCAAAAAATACTGTCATTCCCTTTTATGCTCTTTCTGGTTAAATTTGCATTCTCTATTGCAATTTCTAACTTTTCTGTTGGACTTTCCATATAATAAATTCCGGTAGAAAGTTTTATATTTTCTAGTGCATACTTGCGTTTTTGTTGCCCGATATAATCAGTATTCTTTTTTACTACTTGCTGCAATATATCCTCTTTACTTTTTCCCCACATAAATCGAATAAATAAATCAGAATATAAACGGCATGCAATGGTATTTTTATCTTCCATAAGTATTGTTGCAAATTCCTTTAGCACTTCATTTCCTATCTCTTGTCCATAATTATCATTCAGATAAGAAAAGTCATTAATATCCGTATAAACCACTGCATATTGCAAATTTTTATCCCATTCTTTTATCTTATTTTGCACATTTTCCTTAAAAGCTTCTTCGTTATAGAGCCCCGTCAAGGCATCCCGCTTTTTTAATTTTCTTATGGTTTGCCGTTCTTCTTCCTGTTGGCGGCGAACTGCTACAAATACGGAAAGTAAATATACCAGTTCTCGAAACATATTCTGCTCTACCTCGCTCCATGTTCTGCTTTTTTCCATATCACAGAACATTACATATCCTCTTCCCTGATCAAAATAGGAAAAGGAACCACTCAGCATTGCATGAATTCTATTTTCTTTAAATATCTCTTTTTCTTCTTTATTTAATTCTCCCCCTTCCAAACAATCATGGATGCAGACCAATTCTTTTCCGTCCATCTTTTCTCGTATTTTTTTCCATTTTGGTCTTTCTTCCGATATCCACTGTTTCGGTAAAATTCCCTGCTCACGGTTCCATGCATTCGTACGCTTAAATTCTTTTTTTCCTTCATCGCACTCTAACACAGCAACCGCACCCAGGTCATATTTTCTTCCAATTCTTTCTATTAATAGATTCAAGGAATTGTTTACATCTTTTGCATGGGATAACAATAAAAAGGCATTGGTTAAAAAGTCAGAATCCTGACTTCGCCCTGCTCTATATTGACTGGTTCGACTCTCTATCTGTTTTTCTTTCTTTTCTTCACCATTCGTCTCTAAAGTTCGCGCCACCCAATACTGATTCTTTCCTTCTTTCTTCGCCTGATACATTGCCCCATCAGCTGCTGAAAATAACGTAGCATAATCTCCCTTTTCATTCTGGTATAAGGAAATTCCTACGCTACATGTGATTCTTACCTGTTCTTCTACCCCATTGTATTCTTGTCTTACCATATCACAAACATTCTGTGCTTTTATTCTCGCCTGATTTTCCCCGGCATGTTTCATAAAAACAACAAATTCATCTCCCCCGATTCTTCCCACAACATCACTGTTACGAAACAGACCTATTATCTTTTCTGCGATATTAACAAGTACACTATCCCCAAATAAATGTCCGAATGTGTCATTAACATTTTTAAAATTATCCACATCAATTAAAAAGAATGCATGTTCCCCTTCTGGTTCGTTCTGTAAAAACTCCTCTATGCTTTCTTTGGTGGTTTCTTTATTCAGGACTCCGGTTAATCCGTCCAGTTTCAGTCGCTTTTCCATTTCATCCCATTTTGACTTTTGTATGGTAATTTCTGCTTCTGCCTGTTTTCTTCCATGAATATCCCATCCTGATACCAGGTAATATGGAATTTCTTCCTGATATCCGAAAAAGCGCATTTTTATCCCCAGCCAATGTATTTTTCCTTCTTTATCATGGATTCGAAATTCACATTCCTGTGTTTTCCCGCTATGCAGAGCTTCTTCCGTTACTCTCTGCAATCTTCGCAAATCTGCCTTATGCACAATATCAAAAAAATCATGTGACATGTGATTAATCTCACTAAGTGTATACCCACTTGGTACAAAAAATTCTTCATTTCCACTAATAATTTTCCAATTCTTTCCACCCTGTATCACAGCACTACCACCCGGTATCTGCTGTATTACTTTTTCATATTCCATACACTTCACCCATTTTCTTAATAAACACCTTTATTTGTAATATTATAACAAATTTCTCCATGTTTTTCAATTATTTTCAATTATTTTGCACAATATTGTTTTGAAAAAAGTTTAATTTTTTTCCCAAAGTTCTTGCAAAATAGGATATATACGGTAAAATAGAAAAGACTGAGTAATTTTGCATATATGAAATAAGTAGAAAGGTGTATTACAATGATTAGTGCAAACAACGTAACATTAAGAATCGGAAAAAAGGCTTTATTTGAAGATGTAAATATTAAGTTTACAGAAGGAAACTGTTATGGTCTTATTGGTGCAAACGGTGCCGGAAAGTCCACCTTCTTAAAAATCTTAAGCGGACAGTTAGAACCTACCAGTGGTGATATCACTATTACCCCGGGTCAGCGTCTTTCTTTCTTACAACAGGATCACTTTAAATATGATGAATTTCCTGTTTTAGACACTGTTATTATGGGAAATCAGCGTCTTTACGATATTATGAAAGAAAAAGATGCTATTTATATGAAGGAAGACTTTTCTGACGAAGACGGTATTCGCGCCAGTGAACTGGAAGCTGAGTTTGCTGAAATGGATGGATGGAATGCAGAATCAGATGCAGCCCAGTTATTAAACGGATTGGGAATTGATACCGAATTCCACTATTCTTTAATGAAAGACTTAAACGGTGCTCAAAAGGTCAAAGTTTTGTTAGCGCAAGCTTTATTCGGTAACCCGGATATTCTTCTTCTAGACGAGCCTACCAACCACTTGGACTTAGATGCCATTGCATGGTTAGAAGAATTCCTTATCAATTTTGAAAATACGGTTATCGTGGTATCCCATGACCGTTACTTCTTAAATAAGGTATGTACCCATACTGCTGATATTGACTACGCTAAGATTCAGCTTTATGCCGGAAACTATGACTTCTGGTATGAATCCAGCCAGTTGTTAATTAAGCAGATGAAAGAAGCAAATAAGAAAAAAGAAGAAA
>ERZ1034984.1716-NODE-1716-length-19488-cov-7.742963_pt1 | contig 19488 bp, 10 predicted proteins | sample MGYA00520589_ERZ1034984 | MGnify/ENA primary metagenome ERZ1034984 (study PRJEB33766, sample SAMN09781790) | gut metagenome | biome: gut microbiome | host: Homo sapiens | place: Madagascar | study: EMG produced TPA metagenomics assembly of the PRJNA485056 data... | reverse complement strand
CCGGCGATACCCCGGGGCCGGGGCGGTCAAAGTGGAAGTTGAACAAAGCCATTTTGGGTTTTTCTCCTTTGCATCCGGGCAGCTTGTCACGGATTTAACATTGTTACCTGTATTGTAGCACGATGGCGGGAGAGTTGCAATGTTTTAACAAAAAAGATACGGTCGGGAGCGGGAAAGGTGGCCGTGCGGGCGCGTTTCTCTCCCCCACCGCCTGCGGGCAGATATGGCCCCCGCCCCTACGGGATTGCGGCAGCCCACAAAAAAGGCACGCCCATAAAAAGGCGTGCCTGCGTTATCAATCGTTGTAGGTGCGGGCTTCGGTGGTGTGGAGCTCGGGGGCGTAGAGGTGGTAATTGAGCAGATAACGGCCATGGGCGGGCATGCGGTAGAATGCCGCCTTGATGCGCTCCAGCGGGGTGTTGCCGTGCTCGGCGCTGCTGTTGCCGCAGATCAGCAGCACGTACTGGGTCTCGCTGTAGCGGGCCAGGGCGTCGCAGCGGCGCAGGCTCTTGTTGATCAGCTCGCCCAGATGGTCCATCATCGCGCCGGTCTCCTCGGGGTCGGTGTTCTGCGCCGGGGTGACGGTAAGCAATGCCAGGTAGACCGGGATGCCAAAGCGCGCCTGCACGCCGCGCTGCAAGTGGTAGATCTGGCGGAAGGTTTCAAACGTGCAGTACACCGCGCCGGGGGTGTCGTCGGCGGGCAATTCCTCGGCCAAGCGGGTGATGTCATTTTCCAGGTTGCGGTCAGCCTGGCGGGCCTGGCGGGAGACAACACCCACGCGCTCCGGCTCGACGGCATAATGCAGGCAGCCCATCGCGTTGCCGCGGCGGGTCAGCTCCTGCGCTTCGTCGTGGCGGCCCAGGGCTTCCAGCGCCTGGATCATCTCAAGGTACAAGCGCTCCTCGTAGGGGTCCAGTTCAATGGCGCGGCGGCAGAGCTTGACGATGCGCTCGTTCTCGCCCTTGCGCTTGCAGGCTTCCAGCACCTGGAACAGCGCAATGCGGTACTGCGCATGCAGGCCCAGGCTGCGGGACTCGACCCAGGACTCGTTGCAGGAAAGCGGCAGCAGACGGCCGGCGTACAGCTCCAGCACGCGCTCGTAACGGGCGACGGCGGCGGAGGGGTTCAGCTGGCGGCGGGCCTCTTCCATCAGGGCTTCCATCTCAAACACGTCGATACGGCATTCCAGCGCGGGGTTCCACTGGTAATAGCCACGGCTGGTGAGGATGCAGTTTTCCATCGTCTTCAGGCCCTCGGCTTCGATCATGTTGCGGAAGCGGTGCATGATCGCGCGCAGCGCCATATCGGGGTTGGTGGAACGCTCGCCGTTCCACAGGGTATCCGTCAGTTCCTTGTGGGTGACTTTTTCGCCCTTTTGCAGCACCAGATACTGCACCAGCATCGTGGCCTTGCGGGACTGGTTCAGCGCGGCAAGCACCGGCTTGCCGTCCATAAGGATCTCGAATTTTCCGAGCATCCGGATCTCAATATCTGCCATGGCAAACTCTCCTGTGCATTTATATCGTTTCCTGGGGAAATTTTTTATAGGTATTTAAACTAGTATACTGTGTTTTTATCCGATTGTCTAGTGGTCAGGCAGCCATTTTTTATTGAAATTCCGGGCTGCCCGGCAGCGGGATAACGGCAGTCTGGGTGTAGATATCGGTATGGGTGGCAGGATCGGCGACGGTCAGCTGCAGGGTCAGCGAGGTAAGGTGGACCTTGCCGGTGGCGGCATCCTTTTCCCAGCCGCGGGCGTAGAATTTCAGCTTGGAGACCGTCAGGCCCATATAATCACCGTTGGGGTAGGCGGTGGTGTAGGCGTAGATGGGATATTTCGCGGTGAGCGTTTCGTCGGGCGGGTTGGCAGCCGTCCTGTAAAAGCGCATGTGCAGGTAGCCGTCCAGCGCGGCAAAGCTGGTGTCGGCCGGGTCGTACAGCGTTTTCGTGGTGGTGGTCTTGTCGGCATTTTTGACCGTTGCTTCCAGCTTGGGCACGTAACCGGCGTCCAGCACTTCAAAATAGTCGGTCGTCACGGTAAAGCGCAGGGCGGTGCCCTCGGTTGCACGGGTCGCCGCTTGCAGCACGGTGTCCGCCGTGGCCTCGTCCTCCGACGCAGGAAGGATGGCAAGGGTGCCGTCGGCATTGGCCAGCTCGCCGCGGATGGTCTCGGTCAGGGCATCGGCCAGGTTTTGGGCGCGGGTAAGCTGCTGTACCGAGATATACGCCTCGGCGCTGGGCTTGACCAGTGTGACCGCCGCCACGCCGAACAGCGCCAGCAGCACCAGGCAGACCATCAACTCAACAAGGGTCGTTCCTTTTTTATTGTTCAGCGGGGTGGTCATGGGGTGGTGTCCTCTTTGTTGTCGGCCGGGTAGTATTTGGCGTCCTTGTAGTAGCGGGTAAAGGTGTGGGCCGCACCGTTTTCGGTGGTGGTTTCCTTGGTTTGCAGCTGGACATTTTGGACGGTGAAGCTGCCGAAATTCAGCGTCGTTTCGTCGCCGGGGGTCCATTCTACCTTGTCCCCGGTGGCGGGGTAAAGCTCCCCGGTCAGGGTATAGGCGTTGTCCCGCGTGGTCTGTGCCTGCACCGAGGCCCGCCGGGCGAACCGCAGCGACACGGTGAACAGCGCCAGAAACAGCATAAGCAGCACAAAGGCCACCAGCACCTCCACGATGGTCTCGCCGCGCTGATTTTGCAAGGCTTGCCTGAGTTTTTTCATTCGCGGTCCTCCTTAGTCGTTCGAGGTGATGCGGGTGAAGGTGCAGGTATTGTCCGTATCCATGCTGTAGTGCAGGTACAGGGTCGACGCATCGGCCCGGGTCACGGTACGCTGCTCACGGGTAGCGATGTTGGTCAGTTTAAGGGTCGAATCATCCGCTGCACCGCTGAAACTGTACCGGGTGGCACTGTTATCCAACGTATAGTAGTAGGTATAATTTCCCGTGTGCATATACTTCCGGGTACAGCTATAACTCTGGTCTCCTTTTGTGGCCTTGACCGTGACACTGATTTCATAATCGCTCACTGCAATGGTCGTGCTTTCCTGTTGGTTTCGCAGCTTCTGCAAAAGTACGGTTAGATTATCCGTGATGGGGTCATTATCCAACACATTGCTGCTATCATCCACATCATTACCGGGGTGCTTACTCAGCGTAACGGTCAACTCGTCGACTCCCGCAGGGGCTGCCAGCGTGAATGTATGGTTAGTATCGTCGCCATAAGGGTTCTCGAGCGAGTTCTTTTTCACGTAGATATGATTGATAAAGTAGCCGATGCTCTCGTCATTCTGCTCTATCAGACTGCCTTCCTGTTCTTTCGCACCGGTATAATGCAGCAGTTCCTGGTCCAGCACATCGGAAAAGCTGGCGGCAAGCTCGTAGACGTCCTGCTCGGGCAGTTGGCGGTTGGCGTTGGAAAGCATCAGGGATGCCGCATACACAAGGGCAGCAGCCAGCGCCACAAACAGCGCGCCCAGGCACAGGACCAGTATCATGGCAAAGCCCTGCTGGCCGTGCAGCGGGTCGTTGCGTTTTTGGGGCATGGTGCGCCCTCCTTTCTAGAAAGTATCAGGGTCAGGCGGCCGGGGCGACCGTTTCGGGGGTGGCAGACGGTTCCTCTTCCCCGGTTTCAGTTTCCGGGGCCGAGGATGTCGCACTTTCTGTGGGCTGCGCGGGCTGGGGGTCAGCCATAACAAACATCGGCAGCGCGGCTTGGTCTTGCAAGGCCAGCGTCTGAGAGGTCTCACGCAGTAATACGGTCAGATGGTCCGAGTCATCGCTCTTTTCGCCGTTGCCAACGGCCCAAACTTCCACGCTCGCAGTGAACTGGTCAGGTGTGGCGGTTTCGTTGTTATCACCATCGGCGCGTTGCGTCAAATCAGGCAGCGTAACAAGATAACCGAACGAGCCATCCAGCAGCGTTGCTTCGCGCAGGATGGGCACAGCGGCAATGTGGTAGATGGGGTTGTCACCGTTCATCTCGTGGTGGCCGGTGAGGGTGACGGGCTGGCTGGCCCTGACCTTGACGGTTTCGGTGGTCGGGTTGCCCTGCTCGTCATAGGTGGTCTGTTCCACATCCACTTCGGCAATGCTCAAATCATAGCCCAGCACATTGCCGTCGGCGTCCGTGATGCAGGCATCGGCGGTGATATCGAGCCAATCGGTTCTATTGTCAGGCAGCTTTTCCACCTTCAAAATCTGCCCGCGGTGCGTAACTACGACCTTGTTGCCCTCGTCGTCCGTGTCCATCACATCCTCGGGCGCAACGGTAAAGCGGATCTCATACCCCGCCTTGTTGGGGTCGTCGGGCATGCTCTCGGCGGGCGTTACGTGGAGCTGATAGGTCGTGGCAAAGCTGCGGGTGGTGCCGTTCTGGGTGTACTCGTTCACGGCGGGCCACTGCACGGCGTACTGGGTAATGGTGATAGCATCGGCGGACGGGTTCCAGGCGTTGCCCTCGCCGTCGAACAGGGCGCCCTGCACGGTGGACGTTACCGCCGTCAGGCTGGTAAGGCCGTCCTTTTCGGGCTTGTCGAGCTGGATCTTGGGCAGCTGCAAGGCCTCGCCCGGCAGATAGAACGTCCAGCCGGAGGATATTTCCGCCGATCCGCTGTTGGGCACCATGGCGCGCAGGGCGGGCAGCAGGTAGCGGTTGGCATCGGTGGGCTGCATGGTAAAGCCCTCGGTGTTGGGCGCGACCGTGTAAGACACGGTGGTGCCGCTTGTCCGGGTCTCGCTGCCCACGGTGCGGTCGGCGTTGGGGATCATCAGCGTCGCGGGCGCAAGGGCTGCGTTCAGGGCATCCAGGTCGGCCTTGCTGTGGGTGTTCATCCAGGTCTTGGCCAGCTGGCAGGCGTTTTTATACGCGTCGGCGTCGTCAAACAGGTAGCCGGTGAAGAAGTAGCTGGCCGCGCTGCTGTCGCTGACCGTCATTTCAATGGTCAGTTCCTGGCAGAAGGTGTTCATCAGCGGCAGGGCTTCGGCAGCGGCCTTGCCCGTCCAGTTGAACGTTACACCGCTGATTTGCGGCACATCCGTGCGGGAAACAATAGTCTGCGGCGCGCTTTCCTCGCCGTTGGGGCTGCGCAGCACGTCGGTACTGCCATCCTTCGGGCAGGCCACGACATAGAACACCAGCTTTTTGCCCTGATAGGCTTCGAGGTCTACGACCGTCTGTGTGCCGGTGATGGCCTGCACCTTGCCGTCGGCATCCAGATCCGCCGGGTGCAGTTCAATCGCCGCGCCGAGGCTGCCGTCCTCTGCCCGCTCACGCGCCCACAGCTCGTAATGGTCGACGCGGTCATCGGCCACGGCGGGCCAGATGATGCGGTAGCGGAGCTGCTCGGCGTTGGTGGGGTCGTCGGGGACGAACTGGTCCGGCTGGCCGACCTGCTGCAGGCGGCGCAGCACGCTGTACGCGGCGGTATCCGCCGCGCCGATGACATTGCTGCCGGTGCCGGTGGTATCGCGGGTGACGCGCAGGCGCACCTTATCAAAGCGCCAGCTGTTGCTGCCGTTGGTCTTATCGGCGTCGGTCGCCAGGTCTTTATCAATATTCAACGTGTAGCGGTAGGTTTGTGTAGCCGGGTCGTACTGTATCTGGCTGTTGGCATCGGCAGGCAGGGCGATGGTCTCCTCGGTGGTATGCACAGTGCCGTCGGCGTCGGTGCTTTCGTTCACGCCGTACAGGGTCAGCTTGTAGCGGGTGCTGCCTGCGGCGGCTTCGTCCGGCTGGGTCCAGGTAAAGGTGTAGACAAGCTGGTTGCTTTCGTTGAGAAGATAGGTTGCTTCTTCCGCCAGTTGGGGGGCGCGCTCGACCCGGATCGTGCTGGTGTAATAAAGGATCTGTTTATTGCTGTTGGCGCACCCTGCCCAGGTATTATCCGCTGTCGCGTCCTTGTTGGCAAAGTAAAGCGGCGTCAGGTGGCTATACGTATAGCTGCCGTCACTTTGGCGGATAATTTCCATACCGCTGTACCATGCTGCCGGGCGATTGCTGCCGCCGATGCCAATGGCATCAACAGCTTCCTCTATGGTTGCATCCCAGCGGGTAACAACATCGCCCAGGCCACTGTTGACAGGCACGGCCACAACGACCCAGCTGTCGTAATCCGTTAGCGTGTTGACCGGCAGATTGCTGAAGCGGAAGGTCGTACTGCTGTTGGGCACAGCCTGCTCACGCGCAGCAAGGGTGATATACTGGCCGTACAGCGCCGCACCGGAAGTACCCTCGCCGCCAATGCGGTCCGCACCGATATAACGGCCCATCAGCATAACGCGGTAGGTAGGCAGCACACCACTGACAGTAGGATTGAAACTAAGCGTTGCGGTGAAGGTCAGATCGTCGATGGTTCTGCCGGTAACACTGACAGCCGACGCGCTGATATCTGCTAATCCGCCCTCCGCCAGACCGGGGTTGCCGGAAGTGCCAGTTAAAGCAGACTTTGCATCAACTTTGGGCACATAAACGGTTTCGTCATATTGGGCCGAGCGCATGTAGTCATTGTCGCTCGACGTTGCCTGGGCGCGTAAAATCTGGTGGGAGCCAAGGCTATTCGGGCTCAGTACACGGGGGCTGTAGTTAGTATTGGTAAAGGTGTAGTCACTGCCCGTCTGGGTAGTGCCGCTGTAGGTGCGGGCTGTGACAGTCCAGTTTTGCAGGCCCGGTGTGCCATCGGCATTTTGCATCAAGGCATTGTAGGTGTCGGCATTTTTCAGCACCAGCACCTGGCTGAAACTGTTGTCGCTGTTTTTGACCAGGCGCACTTCCAAATCAGGGGTAGGCAGGGTCTTGTAGAAGTTGGCTGGTTTTGTCAGGTGTACAGCCTCACCGTCACCTTTGGTGTTTACGCCCTTGACCTCAACATTGAAACTGCCGGTCCATTCTTCCTTGCCCTCAAACGTAAATCGTTTCTCGTAGACGTCTGACCAATCAATGAGGGTTTCGCCCTCAGTACCGTCGTCGTTGACCGCATAAACACGCAGTTTATAATAAGTAGGGTCGCCGGTGGCGGGCTTATCCCAGGTAATGGTATAGCGGCCGTAGACATTCTTTGTATCGTCGCTCTTGGTCACTTTCAGGTTTTGCGGCGCACTGGGGCGGGCGGTATCCAGCAGGTAGGTATAATAGTTTTGCAGGGTTTCGTCGGTGATGTCAGCCATCGAAGCATAGGTGTTGTCACCGCTTTCGTCAAACAGCAGCAAAATTTCACCTGCATAGTTTTGGCTGGTGTTTCCGTCGCCATCCTTATAGTTTTTGTTCGTCAGCAAGCGCTTGCTGGCCGGGTCGTACCAGTGGCCGTTTGCTTCGCTTTCCAGCCGGATCTTGACATTGTCACTCTTGATTTTCGAACGATCAACAGTATAATCCAAGGTCGTAGTTTTTGTTTCCGGGCCGCGCAGCCTTGCGCCAAAGTAAACATGATTGTTGGAAAGGACATTTCCCTTTTCGTCCGTATAAGTATCTGCCGTTGTATTGGCCGCGTTATCTATACCAGCCCAAAGGCGGCGGGCCTGAATCCAGGCATTTTCCTTGTCGTCGTTTCCGTTTAAAGCGCCCCCAAAATCATTATTGGTCGCAGGGTCTGTGCGATCCAGCTGTGTCAAGCCTTCCATACCCCATCCGCTACTCGTTTGCCAGAAGCTGTACTTATCCATATAGTAGTTATTGGAGCCAGTAACGGCGTCGGATACATCGCTGAAGGTAACGGCACGTCGCACACCACCACTATAATCCCCCACCAGCGTAAAGCAGTTAGTAATCGTGGTTTTCTTCATGCCCCACTCGCTGTTATACGGGTTTCCGCGGTTGCCGAAGATACCTGCCGTGATATTACCACAATCCAAGTTATAGCAATAGTTGCGGCAGCGGTCAATATTGACTTCGACATTGGGGATGACCTCATACGGGCCAATATAAGAGAAAATACCGACGGCCATGCTGTTTGCGCTCAGTTTCACATTGGAACCGGTGACGCACTCAACAATGTTGATGGTCATGGCATCGTCTTTCTTTTGCATCTGCACCTTGCCAAAGATACCGCCAACATCGTTGGCACCATTGGTCACGATGCGCACGCTGCCGTAGTTCCGGCATTTGTACAGATTGACCGCAGTACCGGCAACCGGGCTGTTGAAATAACCCGCCACACTACCGACGGTGCCGGAGTCTTTACCGTTATTGGAGTTGGTAGCAATCGTGCCAAAGTTGAAGCAGTTATCCAGCGTACCGCCGTACCCCAGCCAGTAGGCCAGCACACCGCCTGCATTGTTGGAACGGCTGTTGAACACCGTGCCAAGGTTGACGCAGTTTTTCAGCGTCCACAAATCGCCGGTGCGGTTTTGCTGCGTGCCGATAACGCCGCCCACGTAGTTGTCGGCCTGCGTGTCCTCTTCCTTGGTAGTGTAGCGGTCGTTAGAATGGTCAATCCACTGCCATCCATTCCATTCCCCATTGTTGTTGGCGTCGTCGTCGTCAGTATTGTATACGCCGCGCACAAACCGGCGCACGGCAGCAAGGTTGACAAGGCCGCTGGTGGAGTCGGCGTTGGATTCGTTCTGGCCGATGATGCCGCCCACGGCGCCCCAGCTTTGGTTGATATTGTCAGCGTAGACAAACCACTTGCCGCTGGCGCTGTCGGAGATTTGTCCCGTTACATCGTTAAAGCCGGTAATGCCGCCCAGGTAGCCGTTGGCAAAGCTGCCCCGGGTATCCCCGCCTTTCAGCGTGATTTTCAGCTGGTTGTCCGTGCTGCTCTTGGAGACTTCATCCACGCCCTGCAGGGCCTTGAACTTCGTCACCAGTGCAGCTTCGTCGGCGCTCTGGGTAGCCTGCGGCTTGCTGCCGGCATCCCCGGTGTAGGTGGCGTTGGTCAGCACGCGGACCATGGCGTTCAGGTTGGCATTCCGGGCGGCGGTATCCACCTCGGTGGTGGTGGTGCCGTTTTCATCCTTTTTATAGGGCACGGCCAGCCAGTCGTTGATTTGCTGCACGAGGGCCTGCGTATCCTTGCCGCCGCTGGTGGTGATGCTGCCGCTGTTGGAGCCTGCCACGCCGCCCACAAAGCCGCCATGCGCGGTGATCGTGCTGCGGGTGCCGTCGGTGGCGATCAGGCTGTTTTCGACCTTGCCGCTGTTGCGGCCCACGATGCCGCCGATGTGCGCGGCGTTTGCCATCTTGGTGGCGGCGTCCTGGCTGGCGCCCACGTTGGACGCGCCCTGCACGTGCAGCGTAATGTGGTTGACCGTGCAGCCCTGCACGGTACCGTTGTTGCTGCCCGCGATGCCGCCGACCGTGCTGCCGACGACGTTGATGCCGCTGCCGTCCCCGATGGCGCCCTGATAGGTACACCGAACCAGAGCACCGCTGTTGCTGCCGACAACGCCGCCCAGGCTGCAATATTTGTCCATGCTTTGGGTCAGGTCGGTTTCGACCGTAACCACATCTTTATCGCCCGTGCCGCCGACAGTGCCGACGTTCTCGCCCACGGCGCCGCCCGCCGTTACGGTGTTGGCGGTGGCGGTCAAACCACTAAGGTCAAGGACATTGTTTTTTACCTTTGCCGTTTTAACCGTACCTGCGTTATATCCAACAATGCCGCCCACTTTGGTAGCCGGGCCGTACAGGCGCACTGTGCCGTTTCGGTTGAGCAGGTTCGTATCTTTGATGAGCGCACCCGGCTCGTTGCAGGCTGCAACACCGCCGATAGCATCCGATGTGCCGCGAATATCCGCGTTATCCACAAAGGGCGTCGTGATTGTGCCATAGTTATGGGCTGTTACGCCGCCCGCTTCACCGTTGGCCGCAGTGACACTGCCCATCACTGTGTCATTTTGCAGTGTGCCGCTTGCTTCATTGCAGCCGGTAATACCGCCCGCATAACCGCCGCTCGTGTACAGCGCCTGGCTGCCGGTTGCGTTATGGCTGCAAGCATAGATGCGGCCATTGTTGCTGCCCGCAATGCCGCCCGCATATTGGTTTGTTACCTGGATAGACCCGGCTTTGTTGGTAATAAACTGGATAAGCCCTTCATTGCGGCCCGCCACGCCGCCGCCGTTGGTAGCCGACGATACCCTTGTGCCGGTTTCAATCGTCATGGCGTAAGAGCCGGATGCGTTCGGGTCAATACCAATCGTACCGCCTGCCCCGTTAAAGCCCGCCACACCGCCGGTCTGGCTGGTGCCGCTGACCTGCACGGCCACACTTTCAGCAGCAATACTGCCCACATTATACCCCGCCACGCCGCCGACGGCGGTGATGCCATCGACCCTGCCAGCGGCTTCGGTCAGGCGGATGGTGCCGGTATTATACCCCGCCGCACCGCCGATGTTCGTGCCGCCGCGGATGGTAACGCCTGCCGCCGGGGCCGCATTGGTGATGCTGCCGTTGTTGATGCCCGCGATGCCGCCGAGATAGCGGTAGTTCTCCTGCTGGCTGCCCATGGAATTTTGCATGCTGCCGCCGGAGATCGTGCCGTCGTTGACGCCCGCCAGGCCGCCCGCCGCCACGGGGTGCTGCACGCTGCCGTAGTTGGTGCAGTTTTGCAGCGTCGTATTTTTCGTCGCATAGCCGATGATCCCGCCCGCAAAGTAGCCGTTGCAGCCCGGGTCAAGCTCGCCCAGCGGGACGCCGTTATAGAAAATGTACGCGCCGCCGTTGGCCGCGTCCGCCGGGTCGCTGCGGGCCAGGCCGCCGTAAGACTGGGCGCTGCTTTGGCTGCCGTTGACGGCGTTGGTCAGGGTAAGGCTGGTTCCCGCCGCGTTGTAGCCGATGATGCCGCCCACGTAGGCGTTCGCCTTGATGTTGAGCCGGTTGCTCAGCCCCGTCAGCGTAACCGGGGTGGTGGCCGAGGTCAGCCCGTCCTCTGCAAGCGCGTGGGTGGTTTTGTCAAACGTCGGCAGCAGCGTGCGCAGTGCATCGGCGATGGCCGTATTTTCAGCTGCCAGCGCGGTTTGCAGGGTCTTGTCCGGCACCACACGGTTATAGCCGATGATGCCGCCCGCCACGCCGTCAGCAACCAGGCTGCCCGTGCCGATGGTAGCAGCCGGGGCTGCGGTGCCGTCCGCGTTGTCAAACCCGAAACGATTTTGCGGCAGGTTCGCGCCGATAACGCCGCCCACAAAGTGGACGCCCTCGATTTTGTTGGCACTGATCTGCACGGCGGGCAGCTGGGCCGCGCCGTTCAGGCCGATGGCGCCGCCCACGCAGTCACCGGTCGCCACAATGGTGCCGGTCACGTTGGGGGTGGTGACATGTTCATTGAGAATGGACGCCGTGAGGGCGTTGTAGCCCGCCACGCCGCCGACAAAATTGTTGCCGTACAGCACCGCGCCCAGCGTCGCGCCGTTGTCAGACTCCACCGTCCAAAGGATCTTTGCGTTGGTGCCGTTGCAGCCCGCCACGCCGCCGACAAAATCGGCATAGTACTCCGTGCCGTCCGCGGTCTGGCTGAGCTGGTTCAGCAGGTCGATGCGGTTTTTATCGGTCGCTTCGACGGTGGACATGCTGTTGGCGCTGTCCTGCAGGGTCGCGGTAATATCGCTCGTCAGTTCGTCGTTTTCCAGCAGGCCCCAGGTCGCGTCGTTGACGCCTGCGATGCCGCCCACGTAGGCGGCACCTTTGCCCAAGCCTGCCACAAGGCCCTTGTTGGTCATGTTTTTGATCGTGCTGCTTTTGCCGTTGACCGAGACAATGCCGCCCACATAGCGGTTGCCGAACACATAGCTGTTGTTCTCGCCGCCGGACGTTTGCAGGTCGCTGCCCACAAAGCCGCCGACAAAGCCGCCCACAAAGCTGCGGCCCAGCACATAGCCGGACTCGGTGCGGCAGTCAGTCAGGGCGATATCGCGGCCAAAGCCGACCAGACCGCCGACGAAATCGCCTTTCAGGGGGCTTTCCTCGTTCAGCGTACCATCCGCATCGTAGCCCGCCCGCACCAGGCTGGTCAGGGCGGCGGTGCTCAGGCCGCTGCGGGTAGCACTGGTGCAGCTTTGCAGCTGCAGGTTGCTGGCATAGCCCGCAATGCCGCCAAAGAACTGGCCCAGCACCGTGCTTTTTTGTGCCGTGCCGCCCTGGTAGTTGGCCCCGGCCAGCACCGTGCCCGCGTTGTTCAGCTTGGTCAGGGTGGCGGGTCGGCTGCCGGTCGCGTACAGGTTGCCCGCAATGCCGCCCGCAAAGCCGTTGCCCACCACGGTGGCCTGGTTGGTGATGCCGGTCAGGGTGCTCACCGCGCCGCTCGCATCCGCCAGGTTGGTGACGTCCAGCACACCGGCCACGCCGCCCACGCCGACAGCACGCCAAAGCGTTTTTGTGGCGGTCGTATCCGTAATAGCGTTATAGCGTGCTTTTTCGGCTGCATCCGTGCTGATTTTGGCCGTGGTGCCGCTGTTTTTGGCAGCATCGGCATCGGTAAACAGGCCCGCGACGGTGACATTTTTGTCCAGCGTCAGGTCGCTGAGCGCCGCCCCGCTGGCAGGCATGGCAAAGCCGACGAGCCCGCCAATGCCGTGCGGCTCGCCTGTAATGTTGATTCCGTTTATGCGGGCGGTGCTGGTGGTTTGGCTGCCAAACGTCAGCGCCGCCGTGACCTTGGCCTCGGCCCCGCGGCGGCGGCTGCGGTCGACCGTGCAGTCGGTCACGCTGCCGGTATCCACACCGGCCAGCGCACCCACCGCGTAAATTTGTGCGCGGTAGGCCGTGTCTGTCTCGGCAAGCGGCTGCAAATACCGGGTGCCATCCGCGTCGATCGGCATGGCATCGGGCAGCTGTTGACCGTTTGCCACGACCTCGGCATTGATCTGCACATCGAGGTCGCGCAGGGTGATTTTAGACAGTGTACCGCTGTTTTCTCCAATCAGGCCCACATAGTGATCCCGTTTGCGGTAGTCCAGCCCGCTGCTGCGCTCCTGCGCCGCGACCGAGGTGCCGCGCAGCTGCAGGTTGCTGATGATGACGTGGCCCCCGCCAATTTTTTGGCTGTTCACGCTGCCGGTCAGGGTGACGTTTTCGCCCACGGCGGGGATGGTCGGCCAGGCTACGACCTCGCCGGTGCGGCTGGGCACCTTGGCGACGGGTTCGGTCAGCCCGGATTCGTTCTTTTTCTCCCCCGCGCAGTAGACGGTCACGCTGCCGTCGGTCCAGTCCAGCGTGGTCGCGGCGTTGGGGGTCAACGTGCTGTCATTCCATGTATAGGTGCCGCTGTTGACCCAGCGCAGGTTGTACAGGTGGCGGAAATATTTCAGTGCAGCGTTGGTTCCTGTGCTGCCCGCGGCAAACAGGGTGTTCTCGGTGTTGGACTGCGCCGCCTTGCTCTCGGTGCAGGCATCTGCAAAAGCATCGTTGGGGCGTGCTTTCATCTTAACATAGATATCCTGCGCGCCGCTGACCAGCCGCGTCATGCTGAACAGCGTCGTCTTGGCTGCGGTCTGGTCATTTTCCGCCGCGCGCAGTAACGTGGCGTCGCACATGGCGTCCAGCGTCAGGATAAAACGGCCCTTGCTGTAGCTGAGCGGGAAGCAGTAGGTCTCACCGCTGTCCGTCCAGGTCTGGGTGGCCGCATGGTACTGCTTGTAGACCTTGATGCGGGCGTTCTGGTCGTAGCCTGCAACTTTACTCCATTCGATTTCCAGCTTGAACAGCGGGGTATCGCCGCTTGTGGTGCTGTAAAATTCGGCATCGTAGATGGTGTCCAGGTCGTTATACCGGCTGTTGCCGCTCCAGTTCAAGGTGAGGGTCTCGTTGTTGATGAGCTGCGGATTCTTGACCTTCAGGCGGGTCTGGCTCAGGGTGACGACGTTGACGGTATCCTCGGCTGAGTAGTAGCCCACCAGCGAAGCTTCGCGGCGGTGGGTGTAGCTGCGGTCGTCAACAAGGGTCGCGCCGTCGGTGTCCCCGTCGGCAGAAAAGCGCATTTTTGCCGATGCTGTGTCGTAAAAAGCAGAGTATACCTGCCCGGTCAGGCTGTCGATCTCCAGCACGATGGACGCGTTAAAAAGCGACTCATCGTAGACATACGGGTCAAGCAGGGCGTGTACCTGCTGGCTGACGGCGGCGGCGGGGGCGTCCTTGTCGTAGTACAGCGCCACGATGCGGCCATTCAGCTCCTTGGCCTTATCCTCGGCGCCGGTGGGGTACTGCGCTTGCAGGCCTTCGGCGGTAAAGTGGCCGTTCTGGGTACCGTTTGCGGCCAATTGCTTGAGAAAATCGTCCATATCGCCGCCGGTGTCCTTGCGGGTCAGGGCGATCTGCGCCGTCTGGAAAACGGTGCGGGCGTTGGCCTCGTTATGCTCAAACCGCGCCAGGCGGGTATAGGCGATCAGCCCGGCCCCGCCGAGCCCCGCCAGAATGGCCAGGATGACCAGCACGACCATCAGCTCCACCAGCGTAAAGCCCCCGGCCGCGCGCATTTTTTGTTTAACTTCCTTTATAATAGGCAGCACGTTTGTTACCTCTTAGTTCGTTGCTATGCAAAGCCGCTCCCCTCTCTCGACGGAAATCGACGCAATTTTCCAACATAGATGGTTTTATTATAGTATAACGATTCCGAAGTTGCAAGAAAAATGTTTGCAAATAGATTCGCACTTTGACCGGTTGTCCCCACCCTGCGGGGGCAACCTTTTATAATGGGATACTGCCCGATAGGTGTACTCTTTTGTGACCAAAAGAGTACCAGAAAAGTCCCGCTACTTCCGAGGCGCGGGGCACGGCCTAGGGGCTACTCGCCCCTAGGAACCCCAAAGAGGAGGGTCAGAGAAAAAAATCCTAAAAAATGCAGGAGTGCTGCATTTTTCTTAACGGATTTTTCCCTCTTCCCACATTGACCCCTCCGGGGCCAGACGGAGAAGAAGTCCTACTAAATTCAAGCGCGCCGCCGCGGGGTGGCGGCAAGCGGGAGCGCACTTTGGTGATTTCTTGTCGAATTTCCTTGCAAAATGTCGCTGGTTACAGTATACTTTAATCTGTGTAAGAATCCAGAGAAAGGGGGCGGCGGGATGCTGTCGGATCGTATCGGCGCAAAGGCCCGTGGGCTGCAGGACCAGCCGCCGCTTTCGGTGGCAGAAAAGCTGCTGCTGCTCGTCTGCGCGGCGGCGCTCGTGTTCGCCTGCGCCGCGGGCTATACCGAGCTTGACCGCCAGGGCAAGGCCCGCAACGCGCTGACCCAGGTCAAGGCCGCACAGTTGGCCGCGCGGGCGGTGGCGGCGCAGTGCTATGCCGCCGGGGCCCCCTATGCCGACCAGACCAGCCGCGATGGCTTTGCCGCGGGCATTGCCGAGGAGATCGAAACCCTTGGCTCGCTGCCCGGCACCGTGACGCTGCTGCAAGTCAGCGCCGACGGTTACACTGTGCAGCAGCTGCTGTACGCCGAGGGCGAGATGCGCGCGCTGTACGATGCTGAAACCGGCTACACCGTCTGGCGGGCCGAGCCGCGGCTCCGCTTTGACAGCGGGGTGAACCCGTGATGCTGGCCGCGCAGGCCCTGCTGGCGCTCATCGCGTTTTTGCTGGGTGCGGCGCTTTTCAGCTTTATGAACGTTGTCGCCTGGCGGCTGCCGCGCGGCAAAGATCCGTTGACAGGCCGCAGCTTTTGCCCGCAGTGCGGTGCCACGTTGACCGCTGCCGACCTTGTGCCGGTGTTCAGCTGGCTGGCTCTTCACGGGCGGTGCCGCCACTGCGGCGCGCGCATTCCGGCGCGCTACCTGGCTGTGGAGCTGCTCGGCGGCGTGCTGGCGCTGGGCTGCCGCTGGCGGTTCGGCGCGGCGTACGCGCTGGCGGACGGGCTGTTCGGCATCCGGTGGCAGGGGCTGGCGGCGCTGGCACTCTGCGGCGTGCTGCTCAGCATCGCGCTCATCGACGCCGAAACGCAGCTCATCCCCAACCGCTTAAACGCGGCGGTGGCCGTGCTGGCGGTGGTCGAGCTGCTGCTCTCCCCTGCCCGGTGGGGCGGGTGCGTGGTCGGCGCACTGTGCGTCAGCGTGCCGATGCTGCTGCTCTGCCTGGCGATCCCCGGCGCGTTCGGCGGCGGGGACATCAAGCTGATGGCGGCAGCCGGGCTGTTTTTGGGCTGGCAGCACACGCTGCTGGCGATGTTTTTCGGCATTTTGGGCGGCGGTTTTTACGGCATTTACCTGCTGGCCGCACACAAGGCCGACAAAAAAGACCACTTTGCTTTTGGACCATTCCTCTGCGCCGGCATTGTGCTGGCGCTGCTCTTCGGCGAGCCCGTGCTTGCGTGGTACTGCCGATTTTTATAAAGTTTCAACGTATTACCGGAGGTTTTTCATGCCGCGTTACCGCTACACAGCCACGGCGCTGTCGGGCAGGACCCTGCACGGGGTCAGCGAGGCCGCCAGTGCCGAAGCGCTGTATACCACCCTGCGGGACCAGAACCTGTACATGACCGACGCCAAGGAGATCGGCCCGGCCGCCAGTGTTTACCGCCCGCTGAAAACGCCCGAGCTGGCCGGGTTTTGCCGCAGCCTGGGCACGCTGCTTTCGGCCGGTGTGCCGCTGGTGCGTGCATTCCGCATTATGGCGGACGAGCGCGGCCTGAACGCCCGCAGCAAGCTGCTGTACACTACCTTATTAAAAGAGCTGCGCAAGGGCGTGCCGCTGTCCGCCGCAATGCACAGCTGTGCGCCCGCATTCCCGGAGCTGCTGATCGCCACGACCCGCAGCGCCGAGGGCACCGGCAGCATCGACGCAAGTTTTTTGCGCATGGGCCGCTACTACGACCGCGAACATAAAGTCAACCAGCAGGTCGGCAACAGCCTGATGTACCCGATCATTTTGTCGGTAATGATCGTGGCGGTCATTGCCATTTTGATGGGCTTTGTGGTGCCGCAGTTCATGCCGATGTTTGAGCAGATGGAAGCGCTGCCGCTGCCAACGGCAATTTTATTCGCTGTATCGGACTTTATCAGTGCAAATTGGGTGCTGCTGCTTTTGGTCATCGCGTTTTTGGTGGTCGGCTGGCGCATTGCGCTGGCGCAGCCCGCCATCCGCCGCCAGTGGGACCGCTTGCAGCTTCACGCGCCGGTCATCGGCAAACTGAACCGCAAAATTTGCACGGCCCGCTTCGCGCGGACCCTCTCGAACCTGTATTCCAGCGGCGTGCCCATCGTGGCAACGCTGATCGCCAGCCGCGATGCCGTGGGCAACCGGTGGATCATCAGCCAGTTTGACGAAGTGCTGGACAATGTCCGCGCGGGCAACAGCCTTTCGGAATCCTTGGCGCAGGTGGACGGGTTTGAGCAGACGATGGCGTCGTCGATCGCGGTCGGCGAGGAGACCGGCAAGCTGGACGACCTGCTTGCCACCATCAGCGAAACGCTGGATTTTGAAGCTGAAGTCGCCACCAAGCGCCTGGTCACACTGCTGGAGCCCGCCATGATCATCCTGATGGGCATTGTGGTCGCGTTTGTCGTTGTAGCGGTCATTTTGCCGATCTATCAATCGTACGGCACCATCGGCGGCGCCAGCGGGGCGATTTGAGCGCTCCTTGCCACCCTCTAAAAGCCTCCCCTTGAGGGGAGGTGGCCGCGCAGCGGACGAAGGGGTGGCCCCGGAGCCCGAAACCTCCCGGGGCAGCCGCCAAAAGCCTCCCCTTGAGGGGAGGTGGCCGCGCAGCGGACGGAAGGGTGGCCCCGAAGCCGCCAATCTTATCCTTACAGCAATCTTATTACTTTGCAAAGGGAGGCTTCCCATCATGCATCTGCCGCGCAACAACCATTTGCTGGGCAATGCCCGGGCGCTGCGCAGGGAAATGACGAAAGAAGAGCGCCACCTCTGGTACGATTTTCTGCGTGGGTACGTTCCACGCTTTACCCGGCAGAAGATTCTGGGGAATCGAATCCTGGATTTTTACTGTGATGCCGCCGCGCTTGCCATCGAATTGGACGGCAGCCAGCACTACACACCCGCAGGCAAGCGGCTGGACGCCCTGCGCACCGAGGAATTTTCCCCGTACGGCGTGCAGGTCCTGCGGTTTTCCAATTTGGATGTTATGCAAAATTTTGAGGGTGTGTGTTTGTGTATTGAAAAAACGGTAAAGGAGCGAACACCAGAGAGACCGCGGCTGAAGTAACTGCCTTAAAACCTGGTAAGCGTCTCTCGGCCACCCCTCACCCGCTAACGCGGGAGCTCCCCTCAAGGGGAGCCATTCCAGTGGGCCGCCCTCTAAAAGCCTCCCCTCGAGGGGAGGTGGCCGCGCAGCGGACGAAGGGGTGGCCCAGAAGCCGAAACCTCCCAGCTTGTATCCCACCTTATCTAAGGAGAAATATCTATGCCCGTTTTAACCTCGCTTTATCTTTGCAACCGTACCGTGTATGCGGCGGTGGGGGTGCCGGCGGCCAATGGGGCCAGGGTCACGGCGGCGTGCCAGACCGAGCTGCCCGAGGGCTGCCTGATCAACGGCATCATCACCAACGAGGGCGAGCTGACCGCCGCGCTGCAAGGCTTTTTTGCGGCCAACAGTCTGCCCACCCAGCGTGTAGCGCTGGCGGCGGGCGGCAGCCAGTTCAACCATCGCGTGCTGACGCTGCCCCGCATGAACGAGAAAAAGCGCGCGGCGGTGCTGACGCGGGAGCTTTCCAGCGGCGGCGCCGACGTGACCGCCCCGCTGGACGACTATATGCTGCTTTCCACCGACAAAAAGTCCAAGGCCGACACCGTGCTGGCTACCCGCGTGGAGAGCGCGGTCATCGAAAATTACATCCATCTGGCCACGGCCTGCGGGCTGAAGCTGCACAGCATCGACCTGGCGCTGGCCGGGCAGATCAAGCTGGTGGGTGCCACCCCCGCCCTGGCAAAGCAGAGCTTTGTTGTGCTGCAATTTGACGGTGATTCGTTGATTGCTGGGCTTTACGAGGAGGGCCAATACAAATACTCGACCCGCAGCCGGTTGTTTAACCCCCGCGGCACCGAGGCATCCGGCACCGAGATCGGGCAGAAGCTTTCGGGCCTGATCCAGTTCCAGACTGCCGCCAAGAGCGAGCACCCCATCACGGCGGTCTATTTCGGCGGCAGCACCCCCGCCGATTTGGCTGCCTGCGCACCCGCCTGCCAGGCTTTGCGGCTGGATGCCGCAGAGTACCCCGAGACGGTGAATGTGAAGCTGCCCGAAGGGGTGAAGCTGGCCGATGTGGCGTTGGCCGCTGGCAACTTGATTGGGCGATAATTTGTTTCGCGCTTTCGCTTGCCGCCACCTTGCGGCGGCGCGCTTTTATAACGTCATTCTGCCGGTAGTCCTTCCTTTTTGGACACCCAAAAAGGAAGCGAAAAAGGTGCCCGCTACTTCCGATAGCGCGCGCTTGGCGGCGCACAACGAGCGCCGCCATCCCGCAAAGCGGGCCCGCTCGTGTGCTTCAAAGCCCCACTGGGGCTTTGATCGCTGCGCGACCGCACAGCAGCCCGGCCCAGGGGGCTCGCCCCTAGGAACCCCAAAGAGGAGGGTCAGAGAAAAAAATCCTAAAAAATGCAGGAGTGCTGC
>ERZ1034984.1713-NODE-1713-length-19507-cov-37.660035_pt1 | contig 19507 bp, 20 predicted proteins | sample MGYA00520589_ERZ1034984 | MGnify/ENA primary metagenome ERZ1034984 (study PRJEB33766, sample SAMN09781790) | gut metagenome | biome: gut microbiome | host: Homo sapiens | place: Madagascar | study: EMG produced TPA metagenomics assembly of the PRJNA485056 data... | reverse complement strand
ATTATATAAAATATGGATTAAAAAATTTTTTATTGATACATTTGAAAAGTATTGTAAAGTATCAAATAAGCAATTAGAAGAATTAGTAGAAAAACAAAATTATGATGATGAATACTGGATGTTAGATTTTCAACAAAATTTATTAGTATCAGAAATAAAAGATTTTCATACACCTCTTATATTCATGGAAAATGATATAGATGATGTAATAAGAAGAATACCTAAATTACAAAATGAAGTTGATAAATATATCCAGTTATATCATGAAGTTACTAAGAGAATTGTAAAAAATGAAAATGGATATGAATTGATAAGTCAGTTTATAAGAACAGCAATGGAAGAAGAAGGAATAAGTAGAGAAAGAGAAATAACATATATCAGATATCATAAGGAAGAAGAGGAATAAAAAAAGAAGCGTGGCACACAATTTTTAGTGCCCTACTTTTCCCAAAACGTGATAAATTCATTTTTTGTGTTTGCATCTATAAGATCTGGTCATCATCAGAGGGAATATATTGCACGATGTCACAAATATTGCAATTTAGGATTCTGCACAAATCATTTAGGGTTTTGGTCGATACATCCTTATTATGTTTAAGACGATGTAAGGTGCTGTTGGGGACATGGAGTTTATTTGCTAGTGTATACCAGTTATTTCCGGTCTGTTCTACGGTTTTCCAAAACGGACTATAATCTATCATCAACAGCACCTCCTTCCACAAAAACTATTGGTAAGGTAAGTGTAAAATATATTTTGGATATTGAATATCTTCGCAAAAGCGAATATACTAAATAAGAAGCATTTGTTTGACTTTCATCGAAATTGAGAATATTATAGAAAAGGTATAACAAATGTGGGAAATTACAGAAAATGTAAATCGCAAATTAAGCAAAAATAAAATGAGAGAGGGTTACAAGAGATGAAAAAGCATATTATTACTGCACTGTTAATTACGACCATGATTTCCATGACTGCTTGTGGTGGAAATACTACATCAGATTCTACATCAGATCCCGTAGAAGCTACTGTAGAAACTATAGAAGCATCCGGGGAACTGCCTACTGCAAATGATGAAAAGGTAGTACTCGGTACTTTAAATAAAGAGGAAACTGCGACTGCAGAAACGACTACTACTGAGGAAAAGACAGAGACAAAAGCTACTACCAGTCCTGATCCGAAAGCAACCGATGCTCCTAAGTCTACTGCTGCACCGGAGACGACTGCAAAGCCTAAGAGCACTACAAAGCCTGGTACACAGACTGCATCGGTAACAGCTACGACAAAGCCCGCTGCAACAGAAAAGCCGAAGAGTACGACTGCTCCAAAGACAACAGCTACCCCTGCTCCTAAAGCGACCGAAGCTCCCAAGGCGACTCCTGCACCTACTGCAGCACCGGTAGCATGTCAGCATAAGAGTACCCATGTAGAGAGTTCCCATGATACTTATGAGGTACCTATTGCTGGTGGATGTTATGAAGTATGGGTTAATGCCACCAGAGTATGTAATGATTGTGGAGCAAATCTGGGAGAGGCTCCGGAAAAGGTAAATGAAGTCCATACCAATGTTGTACATAAGCAGGGTGTAAGTGCAACCTGTACCACAGATGGATATACACAGGTCTGTGGCTGTGATTGTGATAGCCAGCCTGAAGTTGGTGGCGATGTAATTCCTGCATTTGGACATGACTATCATGATGTATGCACTGATGAAATTTCAGAGGATCTTACACAGGTAAAGTGGGAAACTGTTTGTTATATCTGTGGAGATGTAGCAAAGACCTGGTGGGAATAAAAGAGTGGAAAAGGAAATAGAATAGAAAGAGATAGGGAATCCGTAAAAGGGTTCCCTATTATTATGCTATAAAATAAATAAAATAAATGAAATACAAATATATAGAAAAATGCTTAATCTTATGGTATAGTAATGATATTATTTTAGACAATCGGAGGGTATGTAAAAATGGCACCTATGATTAATATGTTATCGTTACTAAATGATTTACAACAGAATGAATGGCATATCACAGCCTTCCAATTTACATATAAAAACACACATTACATTGTACTTTTTGAAGATATTTCAAATCTTCCATTAGTGAATGGCGAGTATATAGCATTTTTAACATTTATTGACAAATCAAATGAAAATCGCATTTTTCAAACAAAAGCAAATGAATTTAAGTTTTCTGCCAAAGCTAAAGAATTCAGAGAATATTTTAATATTGAATATGCTAATAATTTAGGCGATATATTCAAACAATTTTATTCATATTTTGGCGGATTTATCCCAACATTACGTGTAAAAAATTTCGATAATCAAACACAACAAGCCATTATAAATCAATTAAGCCGTAATGATCATGAAAGTGTGAATAATTTATGTTGTTATGCAGCAAAACGTAATGGAAAACATGATGGAGTACAATACCATAGAACCCCATTTAATAGTGATAAAACAAAATTACTTAGAAGCGCATTGTTTGATAAACTTGGAAAAAATGATAATACAATAAGTTTTTATTATAGAGAAGAAAATCCGCTTGATGATATAGAAATCTATACTCGATTTGCAAAACAATATGGAATTAAATAATATTATACTGTATTTTATTTTTTTTCATTTCATCTCTAATATTCCGATATTTTTTATCATTGTAATGCAAAATGGCTTCCTGTAATAGATCGATAGAAACATCATCTATTACATCAGAACCATTAGTGAAAATACCATTATTTAACTTTTCGTATTGCATAGATAATTCCTTTAAGGAATAACAAGTGCATAATACTTCGATATTATATTCTTTTTCTATCATTACAATATTTTCCTTTCGTATCTCAATATCGTGAGACTTGAGATTTTTAACCATCTCCAAATTTGAATCATAGCAGAGAACTTGTGTCTCCATCTTTTTATTATTATATTTATATATGCAAAATACTTTTTGAAATCTGTAGAAAATTAATCGTTTTTTCTGCAAGGGGGGAGTCACTCATCATTATCCTTAACATTATTTTCCTTATTCTTGACATTTTCATGCTGATAAGATTTACCCACTTCCGCTAATTTTAAGGGTGGATATGCTTTTTGCAATATTTCGTCTTTCATAAATTTATAATACCTCCTTAGTGTGAACTGTTCCTACTTATATATGTCAAAAACTTTCTGATTTTTCCTAGTTTTGCGAATTTTTTTGACATATGATAATAGTAGATAACGATAAGAAAAGAGGATTACCCTATGAATGATAGAGCAAATATCATAAAAGAAGGAATGTTGCCAGCCTTTTTACATGATCTGGATAAAAATAAGGTCACAAAAGAGTATTGGGATGAAAACGCACCGTAGCTAAAGCTACGAAGTGTCATGTAATATTATGTGTTTATAAACATCCTAAGCTAAAGCTTAGGTGTTTCACATAATATTATGCGTGCAAAATGGCAAGAAATGCATTTACTCCGGAGGATATTCACAAAATGCAAATGATGTGTAGACATACGGATGATAACAAATAGGACAAATCCATTTGTTTGCTGCCAGGGACATGTTTTCTGTGTCGGAGATGCCGACAGTGAAAAAGCTGGTGTCGGGAATACCTACATCCTTTTTCTATTGGTGGAATGGACTAAAGGGATGATATGCAAAGTGCGCCCCTAGCAGGCAGGAAATAGCGAAAGGGTGAGGAATGGAAAGGGCAATATACAGGAACATATAGATTAAATGGAAAAAGAACAAATAATTTATTTTTATTTAAGTAGAAAAAGAACCAGCTTATGGTATACTATAAATAAAGGATATTGATAGGAGGTGTCACCATGTTAGCAGCGGTTAAAGGCAGAATACAAGGAAATGTAGTTATTATTGATGATGATATACAAGAGTATGATGGCACAGATGTTATTGTGACACTGTTAGGGCAGCCACAGAAGAAAAAGAGAAAGCCATCTGTTGACTGGGACAGTTTTGTGGTTCCCAGTGAAAGAGGATGCAATGTCGATGAATACATGAAGGAGATGCGTGCGGATGACCGATTATAACAAGGTGTTCTTGGATACTGCACCTTTCATTTATTTCATCGAAAAGGACAGTAACAATCCTCAATATTTCGACAATATGAAACAGTTTTTTGAGGAAGGATATCGAGAAAACAAAGAGTTTCTGACTTCTGTAATTACAATGGCTGAGTACTTTGTATTTCCATATCGCAATCAGAAGATGTCATATATAGATAATTTCCATCGACTGGTTGATACGTTGGACATGGAAATAGCAGAAGTGGATCAGGAGATAGCGAAGAAGGCTGCACAGATCCGCGCACAGTATAAGAACTTTAAAGCAATGGATGCTTTGCAACTGGCAACTGCTTGTGTAACCGGGTGTGATCTTTTCCTTACGAACGATAAACAATTAAAGCAGTTTGCGGAAATAAAATGCGTGACTGTGGATGATTTATAATATAAAAGGGTGTCACCATCAAAGACACCCTTTTACATATATTGGCACTATTTTGTACGGTACGATTTCGGTACGATTGGGGGACGAAGCGCTGAAAACCTCCTATTTATCAGTGTTTTTCGGGTGGGTGAAGAATTCGATTCCCATCACCCGCTCTATTTTTTTAGCGGGAAGCCTGATAAATCAAGGCTTCCCGCTGTTTTTGTATTATCGAGTTTGATACCAAGTGATACCAAAATTTTTGAATGCACGATCCGGTTTTTATTTGTATTTTTTTATAGCGGCGTCAAAATCAGAAACATAAGATTCATCCTGCTTTACACGGAAAATCTCGTACTCTTTGATTGCCAGCTTTTTTGCAACTTCACTGGAAATAAAACCGGCATTATGAAGAAGCTCATATTCATTAAATTTCAGAAAAGAATCAAGTTTGTCTATCCAGTCCTGCATGGACATAAGCTTGTTTCGTTTTGCCTGATTTTCAGCATAGTCTAAATACATAGTTACGATATCATTTAACGAAGATATTTCTTCTTTGGAAAGATAGTTTTTCGAAACAGTAACATCGGATTTATGTATTTTACCATCGGGTGAGTCTTTCCAGGTGGTCAGTCCCATATGTTCCTTTTGACTATTGGCGCGGGAATGAATAATTTCCGGAGCTGTTTTCTGTGTTACAGCAAAGAGAAGTTTATTCTGTACAGTCTTAAAGAATTTCTGAGTGATCTCGCTGTTCTTGTCGTAATCATAACTACACTGGGAATAAATATCGGTGATCTTCTGATAAAATCTTCGTTCACTGGCCCGGATCTCTTTGATACGTTCCAGCAATTCGTCGAAGTAATCTTGTCCGAAAGGCGTTCCATTCTTTAACATATCATCGTTAATGACAAAACCCTTAATCATATATTCCTTTAGTGTCTTGGTTGCCCACTGACGGAACTTAGTGGCTTTTTTAGAATTTACACGGTATCCCACAGATATAATCGCATCGAGAGAATAATGTTTCACGGAACGCTTAACCCGCCTGTTTCCTTCTGTTTGAACTACCGAGAAAAATTCGGTAGTTGAAATTTCGTCAAGTTCTTGCTCGAAATAAATATTCTTAAGATGCACGGAAATATTATCGGAGGAACATTCGAATAATTCCGCCATTGCTTTTACATTCATCCAGAATGTTTCATTGTAAAAATATACTGAAACAGAAATATTTTGATTATCTGACTGATATAGTAAAACGTCTCCCTGCATAGGCTCTGGAAGAGAGGTGCTTTGTTGCGGCACTTCTGATGATTCATCCCAGTTATCTGATGATTCAGTGCCATCATCTATATGTAGAACATGTCTTCGCCGCATTGCTTCTAATTGCTTATCAAAATCCATAAATTCTCCTTTCAATTAAATTAGTAGAGCTGCTCTACAATAATTGTAGAAAACATATGTTCCCATGTCAAGATAAAAAGAGCAGCATTTTTTGGCCTGGAACAATTTCATAAAACCAAAGTTAGGTTTGATGTTCAAGAGATCTTTTCTAAGCTGAATGATGCAATGTTGATGAGTATGTGAACAAGATGCGTGCGGAGGACCGATTATAACAAGGTGTTCTAGGAGACTGAATAAAACAGTGAATACCTCCGATATACATGATAGAACAGGTAGACCTAGGAATAGGAACGGAGGTTTATATGCAGATTGGCGGAGTAGGAAGCGGACATGACACATATTCTCATCAGGTAACGGAATGTCTTCATGAGCATGCGGGCCAGACGGATACAGGCAGTATGGCGAATAAAATGGCAGACAGTCAGATGACGCAGACGGCAACAGAAATCCTGCAGGATACTTCCAATGAAAATATGATGTCCTGGGTGCAGAAGATCGGGAACAGCGGAAAGCAGCTCTTGCAGAAGATCTGGGGAGACAGTAAGGAAACCGGTGATACGGTAATTTCGCAGAATCAGGGTACCGGTAATCGAATCACCGGGCAGGAGACAACTGTTATGGGAACCTCTGTGGGTGTTAAGACTACAATGAATAGGGCGGCAATGGAGAATGCGGCGACACAGACTTATTTTCGGCCTGTGGAAGCAAAGGATGCCATGCCGGCGAATCCTTTTCAGAAGGTGCGTTATCAGGTACAGAAGGTAGCGAGAAAGTTGATGGACCGGCTGCCGGGGAAATTCCTGGGATCCCATACAGGCGATTTTTTGCAGACGAAACAACAGCAAACGAAAGAAGACCTGCGGAAGAGAAGTCAGTATAAGCAGGATGATCAGGAGATCGAGTGCATTCTTACGGATGAAAGCTATCTGACAGATTCCTATAACCGCAAGGGTGAGTACAGCCATCTGACTACGGATAAATAATTATATTACGAATTTTACGAAAAATTTCAATAATTTGCTTGACAGTTTGGCATTCATCATGTAATATAGTCTTTGCTGTGAGATACAGCAGACATTCATAAGATTGCGGATGAATGCCGATACAATTAATTTCATACCTTCAAGATACAGGTTTTGACCTGTACAATATGCGCGAGTGGCTCAGCGGTGGAGCACCTCCTTGCCAAGGAGGGGGTCGCGGGTTCGATCCCCGTCTCGCGCTTATAAATAAAAAGGAGTGATGCATAAAGCATCGCTCCTTTTTATTTTCGAGCGTTGGTCTGGGCTCGAAAGTTCGATGTCTACGCTCCGCTCCGGTCCGCGCAGACCGAGGTCCCCCGGACCTCGTGCGTCGTCTCGCGCTTGATCCTCAATGTTAAGATAGTACAAATCCGTCTGAAATGATTAGTAAGTAACAAGGTACCGTATGTGCTCGATGTCTCCGCTCCGTATAGGAGTTTTATTTCGTATGCACATGACCGCGGGTCCAGACTTTACTGGGCTGTGCCTTATAGGTGGGGCGGCGGAAGAGGAGGCTTTTCAGTGCGGGACCGTTAAAGGGAAAGAGGGGCCAAAAGTAGCTGAAGCCTGCGAAGGTCGGTGTGGTAATCATGGAGAGTGACACAAGCGTCAGACCGATAATAAAGCCGGGCAGACCCCATAATCCGGTGGTGACAACCAGCAGAATTCGATAGATGCGCAGTGCATCGGCGAATTCTATACTGGAGAGAGACAGATTTGCCAACATGGTGACGGCCGCATAGAAGAGGACTTCGGTAGAGGCCCAGTTAAGGCTGACAGCAATGTCACCAATCAACAATCCACCTACGATAGACAGTGCACCGGAGACACGGCTGGAACTAAGTGCGGCAGAGTATTTGAAGAGGTCTAAGAGGAACTCCACCGCCAGCACATAGAAAAAAAGACGGAAGGGTGACAGATCGCTGACGGGTGTGAGCTGCAGCGAGGCGGTGATCTCGGGATAATAGGCGGAGAGAAGTAAAAATACCGGCAGAAGCAGGAGGCTGACCGGAATGCACAGGAAGCGTATCATGCGGAAGTAGGTTCCGGTCAGAGGATTGTTGTAATAGTCCTCCGGACTCTGGGTAAACTGGAAGATCGTACCGGGAAGCAATAAAACGGCGGGAGAATTGTCCACAATGAGCAGAATGTGTCCTTCGCACAGGTAGCTGCATGCCACATCGGGACGCTCTGTCAGCTGGATGCTGGGCAGGGGATTCCACCATCTTTTATGAATCAGAAGTTCTTCTAAGCTTTTGCTGCCCATAGTCAGCGAAGTGATCTGTAACTGGGAGAGTTTTTGCTTCAGAGCCTCTAATAACTCCTCGTTAACCTGGTCTGCCAGATAGGCGATCGCTACATCGGTGCGGCTCTCTGTTCCCAGGGTGCAGATGGAGAAGGTCAGTTTCGCAGAACGCACCCGGCGGCGGATAAGATTTGTATTGAATAAAAGTGTCTCCACGAAGCCGTCCCGGGCACCCCGGGTGCTCCGTTCGGTATCGGGCTCGGAGATACTGCGGACGGGATAGGTACGGACGTCAATGATCACCGCCTGATCGAAGCCATCCACCAGGAGGATGGAAGGCCCACTTAAGAGATTTTGCAGGATATCATCCACAGAGGAGGTCAACGATACCTGTGCATAGCCGAGCCTGCTCTGCACATAGAGTGGGAGATCGTGGATCTCGGAATCCAGTGTATAGTGAGGATCCTGCAGGTCGGAGAAGATCTGCTGGAGGATCTCGGTATTGCAGAAACCATTGATCCCCAGCCAAAATGCCGGAGTTTCCCCCAACCGGAGATCGCGTGTGATCAGGTCAAAGCTTTTACCCAGAGGAAGCAATCGGTGGAGAAGATCAATATTTTGGGAAAGTTCTGTGGATAATGAATTGTTTTGTGTCATAAAAAGGGAATCCTTTCTGAATAATGATATAATGATTGCATAGACTGCCCGGTGGGTATATTGTATTATTCAGATAGATTCCCCATTATTTTGGTAACTATTCAGTCCATCAGTGATATAATTGCCACAGACCTAACAGGATCAATAAGAGCCCGGAGATGGGATCGGCATATTCTCCGACCTGCTGCAGGAGGACGGAACGTCCCAGGCGGCTCCCCAGTGTCAGGAATCCGAAGGAACAGAAAAAGGTGGATATCGAGGCAGGCAGAAAAGGAAGTCCGGTAATGCTGGCGGAGAAGCCGATACCGATATTATTCATGGAGAGGGCACAGCCCAGAGCCAGCGTCTGTGGGAGAGTCAGATTCCGATGTTCGGCAAATTTTTTCTTCTCCCGGCATAGGCTGCTGTTATCTGAAGAACTGCAACGCCATCTGGAGACCAGCCATTTTCCGGCATAGTAGAGCCCGAACAGGATCAGGATACTGCTTCCGGTCCGGGTTGCGATCTCACCGGGGATCAGAGGCAGTAAAAGGTTACCGAGGCTTATAGAGATCACAGTACCGATGAGAGTGACTGCGCTGATCAGCAGATTATGTTTTGCAGGAAGAGGGACCTTCTGCAGTCCCAGTGCGCAGCCTACCAGAAGCGCATCCAGACTGGCGGAGATACCGAAGAGCAATGAGGGCAGAACAGACATAGCATGCTCCGTAGAAAATATTCTTAATTTTACTATATTCCTGTAAAAATTTTTTGTGAGATACGGCGCGGGGGATGCCTGAGGGACAAAACGATGAAAATAAAGAACAAAATCATAGAATTTGTAAAAAAAGAGACGGTGTTGACTGCGGCGATGGTGCTGGCAGTATTGTCGGCGGTAATGATCCCGCCGGACAAAGAATATATCGGATATATTGATTTTCGGACGCTGGCGATTTTATTCTGTCTGATGACTGTGATGGCGGGATTGCAGAAGCTGGGCATATTTCGCAGGGTTGCCAGGATATTATTGCAGCATACCCACAATGTGATTGCGCTGGCAGAAATTCTGGTATTGCTGTGCTTCTTTTTCAGTATGTTGATCACGAATGATGTGGCATTGATCACTTTTGTGCCTTTTACGTTTACGGTGCTCCGTCTGTCCGGAGAGGAGGCTGTCCGGAAACTGGCAGTTCCGGTGGTAGTATTACAGACGATCGCAGCGAATTTAGGAAGTATGCTGACACCCATTGGTAATCCACAGAATCTGTATTTATATGGGAAAATACAGATGTCCCCGATTGCGTTTATAAAGCTGATGCTGCCGTATTCTGCGGTGTCGCTGCTCCTTTTGCTTATCTGTACGGTGGTTGCGGCGAAACACAGTGGCATTGCGGTCAGAGATGTGGCAGGAGCGTTGCAGGCAGAAGATGCCGGACAGGAAACGGCAGGATGGCGGAGATATCTGCCTGTGTTTTATCTGATATTATTTTTGTTGTGTCTGTTAACGGTGGCGCATATGATTCCCTATCCGGTAACGCTTGGAATTGTGGTGCTTGGTGTTGGAATCATGGACCGCGCGACCATAGGAAAAGTGGATTATTCGCTGCTGCTGACCTTCGTGGGATTTTTTATTTTCATAGGAAATATAGGAAGAATGCCTGCTTTTTGCAGCTTTTTACAGAAAATTATTGAAGGAAGGGAAGTCATGACGGCAGTGGCTGCCAGCCAGGTGATCAGCAATGTACCGGCAGCGCTGTTGCTGTCTGGTTTTACAGAAAATGTGAAAGCATTGATCGTTGGAACGAATCTGGGCGGTCTGGGCACATTGATCGCTTCTATGGCAAGCCTGATCTCTTATAAGCAGGTGGCAAGTCAGATCCCCGGGGAAAAGAAACGGTATTTTGGATGGTTTACAGTGGCCAATGTGGGCTTTTTGCTTCTATTGTTATTTATAAACGGTCTGTTATAGTGTGTTTATTGTTATAGAGTTATTTATTTTATTATGTAAGGAGGCAGCATCATGACAGAAGATATGACAATCATTGCAGAAGAGGCATATTCCGCAGCCAGGGAGATCCTGGAGAAAGCTAAGCCGGAGGCGGGAGAACTGTTTGTGGTAGGCTGCTCCACCAGTGAGGTGGGAGGAGCTGCGATCGGTACTTATTCCAGCCCGGAGCTGGCGGAGATGGTCTTCGGCGGAATTTATCAGGCTACGCAGGAAGCGGGGGTGTATCTGGCCGCTCAATGCTGCGAACATTTGAACCGCGCACTGATCCTGGAAAAAGAGGCAGCTGTAAAATACGGTTATCCTATGGTCAATGTGGTCCCCCAGCCCAAGGCAGGTGGGTCTTTTGCAACGGCAGCATACAAAGCCTTCGAGCATCCGGTGGCTGTGGAGCATATTCAGGCGGCAGCAGGAATGGATATTGGGGATACGCTGATCGGAATGCATTTGAGAGATGTGGCAGTACCGGTGCGTCTCCGGACCGGACAGATCGGAGACGCCCATGTGGTATGCGCCCGCACCAGACCGAAATTCATCGGCGGTGGCAGGGCAGTCTATGACGAAGAATTAATGTAGTGCAATCGTACGAATTTGTAAGCAGGAAGTTCTGAGGGCGGGATCGGGAATTATTTCTGCGGCATTTTGCGGAAGTAATCACGGATCCACCGTCCGGATTCATTGAAGTCCTCATCGGTCCAGTCGGAGAGAGTCGTGCTGGCAGCCTTGAAGACACTGCTGCTTTCGTCCTTGTTCGCCAGATTCCAGCAACAGAAGCTGATCTGATATTTGTTCAGCAGATCCAGCCATTTGGTGGTGGAATCAAAATCATTGGCACCATTGCCGGAAGCATCACACATGCCGAATTCGCTGACGAACACCGGAAGATTGTTCTGTGCGCAGGTCTCTAAGCGGTTACGCAGGTCATCTTTGTGGGTGCCTGCGTAAAAATGCAGGGTATACATTACATTATCAAAGGTAAGCGGGGAAGCTGCGGCTTTGTCGATCTCCTGGCTCCAGGTAGGGGTTCCTACGAGGATGACGGCATCCGGCTTCTGTTCCCGGATCACCGGGATGACTTCCTCGGCATAGGACTTGATGCTGTCCCAGGAGGTACCGCTGTTGGGCTCATTACAGATCTCATAGAGCACATTGTCGTTGTCAGCAAAAGCTTCCGACATTTCCCGGAAAAAGGCGATCGCCTCATCTTTGTTCTGATTCGGGTCGCAATCACTTAAAATATGCCAGTCTACGATCACGTACATTCCAAGCTCTGTGGCGTAGGATACACCGTCTCTTACCAGCTGCTTCAGCTGTTCCTTATCACCGCCGGCGCAATAACCGCCGTACTCCGCTGTATACATGGCGAGGCGGATACAGTTGGTATTCCAGTCGTCCCGCAGGGTACGGAAGGAATCATAATTGATATACTGGGGGAACCAGGCAATACCGTGGGTGGACATACCGTAGAGCTGGACGATGTTCCCGTCTGCATCGGTCAGCTTCCCGTTCTCCACATGGAGAGCGCCGTGCTGTCCGAAGGGGGTGGAGTCATCGACAGAGGGCGCCTCGGAAACTGCTGGTTCGGTTTCAGCGGGCTGTGCCCCGGATGCTTCGGAGGACGATGTTTGTTCAGAGGAAGCGGTACTTTCGGAGATGGTTTCCGTGATGGCAGCAGACGCTTCGGGGGAAGCAGATGTTGTGGCTTCATTTGACGTATCCTGCCTGCCACAGCCGACGAGAGCACAGGTGCCTAAGGCTGCCAGTACCGCACAGCTGAGCGTTTTTCTGAAAATAGACATAATAACCTCTTTTCTTATTCGAGTTCGAGAATCAACGAATGAAAATACAAACAATGGGTTACCTTTTAAAACTAAAAAACAAGCACTTACAACCAATATTATAATTGTGTCTGTGAAGCTTGGCAAGAAATGATTGCCCGCGGATAGGAGCTGTGATACAGTTAATGGGAACAGAGTTCGGAATAGAGGACAGAGATGGAGGAAACCTATGCTTCCGCAGTCATTTACAGAGAGAATGCAGGGACTTTTGGGATCGGAATATGAAGAGTTCCTGGCAAGCTTTGAGCATGAAAAATATCAGGCATTGCGTCTGAATCCGTTAAAAAGGGATGACATGTCTGTCATAACAGAAAAAGTAAAGCAGACTTTTCAGCTGCAGCAGGTTCCCTGGGCGGAGAACGGATATTACTATACCAAAGAGGATCAGCCGGGAAAGCATCCCTGGCATGAAGCGGGACTTTATTATATCCAGGAACCCAGTGCCATGGCACCTGTGACACTACTGTCACCTCGTCCCGGGGAGCGGATCCTCGATCTATGTGCTGCTCCCGGAGGGAAAAGTACCCAGATCGCATCCGCGATGGAGGGAGAGGGACTGCTTGTCACGAATGAGATCCACCCGACGAGGGCGAAAATACTGTCGGAGAACGTGGAGCGCATGGGCATCCGCAATGCCTGTGTATTGAATGAGACACCGGAGCACCTGGCGGATATTTTCGAGGAATATTTTGACCGGATCCTGGTGGATGCACCCTGCTCCGGAGAGGGAATGTTCCGGAAGAATGAAGTGGCCTGTGAGGAATGGAGCCCGGAAAATGTGCAGTTATGTGCAGACAGACAGGACGGGATCCTGGAGTGCGCGGCACGGATGTTAGTCCCGGGAGGCAGACTGGTATATTCTACCTGCACTTTTGCGCCTGCGGAAAATGAGGGAAGCATCAGCCGTTTCCTGGCAAAGCATGAGGAATTCGAGATTGTCCCCATCGATAAAAAGGAACTGGGGATCCCGGAAGGCTGCGACGGTATTCCCGGTTGTGTAGAGAATCCGGCACCAGGCATTACGGGGACTTTACGTCTGTGGCCCCATAAGTTACGCGGCGAGGGGCATTATGCCGCAGTATTACAGAAAAAGGGAGAGCTTCCGGAAGGATATCAACCGGTGAGTGCCACCGGATCAGAGAAGGGAATTCCGGCGAAGAATCTGACAAAAGACTGGGCAGAGTATTTTAACTTCGCAAAAGAGACCTTTTCGGAGGAGCAGACGATCAAAGCAGGACTATGCACTGCCGGAGAAGGCTTTCTGGCATTTGGCGATAACCTGTACCGCATGCCGGAGAGAATGCCCGGGGTGAAAGGACTGAAGGTATTGCGCCCGGGACTTCATCTGGGCACATTGAAAAAGAACCGTTTTGAACCGGCGCACGCGTTAGCACTGGCATTGCGCCCAGAGGATGTGAAGCATGTGTGGAAGCTGTCTGTGGAGGAAGCCGCGGCTTATCTGAAGGGACAGACTTTTTCCGCGGAAGGCGAGAAGGGCTGGTATCTGATCTGCGTGGATGACTGTAGCCTTGGCTGGGGGAAGCTGGCAGGTGGCGTCATGAAGAATCATTATCCTAAAGGACTGAGAAAGTGATTAGGTGATAGAGATGCAACGGTATAGCTTAACATCCGGAACAACGGTTAGGGGGATGACAGAGGAATAGGTTATGAAAACGGAAATATTATATGAAGATAACAGCATACTGGTCATCCGCAAACCGGCGGGACTGGCGGTACAGTCCGCCGGGATCGGACAACCGGATGTGGTCAGCGAGTTGAAATCCTATCTTGCAAAGCTTCCCGGCGCGGAGAGGCCGGGACCGGGAAAAGGAGAGTCGTATCTGGGCATAGTCCACAGACTGGATCAGCCGGTGGAAGGACTACTGGTATTTGCCAAAGACAAAAAGGCAGCAGCGACATTGTCGAAGCAATTAACAGAAGGTGCGCTGAATAAACATTATTATGCAGTACTCTGTGGATATCCTGACTGCCCGGAGGGGGATCTTGTGGATTACCTTCGCAAGGAAGGTAATATGGCGGTGGCAGTAACCGGCAGGGAGCAGGAATTTGCAGATGCGAAGATTGCCGCGCTGCATTATCGTATTTTGGAAGAGATCAACGATCCTTCTCCGCTTGCGCTTGCAGATGTAACGATCGGGACCGGACGGTTTCATCAGATCCGGGTGCAGTTCGCACATGCGGGATTTCCGCTGTTGGGAGATACGAAGTATGGAATGGCAGCGCTAAAAGAGGCGATGCCTGCGCAGAAATATCGCGGCGTGGCACTATGCGCGTATTCTCTGGAGCTTGTCCATCCCATTTCCGGGAAAAAGATGGGATTCCGGGTAGTGCCGAAGAATCCGGCATTTGCGGGTTTTGCGATGGAGGAATTAAAAAAACTCACAGAAAATGAAACCGGAATCTCCAAAAGGGGATAAAAAAAGTCTCTTAGAGCACACTAATCCAAAAAGGGAGTGTGCGGAATGGACTGGGGAGAATTCGGTAAAAACATTATAGGAAAAAAGATGATAGTACTGCTTGCGGTGACGGGAGCAGTCTATTTTTTTCTGCAATATCTGACCCCCCTGCTGGCACCGGTGCTGCTGGCGATGCTGTTCGTGACGATATTCGGACCGATGATGAAACGGATGAACCGCAAACTGCATTTTCCAAGACCCTTAAGCGCCATAGTGCTTCTGATCCTGGCGACACTGCTGTTGGCTGTACTGTTATGGGTACTGAGTTCCTGGGTGCTGGGAAGTCTGCCGGTGTGGATCCGGAGTATGGATGCAAGAGAGCAGGAGTGGCTGGAGGCGGTCCGGAACCTATGCCGCAGCGTGGGAGAGATCATAGGTGTGGACGCTTCCTATCTGGAAAATACGGTCAGCGGCAGACTGCAGGAGGGACTGGATTCGCTGGAGGAAAATATTCTGCCGGGGATGCTGTCGCAATCCATGCAGTATGTGCGGTGGTTTGCGGAGCTGGGAGGATTCCTGGTGACATTTCTCATTGCGTCGGTACTGTTGGCGAAAGACTATGACGGGATCATGAACCATCTGCTGGATCAGGAGTCCTGCCATGTGCTGCTGGAGGTGATCTGCGGAATTGTCCGCTATATCGCTACCTTTGTAAAAGCACAGGGGATCATCATGTCGGCGATCGCACTGACGGCAGCGATTACGTTAGGGATCGCGGGGATACAGCATGGAGTGCTGTGGGGGATCCTGGCGGGGATTCTGGATGCGCTGCCTTTTATCGGCACGGGGGTGGTGCTGGTGCCACTGGGAATCTGGCAGCTATTGGAGGGAAGCTTCGGTAGAGCGCTTATCTGCGGTGTGCTGTATGTGGTATGTATTTTCCTGCGGGAGATACTGGAGCCCCGTCTCATCGGCAGGAAAATAGGGGTGTCTCCCATTGCTGTATTGGTGTCGTTGTATGCCGGGATCCGACTGTTCGGCGTCTGGGGGATCATCAAGGGACCGTTGGGATTTGTGCTGATCTACGAGACGTATCATAGCCTGTCTAAGATGTCTGACCGGCAGAAAAACGAAGAGACTCACTCCTGAGAAAAGATTGACGAAAGAAGTCCGGAAAGCTATCATGAAAGGGAATAAATTTCCGGTGGTCGGAGAAGGTTCGGAGAGATGAAGCCTATGGCAAAAAATACAAAACACAAGAAAGCAGAATCCGTAGCAGAGACACTTTGCAGCTTTAGCGGATTTTTATGTGATATCGTGATCAGCGTGTATATGATCGTGATTCTGATGGTACTCCCTCTTTACAATAAAGGATATGCCAGGATAGGAACAGAGAAGGAGACCTTTTTTCTCAAGACTATGACCTATGGTGCGAAAACTTTGCTGCCGGTATTTTTACTGTGGCTGCTTTTCCGGCTGGTTACAGCAGTTCAGAAAAAGGAGTTGCCGAAGTTCACGGAATGGCCGGCGGGATTATGGAAGAATCTGAGTGTGACGGACAGATTTGCCGTATTTTATGGAATTGCGGTTTTAGTATCCTATCTGTTTACGAATTACCGGGAAGAAGCATTGTGGGGGACAGCGTCCTGGCGGATGGGAATGTGGACGCAGCTGGGAGCGGTGATCGTGTATTTTATGATCTCCCGTATGTGGCAGTGGAAGAGTTGGATCCCGGCGCTAATACTGCCGGTGTCTGCGGTTGTTTTTTCTCTGGGATATATGAATAAGTTTGGTCTGCTTCCGGTGGATCCGGAGTACGTGACCCCTTCCTTTATCTCGACGATCGGAAATATCAACTGGTATTGCGGGTATCTGGTGACGATATTGTTCGGGGGAGTCTATCTGCTGTGGCGGATGGAGCCGGAGATGACCCGGAAAAAGCTGTTGCTGATGGCATATGTGACGATCGGATTTGCCTCGTTGGCGACTCAGGGAAGTAGCAGCGGCATTGTAACCTTCGCGGTGGTCATGTTCGTATTATTCGGGATGTCTGTGAGAGACAGCGGGAGGATGGAAGTGTTCTGGCAGGAGATGACACTGTTTTCCGCAGCGTGTCTGATTACCTGTGTTCTCCGCCGGTTGAATATATTTTCCCGGGAACTGATCCTGGAAGGAATTACAGATCTGCTGACGTTTTCGATTGCAGGCATATTTATGACGATTCTGTCGGGAATTATTTTGTATTGGATACACAGAACCCGGGTAAGACGAAGTTATCCGGAGAAAATGTTACATAGAATCTATTGTGGGATCGCTATTGCGGTACCGGTTATGATATTGCTTGTTTTGTTACTGACGCTGATCAATACCTTAGCCGGTGGTGCGTTGACTCCCAACATCACAGACCCGAATGTGACAAAATGGCTGACGTTTAATGTCAGTTGGGGGAGTGCCCGGGGCGGTACCTGGGCAGCAGGTGCCAGATGCTTCTGGGAGGCGGATTCTCTGCATAAAATATTCGGCGTGGGACCGGATTGCCTGTATGCATTTTTATCCAACGAGGGAAGTGTGGGACTGCAGACGATGGTGAATGACCGTTTTGGCGGGAACCGGCTTACGAATGCACACAATGAATGGCTGACGGTTCTGGTAGATATAGGAGTATTGGGACTGATCAGTTATGCAGGGATGATGATCACGGCGATCAGAGATTTTCTTCGTGCCGGGGAGAGCAAGATGCTGGTCGGAGCCTGCGGGATCTGTGTGCTGGCATATACAGTGAATAATATGTTTAGTTTTCAACAGGTGATGAATATTTCGACGGTGTTTGTGATTATGGGGATTGGGGAGAATTTGCGGTCTGCGCCCGAACGGTGTGTTTGAGCCCTCTGCGCCCGAACGGTGTGTTCGAGCCAGCTAGAGGACGTAAGTTTGGATATATCATGACAAACAAAAATAGGTTCTCACAAATGTGAGAACCTATTTTTAGTCGTCGCGACAAGATTCGAACTTGCGACCTCTGCGTCCCGAACGCAGCGCTCTACCAAACTGAGCCACGCGACGATTTTGTTAACGCGAATCGCGTCAACATTAAAATAATAAATAAAAACCCATTGATTGTCAAGCAAAAAACGAATATGATAGAAGAAAAAGTTGCAAAAACGATAAAACCACGAAATTAAGAGAGGAAATTCTATGTACAATACAACGGTAACGCTGAAAAAAGGAGAAGGAAGAACGCTGAAAGCCGGGGGAATGTGGGTATTCGATAATGAGATCGCATCCATCCTGGGGACGTTTGAGAATGGCGACATTGTAAACATTCATGATTTTGACGGCTATTTCATGGGATACGGTTATATCAATACCAATTCCAAGATCACGCTTCGTCTGCTGGCGCGCAGGAAGGATACGGTGATCGATGAGGCATTTTTTGAACAGAGGGTACGGGATGCCTGGAATTACCGCAAGGAGACCATCGATACCTCCAGCTGCCGTCTGATCTTCGGAGAGGCGGATTTCCTGCCGGGTATTGTCATTGATAAATTCTCGGATGTACTGGTAGTGGAATCTCTGGCGCTGGGAATCGATAAATGGAAGCTTGTGATCATTGATGCTTTGAAGAAAGTACTGGCGGAGGATGGCATTACCATCCGCGGTGTCTACGAGCGGAGCGATGCCAAGGTACGCTTACAGGAGGGGATGGAGCGTTACAAGGGCTTCATCGGCGAACCATTTGACACGAAAGTAGAGATCGTGGAGAACGGTGTGCATTACATGGTGGATGTAGAGGACGGACAGAAGACCGGATTTTTCCTGGATCAGAAGAATAACCGTGCCGCCATTCATCGTTTCTGTAAGGATAAAAAGGTGCTGGACTGCTTCACACACACCGGCTCCTTTGCATTGAACGCGGGAATTGCCGGAGCGAAAAGTGTTCTGGGTGTGGATGCTTCTCAGCTGGCTGTGGATCAGGCAACGGAAAATGCGAAGCTGAACGGACTGGAAAATACGGTAAGCTTCCGATGTGCGGATGTCTTCGAGTTATTGCCGGAGCTGGAAGCGCAGGGCGAGAAATATGATGTGGTGATCCTGGATCCGCCTGCTTTTACCAAGTCCCGCAATTCCATCAAAAATGCTGTAAAAGGATATCGTGAGATCAATCTTAGGGGCTTAAAGCTGGTGAAAGACGGCGGATTCCTGGTAACTTGTTCCTGCTCCCATTTCATGGATCCGGAGCTTTTTGCCAAGACAATCCGGGAGGCTTCTCATGGTGCGCATAAGCGTCTCCGCCAGGTAGAATTCAAGACCCAGGGTCCGGATCATCCGATCCTGTGGGCAGCGGACGAGAGCTATTACCTCAAGTTCTACATTTTTCAGGTGGTGGATGAAAAGTAAGTGGCTGAAAGTGACGGAAATTTTTGATTTAAACAAATCTGAAGTTGTGTAGGTAATTATCAATGAGAAATATTTACGATAATAGTGAATTTTTTGCCGCATATG
>ERZ1034984.1712-NODE-1712-length-19519-cov-6.906751_pt1 | contig 19519 bp, 17 predicted proteins | sample MGYA00520589_ERZ1034984 | MGnify/ENA primary metagenome ERZ1034984 (study PRJEB33766, sample SAMN09781790) | gut metagenome | biome: gut microbiome | host: Homo sapiens | place: Madagascar | study: EMG produced TPA metagenomics assembly of the PRJNA485056 data... | reverse complement strand
CACAGGGCCTTGTCATCGTCATCGCCGTTGCCCTTGACCTGCGCAAGTACCTGGCTAAGAAGTAATCTACCATGCAAAACACCGAGGATACAACCAATACCCCGCAGTCTGCCCCCGAGACACCCGAACAAAAATCGGATCGTCCCGACCGCAGCCAGCTGAACGCCTTTGAAAATTTCTACGAGAATTTCTCCAAAGTCCCTCTGAAATACATTGATGCGTTCATCGTCGTATGCGTTATCGCTCTTGTCATAGTAGTCGGCATCGGCATACTGAAAAGCAAGGGCATCCTTTAACCGGAAAAGCCACCGAAGCATTTGCTTCGGTGGCTTTTCTTTGTAATATGCTCGTATGCAAAATGCAGGGGCGGATCCCATATCCGCCCGCAGAAATCATTTCTTTACCGGCTTTCTTTTCTTGCGCACGCTGTAGCCGAAGTTGCCCAGTTTGCGCCCCAGTGCCAGATAGTCCCCATGGGAATATACGATCAGCTTTGCCTTGTTCAAGCACAGCTTGCCGTTTTCATCCAGCAGCTTTTCGTCCACATCCACGGCCACGCACTCGGCCAAAAACAGGTCGTGGCTGCCAAGCGGGATGACCTGTGTCACCTTGCATTCCAGGTTGACGGGGCTTTCTTCCAGCAACACCGTGCCCACCTTAGCGGCAGGGGCGGCGGTCAGGTGCATGGCGGCAAATTTGTCCACGTCGCGGCCGCTTTTTACGCCGCACCAGTCAATGGCTTTTACCAGGCTTTCAGTGGGCAGGTTCACAACGAACTCGCCGCTTTCTTTGATGAGCTTATGGCTGTACCGTTCCGGCCGCACACTGATGGACAGCATCGGCGGCTGGGTACAGATGGTGCCGCACCAACCTACCGTAATCAGGTTTGGCTTTTCCGGGCTGCCGCAGCTTACCAGCACCGGCGGTTCCGGGTTCAGCAGGGTAGAACCTTTCCAAACTTGGCGGCTCATGCGTTGTCCTCCTTGGTATCCTCAAAATTCGGGGTCGTTTCGCTGATGATATAGCGCGGGCGGTGTTTGGTCTCCATATAAATTTTACCGATGTACTCGCCAATGACGCCCAAGCAGATCAGCTGCACGCCGGATACAAAGCAAATGATGCTGGTCATGCTGGCCCAGCCGGAGACCGTCAGACCCAGAATCGCTTCTACCATCGCCCAAATCACGCCGATAAAGCTGATCAGCGCCACGATCACGCCAAACCCGGTAATAAACCGGATGGGCTTGATGGACAAACTGGTAATGCCATCAAACGCCAGCGACAGCATCTTGGACAGGGGATAGTGGCTTTCGCCCGCAATGCGCTCGTGGCGCTCGTAGGCAACGCTGGTCGATTTAAAGCCCACCAACGGCACCATGCCGCGTAAAAACAGGTTTACTTCCTTGAATTTGGCAAATTCCTGCAACACACGCGCGCTCATCAGGCGGTAGTCTGCGTGGTTGTAGACCACCTCGGCCCCCATGGCGTTCAGCAGTTTGTAGAAGCTTTCGGCGGTAAAACGCTTAAAAAAGGTATCCGTGTCGCGCTTGCTGCGCACACCGTACACCACATCGCAGCCGTCCAGGTAGGCGTCTACCATGCCGTCCATAGCGTTGATATCATCCTGGCCGTCACAGTCGATGGAAATGGTAATGTCGCAGCGGTCTTTCGCTTCCATCAGGCCCGCCAGCACAGCGTTCTGGTGGCCGCGGTTGCGGCTTTGGCAGATGCCGACGTAATGCTCGTCACTGGCGGCCAATTCGTTGATGATTTCCCAGGTGCGATCCTTTGAGCCGTCGTTCACAAACAGCACGCGGCTGTCCGGGCTGATCTTGCCCGCCGCCGCCAAGGCGTTGATCTTTTGTAAAAACAGCGGCGCCGTAATAGGCAGCACTTCCTGCTCATTATAGCAGGGAATCACAATATAAAGGATGGGTTCTTTCCGGTTGTTCATCGTTTCGTTCCTCGCTTAATCAAAAAAGTCAGCACGCATGGCGTCGTAGCTTGGGTAGCCATAGGCAACATAATTTTCGTTTTCAAACTCGACTGTGCCCTTATCCAAGGGATGTTCACCTAGGATGTCCTGCAATTCGTGTTTTTCCAAAAATACAAAGACAGGGCCTTCCGGGTGTGTGCCTACGTGGTCAGTCTCCTGCAACCACTGGTAAACATTGTCAGGATCCTGCAACTGCTCGCCGGGGTTCCAAACGCGGATATCAAATGCACCGTTGGAAAGCTCTACCATGATGTTGCCATTCCAGAATGTTGCATATCCTTCGGTGTACCCGGCCACGCGCAGGGCGGCGACGGCTTCCTCGTGGTTGCCGGTCATGTTGCGCGGCCACAGTTTGGTATAGTAGTCGTTGCCGCACCACAGCAGCAGCGCCGCCATCACACCGATGCACGCACCACGCCAGAAGCGGCAGCGCGGCAGGCGGCACAGATAATCGACCGCCACCGGCATCATCAGCACCACAATGGGGATGTTGTACCGTGTGTAGTAAACCATGTCGGTAAACAGATACAGTCCATGGTAGATCACAAACGCAATCAGTGCCATGATATAGATCAGCTTTTCCGGCAGGGTGTAGCTCTGCGGGCGGCGCACCAGCGAGACCAGCGCACAGATCAGCACCAGCAATGCCAAAAAGCAGAACGCATTGTAAAACAGATTGGATGAGGTGATATAGCCGCTGTCCTGGTAGCCGAAACTTTCCAGCCAACCGGTGAACAGCCGTTCCAGCCGTGTCCCCACAAAGGGCTTGAACTGTACGCCCTCCTGGCTGGTGTAGTGGTAGATGTGGCGCAGTACTTTAGCGTTGATTTGCCAGCCGATACCTGCGCCCACCAGTGCAAGGGTGCTGCCCAGCAGCATCCGGCCTGTTTGGGTGTCCAACTCCGGCAGGGTGTCGCTTGCCCGCGCGGGAGAGCGGAGCACAGCCAGCAGCAGCGCGCTCAGAAACAGCGGCAGATACAAGATCAGCAGCTGGCGCAGCCCGTTGGTGCCCAGCAGCACCGCAAATGCCGTCAGAACGACCAACTGCACCATCTGTGTGCGGCGGCGTGGTGTTTTCATGTACTGGAACAGCAGCCCCATCGTGAAAAACGTTGCTGTGATGTAGGGCGGGTAGCTGATCGTCAGCAACAAAATGCGAAAGTATGCATCGCTGACCGGCGTCATCATCAGCGCGGCAACCAGCGGGAACAACTGCCGTATGCCCGCCTGCCAGCAGAAGTACGCACAGGACGCGACCATCAGTGCCAGCACGATAAACGTACCAATCTGCCGAACCTTCAGCCAGTTGTCAAACACGAAAAACAGTGGGGTAAAAGCCCAATGGATATTGAACACCCGCAGCTCGGTCGAATAAAACCAGTCCTGCGTTACCAGTTTGTGTTCCTGCCGCAGCAGATGGGACAAAACCAACTCACTGGACATATCAGAATCCAGCAAATAATACATCCGCCCATAAACGACCTGCCAGGTGCGCCAGCAGGCGAAAACAAAACAGGCCCAGCTAAAGATCAAAAAGGCATAATGCCAGCGTTTCTCTTTTTCTGGCCGCCAATTGCGCGCCGCGTTCCAGCGGGCCCGCACGGTATTCATAAAAGGCATGGGGACTCCTCACATTTCATTCGCCAACCGTTCCGGGTCGGGTAGTTTAAAGGTACTGCGGAACAACTCGATCAGGCCGTCTTCCTGCATGCGGCCCAGCTCGCGGCTTAACGCGCTGCGGTCGCAGTTCAGGTAGGCGGCCAGTTCCGCGCGGGTCATCGTAATGGTAAAGGTGTCACTACCGGTCTGCTCACGCTGTTCCAGCAGCCACAGGCCGATGCGCCCGCGCAGGCTTTTGCAGCACAGCAATTCCAGGCGGCGGTCCAGCGCAAAATATTTGCTGCTGATCGTTTCCAGCCAGTTTTGCAGCAACTTCCACTGGGCGGCGTTCGGTTCGCCGCCCGGGCGCAGTAGGGCCGCGCAGGGCAGGTACAGCACCAAGCAAGACGAAGCTGCCGTCACGTTCACGGGGCTTTTGCTGCGGCCGCCCGCCAGTACATCGGCAAACACACCGCCCGGGCCCATGCGCGCCATGGTAACGGGCGTGCCGTCCGGCATCGGCTTGGTGGCGGTGATCTCACCCTCCAGAATCATGCCGACTTCTTTGGTCTCATAGCCAGCCATCAGCAGCAGCTCGCCTTTATCATAGCGCCGTACGCGGGGGGCCAGGCTTGCCATCAGCGCGGCCAGTTCCGCATCCGTCATGCCGCGCAGCAGGCTGGTTTTGCGTAGTGTAGCAAAATAGGGGGTATAGTCCATGCAGGATCCTCTCTCAAAATGTTGCACGGGCAACAGACATTTTGTATTTATTATAGTATAGTAGGGCAGCAAAAGCAAGAGATGTTTCATAATCGCATCTACAAAGAGAGGACAGGAAAAAATCATGAAACTCAAACGTATTCTTTCCGCTGTTGCCGCCTTTGCGCTCTGCGCATCATTGGCTGGCTGCGGTGCATCTGCATCTTCCGCTGCCGAATCCGCTGCCGAGCCCGCTTCCAGCGAGGTTGTTTCTACCGTGGAAGAAGCCAGCCCGGAGACTTCTGCCGAGAGTGCCGCTCTGCGTGTGGCTGGCCTGAAGGGCCCCACCACTATGGGTCTCGTCAATATGCTGACGGCTGACGATGCCGCCAACACCATCGACTTCAACATGTACGGTGCCGCCGACGAGGTCGTGCCCCTGCTGGTCAAGGGCGATATCGACGCTGCCGCTGTGCCCGCTAACCTGGCTGCTACCCTGTACCAGAAAACCAACGGTGCCGTTGAAGTCGCCTGCGTCAACACGCTGGGCGTGCTGTACATTGTCGAGAACGGCGAAACCGTAAACAGTGTTGCAGACCTCAAGGGCCAGACCCTTGTCACCACCGGCAAGGGCACCACGCCGGAGTATGTCCTGCGCTACGTGCTGTCTGAGAATGGCCTTGACCCTGACACCGACGTAACTATTGAGTATTGCAGCGAAGCCACCGAGGCCCTGAGCAAAGTCCAGGCCGGGGAAGCCACCATTGCCATGCTGCCCCAGCCTTTTGTGACCAGCGCTCTGGCTCAGGTCGAAGGCCTGCGCGTTGCCCTGGACATGAACGAGGAATGGCAGAAGGTCGCCGGTTCCAAGCTGGTTACGGGTGTGCTGGTCGTCCGCAAGGATGCCGTTGACGCTGACTCCGCCCGCTTCACCGCCTTTATGGACGCCTACCAGGCTAGCGTGGACGCTGCCAACACCGACCTCGAGGGCACTGCCTCTCTGTGCGAGAAGTACGGCATCGTTGCCAAGGCCGCCCTGGCCCAGAAAGCTCTGCCCCAGTGCAACATCGTGTTTGAGACAGGCGACCAGATGAAGACCGACCTGACCACCTACTATCAGGTCCTGTTCGATGCCGACCCCACCAGTGTGGGCGGCACCATGCCGGCTGACGATTTCTACTATGCCGGTTAAATTCTGGCAGCGCGCCGCTGCACTGGCCGCGTGGGTCGCGGTCTGGCAGCTGGCCGCTGTCTCTCTGGGGCATGGCGGGCTGTTCCTCGCTACACCGATACAGACGTTGCAGGCGCTGGCTCAGCTGGCGCCTACAGCTGTATTCTGGCAGCGCATCGTGTTCAGCGCGCTGCGCATCCTGACTGGCTTTTTGCTGGCTGTGCTCGGCGGGCTGCTGCTGGGCGCACTGGGTGCCCGCTGGCGCTGGGTCCGCATTTTTATCGAGCCTGCTATGCAGCTCATCCGCGCCATGCCAGTCGCCAGCTTTGTCATTCTGGCTTTGCTGTGGGTGCGCAGCGCCAACCTCTCGGTGGTCGTCAGCTTCACCCATGTGCTGCCGGTGGTCTACGCCGGTGTGCTGGGCGGCATTGCCGATACTGACCCGCAATTGCTGGAGATGGCCCGCGTATACCGCCTGCCGCTCATTACCCGGCTGCGGTATATCTGGCTGCCCGGCATCTTCCCGTCGTTCTGCGAAAGCTGCATTGCCGCCATGGGCATGTGTTGGAAAAGCGGCGTCTCGGCCGAGGTCATCGGCCTACCGGATCATTCCGTCGGCGATGCGCTCTACCGCGCCAAAATCACACTGTCCACGCCCGACGTGTTTGCATGGACGCTGGTCATTGTACTGCTCTCGGCGCTGCTGTCTACCGTAGCTGCCCGGCTGCTGCGGGCTATCAAAGCCTGCCTTTGCGGGGAGGTGCAGGCATGAGTATCGTCATTCAAAACCTCTGCAAAAGCTTCGGCCCTCACGCCGTGCTGCATGATTTCAGCTGGACGGTCGACCGTCCGATGGTGTTAATGGGTGCCTCTGGCTGCGGAAAAACAACGCTGCTGCGTATCCTGTTGAGGCTGGAGACTGCCGACAGCGGCACCGTCACCGGTGTAGAAACGCCTGCCGCTGTTTTTCAGGAGGACCGCCTTTGCCCCCACCTGACTGCCGTGGACAATCTGGTGCTGACCGGCCACGGTCTGCCCGCTGCGCAGGCCCGCGCCGAGCTGCAAGCCCTCGGCTTTACCGAGGCTGACCTGCGCCTGCCCGCAGTACGGCTTTCCGGCGGGCAAAAGCGCCGCGCCGCGCTGCTGCGCGCGCTGCTGTGCCGGGATGCCCAGACCCTGTTGATGGATGAGCCGTTCACCGGCATGGACGCTGACCTTGTGCGGGACGCTGCCGCCGCCACCCACCGCCTGGCAGGGGAGCGGCCCACGATCCTTGTCACCCACGACCGCACCGCCGCCGAGCTGCTCGGCTGGCCCATCCGTGAAATTTAAAACGCATACAGCCGCTGTCTATTTATCAGGCAGCGGCTGTATGCGTTTTTTACATCAATTCGGTTAAAATAGAGTTCTGTACCACCATGCCGGCAGGGGTCAGGTGCAGCGTTTTTTCGTCAAATTCGGCATAGCCGTGCGCCACGCATTGGCAGATGAACTGCTTTTGTCCCGCCGTAAAACGGCCGCCCCAGCGGGCATATTCGGCCAGGTCCAGCCCTTTGCGCAGACGCAGCTGCATCAGCAAAAAATCCTCCGCCGTGCAGTTGCCCTCAACTTCTTCGGCAGCTGTGCCGTCGATAAACGCCTGCACGTCATTGGGCCAGTATTTACGCACACCACCCACACAGCTATGGGCCGCAGGACCATAGCCCTGATAATCGCAGCAATCCCAGTACAGCAGGTTATGCCGTCCCTCGTGGCCGGGGCGGCAGAAGTTGCTGATCTCATACTGCTTATACCCGGCTTTTTCCAGCTGGTCGACCGCATATAAATAAAAATCTGCCGCTGCATCACCGTCCGGCAGACCCACAGGCGGGTTGCGGTAAAAAGCCGTGCCTGGCTCCACTTTTAACAGGTAGGCCGAAATATGTGTGCAGCCGCCTTGCTGCAAAAGCGCCAGCGTTGCGTCAAACTCGGCATTACTGTATTCAGGCAGGGCCAGCATAATATCGCCGCAAATTTCCGCAAACCCGGCCTCCCGCGCCCAGGTAAGGGCCTGCGAAGCGCCCTCGGCCGTATGGGTGCGCCCCAGCCGCCGCAGTTGGGCGTTGCTGGCGCTCTGCACCCCAAAGCTGATGCGTGTCACGCCTGCCGCACGAAAGCCCGTCAGTCTTTCCGGGGTCACTACATCCGGGTTGGCTTCCAGCGTGATTTCCGCCTCAGGCAGGGGATTTGCCGCTGTGATCAGGCTTTCCACCTGCTGCGGTGTCAGCAAGGCCGGTGTGCCGCCGCCAAAATACAGCGTATCGGGCCTACGGTCATTTTGGGCAAGTTCCCGCAGCAAAGCGTCCGTATAGGGCTGGGGCACACCCCGCGCCCCAGGGGCCGAGTAGAAATCACAATACCGGCATTTGGCCCGGCAGTAGGGGATATGCAGGTAGATCCCGTATAAATCAGACATTTTTCACCTTTTATCCATAGTTCTTCATAATTTTGTGATGAATTAGCATCCCAACACTAGTATAATACTTCATACAGAAAGGGGATTTCAACTATGTATGAGAATTACAATGATATTTCTTACGCTGAAAGTCCGTTTGGAACGTTAAATCAATATATGACCAAGACCTTCGGCTGGATGTTCGCGGGCCTGATGGTCACTTTCGCAGTGGCCATCGGTGCTGTTACGTCCGGCCTGGTCTACGCCTTTATCTCCAGCGGTGTCTTTTTTATTACCTGCATTGCTGAGTTGATTCTGGTCGGTGTGCTGTCTGCCCGCGTCACCAGCCTGCAGCCCAGCACCGCTACCGGCATCTTCTTTGCCTATGCGGCACTCAACGGCCTTAACCTCTGCTCTATTTTCCTGCTCTATGATTTGGGAAGCCTGGTGCTGGCGTTCCTGGTCGGTGCGGTCTACTTCGGCGTCATGGCCGTGTACGGTGCCACCACCAATCGCAGCCTGATCGGCTGGGGTCCCAAGCTGATGGGTGGTCTGATTGCCATGATCGTCTGTTCTCTGGTCGGCGGGCTGTTCAGCCTGTTGGGTTTTGGCTTCGGCATTGGTGATTTGCTGCTCTGTGCCGTGGGCCTGTTTATCTTCATGGGTCTGACGGCCTATGACACCCAAATGCTCAAGCACCACTACGCCTACTTTGGCGGCGACGCTGCCATGCTGCACAAGGCATCCATCATCGGCGCACTGAACCTGTATCTCGACTTCATCAACATCTTCCTGTACGTGGTGCGCCTGCTGGGCCGCCGCCGCGACAACTAAGCAGCCCTTGACAAATTCTGCCGAAACCGCTATACTGAACACGTATTCGTTAAAACACAACGACGGAGAAAGTACGCGCGGTTCGTTTCGGACCAGAGAGAGCGGTCACCGGCTGCAAGCCGTTCCCAAGCCCCCGCGCCGAAGTTCGCTCCCGAGTGGTGCGCGTGAACAGCTGCCTGCTTAGTAGTGCGCAACGGCTCTGCACCGTTACCGGCAGGCAAAGAGTGCCGCGCCTTTATGCGCGGAACACGGGTGGTACCGCGGAGTTTTGGTTTACAAGGCTTCGTCCCTGATACACGCAGGGACGAAGCCTTTTTTGTTTTGTCCCGCAAGACCCACAAACAGAGGTGTACTATGGAAGAAAAAATCAAAGAGCTGCGCGCGGCGATCGAAGAAGCTGCCGCCGCTGTCACGGATCAGGCACAGCTGTCGGACTTCTGGCAGAAATTCCTGAGCAAAAACGGTGCCGTCGCCGGGCTGACCAAGTCCCTGCGCGATGTTCCCAAAGAGGAGCGTCCCGCCGTCGGCAAGACCATCAATGAGTTCAAGCAGTGGGCTGAGGGCCAGTATCAGGCCCTGTCCGCCCAGGTCGAGCAGGCCGCGCTGGCTGCCCGCAATGCCGCTGAGACTGTCGATATCACGATGCCCGCCAAGATCCGCCCCAACGGCAACCTGCATCCCATCACCCTCGTTAAAAACGAGATCATTGACGTATTTGCCGGCATGGGCTTTGAAATTTTTGAAGGCCCCGAGATTGAGGACGATGACCACAACTTCACCCGCTTGAACGTCCCCAAGAACCACCCCGCCCGCGACATGCAGGATACTTTCTACGTAGCCGACGATATTGTGCTGCGCACCCAGACCAGCGGCGGCCAGATCCGCGTCATGGACATGGAAAAGCCCCCCATCAAGGTGCTGGCTCCCGGCCGTGTGTTCCGCTCTGACTCGGACGCCACCCATTCCCCGATGTTCCACCAGATGGAAGGCCTGGTCGTAGACAAGGGCATCACCCTATGCGACCTGCAGGGTATGCTGGATAAGTTCGTGCAGGCCCTGTTTGGCCCCGAGGTCAAGACCCGTCTGCGCCCGTCCTACTTCCCGTTTACCGAGCCCAGCGTCGAGGTCGACGTTTCCTGCTTCGAGTGCGGCGGCAAAGGCTGTCCGCTGTGCAAGCATACCGGCTGGATCGAAGTTCTGGGTGCCGGTGTTGTGCATCACAGCGTACTGGAAAACTGCGGCATTGACCCCAATGTCTATTCCGGTTTTGCTTTCGGCATCGGCATCGAGCGTATCGCTATGCTCAAGTACGGCATCAACAACATCGGCCTGATGTTTGAAAACGATCTGCGCTTCTTGAAGCAGTTCGAGGATTGATGGGGGAGGAGTACAGATTATGAAAGTACCGTTCAGCTGGTTAAAACAGTATGTTGACATCGACGTCACCGCGCAGGAGCTGGAAGACAAGCTCTTCGGCTGCGGCTTTGAGGTCGAAGAACTGATTGATCTCGGCGGCGAGATCAGCAAGGTCGTCGTCGGCGTTGTCACCGAGTGTGTCCCCCAGGAGGGCACCCACCTGCACATCTGCAAGGTGGACTGCGGCGACTACGGCCACGATATCCAGATTTCCACTGGCGCCCCCAATGTCTACGAGGGCATGCACACCCCCGCCGCGCTGGATGGCTCCACGCTGCCCGGCGGCATCAAGATCAAGGCCAAGCCCCTGATGGGCGTTGAGTCCAACGGCATGCTTTGCAGCGGCGAAGAACTGGGCCTGAATGACGACCTGTACCCCGGTGCCGAGGTCTACGGCCTGCTTGACCTGCCCAAAGATACCGTCCCCGGCACCCCGATCCAGGAAGTTGTCGGTCTCGATGATTACATCTTTGACATTTCCGTCACCGCCAACCGTGCCGACTGCCAGAGCGTCCTTGGCATCGCGCGCGAGGTTGCTGCTGTACTTGGCAAGCCCCTCAAGATGCCTGCCACCGACTACACTGTGTCCGACACCACCGACGACCGCCTGTCCATCGCGGTCGAAGCCCCGGACCTCTGCCCGCGCTACATCGGCCACTACGTGCACAACATCACCCCCGGCCCCTCTCCGCGCTGGATGAAGCGCCAGCTGGCCTTGTGCGGCCTGCGCAGCATTTCCAATGTCGTGGATATCACCAACTACGTCATGCTGGAAATCGGCCAGCCGATGCACGCTTTTGATATGGACACGCTGGAAAGCTGCCAGATCATCGTGCGCCGCGCCAAGGATGGCGAGGAAATCACCACCCTGGACGAGAAGAACTTCAAGCTGACCCCGAACAACCTCGTCATCTGCGACGGCTCCAAGCCCGTTGCGCTGGCCGGCGTTATGGGCGGCCTGAACAGTGAGATCAAGGACACCACCACCCAGCTGCTGTTCGAGAGCGCCAAGTTTGCCCGCGACAACATCCGCAAGACTGCCCGCGGTCTGGGCCAGAATACCGACGCTTCCAGCCATTACGAAAAGGGCATCTCTGAGTACACGACCGAGCTCGGCATGGCCCGCGCCCTGCATCTGATCCAAGAGCTGGGCTGCGGCGAAGTCACCGCCACCCACTTCGACTGCTCCGCCGGTGCCCCGCGTGAGGGCAAACACTTCACTGCTACCATCAGCGGCATCAACGCCATCCTGGGCATCACCGTGCCCACCGATGCGATCCTCGACATCCTGCACCGCCTGCAATTTGAGGTCACGCTCGAAGCCGACGGCAACACGATGCAGGTCGTTGCCCCTCGCTGGCGTGAGGACATCGAGGTCGGCGAGCCCGACCTGGCCGAAGAAGTCATCCGTGAGTACGGCTATGACCATATCGTGCCCACCTTCCTGAAAGCCGCCACCGTCACCACGGGCGGCCTGACTGCCGAGCAGAAAGCCCAGGCCAAGGCCAAGCGCACCATGTGCGCCCAGGGCTTCTACGAGGCTGAGACTCTCGCGTTCTACGCCGATGCCGACCTGGATATGCTGCATATCGCTGCCGACGCCCCCGAGCGCAAGGTCATCCGCATCTTGAACCCGATCTCCTCTCACCTGACCATCATGCGCCCGCTGCTGGCACCGTCTTTGCTGAATGTTGTCGTTGACAACCTGCGCAAAGGCAACGCCGAGGGCCGCCTGTTCGAGCTGTCCAATATCTACATTCCCAAGCAGCTGCCCGTCACCGAGCTGCCGGAAGAGCGCCTGCACCTGGGCTTTGCCGCCTGGGGCAGTGATGAGGACTTCTTCGCCGTGAAGGGCGCTGTCGAGGGTTTCGGCTCCGCATTTGGCGTCGAGCTGACTGTTGAGCGTGCCACCGATGTTGCCTGGCTGCATCCCGGCATCGCCGCCTACATTCTGTGCAAAGGCAAGCGCGTTGGTGTCTTTGGTAAGCTGGCCAACGATGTCACCGCTGAGCTGAAGCTGCCCAAGGACAGCCGTTCCAACCTGAACATCTACCTGGGCGAGATCGACTGGGTCGCATTCCACGCCCTGGTTCCCGCCAGCCTGCACTACACGCCGATCCCCGAGTTTGCCCCGGTGCAGCGCGACCTGGCCCTCGTTGCACCCGAGAGCATGGAGTGCGGCACCCTCATCGCCGAGATGCAGCGTGCCTGCAAGCAGCTGACCAAGGTCGAGCTGTTCGATATCTACCGCGGCGAAAAGCTCGGCGCTGACAAGAAGAGCATGGCGTTCAGCCTTTACTTCCAGCCCGGCGACAAGCCCTTCGCCGCCGATGAAGTCGACCGCTGCGTCAAGAAGATTTTGGGCAACCTGAAGTTCAAGCTTGACATCGAGATCCGCGAGTAATCACAAATTCCCCCGCCGCTGTGCACACCTTGCTGCACAGCGGCTTTTTTCTTACCATAGTTTACAAATCGGAAACATTCTGCGGTACAATAGAGAAGGAAGGAGACTTTGCCATGAATCCAATCTTAATTGTAGACGATGAACCTGCCATCGCTATGTTGATACGCCGCATCCTGACCGATGCCGGGTATCGCTGCGAGGCCGTGACTGACAGCACCCGGGCTGCTGACCTGTTGGAGCAAAAGCAATATGACCTGGTGCTGCTGGATATTATGATGCCCAAAATCGACGGCTATGACCTGCTGAATTACATCCGTCCCACCGATACGCCCTGCATCTTTATCACAGCCAAAGCAGCGGTCGAAGATCGTGTGCGCGGCCTGCACAGCGGGGCCGACGATTACATCATCAAGCCCTTCGCCCCGGCAGAGCTCGTTGCCCGGGTTGAAAGCGTGCTGCGCCGCACTGGCCGCAGTATGGTGGTCTACCACCTGTGGGATCTTACCGTAGATACCGCCGCCTGCCGCGTACAGTGCGGGGACGAGGAAATACGCTTGACGCCCAAAGAATACGAATTACTGCTGCTTTTTCTGCGCAATCGCGGCCGCGCACTTTACCGGGACTATCTGTACGAAACTGTCTGGGGCGAGGATTCCATCGCCGACAGCACCCGCACGCTCGACACCCACGTTACCCGGCTGCGCCGCAAACTGCACCTGGGCGACCGTCTGCGCACCGTACGCAATATAGGCTACCTGTTGGAAAAAGAATCACCGCAGAAATAAAAGTTTGCCCCCCGGACGCCTGCCGGAAACAAATCTGTGACATAGCCGCCGTACACTAGGGCCAGAAAAACAAAGGAGATGCCTTTATGAAACACAACACTTTCCTTGCGCTGGCGCTGTATGCCCTGCTGCTTACTGCCTGTAGTGCCCCGGCGGCTGAATCTGCCGCACCAACACCGGCTGCTTATAAATCGCAAGCACCTGCCGCCGTTTCCGTTGGCAAGCCTTTACACCCTCTCAACAGTGGTGGTACAGCCCCGCAGATCGGCATCACGGATACTGCCGCCTATCTGCCCATGAAATTCGGCAGCATATTGTTGGCCACCAAAATTGATTTTGCCACGGCGCAGCAAGAAATCCTTTGTAACGCCGACGGCTGTACCCACACGGACGAAACCTGCCTGGCCTTTATGGCCGCTGACGATGACGCTCTGTCGCAGTACTACACCGGCGGGTTAGTTGCAGCAGGGGACAAGCTCTACTGGTTTATCAGCGGAGGGGCCTCCCCCGTCAATGTCCGGGTCGATGTCAGCGCGCGGGACGGCAGCGACCGTCACACGATTATCGAGAACGGCAGTATGTTCCAGCTGGATTGCACGATGTCCATGAACTTTACCGATGGTGATGCCTTGTACCTTGCCACCGCCGCCAGCGGCCTTGTCCGGCTGGAGGATACCGGCCTGACTCCTATTTTCCCGCTGAATGATGGGCACCCTACATCCGAAAACCCGCTTTACGCCCAGGGCAGCACGCCCCGCTGCATGATTCTTGGCTGTTGGCAGGATATGGCCGTCTTTGCCTGCACACCATCCCTCAGCGGTAGCGGCACAAGCCTGATGGGCGTACATGCAGACGGCAGCATCACCGATCTGGGCACATACCACGCTGCATTCTCCGCCGCCCTGCATGAAGGCAAAATTTATCACATTCCCGGCAGCGGCAATCAGGCCGAAACCATCGAAATCACCGACCTTACCACCCAAAGCACCGAAAAGCTCCCGCTGCCTGTCGGTAGCGGCTGGAACAATTATTGCATCACTTACGGCGACGGCACGATTGGCCTGATTCGTGACGAGGTCAACTACGCTTGGACCCCCGGCAACGATATCGCCGTAGAGTTGGCCCCCACCTGGGGCAAGGACACCGCTGTTGCCCGCTCCTCGGTCATCTACGCCGAAAACGGTACTACGGCCCTGGTCAAAGTCAGCGATCATGCGGCTTCTGTGGCACGCCTTACGCCGGAGGGCATCCCATACCAGCGCCAGCAGCCCATCCGCGAATTAGCCCTGATTTCACTGCAGGATTTGTTTTCCGGCCGCCAGAACTGGACGTCCGTCACGATGCTGGACGGTGTACTTTTTGGTTAAGCCCATGGTTCATCACATGAGGATCTTCCTATGAAATTTGCTACCAAACTTTCTCTTGGCTGCATTACACTGCTTTCCTGTGCGCTTTGCACAGCGGGGCTGATCTTGACCGGCAAAAGTTTTTTCGACAATCTGGAAACCACGCGCACCGCCCTGCAAGCCCAGCAGGCAAAAGAAAAATATACGCTGGAACGCAGCATCTTCACTGCCGCCGAAACCAGTGCCTTGTTTTCTCCCATCGAGAACCACACCCTGGCCACCGCTGCCCAGCAGTATGCCGAGCAGACATCCGACGCAAGCAGTGGCCTGGCCCTATGGGTCAACGGCACATATACGCTGTATTCAAACCTGTCTACAGCGCTGCCGCGCACGGTACAGCTACAAGCCGTTGCCGATGGGGCGGAGCATTGGCGGCTGGCACGCTGCACCGGGCGCTGGTATCTGCTGTTGGCCCAACCACTGGATATCCCCGGCGTACAGGCGGATCTGCTTTGCTCCTACGATGTCACCCGTGTGTTTGCCACGCGGGACGCACAGCTGCGGTCCTGGATGGCGGTTTCAGCTTTGCTTCTGGCTGTGGGCGGCGGCGCGGCGGTATTGTTCAGCCGCCTTGTCACCCGCCCGCTGACAGTGCTGCAATCTGCCAGCGAGAAGATTGCAGCCGGGCAGTATACGGAACGCACCCATGTGCAAACCGATGACGAGATTGGTGTACTGAGCCGCAGTTTTGATGCGATGGCTGCCGCCGTTGAAGCAAAAGTGGATGAGATGCACGCAACGCTGCAAAGCCAGAAAGACTTTATCGCCGCTTTCACCCATGAAGTCAAAACCCCCATGACTGCCATGCTGGGCTATGCCGATTTAATGCGTGCCGCCCCCGATGACAGCGACTTGCAGCGGGAGTCCGCCAATTACATCTACCATGAGACCCGCCGGTTGGAGGAACTCAGCCGCCGTCTGCTAGCCCTGATGGGATTGGACGACGCCGACCGCCTGACACGGGAACCGGTCAGCGACCGAAGCCTGCTGAACCAGGTCGTGCGCAGCCTGCCCCAAGGCAGCACGCCGGTGCCGCGCATTATCGCCTGCGACTGTGTTGTTTCGGTAGACCGCACCCTCTGGGTGGATATGCTGCGCAACCTGACCATCAATGCCCAACGTGCCTGTAAAGGCATCCCGGGCGCGTCCATCACGCTGTGCTGTGAGCAGCAGGGAACCACAGCAGTTTTCACCGTAACCGATACCGGCTGCGGCATCCCCGCCGCCGATTTACCGCGTGTGACAGAAGCTTTTTATATGGTCGATAAGTCCCGCAGCCGTGCCGACGGCGGCAGCGGCATTGGGCTCGCCCTATGCACCCGCATTGTACAGGCCCATGGTGCCCAACTGCAAATCAACAGCACGGAGGGCGTGGGTACGACCATTGCAATTCCTATCCCAGCCCTGAATCCCGACGCCCTGCCCATCCCCGATGTCGATCAAAAGGAGCAGCTATGAAAAACGATCGTTTCCCGCTCACTTGTGTACTGGCCGTTTTCCTCACGCTGGTGCTGCCTTTCGCCGTGTTTGCTTTGTGGGATACATCGCTGGTTTCCTCTTCGCACAGGCAGGCTGCAGCCGACGATCTTTCCGCCGAAGCCCGCGCCAACCCGTCCGCCTGTACGCTCTACGTCTGCAATCATGTGCTGGATATCCCCATCGGCTACAGCGGTGCCAGTGAAAGCCCTTGGACACAGACCTCGATTGACGAAGCCATGCTGGAACGCACCCGCAGCGCCCTGCGTGAACTCCATATCGCCGGGTTGCTGACCGACGCACAGCTTGCCCAATCGTTGGCAGCTTGTACCGCTACAGATACCTGGCAAGCCGCTACTGCCCCCGGTGGACTGATTCAGACAAGCTGTACCATCACCGCAAAGCTGGACGAGGATTCCTACAGCAGCCTTGCTCTCAATCTGGTATTGACAAGCGCCGACACCCCGGTTTATTTCAACTACCAAAACAGCCGGGAGAATTTTTCTGCCGCAGACGCGGAACTTCTGCAAAATTACTGCGCCCTTTTGGGGCTGGATTCCTTTGCCGATTGGCAGTACCCGGATTGGGGCGGCACCGTGCAGAATTTCGGCGCTGCCGCCTACAGTGAAAACGCGCAAGTCTACCTTACGGCCAATCACCACAGCGGCCTTACACTTTCCGCCGCCAGCATGCCCCCGCAGGACTATGTCGTGCTTGATACCCTCTACGCAAAAGGAGACACCCCATGAAAAAACTACTTTCCGTTTTCCTTCTCCTTGCCCTGACCGCCTGCAAAAGCGCTGCCACTGCCAAAACATCCGAAGCTCCAGAAACACAACCTGCCACCGTGCAAGGCTGTGGCAGCGGAGAAGTGCGCATGCTAAGCGCCGCGGACGGCGGCTATTACTATACGTCCTTCACTGACAGCGAGGTCAACCGCACGGACGAGATTGGCCGCATCCTCATTTATGCCATCGACGAAGCCACCGGCACAGCTCGCCCGGCCTGCAATTTGCTCGGCTGCACCCATGACAGTGATGACTGCCCCGCACACATTACCGGTACCGCCACCTGTTACGCTGATGGCGGCGAGGTCTATCTTTACATCTGCCAATATAAAGAAGCGGAAGATACAACCGTTTTCCGCTTAGAAAAGATCAGCGCTGACCATACCCAACGTGTCTGCCTTGCGGATGATTTACCGTTTGGCTGGGTACAGCCTACCGGCATGGCAGCGGATGACTCGTACCTTTACTTCTTAACCACCAACAACTACAGCGACACCACCATGTCCGCCATGCTGCTGGCCGTTTCTAAAGAAACCGGCGATAGGCAGACGCTTTACCAGATGGACAGCCTTGAAAACGGGCGCGGCAGCACAGGGCAAGTCACCTTCATCAATCTGGCGGGTGCCCATGGCCGTCAGCTGTATTTTTTTCGTTCTGAAAACGCCCCTGCCAACACAGCTTCTGCGGAGCAGCTCTGGTGTTATGACCTTGCTTCCAAGCAATGCACCCAAATACCGTACTGCGATACTGACGAAGATTCCTCTGCTCTGTCCTATTACACACTTACCGGCTACGGGGGCAGCTTCAGCAGCGGTATTGCTGTATGCAATAAACAAACCGGCACGGCCTCTGTGCTGGATGCCGCTACCGGAGAGAGCACCCTACTGGCCGAAAATCTCCCTACCGTTCTTTCCGGGCATGGGAGCTATTATAGTATTTTCCGCTATACGGACGGATGGTTGCTGATCGCGGATGAAATTTGTGACGATAAAACCATCAGTACACAATATTTTTGCGATGGCCGCAGCCTACAGGTTGTTATCCCCCAGCAGCGCTATGTAGAGGGGCGCGGTGTGCAGGGAATTTCTATAAAAGATATACAAAATGGCCGTGTGCTGGCCGCTTATGATACGCAGCAGGGCACGATTTATGGTCTCGACAAATCAGGCACCGCATACCGCGGCACCACCTCTTGGGATGTATACGGCGTTATGGATTTGGCTGCCCTGCTTAACGGCAGCAGCGATTTTACGCCGCTGCAATTTACTTTCTGACTTTTTATTCAGTCTATCCCACAAATTTCGCCGTGTTTCGCTTGCATAATTTTCCTGTTTGGCGTATAGTAAGGACAGTATTCTGACAGGGAGAACCAGACACTATGGCCAAAATTCACCGCAATGATATGCCCGTACAGCATCCCACCCAGACCATTACACTGCCCAAAGAGCCGGAAACGGCAGCCCCCGCCGCGCCGACCCGGCTGTATGACCAGGATAACGACGATTCTTACCCATCGCGTTCTGCCAAAAAGAACGGCAAAAAATCAGGCAATGCCAAAGCAGGCAAAGGCAAAAAGGATTTTCTTTATACCGTTGCTATGGTTGTATTTGCTGCGATTTTTCTCGTCAGCGGTGGACTGCTGGCCAAGCGCTTTTTGGACGATAAAAAGACCGAGAATGAGTTTTCCGACCTGCAATCCATGATCGACACTGCCGCCACACCGGCTCCGGCAGGGGAGGATACGGCTTCCAACGGTGCCAAGTTCGCCGCCCTGAAGGACCAGAACAGCGATTTTATAGGCTGGATCTCGATTGAGGGCACCAGCCTGGACTTCCCGGTCATGTACGCGCCGGACAACAAGGACTACTACTTGAAGCATGATTTCAAGCACCAGTACAGCGATTACGGCGTGCCGTACCTCGACGAAAAGACGACCATCGGTGCCAATGCCCAAAGCAACAACCTGATCGTATACGGCCACAACATGAAAACCGGCACCATCTTCGGCTGCCTGACCGAGTATAAAAAGGCTGCCTACTATCAGGAGCATCCGATCATCGAGTTCGATACCCTGTACGGCGATGCCCAGTACGAGGTTTTCGCCGCGTTTGCCATCGACGTTGTGCAGGACACGAGCTTTGTCTACAACCAGTACGTTGACACGGACGAGGATGCCTACAACGCCTATGTGGACGAAGTCATCCGCCGCAGCGATGTAAACAGCGGTATTCGCCCCGTCTATGGTGAACAGCTGCTGACCCTTTCCACCTGCGAGTATTCCTCGGCCAACGGGCGGTATGTGGTCGTAGCACGCCGGGTAAGCTCTTAATATTTTTCTGAAAGTGCGGCTAAAACTTCAGATTTTTTCGCAAATTCGGAATTTTGTGTCTAATATACGCTTTTTTACTTGCTTTAATTTTGTAAGCGTGATAAACTGATAAATGCGCAAGAGCTCATGATGAGTCTTATGGTGTAAGAACTCGGAAGAGGAGAATATGCGCAGCGGGCGGC
>ERZ1034984.1711-NODE-1711-length-19525-cov-10.792399_pt1 | contig 19525 bp, 17 predicted proteins | sample MGYA00520589_ERZ1034984 | MGnify/ENA primary metagenome ERZ1034984 (study PRJEB33766, sample SAMN09781790) | gut metagenome | biome: gut microbiome | host: Homo sapiens | place: Madagascar | study: EMG produced TPA metagenomics assembly of the PRJNA485056 data... | reverse complement strand
AAAAAGTTTATTGTAATCATCGAAAACAAGAATTACAGAACAAAGTCGCATACCTCCATAAACGCTTACAACGTATGGAATCGGAACTGGCAAATTGTGGATAAACAGATGATATTTGAACTTTGTTATATAGAAGCAATATAAGGAATTAATCCAAATTCATGCTATCATATTGTAAACTTCGGCCTTTGACGGTCTTTATTTGTGCATACGCGTATCTCATATATGAATTGAGTGCAACCAATGCTATATTATCATCAGCTTTTGTAATAGAAGACTCTTTTTTACCCAAAGAGTCTACCGAACAGAGCATGATAGCTTCGTGGATGTTATTGTCTTCATCTGAACAAATCCAATAACGGTCGTGCATAGGGCCATCATCTGGTTTGTCTGCGTACCACACAAAATTGAGCTTTATGCGGTTGGTTACACCCGAAGATATTGTGCGCCATTGAGAGGAATAATCCTCGTTGCAGTATTCCTTTCGATGGGCGAGAATTTTTATTTCCAATTCATTGTTAATATCACAAAGCGTCTTGATTATATCTAAATCTTTTGGTTTAAAATAAGGGTCGATTATTGTCAAGGTGTTGTAGTGTACAGACTGATACCAATTGGTGATATACGCCATCGCTTTATCCTCCTCTCCAACTTGAATATAACCATCGTCAGAATTGGTGTGATTATGAATTAAACTGTCCACACGGTTGATGCGCTCTTTTGTGCCAGCTCCCAACGACAGTGCGAGTTTTAGGTTGAAACGCAATGCACTATGAATGCAAAGCAACAATTCCCGATTTTCCTTGGATAATTTATACTTTCTAAAGATGTCCTCCATTATGTAAAGGATAGCCCATTGTGTATTTTCAATGTTATTTGCAAATATGTGCTTAATGGAAACATTAAAAATCGTTTCTATATCCAACAACTGCCCGGTACCATTGACAATGTCATCCAATCGCTTTTCAAAGAATTTTTTTTGTTCTTCTAACGAAAGGCGGTAAATCCTACTAAAATCATCTTTGTCAAAATCTTCATGTGCTTGTTTCAATTTCTTAGCCGATGATATATGATTAAGCAATCGTTGCTTGTATTGCACACGCGCAGGGTCTCTGTCCATATTATCGACCATTTCTTCCGCTAATTCTGGCTTATGCTGATATATCATGTCAATTAGCCTTTGATGGTCTTCAAGCGTACCATTTATGCGCAAACTAGTCAAAGCAGACTCTGCAATAGGCTTGACCATATCACTGAGTTTGTTTTCCATACACTCGTTGATGCTCATGTCCAAACGGCTTACCTTATCGTAAGTGGAAGCTATCGAATCTGCCAAATGGATTCCTTTTTGGAAAAAATCGGTCTTGTCTTGCTTTTTCTTAAAGTAATGGGCTATATGCAAGAAGAGAAATGCTCTATCTGCTTTATTCCCGATTTCCCCAATTTCAGTTTCCCAATATGTTTTTTTGTCGTTCCCAAAATCACCATTCACATATTTCAATGAAGCTAAACAGGCTATCTTGTAACCATCGTGCTGTATGCCTTTGGCTGTTGGTAGATTGTTACTAACGACTATTTCTAACCTTTTGATTATGGTCTTCTTCTGTTCCACGCTTAGTGTTTGCTTGGGCTTTCCATCTCGTAAACTCCTTGAAATTACAGTGATTAATTGATAATATGTTTCATCAGCGGTAGAATGTTCTAAGACGGCTATCAAGTCTTGATAGTCTTTATAATCCAAGTCGTATGCTTTCAGCTCTATGGACGTGCCGGACAGAAAGGAGTGTTTGCCAATAATAAACTCGGCGATACAACGTAGGCAATCATTTTTGAATGTTTCATCGTATTTACCCAATAGCGTATAAAACGTGTCCCGACTATGGATAAATAGCGCAGGAGCAATACGATAGATGATACATTTCTGGCTCATAACAGAAAGCCCGTCAAAGTCAGTAGGTATATATTCCATGCACAATTTGTCGAATTGCTGATGATTATTAGCCAAATAGTATTCCAAAGCGATATTCCCCCATATTGACGCTTTCTCAACACATGACAGTTGTGAATCTATGTCGTCTCTGAATTGCGACAGCATACATTCGTCACTACTCAAGCCATATCTTATCAATAGCGACATTGAACGAACATAAAGTTTCATGGCAACTTCATAAGCAGACACGCATGATGATGATCCCAACAAACACTCTGCTTTGAGTGCGTGGCATTTGTTCAAGATAGCTTCCGCATCTTCTTTTGAAGTCTTGGCAAAATTCTTTGCCAAGAAGAATCCACATTCTATTTGCGCTTTCAATGTATCTATCAAGTTCCAATTCTTCATAACAGAATCCTTAAGTTTCACTGCAAATTTATCTGTAGGGAAATTCTTTGTTATCCATAAATACAAGCGCATGAATATCATAACCTTTTGGGATGCACGCTCCAATTCTTCAAAGAAATGGAACTCTTTCTTCACAACGGGCAAAAATGCAGCATGATTGATCTTTTCGGCATACAAGAGCATTCCGGAAAGCAACTCTAAAGGATATTCTCTATTGTCGTATGTGTTGTCTGTTTTTGAGATTAGTTCAAAGAAATAGTTGGGAGAAACTCTTTCTTCATCCTGCTTCAACAAGTAGTGTGTGGCAGCCAAAGAATAGGCTCTCTTCTTTCTTTTATCGGTGTTGATACCAACTACCAATTCATCTATCATAGTCGAATAGTCGCATACCAACGCCTTAATAGGTTCTTCCACGACCTTAAGATGATACGCTGTTTCTTGCAGGAGCTTATTGACAAATTCTGTGATTTCTTTCCTTATATCAACGCTTGAACACCCCAAAGTCTTTTCTGTTTCTGCCTTCTCACCTAAATGATCAAATCTTCCTAACAATTTAGACAGACAAGCCACCTTCACAGAATCATCCGTCAAATCAAGGATATGTAGATATATGTTCTCTAAATGCTCCTTGCTCTTTTGAGGCAAGACCTCCTTTGTCGCTTCAATGATTGTCAACTCAGCATCCACATAGTCGAAAGTGGGATATTTGATGGTTTCAGACATTGATTCAATATATACCATCGCCTTTATCATCTCATCTTCGTTCATTTTCGACATGGATTGACATACTCTATTGAGTATTTTTGCTTTGGGCATATCTGTACCTGATACTGCCACTATTAATTGAATAGCTTCTAGTATGGCTTTGCCAATACCCTCTTTCTCTTTATGTTCCGGCAACCAGAACTGCAGTAGATGAAGTCTTCGAGAATTGTTCGGCAACTTGTTCAGTTCTGTCAGGAATTGGTCGACAGAGGCATTTGCAAACAAATTCTTGGCTGCATGCGTAAATGAGCGCAGTTCGTTATTCTCTATTTTTGAACTGACCACATCAAAGTTGGTAATATTACCCTTCTCATCGTCGGTCTTGTTGTTAGCCAGTAAAGACATCATCGAATACACCTTGTCAGCATTTATCGTTTCTTTGTTGGCTCTTGTTACCCGGTCAACAATGCAGATGGCTGCCTTGTAGTCAATAGGGAGTAATAGTTTGGCTAATTCGATAGCTTTGTCAGGAATCTTTTCAAACTCTATGATAGAAACCAACTGGTCTATATTATCTTTCACTATATCATAGTCATTGGAACTGAGTAGTTTTTTCCTTCTTGCTATTATGAGGAATGATTTTAGCCGTTCTTCTGACAAGTAGACATTTTGTGCTAATGCCAATGCTTGTTCAATATGGCCTGTTGCAAGCAAGGCTTCCAGTTCATAATCCCAAAGTTCATTTTTTTTCTGTCTCTCGCGACATTGACCTGTTGACGGCGAAACGGAATATAGCTGAAGCATATCTACCAATCTTTGTACTACAAGCATTGTAGCCAAATTCGCATTGTTCATTTAGTGCAGCCTGTGATTGTCCTGTTACAAGAATTTGCTGCATATTCTCATTACTGAGATAAGACACAAGGTTTTCCGTCTGTCCCAATGATTTCATCAGTGTTGGTATCACACGAGTATAAGCGACCTCGTTCTCATGTTTTTGCAACTCGTGGAGTATTTGCAATTCTGTTTCTTGCTTGAGACTTTTGAGCTTTCTTTTAAGGTATTTGTGAAAGCCCTGTTGCGATAACCTACCATATCCATCGGCAGAAATAGAAACAAAATCGCTATGGCGTTTCGCCATATTTTCCAAATTTTCCGTTGAGACATTCAAGATTGCAGCTGCAATAGACTTGTGCAAGGGAAAGTCAGCATAAGTCAGCAAGGCGAAGAAATTTTTCGTCAGCAAGTCGCTTTCCTCAAATAAAGAATTGAAATCCTCATCGTATAAATCACTTTCACCTGTTAAATTTGATTGCAACAAATCTTGCAATTTATTCTTAGCAATGTAGCGGTGAAGGACTATCTCCATTCGATGACCGTTCCCTCTTGTAATTTCACAAAGAAAGCCTAGTTCTTCGTCAGAAAGGTTGTTTTGGGCTTTTCTGAAAAACTCTTTGATGTCTGCTTGCTCAAAAGGTGTTATTTCATGTTCGCTAATAGACAAATTATTGTCCATTGGCAATAACTCCTTGATTTTCTCTTTTTTCCCTGTGAATATAAACCTACCTCGACTCCAATCCATATTGGCCAAAAGGCGCTTTACGCCCTCCTTTTTCTCTACCGGCAAATCATCGAGCCCGTCAAACACAAAATAGAGCGGTTTCTCTTCATTTTTGATTTTTCGTGATACCCGTGTCCACAATGTAGCCAAAGTATGATTTTGAGCGTCATACCTGTTGAAATGCTCATCACCTCCAAACACAAACCAATACAATTGCTCCACAATGCTATGTTCCATCACATCCGGATTAAGCCACATAACGCTCAATCCGTCATAGAAGTAGCTGACACAATGTGTGGAGTGCTTTTGAACGAATTGCGACAGAACCGTCGTTACTCCTACACCGTCATCTCCGTACAGACAAAGTATGTTGTTGTCATCCAAACGATTCTCAATAAGTTCAAGTATTGCTTTACGTATTATTTCATACTCAACTAGATCTGGCCGTGAATCGCTAAAATAATACATATCCACGACTTCGCCTTCTGGTATTTTCTCCTCGCTGCACATATTGAAGTGATTTAAACTTATGTATATCGATTAAAATGTCGTCAAACAGCGTATCAATAGAATTATTAATAAATAATCTATGTACGCTGTATGTGAACAAAGATACAATAAAAAACGAAATACTTCCTCATCTTTCTATAACGAAATGCGGTTTTGTGTCAAAAAAACAGTTCGATTGAAATCATCAATGTTATTCTCTATAAGCTAAAGACCGGATACCAATGGAAATGTCTTCCCATGAAAAGTTATTCAGCGACAAGATCTGATATACTGTACTGTATTAATGACAAAGGCGAATGGAAATCACTTTGGCTACAACTCTTGAATAAGCATCGTTTAGAACTTGAAATGTCAAGTGTGAATCTTGACTATTACAAAGTTTCCACAGACTTGCACTTTGTTTTTTACATTGGCTTTATCATCATTCTCAATGAATGCAATTTCTTCATCGGTTAGATGGTATTTCACATAGAGTTGTTGGTTGATTTCAGGAATTGATTTACTCCAATCAATATCACCTTTGGATGTAAAATTTTGAATTGGAACAAATGCATATACTTTGCTTGTTGCATGTTGCGTATTCTTTTTTAGCAACACAAGAAATTAAGATGAGAATTTTCAATCACATACCCACGAGATAAAAAAGGAACCGCAGCAAAACATAAATCAAGCCCGCTTCAGTTTCCTATATTGGCAAATGTTGCCAAAATCCCGTATATTTGTGGGAAACAGGCTCTAACGCCTAATTAATAATTAAATTAAAAGCTTATGAAAACTGTAGCAGGGCTTGATGTGCACAAAGATAGTGTATATCTCTGTATTTTGCGAGAAAACGGAGAGAAAATAGAACGCGTATACGGTGTTTCACAACTCGACTCCATGCGCGATTTTATGGCAGAAAACGAAGTCAGCGAAGTCGCTATGGAAAGCACAAGCGTGTATTGGATTCCCATTTGGCGCGTACTTGTTGACTTATTTGAGCTCAAGTTGGTTAATCCTTACTTCATCAGGCAACTTCCTGGGCGTAAGAGTGACGTCAAGGATGCTCAATGGATTGCAGAATGCGTCATGAAGGAGTTGATTCGCGGAAGTTTTATTCCACCTCCATTAGTCCAGCAACTCCGCTTATATGACAGACGAATATTCGAGATAAATGCGGAATTGGTAAGGAAGTATTCCAAGATTGATGCCATATTGCAACGATGTAATATTCGTTTGAGCAACTATGTGGCCTGTACAGATTGTAAAAGTTACAAGGCTGTTGTCAAGCAAATCTCCGAAGGTGTGACTTCACCCCAAGAACTGCTTAGGCACGTACACAAACGCATTATAAACAAGCATGGAGAGGATACGATACTGGCAGCACTTACCTGTGTCGTTTCTGACGCTGAAATAGACATGCTTGCACAATATGTTGCAGAATCAGCCTTATTGGAGGATAACAAGAACAAATGCATTGAAAAAATGCGGGAAATCTGCAACAAGGAGTTTGAGGAACAGATGAAGAACCTTCAGACAATCCTAGGTGTAAGCGAGCGTTCCGCCCTGACAGTCCTTGCCGAGATAGGTCCAGACGTAAATGCGTTCCCGAGTGCCAAACATCTCGTCTCTTGGTGCGGTTTCAACACAAGAAATGACGAAAGTAACAAGAAAATCAAATCGAACAAGATTACTCACGGGAACAGATTCATCAGAATTGCCAGTGTTCAATGCGCATGGGCTGCATCAAGAACGAAAGATTGTTACTTCTCTAAGTTTTACGCATTTCACACACAAGTGAGGAAGAAATTCAAGTTGAAAGTAGTGGTTGCTGTGGCCAGAAAGATGCTTGTGTGCATTTGGCACATTCTGAAATTCAATGTTCCATACAAGGATTTTGTATCTCGAAAGCCTGCCGTTGAAGATTGTACTCAGCTTGCTTAGTTCAAGCTTTCACAATAAGTTTCCATTGCAAGGCTACTATGTTTCTGGTAGTTCGACTCCGTCCTCGGAAATTAGCCAAAGCCTTGGATACTTGTGGATGCCCACGTATAGCCTTGAGCTAGAAGAGAAAAATACTTTTTTACACATGTGCCATCTCTCCTAATTCGGAGAGACTGGATTTTTGTGCGATTTTGGGGACTAATACTGGAGGTTTGCATATTAACTTTGGCTATTCCTAATTTCTTTTTTAGAGAAACATAGTGTTCTCGTTAAGGAACGAGCATGGCAGATGGCTCCATCCGAAATCATTGTTCAGCGCGTCAAAATCACGCTCTCGTGCACCACGCAGGTGTAGTATTCAATGACTTTCTTCTCGCTCATATCCCAGTCATTGGTCAGTATGCATCGATAGACATAACTGAATGTGTCACCGAAGAGGTCCGGCTCATGCTCAATGCGCGTGCGCTGAATGACGAGGCGATAGTCTTTCTCTTCCATGAACCTGTTGAACTTGACGCTGCGCACCTCGCATTTCTGGAAATTGATTTCAATGGTTTTCCAACCGTCCAGTTCTGCAAATTCCGTATAGGCACTTTCGCAGTTTGACGCACGCAGATAGAACAGATTGCTGTGCGCATCTATGGTTTCCACGATTTCTTTCGAATAGGAGCCGCAGTCGGCACGGAATCGGTAAATGAACAGCCCATGCTTGCGCAGGGACGCAAACAGCCGTTTTCAAGGTTTCTGCCTGACAGAGCTTTACCGGCGTATTGCCGTCTCGGTTCTCTACATGGACGATTACACCGCCCACGCTTGCCACACCGGGGAAATAACCAAACGCTTTCTTGTAGGAGTATGTGGCATCGTGTTTCTCCGTAGGAATGAACTGATGGTCAAAGTCCACATCCAGGAACTGCCCACTCTTGAAAAGCCCCACGGCCATGTTGAGTTTCATCAGTAGGTCGTTTAGAAGCTCATTGGTGTTGAACGTGTATGTATTTCCACTCTTAGCCGTATATCTGATATTGTCTGTTGCCAGTTGCTTAATGCTGCGCCCAATAGTATCGCTGCTTGGAACGTGACTGCCAGAGGCTTGACCAAGACAAGGCATGAGGGAAGCAAAGTCCTCTATGTGGTCACCGCCACAAAGGTAGATGTCGAACAATGACTTGACAATCTCATCCCATTGGTAACCATTGTGCGCAGTACTGCGCAGGCTAAGCGTGTCATTGATCACCTTACCCAGTGAAAACTAGTCAAATAAGCGATTGACGAGATAAATTCCGCCAAAACATATGATTCTATCGGATTTAATTTGTAGCTTTGTCATATGTCAGCGAATACTTACTCGGTTGAGTTGCAGCACCAAGTTAAGTGAAAATCCTGACATATACAAGTCTTTGCAAACAAAAGTTTGTCAAGGACTTGCATTTATACCAAATAATTAAGCTGCGAATTTAAGATGTAATCTTGACAGCCATATGCGTAGAATAATACTCTGTTTTATTTCCTTTCTAATTTGCTGGCATTGTTATGCGCAATTAGTATTTAAAAAGTTTGTGCCCTCCACCTATACTCCGCAGTCCACGGACTATTCTATTCTTCAACGTTCTCTTGAACGTATAGAACAACGAAGAATAGAGGCTGAAAACCTCCTTAACCAGTTACGCTCATTATGTACAGAAACAGCTTCCCAGATTCCGCCATCTGAAAGTTTATGGTTCAAAAATTACTGTGATTCGCTATGCAATAAAGTAAGCTCTCAAATACAAATTGGCAACACCGAAAGTGCAATTCGACTTGCATATGACTATATGTCCGATCTTCGTATGGAAAACAAACAAGTCCGATATCGGATAGATAGTTATAAGCAGTATTGCAGTGATATGGATAACCATGGTTTGTACAACTATAAAAACGGTAAGGTTACACAAACCACGTATGAATGGTTTTGCATAACCAATCCATACATTTTTAATCCTAAATACAATGCGGAAGGTATCTTAGTCGGATATAACCCCGTTCATGTCTCATATTTATATCCCAATATTAATTGGGATGAGATGTATCAATTCGTCACATCTCAAGGGCGAACAAAAGAAGATATTGAACGAATGTGGTTCCAGTATTTCAATTGCAACCCGGATAGAATATCGTCCTTATTTCAGGAATTTAATGTGACGAATTTCTGCTATGAATATTTCTTATCCATACGTGACAATTCAGACATAAGTCAAGCAGATAAAGAAAATCTTGCTAAAGAGATAGCCAAATATAATGCAATCTTATCAGATGCGAACGGAGCAATTTCTTATGATGCCTACATTGATAATTTAAAAAGTCAACTTGTCGTAGAACCTCCCAAAAGTTGTAGAAGGACTTCCGGAACAACAAGTAAAAAAGGGACTTCAAAAAAGTCTTCCCCTCGCAGAAAATAGCCACGTCTTTTCAGACCTCATACGGAGTCCATAATTTCGCTGAAAATATCAGCAAGTTATGGACTCTCTTAATTTCCTCAAATCCGCAACTAAGCCCTTCAACATCCTTCTTGCGTGTACAAGTTCTCTCATTCCTAAATTTGCAGATAAATTCCGCCAAAAGATGTGATTCTATCGAATTTAATATGTAAATTTGTCATATATTAGCGAATTCTTACTTGGTTGAGTTGCAGCACCAAGTTAAGTGAAAATCCTGACATATGCAAGTCTTTGCAAACAAATGTTTGTCAAGGACTTGCATTTATAACAAGTAATTAAGCTGCGAATTTAAGACACTCTATAAAAATGAACTAACAATAAATTAAGACAAACGAATATGAACAGAATTAAAATTCAAGAAGAGTTATCAGATTGGTTGGTAGATTATATAACCAATAGTATCAATGGTTTTAGTGAAGAAAGTCATACTAAAGGATTCATCCAACAAGCCCAAGCTTTCAAAAAAGAAGATGCGCAATTCGTTGTCGATGCAGAATTCATAAATGATTGGGATTACGATGAACGTGAAGACATCTCCGAAGCAGAGGCAAAAAAGTATGCAGACACTTTAATTAAAAGAATCACATATCTTTGGAAATAATGAAACAGATAATCCATGCAGTTTTAGCGTTTATCGCATTTGCAATTTTGACTTCATGTGCATCATCAAAAAGTTCATCTGTTGTATCATATGGGAATAACCTATCTAATTATCAGTATGTTACATTTGGGGAGATTAGCAAAAATGGTTCTCCCGAACTTTCTGATTTGTTGATGATTGTTTCAAATGAAATAGCAGCTAAACGTACTGTCATATCAGACTCAGAGGTGCAAATGAAGCTTAGACAAGGCTATAAAGTAATTTCCCCTCAAATTAACGTAAAGACAGAAAGATTTGATGGTGGGCATACTTACATCACTATAACATTTCGAGATTATACGACAAGTGAAACTATTGCAATCGTAAAGTCGAGTGGTATTGGTTGGTCTATATCACAAGATCAGAAAATGGCATTAAAAGCTATAAGAAAAGAACTCGATAAAGTCTTTAAATAGATTTGTAAATGGTCAAAACCGCCCTTATATTTATCAAAAGTAGCAAGGGCGGTTTTATGTACAATTAAGAACTTTATTTATATGTGTTTGGCAGTCAATCTTTTAAGATGCCTATGAATTATGGCACGTTTGACAAATAGGATACAAGCAATAAGTAGTATTAGAGAAATGAACGTTGCAATCTTATATTTGTTTAGAGATTCTGATAATGACTCTATTTGTTCATTTCTGTCATCAAGATTTTCTTGTAATTTATCAATTTCTCTGTTTGCATCTTCAAGTTGATTTCGCAATACCATAATTTGATATTGCGGGGAATTAACATATTCTAATCTCCGTTGTTGAAGGAATGCAAGGTACTGATCAAATGTTCCTTTTGGATTAGCTTTATACCAATCTTGGAATTGTTGTGTTCTGACAATTCTGAGGGCATTTCTTGTCTGAAATCCATCTTTATCCATAACCCACTTTTGCAGGATTGGATATTTCTGAGCTTCTATAAATGCTTCTACATCCATACGTTTCGTAATTTTGGCAAAGGTATGTAATTATTTTCACACAAACACCTCCAACCCATTTATTTCAAACACGCATACATCTCTCAGTTGCCGGATTTTATTAGAGTCCAGCAGTTTCATTCTTCGCGTGCCTTTGTAGAAGTCATAGCGGAGAGATATGCAGCGGTGCCAGCATTGGATTTCACCCGAGCGCGTCCATAGTTTGAGGTCTACAGGTTCGGGAGATTGGAGCATACGTTTGAGCGTGGTGATGTGGATAGCGTGGGGCATTAGTCAAAAGTGTTGTTGTAAATCTGGTTGAAGATATTATGTAAGCGAGGGACGGTGAAAGACACTTGCTTGCGAAGCGGTTTCCACTTGAACTTCACATGGTTGTTTGCATTGGTGGCATCAGAAAGTTCACTTTCGATGTCAGTAATAAGAATGGAACTGCCCACAGGGAGTTCGGGAGAGATCAAGTAGAGCTTGTGAGACTGCAAAGCCTGCGTAAGATGACGGGCGAAGGAATAGGAAAGCGAGGACGTCTCGCTCTCATATCCAATCTCCATATTATCATCGTATGCAGAAGACTGGTCACAACATACGGCAAAGCTACGGTCAAAGGAAACCTTGCGCTTGGTTTGGGCAGTGAGGTACAAGGTGTCATTCACATTGAGCTCATTCTGAAAGATCAGCGTGAGCGTGGGAACTTCATCGGTCAAGAAGAACGTGAAAGTACGTTTTCCACGAAAAAGCCGCCATGCGCACAGCAAGAGAGCCAATGCGCACGGCGGCTGAAAGAAAGGATTGCCCGAAAGGGAGGGCTTGGGAGAATGGGGTACTACTTCTTGTACGACTGATCTAACAGTGGCAAAATCATTTTCGGGTCTTTCTTGAACTCCTTCAATGAAATTTCATCATTCTCTATTTTCTTTATGACTTCAGGAAAATCCTTTAAAGCAAATTTTAGTTCCTTCTTTATTGCCACTCGTATCCCTTTGACATCAAGCCAATATGCGTTCGCATAGGTGGCATCCTTGGTCAAGTAGTAGTATTTCCAAGTGTCGCGTGATATGGTGGAACTTTTGGTGTAAGTGTTGTCAGCAAAAGGCATCGCATAGCCTTTTACGTTCTTTCCATTGTAGAAAAGGCGCAAAAATACAGGCTTCTTGAATGGCTTCGGATTTTTGCGGAAAGGCCCAGGAATAGTGGACAATGCTTGAACCGATTCGTAGACAAGAGGCATAGAATCCATTTTAAGGTTGACGAACTCCACTCTTTTCACCTCTTCACTCGTATAGGTAGTAGTTTCCCCCTTGTACTCTGTGCTAAAGGTAAACTTCTTTACTTCAGGAAGCATGGTGTTGTAAAAACTTGTCATGGAGTAGCCTTCCAAAGTAGTTCCGTCCACCTTGGTTATCCTTACACGATACTGTTCAGACTTATCCGCTTTTTGTGCATACGCACAGAATACGGAGAAGAATGCAACTAAGATAGCAATGACTTTGTTCATAATCATAAAAAGTTTTAGTTCGATTTCGCAAAAATAGACATTTTATCTAACACCCCCACCAATCCCCCATAAAAATCATGCTGCGGGAACTTCTCACACCCAATATACAGCGTATCGAAAGCATCTGTACCATCGGTGCGATGCTCCAACAAGTCCTCCTCTGATTCGGGATTTTGCTCGGTAGACTTGTTTTTGCGAAAGCCGTTTCTTCCACATTACACCCCCTGCGGATTGAACGGCAAGGATAAGGTCGTCATTGTCCAAAAATCTCTGCCGACAGCGTGATGAACTTCTCATCGAAACGTTCCTCTGTCAAAAATAGTGCAAGGTGAGTGCAGAACATCAAGTTTACTTGAATGTTCTGCCGAATCACAGTTATTTTATCAAGAAAATCCACATCGTCACACACTTAAAATCTAAGAAAATGAGAGAAAGCGACCATCTTATTCTCATTACCTGTGGTAAAATCTGAGCAAAAGCCACCCACAGCTGGCTCGTATCAATCAGCGGTGACAATGCTGCGAATACTGCAAAAGTTCAAGGCTATGCGCTCTGCCTTCCGACAAAACGCACGGGGCGACCAAGAACATCTCCGATAATACTTCTGCTGTGTCACGATATTGCCGAAGCAAGGCGCTTGCCACCGCCCCACATCTAACCCCTACCATGTAATCCACCTCTCCCACTCCTCCACACCCAAGCACACGAAAAAGCCGCCATGCGCACAGCAAGAGAGCCAATGCGCACGGCGGTTAAATGATGGACTGCCCTAAAATGATGTAGGGGTGGGCTTGGGAGAGAGGGATTACTCTACCACAATGCAACTTTACCAGCTGCACCCATATCTAAAAAAGCAGGAATATTCATAGCTTTGAAGATACGAGCCATGGTACTAAATGTTATACCGTGACCACGCTCTAATCTTGAAATTTGCGATTTCTGCACACCTATCTTTTCACCAAGTTGTTCTTGTGTAAGATTATTAGCCTTTCGTGCTTGTTTAATCGCTTCCCCCATTTTGTATTCCTGGTATGCTTCCTCTACTTTTTTTTCGAAAGCATCTCTCTTTGGCGTACCAATTTTGCCAAAGAACTCATCTTGCATTTCATCAAATGATTTCAACTTCAGATCTTCCATATTACTTTTGTTTCTTGTTATTAAAGTAGATTTCCTTCAATTTTTCAGCTTTTGCTATTTCTTTTGAAGGAGTTTTTTGAGTTTTCTTTATAATGCCGTGCGTTGCAACAATCAGCGTATCGGATTCTGTATCCCAAAAGGCAAATAAGCGATACGCTATTTTTTGATACAACGTTCGAAATTCCCATATACCATCTGAGTTTTCCAATTTTTTGAATAACTCATTGTTTATTTCGCCATATAATACGCGACGTATATTATAATAGATTTTTTCTCTTGCACTATCAGGAATTGATTTTAGAAACTTCTGAGCATCAATGGCAAAAGCTATTTTGAATTTTGGTTCAGCCATAATGGATTGTTTATAGTTGCAAAGTTATGAAAAGTAGATAATATAGGAAACAAATTGGGGAGTTTTTTATCTCACCCCACCCAAAGAAATACCGCCATAAAAATCATGCTGCGGGAACTTTTCGCACCCAATATACAGCGTATCAAAAGCATCCGTGCCATCAGTGCGGTGCTGCAAAAGGTCCTCCTCTGACTCGGGATTTTTCTCAGTGGACTTGTTTTTGCGAAAGCCGTTTCTTCCACGCTCCACACCTGCCGATTGTATGGTAAGAATAAGGTCAACGTTGTTTTGTTTTACGAATGTTGGCTGCACTCGACAAAGTTCAAACTAGTTTGACTTTGTTCTCATTTGCACAACATTTGACGGTTGAAATAAGGCATGAGCCGTTGCTTGCCTGAAAAACCTTGGTTGATGAGCAAGTACTTTTCATCATGGCGCATGGGGTTCCAAGATACACATCTTGCACACTCCAACCATGGCGTTCAAACTCATGGACGACTACCCAATGAAAGTCCTGGTCGTTCACGGCATAGTTAGAGCCAAGAGCAGTGACATCATTGTAATAGATGACACTGTGGTTGGCATGGGGCGCATAGTACGCCACACTCCTCCACCTCCAAGCGAACGAAAAAGCCGCCATGCGCATAGCAGGAGAGCCAATGCGCACGGCGGCTGAAAGAAAGGATGCCCGAAAGGGAAACTTAACCCCTTTCCAAGTGCAATTTGACTACTTTATAGTAACTTCATTAGCAGTCAGAACATTTGTGGTAAGTGTCCCCTCTGGAATAATAGCGTCTCCACCTTTGATAGCCAAGCAACCAAGAAAAGGCCATGCAAATACGCCCAATCCAACGCCAAGACCTATTGCAAGACCTTTTTTATTTTTTCCCTCTCGTAAAATTCTCCCTCCCATTAAGTTTACTAATGTTCCATCTGTAGCTCGTGTTGAGATAAAAGCAACATTCAGAACACCAGCTCTACCGCAACCACGACGTTTTGTACCTGTTACTTGTGTCTGTACAGGAGTTCCTGCACTCACTATGATTTTATCGCCAACTTTAACATCGTTAGCAACAACCACATTAGCACCAATACTATTGCCTTTTAACTCTTCAACAAAGCGAAGGGTTACGTTCGAACCGCTTTTAAGAGTTGACTGTGCAAAACTACTCATGAATGATGGTAGTAAACAAGCGAGTAATAACAGTTTCTTCATGATGGTTTCCCTTAATTCGTGTCGGGCGCAACTTTTTATTGTTAAATGTTAATACTTTGAACGCTCAAAGGTACAACTAATTCAATTACCCCCCCAATTATACAAACATTAACACAATATTCCAAAATATTAGCATACACCTTCCACAAAACTTCATCATGTCACATAGGATAACCAAGATACACATCTTGCACGCTCCAGCCATGACGCTCGAACTCATGCACAACTCCCCAATGAAAATCTTGGTCGTTCAGGCCTTGTTAGAGCCAAGATTTCATGCTCAACACGCTAGGCAATATCAACTGCATAGGAAGTTTGCACAGTATTATCGTGATAGGTGAAATAAATAATTCTCACTGCACTCCCGTGGCGGAATGAAGAAGAATCCTCATATTTTTCCCTCACACCCAAGCGCACGAAAAGCCGCCATGCGCATAGCCAAAGAGCCATGCGCACGGCGGCTAGAAATAAAAGGCTTTATCACCTACATATTCACCGTCTTTACACCATTCTTAATAGAAATTCCTTTATAATTCTCACTTACTTGACGACCTGAGATGTCGTAACGAGGAGCATTGTAAGCGTTCGTAGTATCTACTGTGCTCTGAATAACATCCGTAGATAATTGCTTAATAGACAACACATACACCTTAGTCTCGTAAGGTTTGAGTGTGCCTACGTTCAATGTGTTTTCTACATCAGCTTTTGTTTTCGACCATAGTTCACTGCAAGTATAGACGGTATTTTCTTGAAGATAAAGGTCGGTAAGCTTAAGTGCTGGAATCTCTACATCCGAGCCACCACGATTAGTAACCGAAACAGCCATACGGCCATTTACCAAGTCTTTCACGTAAACGTCGTAACCATTATTAGAGTAGTTCTCTTTTCCTGTAGAAAGAGCCTCCATATATTCCGCCTGTTGTCCGAGCGCGTCTTGGTTAATCGCAAGGATTTCAGTATTGGTCAACGTTTCGATATCAGCTTCGGTAATCAATGGATTAGGCATTGTTTGGCCACTATTGGCCTCGCCTTTAGGAGTTTCACGAAGATCGCAAGTCAGAGCCAAGGGGCTTGCAAACATACACCACAACGACATTTGTGAGCGAGCCTGTGCATCGTTTAAGCCAGTGATTTTACCACCATTTTGCTGATGGCCTGCTGTATTATTGCTCGGTCCGCCCAATCCATGAAGACCGATACACATCATGTCGAGGTCGTTGAAACGGTTCACACCAGCATACATCCACAAGCGGCGAACTTCATCCGCACCACCAATTACGCCTGGACGTGAGTTGTTACCCACCCAGTCTTCGCGAGCATCACTCGTAGCACGCCAGCTTGAGCCACCAACTTCAGCGCCCCAAGTCCAAGGCTGTGTTTTACCCCACTCACAAATATTGAATACGAACGGAATGTTGCCCTTTGCCTTGCGCTCTTTGTTGAGTTCAGCAATGACCTTACCCATCTGTGAATAGCTCACCTGAGTGCTTGCCTCGCGGTTGCAATAGTCATACTTCAGCATATCTACACCCCATGAATCGAACAAAGCAATGTGTTGTGCTTCATGACCATAAGACCCTGGCTGATAGTTTTCACAAGTCATAGAACCTGCATCACTATAGATGCCCAGTTTCATCTTGCTATTGATTTTCTTCAAAGCAGCCTTCAGTCCACTGATACCCTCGGGGAATTTTGCAGTATCGTAAGTCAAATCATTTTTATCAGAAGTCTGCTTAGCCCATGCGTCATCTAATACAATGGTATTAAAGCCTGCGTCAATCAAGCCATACTTTTGCATACCCTTAGCAATCTCCACCATCTTATCGTGGCTAATGGCACGTGCAAACCAGTTCCAAGTAAGCCAACTCATCATAGGAGTGGGCGACTGCATGTGGCTATCCACAATGAGGCGAACTTTCGTCAAAGCCTCATCTTCATCATCGGCGCCCTTGGTTTTAACAATGTAAGTGTATTCGCCCTCGGTAGTGGGAGCTGTACCCGATACGTACTTGTATTTGTTACCCACATTTACGCGGTCGTCCTTCAGCACCAAGGTGGAAGAAAGATTGGCATCAAATTCAACACCAGTTACAGTTTCTCCCTCGTTGGGCACCAACTTGTGAATATAGGGAGCACCAGGGAGCGCATACATCAATGTGGCGCAAGGCATTGACCCTGCTGATGGGTCAACAAATTGCCAAGCAGAGTTGCGGTCGTTAGCATTGTAAAGGTTTAACACACAATTGTTGGCAATGCCGCCTGTAAAGTTCCACGATGCGGAACTTGCTTGAGGCTCTGCAATTTCGCCCGGAATGATGGCAACTGTTTCGTCTGAAAGATAGTAAAGTTGCCAAGTATTGGCTGTTGTTTGATCGGTAGTGTATTTTACATTACTCTTTGCCGTTTCGGTGGTGTTACCACCATTACTAGTTGCTGTGTAGTAAATGTAGCACTTGGCCGATTGGTCGTAGATGTAATACTTACCAAGCTCGCTTGATTCTACAAAGAGAAACTTATCAGCCTCGCCACGCTTTGTGGTGTGGTGAATGTCGTCACCAATTTTCTTGATAAATGCCTCGGGCATATGCAAAAAGTAGGGATACTTCTTCTCTGCGTCAACACTTGTTGTTGGTGTGAAATACTGTACAAACTTCACGTCGACCTGATAGTGTACATTATCAATGGTTACCTTTGCCAAGCTTCCACCACCTACGCTAACTTTTACGTCGTTAGGTTGGAGTTCACCTTCCACCGTAATTGTTTGATTACCTTGAGCATTCAATCCCTTGAAATCTTGCCCATTGATAGTTACCGTAGCTGTACTGGGCATACCATCGCTAAAGAGGATGTATTCGTGTTTTACACCAACTTCTTTAAGGAGCCATCTTGAGCCATTATCTTCTGCACCATTGTTCTGATAAATGCCAAGCGTAACCGTTCCATCTTCAGGGTTAGAAGTTCCAACGCCATAAAGCCAATTCAAGTATTTAGCTGCCACGCCTGTGCTATTATAAGGCTGGAATTGATAGTAACCATTATTGACTTCTGTAATTTTGTAAATGGCACTTTCTTGCTTATCATCGGTCATTGACACAAAACCTACTTGATTAGAGTAACCATCTTGTGTGGTATAACTTACCCACTTACCAGCAGTCACGTTGTAAATGTAGTAGGAGTCTGCCTTATCACTTTCGTAGAAGGCAAACTGTGCATAATTTTTTGGATTTTTTGTAGGCGATGTCGTCGCGTTACAATAATAACCCTGTGCATTAGCCATGGTGTAGCAATGCTCTGGTTTTCCTACTGTGGGGAGCGTTGTACTCACCGCAATACCTGCAAGGGCTGTCAATGCTGTAGTCAGCATACATACCACAAGTAATATTCTCTTCATATTCATTATATTGATGGTTCGTTAGATTTTAGGGTTGTTCTATAAATTCTGAGATTTATGGTACCCAATTCTGATGTGCGATTTGCATAATCTTGAAAGCGTCTTTCTGATAGTAAAATCAGTCACATAGCCCGCTATGCTCCTTCATTTACAATCAAAAATACATTCCCAATACCATATAAATCCCATCATCAGAATTTATAGAAGCACCCTTATATTTATCGGCCAGCTACATTATGCCACCGACCGAAGAATTCCTTAATCGCAACAGAAGTCTGAACCATAGCAGAAATATAGCAAGAAGTGTCTCTCCCTGCCAAAAGTAAAGTTGAGATTCTCTGAAATAGTGGTGTTAGATGTTATTAGCCACACAAATATATCATCTTTAATTAACATGACAAAATATGGGGGGGGGTGATTTAAACTTCATTAACTAAAAGTATTTACATTTCATCGCACTCTTAATCAAGTCGGACACGAAAGTGTAGGCATCATAAATTTGCCCATTGTAGAACACCCTACCTTACAGGGCGTCACTTTTTCTCTTGCTGATAACCCTAGGTGTTGGCCTTAGGCTATGGAATTCATTGAGCCTTCAGCCCGTTCAAGTTAAAACTTGAAACTTGAGTTAAAGAGTTAATAAAAAGTGATTGAACTACTCTCAGCGGAAGTATTTCCCTGATTACGAATGCAAAGGTAGGAAGGCAAGAAAGGGGAAAAGATACATGTTGGTTGAAGAAGTTTGAAGATGATAATAGACCTTTTTGACTTTATCATTCAGCTGGATAAATGCCAAGGACGAAAGAGAGAAAGTCCCTCCCTTTTAAGCACACACACCACACCTATATA
>ERZ1034984.1708-NODE-1708-length-19535-cov-7.355185_pt1 | contig 19535 bp, 27 predicted proteins | sample MGYA00520589_ERZ1034984 | MGnify/ENA primary metagenome ERZ1034984 (study PRJEB33766, sample SAMN09781790) | gut metagenome | biome: gut microbiome | host: Homo sapiens | place: Madagascar | study: EMG produced TPA metagenomics assembly of the PRJNA485056 data... | reverse complement strand
GTTTTTTTCTAAAAGTTTAAAAGGTTATATACGATGTTGCAGCCAGCCGCCCGTGATGGGTAGCTGGCTGCTTTTTTCTTCAAATCACTACTCACCTTCCCGATGATGAACGTCTTCCGCAACCATACCCAAGCCGTTCTGCTGGGCATTTAGTCGATGAGTCAGCTCATTGATGAGCTTCTGCTGATCGCCTATCTGCTTCTGCTGTTCGGCGATAATATCGAGCATGCGGTTAAGGGTAGCCATACTGATGTCCGGATCAGCATTTGGAACTGGCTCCGCAATCGGAGTAGGGGTAGTCTCATTCATAGGGGCAGGGGCATCCTCTCTTTTGTACTCTTCTTTTTGCTTGTGCTCCTTTGCGCCCCCGTTCCCAGCGATTCCATCGCTGGTCCACCCCGGTACCACCGATTTCACTCTCTCCACATCGAGCGGATTGCGCAGCGCACGCGTACCCAGTTTGCGCTTCTCATCATTATCTATATATCCGCCATCTGGTTCAAACTGGTCATCTATGCCAGGGCATACATACCCCTCCTCACAGTAGCCTCCCTCCTCCTCCTGAAGGTCCTTATCCGCATCTACAATAAATGCCGATAGCGGAACGTGAAACGCATTGCAGAAGCGCAGCAGGGCGATGGTAGGCAGCGGCGACCTCATTCTTACCCAGCTATCCAGGCACGCATTACTTGTGGTACCCATAGCCTTCATAATTTGCTTATTGGTGATTTTTCTGTTGGCTTCCATCCATTTGTCGAGGAAGCTGTAGTTATAAAAGTACTTCATATCTCAACTATTTTTAAAAGGTGAATAACTCTATTATGTTCATCTGAAAATCAATTAATATATCTTACCTATGTTAAATTCCCCTAATTTCTGAAAGAAAATATAGGTAACATTTGGTAGTTATGATTTTATTTCCTAAATTTGCACCAAAATTAAGAAATAAAATTGAGATGACAAAGGAAATTATAGAAAAAGTTACGCAGAATAATACTCCGTTAGAGGTAAATGATATTTCTGCTGACGAAAAGAAGAACTTAGCTGAGTTTTTATCAGCCAAAGGCTTTACTATATCGACTTTTTACCTTCGTTTCTTCCAGAAGGGTTTCGATGCCTGGGAAATCCTAGGCATCAAGAACTGCAAAAAGCAGTTCTTAGCTATACCGGAAGTAGATAACCTATTATCCGAGTATGTGGAGACCGATGCCCTGGGTAACGAGATTGGAAAGAAAGGTTATCTGACAGAGGCTGCCAAGAGCGAGGAGCCAGGTGTATTCTACACCTGTCTAAAAAAAGCCAGCAGCGGTCTCTGCATGAAGTTCTTTGCCTTCATGGAGGAACGCGGTATGAGCCGCACCACCATCATCAAGCGGTTTACCGCCGATGACTGGAAACCGTGGGAGCAGGAAGGCATCAGGGCGCTCTTGCTGACAAGAGTAGCCTAGCTGTCACCTCCCTCTCGCTCCCGTTCCCAGCGATTCTATCGCTGGTCTTTAATGAAACATTCATAACTACAAATGATAGATGTAACTGTTGATTTTGAAACCTGTTCGCTTTCTCCCACCGCAGCCGTTATGAGTATCGGCGCGGTGGCATGGAAGCGCTACGGTAAAGAGAGTCCCTTCTTTGATGAAGGTGACGGCGTGTTGAGAAATTCCACATTCTCTGCCCACGTTGACCTGCGAAGCATGTTCCTGAATGGGTTCGCCTTTGATCAATCGACGGCAGACTGGTGGGCAAAGCAGAGTGACGAGGCAAAAGCTGCCTTGCTCGGCAATGATAGCGACGAGTCGCCCTGCCAGCCAATAGATGTTGTGGTAAATGACTTCTTCGGTTGGATAGACTATATCAAGAAGAAGCTCGGTGATGATGACATCTGCCTTTGGGCACAGGGTACAGACTTTGACCCGGCTATTCTGAGATATATCTGCTGGAAGTTGGGTATCAAGCTTGAGATTAAGCATACCCAGTTGAGAGACCATCGCACGTTCTACCTGGAAATGGCAAGAATCTTATGGGATGCAGCCGGGGTTCATGAGGAACCTTTTACCCTCGACATGGCTTATGCCTTGACTACGGACTATAAAGACATCGCCGATGATGAAGGCGCGGCACATGATCCGCTCTTTGATTGTAAGCGCAGTATTTATAGTACTTGGCAGATGATGCAGAAAATAAGGGAAGCCTATGCCCCGTCTATTTGATTTGCCTTATATCCCTAACCGGAAGGGCATACAGCAGAGGCACAGAAATTTATCCCGATACAAGCTGCTGCATCGCTTCGCCTACACGGAGACGATGAGCGGGCTGAGGGATGATATTCCGACACTTCTCTTCTATGCGCCCTTCGCCCTGCTGAAGGATACCTGCGAGTATCTTTGCAGAATGATGGCGGGTAGCGTGGAAGATATGATTATCACGCCTTCGCATAGTTGCCGCCGCAAGAACGGTAAAATCTATTGGAGGCAGGATGTGCAGATCATCGGTTTAAATACCGATTTCCTCACGATGGAAAGTCTCTCGCAGATGATAGTACATCGTATGGAAACCATCTGCAACTGCAAGATAAGGCATTATCGCCTGGAAACATTCTTGAATTTATAAAAACGTGAAGATATGAAGAAATAAAAGATATTCTGCATGACATCATGCAAACTTCGGTACGATACACTCGATCCGACTTTATTTTGTTAGACAACCGAGCCATCGGTTAAATGGCAGGAAGACCGGACGGGCGATAGGTGAACTTGGAAACTTCATCACATATCTCAATACCCGCAGCTTCAAAAAAAGGGGAAGTCTGATTAAAAAGCCTGGGAACCCCATCGGACGGTAGCTGCGGCATCCTCAAAACTTGGCGTGTCGCCCGAAAGGTCTTCTTTCTTTGAAAATATTGATATAAAGAGAATAGGGGAGGCATTCTGGAAACGCTCTTATGCAAGGGTAGTAGGAGCAGTAATGCCCTACGACTACGTTACAACGCATCTTTTGTCCGACAAGATGTAAACACTTGAAGTTTGGCCTACCCTCATGCCCCCGTTCCCAGCGATTCCATCGCTGGTCAATGGTCAAGAGTGATGCCTTCCCTTTCTCTTTTAACTATATAAATACTCTTACTGTAAGATATGTTATTCCATCCTATACTTAACCAGCTAGCCAATCTCGACATGGCATTCCTCGTAAAACCTGCCGATGAGCAGCGCATCGAGGGACAGACTGCCTGTTTCTGTCCGCTCTGCCAGAAGGAAGAGGCAGACGATGGCGAGCAGGGCAAGGCAAAACAGACACCACACCTCATTATATACAATAATGAGCGTGGCGGTATGTATAACGGCGTAGGGGTGGATAATAATACCAAAGCAGAGCACGGTGCCCTGCGCTGGATGTGTACTAAGACCGGTAAAAACGGTTACGGTGCGATCGAGCTTTATGCCGCCATGCGCAAGCTGCCGATGCACGGAGCCAGTCTGCTGCGTCTTTGCCACGACCTCGTAGTGAGGGTATGTGGTGACAACGAGAAGACGAGAGCCAAATGGCCTGCGCTCTTTGCTAAGATGGACTATCGAACTATTGCCGCACAGACGATAGAGACATTCTCTTTCATGCCAAAAACTGATTTCAATCCCCAGGAGCTTGCAGCCCTGGGGTGCGAGGTCACATCAGTAAAAGGCATTCCGCAATATGGCTTCGGCAAGGACTTCAACACAAGGATGCTGAATGAAGATTTCCGCATCTATGCCGTGGACCAGGTAACGCTGCCCAACGTAGTGAGAAACGGACAACTGGTAAGCGAAGTGATTTATGGAACGCCCTGGAACCCGTTGTTCGTTTGCTTCGCCACAGACGTAATAGCGCCGCAAGGAAGCTGCGGATGCTTCTTCCGTCCAGCCATGCAGCAAGACCCTATCGTCTTCTCCACCTGCGAGGATCACAGCGTGAGAAAGGTGAGCAAGTGGCTGATGGGCGATAAGGTTTTCACCTATGCCATGGACCATCGGAGTAACAGCTCTACTGCCGTTCATTCGGCCATAGAAAAGTTGCAACCGGACGAGCCTTACACCGATTTAAAGGAATTATGGATAGAAAACGAAACCAAGGATGGCGAGCCGAAAGGCACCTTTCATTGTGAAAGGGAATCCATCGAAGTGGGCGAAATCAAAGCTCAGAATATCGTTTTCTGTCGGACACCTGAAGACGCATTGAGTATCTATTACGCCATGCGTTCCTTGCGTCAGGATAAGGCTCAGGATAATCATTTTCAAAAATACTGCTGGTACCACGTAGCCTTCTCGCTAGGTAGAAGAAACTTCTGGTATATCGAGCGTGGGCAGTGGAGGCAGGAAAAGTTAGATTTCAATGCCGTACAGTATCAGAAGATGAAGCGATTTGCCGAAAGGGTTCTTATGATTTACCCTAACGACATCGCCAGCCAAAGGGATTGTGGAGCTATCGCAACTAAGTATTGCGATATTTGTTATGCCACGCTGCCCGATGGCTTCAGAAGTAGATATAATCAAAGGTGGAACTGGTTGTATGGTTGCTCACCAAGAAGCGTGAGAGATTATCTGATGTGCTACCACATGGATGATGCCGACAACTTCAAGTTCGACCACGATATAAGGTTGCCGCTATATTCGAGGTTGCGGGGTGCCAACAACACGGACCCGTTCGAGATAGAATATCCTCGTGATCCGAGAAGCGGCAAACCTAAACCGCCTACCTGCAAGGTATCGCCTACCAAGGTTTGGCTCTTTATGACCTGCCATGGCTATTACAGAATGATAGATCCCGAGAGTACCGATCTCGTAGGTCAGTATATCCACCTGGATAGATGTTTCGTAGAATACATCGACCAGAAGAGTATTATCCAGGCAACAAAAAACCAACTCCTGCAGTTTACCGAACAGAGTTGGCGGCATAATGATCAGGAGCGCAAGATGATGTCAGACTGCGCTAACCTGATAGACAAGAATTTCAGCGAGAAATCGGCTGGAGGATTGCAAAGTATGGTGATAGACTTCACCGAGAGCTTCGATGCGCATACGGAGTATTTCTTCTTCCGCAATGTAGCGTTAAAGATTACTCCCGAAGCCATCACGCCAGTCAGCTACGAGAAATTGAATTTCTTCATCCCATCCCTGGCAAAGAAACCGTATGATTTCACGATGAGGGTATTCAATCCTCCTTTCGTAATCAGCGAGAGCCAGGAATATAGGGATAAGGTAGCAGCCATCGCCCAAGAGGAAGCGCAGGTTAATGAGGACGGTTCATCAGTCTTTACAAGAGAGGAGATCGACCAGAAGAAAGCAGCGCTTAAAGACTGGGCACAGACCTTCCGCTGGCAAGTAGATTGGCAAGGAAAGCAGGAGAAAGAACTTTGGCCAATACTGAGAGTGATACGAGGCTGCTGCAATATGCAGTGGCGACTGGAGCAGGATTGCCTTCGTAAAAAAGAGCCGATGCCAGCTGATGCCGTAGCTGATGTAAATTCCCATTTCGCTAACATGATTTCCTGTTTAGGAAGAGTCTGCTACCGATCATGGGCTGATATGCAGAGTGTCTGTCCTTATCTTCTCGAAGACCAAGTAGAGGATGAAAAACAGGCTAGTGGCGGTTCGGGAAAATCACTTATGGTGAAACTTGTGGTAGGTTCAGCAGTGAATGTATTGCGTGTCGATATGAAAGACTTCACTACGATAGCCGATGCAAAATTCGCCCTTTCCGATTTGCTGACAAATCCCGGCAAATTTAGGGTAGTGCATTGGGAAGATAAACCTTCTGGGTTCCCGATGAAGTACTTTTATAATAAGGTAACGGAGGGTGCCAAGGTAGAACGAAAGTTCGGCGACCCTATCGTCTTCAAGCTGGAAGACTCACCATTAAACGTGATTACCAGTAACTCGCAGTTGAGTGATGACGATGAGAGTACTATCGGACGTTTCCCCCTGGTATCATTATCCGACAGATTTTGCCGAGACAACCCGATGCAGCATAAGGTAGCACGCTCTCCTAAAGAAGTGATGAAAAATCTCGTCACAGACCCAGAGAAGTTGAATGAGCGAGACCGTAATCAGGCGATATACATCTGTGCCTTAGCCGTTCAGTTTATCATGCGCTATCATACCTTCGTTATTGCTCCTCAGAAGAACGTTCAGCGAAGACTGATGGTAAGAGAGCTGACCGAGAACACGGTGAACTACTTTGAGTGGTTCTTCAGTCGTAACGAGGTCTATTCAGCACCTATCTGTGCAGACGAAATGTTTAATGAGTTTATGCGAGATTGGGCTGATGCCAGTGAGGGTAAGAGTAAGGAGTATAGCCGAGCTACCTTCAAGAAGAAAATCAAGAAGTATTGCAAGAATATGAATATTATCTGCAATCCTGATAATCTCCTGATAGGTGAGGACAATAAGCGTCATGGCTGCTTCAAGCTCCGAGCCTGGATAACGGAGGAATACTTCGTAGGCAGAGAGTGGGAGAATGATGATAGTGTAGAGCCGAAACTCATCCGCAGGGTGAAGACAAGTAAGCATGTCTATTTCTTCTTCCGCAGCGGCAAGGATCATATTCCTGAAAGCTATGACGAGTTAAAGCGGATAGCGAGAGAATATGTAGAGGGTCCCGACCCATTACCTTATCGTGATGATGATGGAAACATCGTTTCCCTCACCCCAGAAGAGGAAGAACGCTGGAAGGCATTCACCTCCCGCAAGCAGGGCAGAAGGCAAGCTATCCCGAACGGCGGTGATAGCAGCAATGCAACAGCTACGGTAGGGGAAATAGATAAGAGCGACCTCCCATTCTAACCCCCGTTCCCAGCGATTCTATCGCTGGTCCATAACAAGAAAATAGAATTTACAATAAAAAATAAAGCAAAATGAAAATACAAGCGCAATCATCTCTCTTGCTTCGTCAATCTTTGCAGAAAGCTGCGAAGTGTATTGATAGCAAGTCAACCATCGTCATCTTGAGCAACGTGCTCTTAACCCAGCGCAAGGAAGACGGTAAGTTCTTCTTCGTATCAGCAACTACAGATTCGGAGCTCATCATTCCTGCCCCTCTCAGCATCGTAGAAGGCTGCTTTAAGGAAAATGTCGTTCTGCCTATCACGTCTCTGTTATCGTTCCTCTCTACACTCCCTGCTGACTGCGTAGTCACCATGGATCTCTCTGAGGATAAGAATCGCTCAATGAATATCGAGTACTGTACCCAGAACGGCGAAAATGTGAAGAGAGGCACCGTGAGTCTGGTATATTTCAGCGCAGAATCATTTCCTCGTGCAGCGCAGCCCGATAATGCTAGTCTTCACATCTCCCTTCCGATGGCAACCTTCAGCAATGTGTTCTCTCATGCCGGCAAGTTTGTATCCGATTCCGAGCTTCGCCCAGTGATGAGATGCCTCTGCATCGATGTAGCCGAGGATAGAAGTGAAGTTATCTTTGTGGCCTCCAACGGCCACGTCCTCATTAAACTGATCCATACCAACAATCCGGAAACGGGAGGCAGCAACTTCTTCCGTAGCGGAACACCGGGAAAGATTCTCGTATATAGCTCCTTCTTCAAGACCCTTTCCGTTTTCGACGACTGCGAGGATATTGATATTGAGGCAAACGAGAAGGTGGTACGCTTTACATCAGGAGATGATATTACCTTCGTCTGCAAGAAGGCAGAGGGACAGTACCCTAACTACAACTCCGTGATTCCTCGCAACAACCCTTATAAGGTTACAGTAGATAAGCGGGAGTTGGCAAGCGTGGTGAAGCGTGTGGCACTCTTCTCCAGTGAGAGCAGTAACATGGTTGTTCTGAAGAAGGACGGAATGTTCCTCGATATTTCCGCCCAGGACTTAGACTTCAACATGTCGGCCAACGACCAGGTGCTCATCACCGACGGCAGTTGTCCGGAAGGTCATCGCATCGGTTTCAAGGCAAGCAGTCTGCTCGATGTCCTGGCACCTATCCCAGATGATACCGTTACCCTGCACCTGGGCGATCCAAGCCGTGCAGGAGTAATCACTGCCAATGAGTCTTCACCACGAGCATTGACCTTGCTCATGCCGATGATTTTGAACGAATAATATATTCTCAGAAAAAACTGATTAGATTATGGATGATACTTTGCTCTTTATACCTCCATGCTGTGTAGATAAAAAGCTGCCCAAGGCAGTGATGCAGGCTCCACGGCGAGCATTGAGTTTTTACACTCATGGCGATGTGCTGCTGGATAAATTCTTCCACGCCATCGGATATTTGGCTGATACGACTCCCAACCGCCCAGCGAAGAAGCATTTCTGCGTGATGGTACTGGCGATGACCGTAAGCAGAACATCTGCCACCGGATATATGGTCCAGTATCTACGCACCTGTTTCGAGCGGAACTGGATTACCCACCTGGTGCTTTCCACCGACAAGAATGTGGAAGACTGGATAGATGTTCACCTGCAGGAGTATAAGGACCGCATCTTATATACCAGCCACAAGGACGTAAGCACTCAGACCTCACACCTGGTTCTCTACAATGAGGAGAAGGCTTTCACCCTGGCGGGTCCGATGCTCGATGCCCAAAACGGCAAACTGTCGCATTATACGATGGTCCTCTATCCCGACTATTCGGCTTGCAGCAATGCCTCCGACTGGTCGAATCCGCTGCGAAATATCTGTTTGCCTGATATATTGCGACACCGGCAGCGGGTAGCCAAGAGCAAGCTGGAGGTAAAGAGTATGATCCTCGACCGATTTCTGCATGCGAACTTGCCGCCTTATCCGGAAGACAAGGAGCAGGAAAGTCATTGTGACTATCACGATTTCGGTGGAATGATGTAGGCATTTATAAACCGATAAATAAAGTGTTGTTATGGCAAAATATCATCAGTCTTATCAGAACCTCCGCCAGTTCTGCGAAAAGTGGCAGTGGATAGACCCCCGCAGCGGTCAGCAGGTTACTGGCTATGTGCATCCGCAGACAGCGAGGAAGGTAGAGCGCAAGCCGTTCTACATCAAATTCCTCACCAAGACAGGACACGTAGATGAGGGCGAATGCGTCTGTCTGAAGGTGGATATTATGCGCCACCAGAGAAAGGTGCAGTTCGTCAAGAGCGGAGAAATCAGGGTAGTGAACGATATTCTGGTACTGGAAGTAGATGGTACCAGGTTCATCACCCATTAAAGAAGCATCTTCATGTTTTCAGAATAGATCAAAATACGGTTTCTAAACTCTAAAGTGTTCATCTTTTTTTAGGTGAAATTTTGAGAAATAAGCCTTTGGTGAAAGGCAGCATAACAAGGTAATAAAGTTTGTGTAAGGTAAAAAGCAATGCAGGTTTCTACCATGTACCTGCACCTCCCTGGTTCGTGAGAATAGGGCGCTTTTTCTTAACTGAGTATTCATTTTTAAACAAGATATAGACAATGTGGAATCCATTTAAGAGAATCAGACAGAAGTTGTCGGTCAAGCGTCTGAGACATATCTCCAGCGCTGTATCGACACTCAAGAAGTTAGAGCGTGACGGTCTGCTTCACTGGCAGGTAAAGGGCAAGACCCTTCTGTTGGAACAGAGCCTTGCCATCGTTATGATGTCGCAGGGTAGAAAAGACTTCATGAAGTTCCTCGACCTCGTAGCTCAGTATAAGAACGCTGAATTGATAAGCGATGCCTACGAGCAGCAGCGCATCGACCTGGAAACGGCAGCCGTAAGAAAGGCGCAGGAGCAGACCAAGACCAAACTTATCGATGCTGATATTCAGCGCATCCGTCAGAATGCACGCGAAGATATACAGCATATCGACATCAGTAGTATTCTGAATGCTATTCATGAGTTCGATATTATGATCATCCGCAGCAATGCCGTATCAGAGCAGGAGGCAACCCAGGAAGGCGGTCAGCTCGTAGCTGTTGGTCATTACGATGGCAAGAAGGTGGAAATGGCAATGTGGGATGAAATCAGGAATGAATTTTCCCCCCAGCAGTAAGCGCGTATGAAATCAATCGTAATAACCAAAGAGTCCTGGCTGTGCAGTCAACTCAGTATAGCCAAGTATTCCGGAGGCATTGATATATCAGATGAGGAAAATGGCACACGCCATCTCCTGGTAGTGGATGGGAAGGGTAAGCCTTATCAAGGCAGACTGTCACCTAGTGTACCTGCCGACCTGGTAGATAAGGAGTTTATTCCTCTCTACAAGAAGCTGGGCAGAGATTTGTTTATCTCCATCGTTAAGGCAAATCCTTTGATGTCCCGCAAGGATTTGAAGTACCGTCTCACTGAGGCTGCCGAAGTGAAGAAAGGTTACGAGGAGAAAATGAAGGCAGTGAAAGAAGCTAAGCTGAAGGCTCAAAACCCTTCCCTCTTCGATTAAATAGAAAGTTTTTAATACATTATAAAGATTTATAGAGAAATGAGAACATTAGAACAATTCCAAAAAGAAGTCCTTGCGCCGTTGCGTAAGGAGAGAGATGACAAGCAAGAAGCAGCAAGAGAAATCCGTTCAAAAGCTGCTGCCGATTATATGCAGGCAAAGAAGGAGATTACTGAAAAAGAGCAATCCTTTGCCAAGGTGCAGGAAGAAGCCCTGCAAATCTTCACCCGTCAGCAGCTCATCGACCGTAAGGCATATCATCTTCTGCTTACCGCCGAGCGCACCGATGCCTGTGCCAAGTACGATAAAGCCAAGCACGATGAAAAGATAGCAAAGCGCCGTGCCAACGAGGAATATATGGATAAGGTAGGCATCGCCTTCGCCGAGTACAACAAGGAGCGAGTAGCCGCAGGTGAGCAGCCTGTATATTACGACAACCGCCGTGAGATGTCAGCCGAGGAACATAATTCGTGCCATCAAGAGGATGGCTGGCCAGCAGACCCGGCACAAGAGGTTGAAGCATGAGTTCCAGAAATACAAAATAAACAATAATAAAAACATGAATACAAAACAACAGAATATTCTCCGCTCATTACTCAAGAAGTATAAATACAAGAGCGTGAGCAACGTGGTTCGCCAGGCACTCGGAATCAACTTCGAGAACTTCCTACAGAAGGCTGAACCTCTCTATATTCTCCCCCGCATCGCCTCCTGCTATGCCGACGAGAAAGACAAGAAGGATCTGAATGGCATTATCTACAAGGAATGGCTCAAAGACGTGGTAGAAAAAGAATGGGTAGCCCCTCTCAATACCTATATCGAGGAGCACGGAGACCGCATCGTTCTCTCTGCCATCTACTATCTCATAGACAATGGTCTATGGGAAACCTACGAAGGTCGCCTCTCCCTGGGTTCCCAGGATGAAGCCTATTATGATAAGCTCTCCGATATGCCTTCCGCCATCGCTATGGTGCAGGAGCAGCAAGCCGAGGAAAAGGCCGCCGAAAAAGCAGCCGAGGAGAGCGCCCCTGTTCCCAGCGATTCCATCGCTGGTCAAACCCCCGGCTATACCCTAACCGCCGAAGAAGCCGCAGCCCTCATCGCCACCACCTCCGATACCTGCTCCCAGCTAAGCAGAACATCGAGCGCCTGTTTGATTTCATTCACACCGCCACCGATACCGATGCCCTCCGTCAGAAGCTCGCCACTCTTCAGCATCAGCTAGAAGATCAGAAAACCCAGCACCAGAAAGAAGTCACCGCCCTGCAGCAGAAAATCGATGATGCCTATACTACAGCGAATAAAGCCAGCGATTACATCTCCAAGCTGAAGCTGGAAGCCAAGGAAGCCCAGAAGCAGTACGATGAGCTGAATGCCAAATACAAGAAAGCCCTGGATGAGCGCGATGATGCCGACAAGGAGTTGGAAACCTGCAAGAAACTTCTAGAGGAGGAAGCCAATCGTGAGCAGCTTCCGAAGAAGAAGGTTATCCCATACAGTGTGCTCGATGCCGTCCCACTCCTGGGCAAGGGAGTAATGACCGGCTTAGAGCCAGTCCTGGCCAAGTACAATATTATCATCGACCATAATAAATAAAAAGTGTATGGATCAAGGAGTCATCGACCCGCAGAGATTGTTTTTTACGAGAGCGGGAAACAAGGAAAACATTATGTTGATGCCAACCCCTCATGGTGGCGGTATTGAAGATGCAGGCTGCATAAAATTCAACAATGCCATAGAACGTATGTCGAAACCACGGATAGTGGACCATGTAGAGATAGATGTGGAGTTTGTTTTCCGCAACAAGATAGGCAGTGTCTATGCCGTAGTCTATCATAATGAAAAGGGTGAGGTAATTACTGATATGTTGACCAGGGCAAAAAATGGAGAATGGAAATTCCATAACTTCAATATCCGTTTCTGTACCTGTTTCACGAATGCTTACATCTCGTCGATATATGGCTACAAGCAGCTTTCTGAATCGCAGATAGCGCAGGAGCTATCCTGCTTCTTTGCATTTGAAGGCATAAAGGCGATCATCGGAGATTATTCCATGCTGGCATTACCTGGTGGCATTGCCGTAGCCAGGAGTGTTTTCAGAGATGAGGAAATCGTTTCTGTCGAGCTTTTCGATTTCGTAACCTATGAGTCTTTTGATAGAGATGAAATCAAGGATACCTATTATCAGGAGCTTCACCGGTATGTTTCTGGAGAAATCCTGAATGCCTCCAACTTACCCGAAGATCTCCTGACAAGAATCCTTAATGATGGGTTGGAAAGAATAAAAAAGAAGTATAATAAAGTAAAGAAATAGCGTATGAATAAGGAAAAGTTAAAGAAGTTCTTTTATGAGGTAAAAGCTACGACCTCGGATGTGATATATGCCGCATTCGTGTTCGGCATGCTTTATCTGCTTATTTATGCGATTATCACCAATGTTAAAAAAGAGATGACAACCGCATAAAAGGTAGTAGCATCACCGTAACTTCAAAAGGTCACGAGTATATCATCTTTGAAACTGACAGAGGCTCCACCTGTTGCATTCACTCAGCATCCTGCCCCTGCCAGGCCAAGAAGCAAGCAGTCACCTCTCTAACCCCCGTTCCCAGCGATTCCATCGATGGCCCAAGAAAATCAAACAGATAAAAATGAAAAATAATGGAAGATAATTTAAGCAAGATAGTTTCAGAGTTCATCGGTAGTTCCGAGGAACTGAAAAAAGATGTAGTTGAAGCTGCAAGAGCAGGTATCAAGAAAGAGATAACGGAGTACTTCACCGGTTATTCATCGCCTTTTCGTAAACAGGTGCATGAGTACCTGCAGAAGAACATTCCGATGGCAAGTTTTTCTTTGCCTAGCTATGCCGAGATAGTCAACAAGGAAATTATTGCAGAGATAGATAAGATGGCAGCTCAGACCTGCATTAGTACCTTCTGCAAATCATTCCGTAAAGTTCTATCGGGCATTTCTACCGAGGAAGACGGTACCGTCAAGTTATCCCGCCTATTAGATAAGGTGTATGACAACTGCGAGTTTTCTCAATATGGTGATGGTATCACGTTTGAGTTTGACGATAATCAGGAGTATGGTGCTTCTATTAGAGATGGTGTTCTTACCATCATTGAGGATGGTGAGGAAAGAAAGTTGGATATTTGCCTGATGAAGGTAGAAGCGAAAATAAGTGAGAACCGATACAATGTTTTCCGTATTCCAACCCAAGGCTTTAATTACGGGCGCACCGCCAAGAGTATTCTTATCAAGGAGAAAGATAGAACTATCGAGATTCCATCCTATGATAGTGTATTTTCCGATATGGCAGCTCTGCCATTCGCCTCGTGTGTTATCCTGAATATTCCTATCATCATTGATGTAAATGATTATAATCGGGATTTCATAGAAGATTAGTCACCGTTCCCAGCGATTCAATCGCTGGCCTTAAAAGGCAATAAGACATGAACCAAGAAGATAGAAAATATATCGACGAGCAGATAGAAGCTCTGCTCCGTCAGAAACCCGATCTAGTTCTCTCGAAAGAGGAACTGAAAGCGCAGTTGGATAACCGTGAAACCCTGGATGATTTCATCGCCTACACCAAAGGCTTAAACCATCTTACCGAGGATTTCGACCAACTCATGAAGGAAATTAGTGATAAGATAAAGGCTTTCCAGAAGCAGCATCCTCTACAGCTTACCACTCTTGGTATTTATCATATCGAAGGTGATCATATATCGAAAGACACCCGTGGTAAACAACATATCGGTCATTGCCTCACCAATATTCTGGAAGGTGAAGCCTCTCCCGATGAGAAGGCAAATATCGCAGAAATCCTCTATCGTAACTGTGAACTGAGTTCCGTCTTCCGTGAGATTATCAAAAACGTATATCTCTGTTGTGAGAAAAATCATTTAAAGTAACAGCGTATGGATGACAAAATGAATATGTTAAAAGAAACGCTAGGTGAGGACGGCTTAGACCGTCTGGCTGGTTTATCTGATAAGTGCTTTTTCATTAAAAAGGAAGACATCGAAAAAACGTTTGGTCAGAATTTGATTAATGACGGAAGTATTTTGGTAGGTGACAAGTCTCATTTCATTCCGGTTGATCTCACCAGTGATACGACAACCCTGGCAGAAGAACCAAGAAGAAGTTTCCGGTGTTCTTTCACTATAGTAGATAAGCAGGAAGAACGTTATAATGCTCAGATGTTAGTAGTCTGCGTACTGCCGGTATTCGGTAAGTCGCTGTTTCCCGTAACTCCCCCTCACCTTCCATTTCGATTGGCTGATGGCTACACAACGCTGTATCGCAACCGTCATAACTTCTTTTATGCGGCAATGAGAAATCTCTTTTCTCATTCCTTTTCTGAGAAATCTGAAGAAGAGCAGTTGTTTGAAAGGCTAGAAACAGCGCAAGAGTTTGGCAATTATGAAGTATAACCCCCCATTCCCAGCGATCGCTGGGAATGGGGAGAGTGTAAAAAAAGAGAATATGATGACAATAAACAAAGAAATAATCCGGAGGACGAGTTCTTTTCTTCAAGCAATAGTTGAAGGCAAGACTATTCAAATGAATGAAGGAGCCGTTTGGAAGGATATAGATATTGACGGGGAAGGAATAGATATTTCTATGCTCATATCGTGCCCCTACCTTTACCGCATTAAGCCGGAAGCAAAGTACCGTTCTTTTAAGAACGCAGAAGAGTGCTGGCAGGAGATGTCAAAACATCAACCGTTTGGGTGGATAAAATGTAAAGAAGGTTATTTTAATATCGTTTATGTCGATGATGACTATGCAGGCTTGGCAGATCCGGATGGTAGCTCCATCCTGCTGGCTTCAAAAAATAGCTATCAAGACAACACTTTTTACGACGGAACGCCTTTTGGTATGAAAGTGGAGGAATAGTTATGGCACTTGAACAATGTTCAGATTTGCAGCTTATGCTTCTCATGATATTCACAATATTTCTTATCGTGTTGATGGAGCAGGTAGCAGAGTATCGTTATTTTAAAAAAAATAGTAGTATGAAAATAAAAATTGTTTTGTTATATTTCCCCAGTTTCTTTAAAGGGGATAGGCTCTCTGCTTTTGCAGATAAAATAAAGTTCTTCATCATGTATAAAAAGCATTGGTGGCAGAGATACAGATACATGAAAGATTTGTTCGGGCACCCCATGAAGTTTGACAGTCAAGAGGAAGCCGAAGAGTATCTGGAAAGGGAAGGTATAGATTATAAAGGAAAAGCATAATATTTTTGATTAGCGTATGGCAGAAAAGAAAGTATTAATCATTCATCTTACTGATGAGTGGTATCAGAAGATAGCTAACGGAGAAAAGACAGAGGAGTATCGAGAATGCTCCTTATACTGGACGGTTCGTTTGTTAAGAAAGGATGTTCCGAATAGGCCAGACGTGATAGCTGGCGTAGCCAAATATCATCGTGCTTCCGATAGAGGCCTTTTCCTACAAGGCTACCTCACCGGAGGTCTCAAGCATACTTCGGATAGTCCGGAAGATAGAACTTACCGCAAGGAGGTATTAGAGCCTTTCACTCACGTTCATTTTCTCCTCGGTTATCCGAAAGATAACCAACCGTATATTGAGAAGGAAATCGACGAGATAACGGTAGATAAACCAAAGAAGGGCATGTGCCCGGATGCGTGGTTAAAAAAGAATATGTTCGTAATCAGATTCAAATAGATAAGCGTATGGCAAAGAAAGAAGAGAAATGCTGTGGCAACTGTTTCTGGTTCGACAGCGAGGATGCCTATGGCCAAGGCTGGTGCATCGATGAGCAGTGCGAAACATCTTGCGGCAGTATTTGTGGTAATCACTTAAACAGATAAGCGTATGAAAGAAGAAGACTATATTAAGTCATATCCTCATGATACCTACACCGAGCGTGTAGATGCGGATAAGCTGGCAGAAGGTAGAATATACCTTATTGAAACGCCGAGAGCTGAGACAAGATTTCTGAGAGCGTATGTTTGCGTAAAGCAGGTTCTTCCTTCTGATGGTGGTATTGTATTGCATTTTGGTATTTATATTGAGCGAGCAGGAATGACGGTTCATATTTCAGACCCTCACGCAAAGAATTACCAAAGCGTTGCGTCTTCACGTTGCGCCAATGCTATATATAAAGATATAGGTTTAATGCGATATGATGATTATAATTTCTATATTCCTAGTCAAGATCAGGTAAAGGATGTCCTAGACAACCTTCGCAGTTTGGGCTATATGTTTATAGATGATGAAATGAGAAAGATCGACATCGCACCTCTGCTTCCGGGGGGTCTGTTTGGATAAAGAGCAAAGAGTTTAAAAACAAATAAAAACATTAAAGATTATGGCATGTGATTGTATTAGCAGAGTAGAGAAATTGGTTAAGGCACAGACTAACGAGAGCGGTTGCCTTGATACAAGTATCGGTGTCCCATCGGGCATTGCGATGGTAAACATTTATGGTTTATTCCATAAGCAGAAGAAGGATGGTTCCTTCTGTGAAAAGTGGAACCAGGTAAATATCCTTCCAGAGTATTGCCCTTTCTGCGGCAAGAAATATGTGGAGGATAAAAAAGAAGATGTTCAACAGGAAGAAAAGGGAAAATAGCGTATGAAAGAAAGTCTTAGAGATTATTATTATCACCCGGAATTTATAATGGCGGATAAATCATTTATGATGATTCCCACTCCGAAAGACTTCGGGCAGTATTTACTAAATAAACGTAATAAGAAAAAAAAGAAGTAGCGTATGATAAGAGTATATGAAGACGAAGAAAATGCGGATCATTCCGTTATCCATCTGATGTTAAATACAAATTGTGATAATCATTGCATGTTGTGCTGTAATGACCAATACGATTTAAGTTCTGTTCCGGTTGTAACGGTAGAGGAACTTAACAACGCAAAAACCGTGTTGCTGACAGGTGGTGAACCTTTCAAAATTCCATACTTTGCAGATTTCGTACAAAACCTGCGAGGTCAATATAAGAACATAGAAAACCTTTATGTTTATACTTCGGGATATTCTATGTACCACAACGTAGAGCAATGGAACAAAAACAAGGTTTATACCGATATTGATGGCGTGAATATTTCGCCTAAAGGAACCAACCGCGAACGTTGGGCTATACAAGGTATGTTAGGGAAGAATGCACTCGATTGCTTCTTTCATATCTTCGCATCAATGAAAAGCTGTAGGCTTATCTTGATGGACCGCAAGGAGAAAAATGACGAGCTTCTTTCTACATTGAATCTTCAACAATTCATAGACCTTGGGGTTCGTTTCGACGTAGAGTATCGTGATTGGCAGAACAAGTTCCAGCCTAATGGCGGGGTGTGGAGAAGATTACCTATATTGTTAAATTAAAGAAATAGCGTATGGAAAAAGAAGAGCGTGCAGCCTTGGCTGCGAGATTGAAGGCATTTTTGTTAGCGACTGAGAAAAATTATCTTGATGGAATTGCAGATAATCTCATTCATGAGGCAGAAGTTATAACTGCAATTTTATCAGATAATGAAGCCAGAGAACCGGAGTTCGTTTTTATATCATATCTTAAAGAGATTAAATGTTGGAACGCTCACGATGGTTCTTGGACAGAAAATGTTCTTACCCTTACAAATCTAACTGGCACCGCTTTCGCCTTAATGGAGTTTGATCCTGCCTATAACCCGATAAGAAAAGATCCGGTGTGTGGCTACATCAATAGTTTCATCGTTAGCGAGGAAGATCGGCAGAAGGGCATTGGCGCTTTAATGATAAAAACATTAGAGGCTAGAGCGAGAGGTTATGGCGTGCATATTCTGTTTGTAAATTGGGATATTAAGCCAGAACCCGAGACGTGGGCAGATAAGTGGCTTGCCGGCATGGGCTATCACCAAGACGAGCCAAACGACCCTCGCCCATTTCATTATTATATGATGCACAAAAGATTAGTTGATAGATATTAAAAACGATTGTATATGAAGATAAATATGAAACAGGTGAAGGAGAAGATTGCAGGCTTTATCTTTGACCTTATCATAGAATCGGGTAGTAAGTCTAAGTTCTTCCGTAAGTACACCAACCATCGTTTCCGTAAGCAGTACGAACGATTGACGGGTAATGCCGCTGATAGGATGTACAAACGCAACAGTTATTTGGAAAAAGAGATAAGCGAGCTGCGTGAAGAGATTAATACTTTGGAGTGTAGGCTTCGTTCAGCTTATAATAAAATAAAAGTCGTAGCTACGGAGTACCCTAAGAACATCTCGTGCCCTCACGGAGAAAAGGATGAAGAAAACGATTGCCCTGTCAGAACAGATTCCATTGAATGCTGGGGCTGCCCAGGTTTCGTATGTAGAATACCCGAAAATGGTACCATCATCTGTTGGAACGAGAACTTTGAACAGAGTGAGAATTTAGAAAAGAAGGAGTAAAGTATGGATCTGATAAATATTAAATTTAGGGCAAAGCGTAAGGATACGCTGACTTGGGAGTATGGCATTCCCGCTCCTGGCAATGCTTACCCTGGTGCAGTTTGCATCCTGACTTTTGAACCGCGTAAGGATTTACCTAAAAATGCGGTTTTCCTTGGGTGCGGCTTTATTCCAGTATTAAGTAACACCATCTGCCAGTACACGGGGATGAAAGATATGTATGGCGCTGAAATTTGGGAGCACGATTTGCTTAAATTCGAGAAAACGTCTGATATGTACGAGGTGGTTTACGTTAATGGTACATTCGTCTTTCTGAACATAAGTGATAAATTTCAACTGCAGGGGCTCCCTTGTTACAAGAAAGTGGATCATAATATAATTCGTGATATGTTTGTTGTCCGGTCAATCTTTGACGGAGATAGCATCCTCGATATTAAAAAACATCGCCGTATCACATCTGCTCTCCGCAATTTTATCGCAGATTAAGAGCAATAATTAATAAAAGAAGAAAATATGTTATACGAAGCAAAACAAGGAACAAAGGCTTACGAATACATTAAAGGTATTCTCGATGCCGAATTTGAAGAGCATCAAGCCTACATGAAAAGAGTAGAAGAAGCCGTAGGCTTCGAGTTTGAAAAATATCAGGGCTATCAGCCTAACAGAACTCTCACAAGAGAGTACGAGATTACTGCTATATGGGTTCTTTCTGAGCGTTACGATACGCTAGATAAGAAGGTGTGGAAGAAGATAGACGGTGTA
>ERZ1034984.1707-NODE-1707-length-19539-cov-10.864453_pt1 | contig 19539 bp, 23 predicted proteins | sample MGYA00520589_ERZ1034984 | MGnify/ENA primary metagenome ERZ1034984 (study PRJEB33766, sample SAMN09781790) | gut metagenome | biome: gut microbiome | host: Homo sapiens | place: Madagascar | study: EMG produced TPA metagenomics assembly of the PRJNA485056 data... | reverse complement strand
AATTGTCTGGGAAGCTAAGTGTATCATTTTAGATTTTGTTTATATGAAGAATATAGAGATAGGAGGTGCTTATGACAAAAGATAATTACAGCGTTTATGTTCATAAATTTCCTAATGGAAAAAACTATGTTGGGTTAACAAAACAAAGTGTTGAGAGCCGTTGGGGTCGTAATGGCTCTGGGTACAAACAACAACCGCTGTATAGGGCTATTGAAAAATATGGCTGGGATAATATTCAACACATTGTTTTAAAAGATGGCTTAACTTTTAAAGAAGCTCAAAATCTTGAAAAGAAAAAGATTCGTGAGTTTAATTCTATAAGCAATGGATATAATGTCAGCCCCGGGGGTGGCCTTGGCGGTAATCCTTGGGTTAAGGTGGAGTATAATGGTGATATGTACTCCCCAGAAGAATTGCTAAAGTTCTCAAAAATAAAGAATTTGACAGCTCACGATATAACAACTCGGCTTTCTCATGGGTGGAGTATTGAGGATGCTCTCTCAAAACCCAAAACTCGTAGAAATGTTATGGTTGAATACAACGGTAAGCTTTATACATATAAGGAACTTGTAAAAAAGAGCAGCGTGCCAGATTTGTCAGCATCAGATTTATTTAATAGAGTGGATCATTTAGGTTGGGATGTAGATAGAGCTTTAACTCAACCTAAGAATGTAAAAATGCAGCCACCCGGATGCAGAGGCAAGAACAGGGAATGTTTGTACGAGTATGAAGGTAGAGTGTATAAAACATACGAACTCGTTGCGTTAAGCAATGTGGACGGACTAACACCTCACGATATTACCTGTAGAATAAACAGTCTTGGTTGGTCTGTTAAGGATGCTATTACAAAGCCCAAGAAAAAGCAAAATCAACGATTTGAGTATCTTGGCAAAACATATTCGTCAAAAGAGCTTGCCGCCCTAAGTCCTTTTGATAACATATCCCACCATGATATTACAGATAGGATAAACAGGCAGGGGTGGACGGTGGAACAAGCCGTTAACACACCAAAAAAAAAGTTATTAACTAAAAAGAATTAATGATACATATGCTAATCAGCAGCCAAGCCAAGTGAATCCAGTAAAAGTAGCTTGGTGGGTTCAACGACTAACCCTTGAGGATGGAAGCCAATAATAGGGACACGAGTGCTGAACACGATAAATACAGTTTATCCGCTATTACTCGCGATAATAGTGCCTAACGTCAAACGAGGGTGAAGATATAGTCTGACACTCCGCCGAAAGGCGGAGAAACCTCGGATAAAGAGCCGAGGATATAACACAAATGCAGATCGTAATCGACAGCTGTAAAAGGTCTTATGAAATAGATGGCGAAGACGAGATAAAGCGTATAAGCAAATTGCCTTGTATGTCTATTACAAAGACGATAGAGGCAGACGATGGTAAGGTTAAAACCGTTAAATGTGACTTCCCGGAGTTTATGAAGTATACACGTGAAATCAAATACACCAAAGATGGCAAAGAATTGCCATGTGACACCATGACTAAAAACAGACACAAGCTAAACCAACGTATCAACTATGAATTGCGGTGTCCTATGAACTGGCTTGAGGAGTGGTTGGGGAAGATTCCGCATGCTACATACATAAAAACAGCACCCACAAAAGACTTTTTTGTTAAAATGCAAGGGAAAGCAAACAATAGGCAGATGTCTAAAATTCAACAGCTTGCCGAAATGTGGGATAATCACATGAAATATTATGCTATGGCAGACAAGGACAAAAATGGAAATTTCTTTTCAACTATTAGTATAACAAGAGATATAATCGACCGGATGTCAAAGATTAAAATCGGAAACATTGTCACCATCAATAGGCTTATTGAGTTAGCATTACGGTTAAGTAGTGAAGTTGGAGTGTCATCCAAGCGAAATTACGACCCGGCGAAGCACACCCGAAAGGTCTTGAATTTATTATATAAGTCCAACAAAGACAAGTTTTTGAGTAATTTTATTGGCAAAGATGCATAAAAAAATACTGAAACCAATTTCCAAAAGAGCCAAAAACCGCACAACAAAGAGCTTTTAGCGCATTAAACTCTATCTATATAATGGAGGGGGAGAAACATGTGTGGTTATTTGCCCCTCCATAGGAGATTTTCGGGACTTTTTCACCTACTTTAAAGAAAAGTCATGCCTGCGGGCAAATATTATACAGAAAGAGTGAATTGTTTGGTTTTAATCTCAAAAGAAGAGGCTTTGATTTTAAATGGGCGCGGAATTAAGTTCCATAGAGGTATATGTACAAGTTACACTCGGCATAAGAAGTATTATCTTGTTGAGTCGGAGTCAAATCTTCAAATGCTGAAAGAGTTGCGAGAAGAATCTAAATCGAAAGGACTGACGCAGTATAGTTGACTTACAGAGATTAGATGGAGAAGAAATGATTGCTTGGAAGATTAGAAGTTGTCTTGCCAAGAAAAGAAAAGAAACTGATATGGATTGGTCGGAAATCAGAGATATGTTAGGTCTTGACATTACGCCAGATCAGCTGCGCAAGGTAGCAGTCGGATATGAAGAATACGATGATTATATCAATGGTTCTGGCGGTGTGGCAACAACTATACTGTCTATATCTGATTTACATTATCCTTTTGCAAAACCGTTGGAAACCTTTAAAGAGCATGCGGGGAGGGTGGACATACTCCAATTAAACGGAGATATTTTAGACTGTATGCAGCTTTCACGGTTTAGCAAAGTGTACCGTGTCTCCCCTATTGATGAGATTATAGAGGGTAGACAGTATATTATTGATTTGATTGAGATGATAAGACCAAAAAAGGTTTTAGTCAATCACGGGAATCATGAACTGCGGTTAGGAGCATATCTTGCAAAGAATTTAGATAATGAATTACAAGAATTATTGCCTGAAACCGCTTTTGATTATATTTTTACGGACGGTTTTACACATTATGATCGCAAAACCAAGGCAAAGATTAAGTATGCGCCGCTGTGCGATGTTTTTGATGATATTGAGATTGAATATACAGGTACGTGGTATTCTCAATGCAAAGATATATTGTTTTGTCACCCAAAAGCATTTGTAAGCAACCCAATGAAAACTGCCGAAAAAGCGTTGTATTGGTTTAGGAATGAGGGATTTTCATTTAACGTGCTTATAACGAGTCACACGCATAGGTGCGGTTTCTATAAAATAGGCTCAACCATGATTTATGAACAAGGCTGTTGTTGTGAAACTGACAAGATGAGGTATAATGATGGACAGCTCATTAACTCACAAAAAGAAGGATATATGATTATCTGCCTTGACAAGGACGGGCATTTGATTGAAGGTAAAACTAAGATTACAACACTAAATTAATTGAAATGGAGAAAAATTTATGATTAAGAAAGAATTTATTACAAGTCTTGCAACAAGAACTGGGTTTACAAAGGTCGTAACAGAAAAGTTCTTACAGGCTTTTATAGATATTGTTACAGAAGAATTGATAAAGGGCGGTGCTGTTAAGATTTCTGGGTTCGGGTCTTTTGAGGTGCGCGAAAGAAAAGGGCGTATGGGCACAAATCCCCAAACAGGAGTCCCTATTGAAATTGCAAGTTCGCAGTCGCCGGTGTTTAGAGCAAGTAAGTGTCTTAAGGATAGCGTAAATGGGAGATAGATTATGGTCAGAAATAGCAATTTGAATTTTGAGTGCGTAGAAGACTTCGTTGATGACATTGTTGACAAGGTCTATGAAGACGATGATTTGTTGGTATCTGTCATCGCCAAATTTGACGAGATGAAAGAGATCCTTAAATATCTGACGGGCACCTACGACACTAAATTTGACGAAATTAGCCTTTGCAGCCCAGAAATAGATGCTTATGTAGACGAATTTATATTAGGCTGCTATTTTGAAGATGGTGTGGTTTATTTTAACTGTGAGCCTGTTAAGAGAGGTGGTAAGTATTTTATATTGGCGGATTATGGAGAGGATGCCTATGTACTCGACAATTGTTCGCCGGAAGCCTTCGACCATTGTGTGAACACTAACGTATATGCCGTACATATCCATAACGAAGACGATGAGTGCGATGATTGCTGTGACTGTTCGGCTATGAATGGACGTGTACAATATGCGAAATCCGAGAACGGCGAAACGCATGGATTCTTTACAAGCAACTCCACGGATGATGGGTACCATAGTTTTTCGTACTACACGACTGAGCCATTGAGCAATGACGACATCACATCTATGCTCAAACGACTTGGATTTGGTGTGTCTCAGCCGTAAGTGAGAGATTTATGAGTGAGAGTCGGGAATCCGGCTCTCTATTATATTGCGGAGTGGTAGCAGATGGTAGCTCGCCAGCCTCATAAGCTGGAGGTCGTAGGTTCAAGTCCTACCTCCGCATCCAAATAGGCTGAAGCGTTCATTATATTAATAATTTGTGAGTCACGCTGTATTGAAAGGGGTGAGGATTTTGGGAAATACAAGAAAGACTGTTTATAACAATATAACATCAGAGGAAAAACTATCAAAGATAAACCCTGAAAATATTCAGTTAGGGGATGATTTCCTTGAATATCTTACCTCTATTGATAGAGCCAAATCGACAATAAAGTCTTATAAGGCAGATCTTAATGTTATATGGGTTTTAATATTAGATTTAGCAAATAACAAGTTTTTTGTAGAATTATCAAAAAGAGATGTTGTCAAAATTCAAAACTATTGTCTTAACACTTTGGGATGGAGTCCCGCAAGGATGCGCAGGGTAAAATCTACAATGTCTTCGCTTTCAAACTATGTCGACTCAATGTTAGATGATGAGTTTGAGGACTACAGACCAATAGTTCGTAAGATTGAAAACCCTGCGGCATGTGCCGTTAGGGAAAAGACAGTCTTTGCGGACAAGCAGTTAGAAGAACTATTAGAGTACCTTGTGAATAAGGAGCAATACGATAAGGCTTGTATGCTTGCCATGGCTATGCATAATGGGCGTAGGAAGTCCGAGTTGCCACGTATGAAGGTGAAGTATTTTACAGAGGAAAATGTAATTTATGGTTCTTTATACAGATCTCCAGAACCGGTGCAGACTAAAGGACGCGGTTCACGGGGTAAACTGCTTACCATTTACACGCTTAAGAATGGGTTCCAGAAATACCTTGATTTATGGCTACAGTATAGAGAAGAACATGGAATAACTTCTGAATGGCTCATACCTAAGAAAGAAAGTGGTGTTTATGTAGACGAACCAATTCCTACTACCACATTAGATAGTTGGGCTGATACTTTTAGTAAATTTCTTGGAGTTCCGTTTTACTGGCATAGTATTCGGCACTACTTTACGACAGCCTGCTCTAAGAGCGGTCTCCCAGATGATGTCATCCAAATGCTTATTGGTTGGAATGATATTTCTATGGTGCAGTTATATAAAGACATATCCGCAGATGAGCAATTTGAAAAGTATTTTAGCGAAGATGGTATAGTTCAAGTTGAGCAGAAATCGCTCACAGACATTTAACTGTGGATCTTCGATTTTACAGCGATTATTTGAGGCAGACTTGCCTCTCATTCGGGCCAATGTAGCTCAAATAGTTAGAGATAAGTAATGCGGGTGCAAATCCCGTCATTGGCACAATATTGAAGATTTCAGAAGCAGACTATTTTACAGTCTGCTTAATTTATTAGTTGAGAAAAGAGGAGATTTATGGCTGCGAGAAAGAAAAAAACGACGTTGGCAAAACCCGAAGCGCCTAAGAAATACTGTCCTATTTGTAAAAAGGAAAAAGCTATATCTACTGGATTTTATAAATCGACAAGCCCCATGTTTTCAGTTGAGGGCTGTGTTCCGATATGTACCACATGTGTAAAGAACGATGTGGTAAATGATGACGGGACGATAAATAAGAGAAAATTAAAAATTATGCTTCAAAGGTTGGATAAGCCGTTATATTATGATGCATTAGACGCGGCTTATAATCAGTTTAAAAAAGAACATGGTTATATGCCTGAAAGCGAGGTCGCTCAACACGGTAAAGATATAGTAGCTTTGTATTTCAAGAACATTAATTCGCTAAAACAAAACGCCAATAAAAGTTTTCACGATTCTGAGATTGATGGGTTTGTTCATCAAAGCAACAACCTTACAAAAGCTTGTAAAGAAAGGCTTGTTGAAAAGTATAGTAATGATGTCGTTTATGGGACTGAGAGTTCCTCAGAATTAAAAGTTAAGGTTGACAATGTTGATTATGATGTTACCTCTGATGACATTCAACTTTTTGGAGAAGGATTCACAGTTACAGAGTATCGAAAAATGAGAAAAAAATATGAAAATCTCAAGCTCAACTATTCCCTACAAACGAATTTGCATCAAGAAGCATTGGCTACTTATGTAAGATTCAAAGTAAAAGAAGAAGATGCTACTGCGCGAGGAGACGTTGATGAAGCAAAGAAATGGTATGATGCTGCTCAAAACGCAGCTGCAAATGGTAAATTAACTCCAAAGCAATTGTCAGAATCGGACTTGCAGGGCGGTATAAACAGTTTTTCTGAAATATTCAAAGCGGTTGAACAGGCAGTTGATGTTATTCCTATTCTTCCAAGATTTAAATATCGACCAAATGATGCTTTGGACTTTAATATTTGGTGTTACATAAATTATGCGAGGGATTTGCAGGGATTACCGCAATGCGAATACGAAGACGTATATAGGTTTTATGATAAAAAGAAGCAAGAATATCTCGAGCAGTATGGTGATCCGTACGGTATTTTTGATGATGAGCCAAATGAGTCTATAAGGGATAATATTAAAAAGTTTATCACATTACCCAAAGATTATGAGGACGGTGAGAGCTGATGACAAAAGATCAGATATTGGCTTTGCAAGACGAATCTGTGTTTGGTAAGGATTTATATAAGTATGTAGAATTTTGTTCATGGGCTCGCTTTTACCCAGATCTCTTTCTTGATTTAATTAAACCGGAGACTGGCGGAATAAATTTACACTCTGATCAGAGAGTTTATCTCCGTTGCATTATGCGTTTTGTAAGTATATATGGGGTGTTTCCGCGTGGGTGGAGTAAGACATACAATGAATATCTTGCAATGTATCTTGTGGGTATATTCTTTCCGGGTATAGATTTGGCTATGACAGCTCAAACAAAAGAGAATGCCGCGGAACTCATTAGGGATAAGCATAACGAAATTATGAAACATTTTCCTATGCTTGAAAACGAACTTGATGGCAAGCCTAAATTTGCGAAAGGTGACGCTGAGATTAAGATTAAATCAGACAGTAAAATTGATAATCTGGCTAACTCAAATGCTTCAAAGGGCCAGAGAAGAAAAAGAATTAATATAGAAGAGTCCGCGCTACTAAACGATGAGATGTTTCAGGACGCGTTGAAGCCGATTGTCGAGGTGCCACGTTATACCGTTGGCAAATTAGGCGTTGTGGATCCTCAAGAGCTAAACCAACAAATTAACTTCTTTACCACGTCTGGATTTAGGGGTAGTGACGAATTTCAAAGAAGTATAAAAATGTACAACGGTATGATTAATTTGTCGGGAGAAATGGTATTGGGCGCATCATGGTTTTTGGCTTGCTGGTATGGACGGGGAAGTTCAAAAAGTCAGATACTTAAGAAAAAAAAAGAAATGTCCCCTACCGCATTTGCTCAGAACTATGAATCAAAATGGGTTGGGTGTGCAGATAGTGCTTTGGTAAATATAAACAAGCTAATGCACTGCCGTTCGCTCACTGAGACTCAGAAAGAAGCTAATGGAAGTGATGAGTTTTATTTGGGAGTCGATGTCGCTCGTTCCCAAAATACCAATAACAACCAGTCGTCTGTTGTTGTAGCGAGGGTGAAAAGAAACAAAGATAAGACCAAAATAATATCCGTTGATATAGTTAATATTATCAACATCCCAAACATTATGAATTTTACTGCACAAGCATGTATTATAAAAAAAGTCAAAAAGAGATATAATGCCAAAGCTGTAGTAATGGATGGAAATGGATTAGGAGCTGGTCTGATAGATGAGTGTTTAAAAGAAAGTTTTGATCCAATAACCAACGAGTCTCTTGGATGTTGGGACACGATAAATGACGATAATATTCCTGAATTGCCAGATGAATCCGAAAAAATATTATATAACTTAAAGGCTCAGTCGGTGCAGAGTAAAGTAGTCACAAATTTCATTGACATGGTAGATGGAGAAAAACTTAGACTCTTGTGCAACAAGCAACTCAACGATTTTACGATGTCGGAGCAAGATGATTTTGATAATAAAGTTGCTCCTTTTATTGAGACGGACTGTTTATTTGAAGAAGTTGCAAACTTAAAACTCAAACAGTTGCCGAGCGGTGGTGTAACAATTGAAAAGGTTGTTAAAAAATTGGACAAGGATAGAGTGTCAGCACTTATCTATGTGTTGTGGTATATCAATGAATTTTGTAAGGACATATACTCTCATACGGAGTACGAATATTGCTGTTTGGTCAATTAACGAAAAATGACTAAATTAAACGGAAGGGTGGTGAAATTAAATGCAGGATAAAGAACATGATACTATCACCTCTGAAGATGTCGGCAAACAATATGAGTTTAATTCATACTGGGGTCGAGGTGTATACGAGTCGCTTTTTGGTTCGGGTGTCTATGACTATTTTAGTAAAGCCGAAATCGAGTCTGTGCTGCGAGACCCTATAGCCAATCACGAGGCGGCAATTAGGCTATCAGAGTTTGCGTATGCCAAAAACGGTATTGTGCGAAACTCTCTTGACTATAGGAACTCGATGATGACTTTAGATAGGGTTGTTCTTACTCCAAAGAGTAAGAACAAAAGAAGATCAGCTGCTAATAAAGAGCTCATGATTTCTATGCTTAATACAATAGATGACAAATCGTTCATGAGGGATGCGCTTTTTACAGATGATTTGGACGGCATTGCGTTCTATTACTTTGAAGTCAAGAAGAGGGCGGTCGATAGAACTAAGTTTTTATCGGACTACGAAGTTGAAAATATATACGAGATAAATGAACTCGGCATAAATGCATCTATTATCACGCTCCCGTGGGAATACACGAAGATTGTTGGTAAAAAGAATAATAGATACGTGTTGGCTTTTAACTTACAGTATTTTGATGACTTTACAGGTGAAGAATTGAGTAGGAAACTCAGAAAATATCCGCAAGAAATTGTTGACGGATATAACAAGAAGAATCGCAAGCAGTGGCTTATCCTTGACAATGATAAGACGATGTGCGTAAAGGTCGGTTGTAAAGACTCAGAGCCATGGGGCCGTAGTTCTGTGTTGTCTGCCCTATCGGATATTTTGTACAAAGATTACTTTACAGACGTAAAAAGAAATGTACTGGATGAAGTGGCAAACCGAGTCATATATCAAGTCTTCCCGGAGAATAAGCAGGGTAGCGGTTCTACTCTTAACAGATCACAGCAAGAGAACCAACATAACACTGTGAAGCAAGCTATTATCAATAAGAATAATCGTGGTGGTGTAAGCTTTATATCACTTGCAGCCGGAACAAAGCTTGATTCTGTGAATACATCTACTGATATTTTTGACGAAAAGAATGAAACAAACCTTAACAGTGATATTGCCGTTGACTTAGGTGTTTCGGCTTCGCTTATCGGAGCAATGACAACGGGGACGTATGCAGGCGGAGTTCATAACGTTGAACTTTTAACTTCGCAGCTGTACTCTTGGATTTGCAAATGGAAAAACGAACTTGTACATGTAATCAATAAGAATATCATTAAGGATAAAAACAATCCCGTTGACATCTACTACTTCCCTACTTCTTTTGTGAATAGAAAGGATTTCTTTGATATGATGTCAACATTGTACACTCAAGCCGGTGGAAGTAGGATTATGCTTGTTGCAAGCTCTGGTGTTAGTCCAGAAGCGTATTTCTCTGTATTAGATTATGAAATAGAGAACAAGTACGCCGAGCGTTACCCGCCCAATCAGACATCTTATACGTTATCAAGCAAAGATAATACTGGCGGCAGACCTAAAGACGAGAGTACAACAAACGAAAATACGATTAAGAGCAGGACGAACAACGGTAATAACCAACCGAAACCGTCAACAAATTAACAATAATGAGAAATCGGCGTAACTGTTGATTTCTTTTTTATTATATAAAAATCAAAAAAAGGAGGATACAGATGGCTTTATTTGAGTTATCCAACAAAAGATACAAGAATGGCAGACGTCCGTTTTCTGCGGTTCTTTATGAGCTTCAGCCTCCGCAGTGCGTTGTGAATGATGTGGGAACGAAATTTAACAAGAACGGAATTACGTTTCTTGAAGAATACGCTTCTAAACAATTAGATAGTATTAAAGATATGAGCGTTACCGTAGCTTTTTTAGATGAAGAACGAACGATGATTAGCGATCATGGAGATACTGGTGTAGAAGATGGTTTACCTGTATTCGAAAATTCCACCGCAATAGGTCATTTTACAAAAGGGTATATTGATGATGTTGAAATTGACGGAGAGAAAAAGAGGTGTGTCATTGGTAGGGGGCTTTTAGATGAAATGAGATATAAACCTTTTATTGAAGCTCTTGAGACCGAACTCAATAATGGAAAAACAGTCAGTGGAAGCATCGAAATTTATCGCTCTGAAGGAAATGATAGGATTGTATATAAGAAAGGTTGGCTACCAAAGGGCAGGATTCCTACGGAATTTATACATTCTGGTTGGGCTATGGTATTAAATCCAGCAGATGATAGTTCCACATTATTAGAGCTTAATTCTCAAAAAAAAGAACAGGAGGAAAATAACATGGATGAAAAGACCATGAGAGATGTAATCGTTAACGCTATCAATGAAACAAATAGCAAAAACGATGAACTCACAGACAAAATTAATGAATTGAATACTGCAATCGAAGAAAAAGACACTAAGATTACAGAACTTAATTCAGAGCTTGAAAACAAGAAGACTTCTAATGAAGATAAAGATGCAAAGATTGAAGAACTCAACAGCAAAATTACCGAATTAGAAGCAGAACTCGGCGAGTGTAAAAAAGCCGAACAGAACGCAAAACTTGATAAAGAACTTGAAGCGTTCTCCGAACTGGAACAGAAGTATGCCGAGAGCGAGATTAACGCGTTTAGAGAAAACCCAATCGAGGGTAATGTAGATGCTGTTGTGAACGCTATCAACGCTGGGATTGGTAAAGCTGTAAAGGCTGCGGAGGCTAAGATCTCTGAAACGAATTCCACAAAAGAAGCAGATATTGATATTTTCTCAGAAATTAATTCTGTAAAAGATAACGATGATGAAGATGATAGTATTTTTTAAGGAGGAATAAGATATGATTAAGTTTTCTACGATAGGTCAAATAGAACATGGTGTTTATCCGTTTGAGGATGCTGTTGCCGGTGCTGATACATTTAATGGTGCTTTTGGTGCTGTCACAACTGGGACTTTTGCTGTTGCAGCAACCGCTTCGAAGGCAATTATGAACATTGAGGTTGGTGACAACGTTGGTCTTGATACTTATCCGGTTAAGAAAGGGGATCAGGTAAGGGTGATCGACTTTACAAAGTTAAACGGTCAGACAATCGAGATTTACGGTGACGAGTTGCCATCAGGTGTTAAAAAGGGAGATAAGCTTAAGTCTGATGCCACGGGTGCGCTCGTAACGGGTGCTACTGCTGCTCCGTATTACGAAGTAACAAAGGTTATCCCGAATGTAAAAGGCGTTGAGGCAACTGTTGTTTCTGTTGCGTCGGTTGGCAAATAAATAATTAATAACAAGGAGGATTAAAATATGTCTTATACATTTGAATTAAACAACGAAATAAAGGACACTAATTTTGTATCTGGTCAGATTACACCAGAGTCACCTGTGGTTGAAGTCTTTTCGGCAATGGTAGCCGGCAAAGACCTATCTCCATATGGAAAAAAGGCGAATCGTTCAACTGAATACATAAAGGAACTAAACAATAAGGCTTCTATGGGAGATACGGTATCTAAATCTGAGTTGAATACAATCAGACGCTTTGCTATCGAGCCCGTACTAATGAAGGAAATGAGGCTGCTGAGTATCTTCGGTAACTACAAGAACATTGGTTACAACGAATCAGCGGAAATTGAAGTTCCTGTATATGCTAATATTGATGCCAAGTTACAGGCTGCTGGACAGGATGTGAAGTTCCCTGTTATCAGAAAGGAAAGAAAGGCTATCACAACTGTTACAATCTCAGCTGGTCATGCTGTTGATTACAGAAAGGCAGCCCTCGGTAATATGCAGGAAGAGAACGAGTTGATGGAGCAGATTCGCATTGATATGAGAAATAAGGCTGCAAAGTATGTATTCGATACTATCTACAAGGCTATCAAGAACGCTACGGGTGTTAAATATTTCTCAGAAGAGTCGGGACTTACAAAGACAAACGTGGACAAGATTATTGCAAAGGTAAGACGTTGGGGTAAACCGACCATTACCGGAGATTTTGCATTGGTAAGTCAGCTTAATGCGTTTGCCGGATTCAGTGGTACTACTCCTGCTGTAACGGGTGTCCCGGATAGTATTATGGAACAGATTCATAGCACAGGTCTGTTAGGTATGTACAACGGAGCTGTAGTACACGAAATGCCTAACCCGTATGATCTTACTGCAATGAACGCTGATGGCGATAACTTTGCTACGGTTCTTGATCCGGGGGTAGGTTTTGTACTGCCGTCCGGCATCTCATCGCCAATCCATACAATTTCTCGTGGTGGTCTCACCTCTTGTCATGGTATGGATATCACAACTGGCATGGAAATGACAAGATTCGACACAGAAATTGGATGCTTGATCGTTCCGGGTCAGGAATATAAAATCGGAGTTATTGCTGATACAAATCTTTGATTATCTGATATGTGGGAGAACGCTAACTTAGCGTTCTCTCGTTAGTTTAAAGGAAAGTAAGTATATGAACAACAAATTTTATTGTTATTCGAGTAAATTATCATTTTTTATACGAGCGTTTGGCATTAGGTATATAGATATAGGTGTAAACACTAAAACCAGCACAAAATATTTTCTGTTTGACAAATCAGAGAGGTTGGACAGAATTATTGATCTATACAATGATGTCAAGCACACAATTAGTTGAAAATTTTTAAATAGTTGAGAGGTAAATATATGGTTAAAGAAACAAATACAAAAAGCAACGTCAAAAAGGCAGAAATAAAAAGTAAGGTTGAAGAAATAGAAACAGAAACAAAAGATAAAGTTGAAGAAGTCAGAATGGATGAAAAGGTTAGTGTATCCAGCATTGCGCCGTGGATTACTGGTTTTGCAAGAATCATCACTATCGGGGATGTATCTATTCCGCCCAATGGTACGGTAAGACTTTCTCGTGAAGAAGTGTTGGCTCAAGGTCAAAGCAATAATAAGTTAATCACCGGCATAGATGGGGTTGGTTCACATGCAACTCTTTACATAGAAGATGCATGGTTGAGAGAAGAACTCGGATTCGATACTGACGAAACAAGACAACAAGTTTTAACTAAAGAACTTGTTAAGACCATCTTTGAGAAGAAAGCTATGCCGCAGTTCAAAGAGGAAATTGAGGAGAATGTTGTGACAAGGGCTGAGAAATTCAGTCTTTTAAGCATGATAAAGATGCTTAAGATCAATGATTACAACAAGATTGCTTTTTGCGAAGAACATTGTGGGGCGAAGCTCAACGCCCAATAAAAGAAAGAAGGTGGATCATGACAACGCAATTCTCTGATGTAGTAGAGAGTTTCCATTCAACCTTCGCGGATAAGACTGAGATTCCTGACTCTTTGGAGTTGATGTGGCTGAAGAAGGCTGTTGCCGAATACTCTGTTGATATTAGTCCACTGGAATATAACGAAACGTGCGGCGAATTTTCGGAAGTCTTAGACCAATATGTCATTGACACATTAGCAATCATGATGAAAGTGATGTATTTGCAAAGGCACTACAGCAAGGTAAATAAGATTGCTTCAATCGTGGGAAAGGATATATCAGTAAACGGACAAGGGAATCTATCAAAATATGCCGAGGACGAGCTTGTAAAAACACAGGCTGATTTAGAGAAAAGGTTATTTAATCTTAAGCCCACGGCTTACAATTAAGGGGGTGCTGCATGAAGGAGTGGTACCTCGTTGATAATTATAGACCTATAGCCACATCGGGATATGAGAGTGATGCAATATCCGAGTTTGCTGAAAGCAATTTTGCGGATGTGTTAGAAACAACATTTTCTGATGCGGTTACATTGTACAATAGTTCATTGTCTGATTCTAAGGTTGTTAGGTGTGTAGTACAGGGTAATTCCCCTGATACCCAATTAAAATCTTTGGAGCGCACTGTCCTATTCCCTATTGGCACTGTTAACACGGGTATGTATGTTTACTTTGACAATGCGTTTTGGCTTGTTGTGAGTTATCCGAGCAATAACAAGTGTTATGAAAAAGTCACTGTTCAGATGTGCCAATATAGGCTTCGTTGGCAAAACCCAGAGGGTAAGATTATTGAGCGGTGGGTATATTCCGAGGACTTTACGAAATACTCTTCGGGTGTTTCGAGTGGCAACGTAGTATCTATAGGAGATAATCAATATGGTTTGACTTTGCCTGTAGATAGTGAAACGAAGCAACTAAAAAGAGATATGCGTTTCGCTATTGATTTTGATGATGCTGCTATCCCGGAGGTATACAAGCTCACGAATCGAAAGGTGATGCTCAACAATAATGGTTCTTTCGGTCGCGGAGGAACTATGATTGTAACTATGTCGCTTAATGAGTTCAATAAGGCAACAGATAAGCGAGTCCTCATATCGGACGGAGTAGAGGTGTGGATATGTGATTATACATATCCGACCGAGAATGATAATACTCCGACTTACCCAAAAACTTCTGTTGTGGGTGAAATAAAGGGGGCTAAAACCATTAAGATCGGAATAAGTCGGACTTACACCGCAAGTTTAACTCACGAAAACGGACAACCCCTCGAATGGTCTGATCAATTCAAGTGGAACATCATTAGTGATTTCGATATTGATTCGATTATTAATGGTAATAAGATTACGTTATGTGTTGAGGATGATAGTCTTGTTGATGAAAAATTCAAATTGGAGATTCTGCAAGAGTCAGAAGTGGTCTGTGATACTGTTATTACAGTTATAGGAGCTTTTTAAGGGGGTGGTCTTCTGGCTAATAGTGAAATAATAAACGATTTAAAACAGGCTGTTATAAAAGAGATAATAAACGATGAAGCGTTTTATTATGCTATTGACAGTCCGAAGATATTGTCTGTCGAAGACCGAGATAAACTCACTGAATACAATGTGTTTTCGTTCAATAAAAAACCCGAGACTGTAACAGAGGTAGATACATTCTTAACGGTTCAGGTTCATATTCCTAAAACTTATGACAGAAATAACACTTGGGTTGTGCCAAAATTAGAGATATGGATTTACTCTAATACTGATCACATGAGGGTCAATAACATCCCTAAGATAACAGCAAACCGAAATGATTATATATCTATGCTTATTGATAAGAAATTCAATGGCCGAGATATTCTTGGCGGAAGCAAGAATGATAAGTACAACTTACATTTATTTGGCAAATTAGACTTGATACACAATGTCGAGGGGTCATTTTCACCAAAATTCCTATACCGCCAAATGATATTTGAAATGAAAGACCTCAATGATTCTATGTGCGAGGAGGAAGACTTTGGATAAAACCTTGTTTGATTTTATGCAAAAAATCATCTCTCACATAGAAAATATTGTTGTGGGAGTAAGAAATATCAGCAAAAATCTTTCAACTCTTGTAAGTTTCTTGACAAACTCGCGTGAAGAAACAGCGAGGGTGTGCTTATATGAGGAATTTGATGAGGCAAAGGTGTATCGCGGATATAGTGTTAAAATCAATGACTATATCACGATAAGACAGCCTACTGTCGATGAGATAGTGGATTACGGAGACAGTAAATACTACAGCATGGTGTACACCTTGTGTTCTGTCGGTGCTGATTTAAAGTGGCAATTGGACGATATAGGCATAGATTATACACAAATCGGTGATTATGATCTGTTTTGTGGTATCCTGTCGCGAGGGTTTAATGTTGGGAAAACGAAGATATTGTTTGGTGATAGGATAGACTTTTCAAAAATGCAGCTTATGTATAATACGAAAATCGAAGAAAAGGTTTTAGTTCAACCGCTTGACAACGAAAATATTATCCAGATAGATAGGCGTGTGTACAGTCAAATTGTTGATACGCTACGCAAGATGCACAGGCTTAAAAGAAACAATGAGACTCCGGGCAATGAAGCAACAAGGCAGATATTGATTGAGGATGCCAGAGAAGAATCCGAAAGCAATAAGGATAAGCCTGCAAGATCATATCTACTCCCTCTTATGTCAACTCTTGCAAATTCTGCGGGTTCGGGAAGGGATGAAGATACGGTTGGATTGTTAAAGATATATCCTTTTATGGATAGTGTTGCTCGTGTTAGCAAAATTAAGAACGCCGAACTATTGCTGCAAAGCGGGTATTCTGGTTTTGGCGTGGATTTAAAAAAGATAAATAAAGATAAAATAAACTTTATGGGAGACCTCAAAGCGTAGGTCTCTTTTGTTATGTAAAAATTTAAGGAGGGCTTTATTATGGCTATTAATGTTAATGAATTAGTTTTGGACAAGGTGCGCAGTCTTATTTTTACTGATATTGAAGACGGCTCTGTTATTGGCCGCCTAACAAAATTGGAAGACCCGTCTCTTCAGACTGCTGCTGAGGCGGAGGAAGTCACAGATGCTCAGGGTGCTTTAATTACAAAGCTGTTTAGAGCTAAGACTGGTAGATTTGAGGCTACTAATTCCCTGTTCAGTATGGATTTGCTTGCTCAGCAGTACGGTACAGAGAAAGAGGTTGCTTCTACCACTAATAAGATTGTTACTCCTTGTGAGGAAACTCTGACTATTGAAGGTGGGAAAGTAACCCTTTCGCACGCTCCGAAGGGAGAGATTAAATACATCTACAAGTTGGAGAAGAATGCACTTGTAACAAAGTATACATTGGCGGCAAGCGCAGCAAAAGCAAACGAGTTTACGATTGCTGATAAGGTTATCACCACTCCTACAGGTGTAACGGGTAAAATCTGGGTGGAGTATGAATATGAAGCTGAAAGTGCTGTTAAGGTTGCAAATAACACCGAGAACTTCCCCGACACTGTTGGAGTTAAGATCTTTGCTATTTTCAGAGATCAGTGTAATGACAATGTAAAATATGCCGGTGTAATCAAGGCAGAAAAGGGTAAGCTTGACCCGACATCTGTTGCTACTGCACTTACGGCTACAGGAAAGCACAGCTTTGCTGTCGACTTCATGAAGGATTACTGCGCTGATTCTGCTGACTTGTTTAGCGTTTATGTTGCGGAGTAATTAAGATTCAGCTACTTGTTAGGGGGGGTTACTCTCCCCTAATTTATATTACCTTAAAAGGAGAGTTCTATGTCTGAAAGAATAAACCACTGGTGTATTATCTGTGGCAAAGGCTATCATGCTTGCGATTCTTGCAGTGAGATCAAAGAGTTTAAGCCGTGGAGAACAGTAACTGATACTGTGCAGCATTATCAGATTTATGCTGTTATCAAAGAGTACAACGGCAAGCTGATTGATAAAAAAGAAGCGAAGACTATGCTCAATAATATAGGAGTTGATTTAAAGCAGGTATCCGCCTTCAAGGAGGACGTAAGAAATGTTTTGAATGAGATTCTTCGCGAAGAAAAAACTGCTGCAAAGAGCGCAAAGAAAACGGTTGTCAAGCCTAACAGCACGGACGATAACACAAAAGAATAAATTTTTATGAATAGTATTATATTAAGACTCTTATATCAAGGGGGAGGTACTATTCATTCCGTAGTATCTCCCCCATTTTTTACTTTTTCAAGAAAGGGATGTTTTTGATATTAGAGTTTTAAGTGAAATGACAGGAAAGTTTTACGATGCGGAAGATGTCATTTGGTATGGGAACGCTCTACAAGCAGCGCAGTATTACCTTTGGGGTGTCAAACCTATTGACATAGATGTGTCTGAGAAAACCAAAAAGTGGATTTTTGCATTTGCAAAAGAAGACCATGAAAAAAATATTGGTCGATGGAATAAACAAAAACAAAACAAAAATATGGAGGATTAGTTATGATTAACTGGAAAGTACGATTCAAGAACCCGGTGTTTATTGCTCAATTAGTTTTGTCTGTGCTTACCCCTATTCTTTCTTATATGGGTATTGCGTTTCAAGACTTGACATCTTGGGGAGTAGTGCTTGATGCCTTACGGTGCGCGGTCACAAACCCATATGTATTAGGACTTATTGTGGTCTCAGTGTGGAACGCCCTCAACGACCCAACTACGCACGGACTCGGCGACAGCACAAATGCTTTAACGTATTCCAACCCAAAAAAAGATTAAGAGAAGGGTTGGTATGTATGAGTGGAGATATTAGAAAAGCTAATACAATATGATTGGTTTGTTGTTGCATCAGCAATAATTGTGGCAATGCTTGCCTTTAAATTCTTGTCAGATTTATTTGATTGGTTTATCAAAAAATTTGGCATTGAAACAAAAGCTATGCGCAGAAGGCGAGAGGAAAAGGATTTATTGAAGGCAACTTCTGAGCTCGCTGACAAAACCGCTAAGAACTTAGACACATTGCAAAAAGAATATGAAAAGGGAGAGAAAGAGTTTCGGGATAGTCTTTCGTCTCATATAACAGAAAGTAAAGAGGATAGGCGAATCTTGCATGATGAACAAAAAGAATTAACGGCATCTGTTGGAAAACTAACTACCTTGTTGGTTGACAAGCAAATTTCAGATTACAGATGGGAGATAATCAACCTTGCGGATAAGATTTCCAACGGGGCGGTTGTGAGCAAGGAATGTTTGAAACATGCGGTTGCTACTCATACAAAGTATGAAACAATCATTGAAGAAAACAGCTTGACCAACGGAGAGGTCGAGTTGAGTATGGAAATCATAAATGATGAATACCGAAAGATAATGAAAAACGGAAACGATTAAGCATGAAGAGGTTTCAGAAATAATTGAAGCCTCTTTATTAAATCTAAGGAGTGAGTATTATAGCTAAAGGAGAAGGCAAAAAATTTGAGGAGGCTTTTACAAAGTCTGTGCCAGATTATGTATTAGTCAAAAGACTGAATGATAATGCAAGCTCGTGGTCGGGTGGAGCGAATACAAGATTTGCATCTAAGAATGAATGTGATTACATACTGTTTAACGACCACACAATGACATTTTACGGATTAGAGTTAAAATCCACGAAGCATAACTCGCTTACATTTTGGAGAAAAGACTTCGCTGAAGATGGCAAAAAGAGTTTTCAAATCCGAAAGTGTCAAATACAAGGACTCGAAAAATGGTCGAAGCACATAGGTGTCTTCGGTTTAATTATAAATTTTAGAGGGAGTGAAAATGAAACGTATTTTGTTGATATAAAAGAGTTTTTACGGTATACATCTCCCCCATTTTCTAAAAA
>ERZ1034984.1704-NODE-1704-length-19568-cov-5.730282_pt1 | contig 19568 bp, 15 predicted proteins | sample MGYA00520589_ERZ1034984 | MGnify/ENA primary metagenome ERZ1034984 (study PRJEB33766, sample SAMN09781790) | gut metagenome | biome: gut microbiome | host: Homo sapiens | place: Madagascar | study: EMG produced TPA metagenomics assembly of the PRJNA485056 data... | reverse complement strand
AAGCCGCTCTCGCGCAGCTTGTCGTTCATCTCATCGAAAGTCTGCTGGGCAGCGGCCTCACCGTTGTAGGCTTTGACGACGGTATGGCCGGTGTACATTTCCTCGATGTGGCCGTTCAGAGCGCCGAGATGGCGCTGCTGACGCGCGAAATATTTCTGGCTGCGACCCATGATCGCAAACATCACGACGAAGCCGAGAAGGCTGGCGAGAATGGCGGTGAGGGTCATCCAGAGGTTGGTGATGAGCATCATCAGGAGGCTGCCGAAAAGCAAGATCACAGAGGTGATGAGATTACCGATGCTCTGGTTCAGCGACTGGCTGATGAGGTCGACGTCGTTGGTGACACGCGAGAGAATATCACCGGTGGAGGTACGGTTGTAAAAGGCCATCGGCAGGCGGTTGATCTTGCGCGAAATATCGCCGCGCAGCTGCTGGGACACGCGCTGAGTAACGCCGGCGGTGATCCAGCCCTGGATGGCGGAAAAAAGATAGCTCAGCGCGTAGAACGTGACGAGGATGAATCCGATGCGCTGTACTTTGTCCATATCGATGGATGGCGCGATCAAGCTGTAGACAGAATCCGGCAGCTTATCCATCGCTTCCAGGGCATCCTCGCTCTCTTCCGGATCGATGCCCGACATAATCTCCATGGCAGCGCGCTGATCGGCGGCGCTGATGGTCTGGCCGTCGATGGTGACGTCGCTGTAAAGAGCGTTGGTGACGGCTTCTGGCAGCTTCGCCATTGTCTTCTGCATCGTGGCGGCGTCAGGATCATCCAAGCCGCTCAGAAGCGAGAGCGTCTGCCGCTGGTCAGCGAGGGAGATCTCCGAGCCGTTCACAGTGATGGCTTTCGGCGTGCTGCTCTGGAGATTGGCGGCAATGGCCGTAGAAACCTCCTGCATATTCGCGCTGGCGTTTTCGCTGACCGCCTCGGTGAGCTCTGTGAGCGCCTCGGTGTTCGGTGTGATGCCGGCGGTGATGGTGTCGGTCATATCCGAAAGCTTGTCCGGCCCGATCAGCGTCAGCACAGTGCCCGCTGCTGCGCAGAGGATGGCGATCATGAACACAGCCAGATATCTGCGGCAGTAGCCGAGGAGCTTTTTCCAGGTGCCGACGAGGTCTTTTGGCTTGTTATGGCCGCGATAACCACCGTGGCGTTTGTTGTGAGAATGTGCCATTATGCCAGTTCCTCCTTTGAAAGCTGCGAAAGGGCGATCTGCTGATAGACCTCGCAGGTTTTGATAAGCTCATCGTGGGTGCCCATGCCAGCGATGCGCCCTTCGTCGAGGACGATGATCTTATCCGCATCGCGGATGGTGCCGATGCGCTGCGCCACGATGAAACGCGTGGCATCGCCATATTCGCGGTCGAGGGTGGCGCGCAGGGTGCGGTCGGTCTTGTAATCCAGCGCCGAGAACGAATCGTCGAAGATGAAGATCTCCGGCTGACGCGCCACAGCGCGCGCGATCGAGAGCCGCTGCTTCTGCCCGCCAGAGAAATTGTCCCCGCCCTGGGAGACGCGCCCGTCGTAGCCATCCTCTATCTGCTCGATGAACTCTGTGGCCTGAGCGGTGGCGATGGCCTGCTTCACCATTTCGCCCGAGATCGGGCCGCGGCCGTTGTCGCCAAAATTGATGTTGTCGCGCACACTGCCGGCAAAAAGGATCGCCTTCTGCGATACATAGCCGATCTTGTCGCGCAGCGCCTGCTGCGTGTAGTCCTTCACATTCACGCCATCCACCAGCACCTCGCCCTCGCTGGCATCGTAAAAGCGCGGGATCAGATTCACCACCGTGCTCTTGCCACAGCCAGTGGCACCGATGAAAGCGATCGTTTCACCGCGCTTCGCTGTGAAGGAGATGTTCTCGATGACGCTGTCCTCCGCGTCTGGATAGCGGAAGCTGACGTTTTTGAAAACAACCTCGCCAGCGTGGCCCTCTGCGCCTTCTGTGCGCGTGCCGTCGTGGATGGCCGGCTCCGTCGCGAGCACCTCGTTGATGCGCTTGGCAGCAACCTGCGCACGCGGCAGGAGCATGAAGATCATCACCAGCATCATAAAGCTCATGACCACCTGGATCGCGTACTGGGAAAACACCATCATATCCGAAAACAGCGACACCTTGCCAACCATGTTCGCCGCATCGATCAGCACCGCGCCGATCCAGTAGATCGCCAGCGACAGCCCGCTCATGATCAGCTGGATGCTCGGCATCAGAAACGCCAGCGTGCGCTGGGCAAAAAGCTGCGTGCGCGTGAGATTATCGTTGGCAAGATCGAACTTGTGCTCCTGATAATCCTCCGCGTTGTAGGCGCGCACCACGCGCAGACCAGTGAGATTTTCGCGGGTGACGCGGTTGAGATCGTCCGTCAGCTGCTGCAGCTTGCGAAACTTCGGCAGCGCCAGCACCAGTGCCACCAGCACAACGATGAGCAGCACGCCCACCGCAGCCGCCGTGGACATCGTCCACTCCCACTGCTTATCAGCGATCTTGCAGATCGCCCAGACAGCCATGATCGGCGCCATGATCAGCATCTGCAGCCCCAGCACGATCAGCATCTGCACCTGGGTCACATCGTTGGTGGAGCGGGTGATCAGGCTCGCCGTGGAAAAATGGCCGATCTCCTCCATCGAGAACGCCTGCACCTTCGCGAACAGCAGACGGCGCACATTCGCGCTGAACGACGTGCCAATGCGCGCCGCGCAGACCGCCGTCACCACCGACGCAGCCAGACTCCCCAGCGCGCAGGCCAACATCATCCCGCCTGCCGAGAGGATCTCCGGCATTTCGCTGCCTGGCGTCTGGATCAGCATCGTGATCTCGCGCATGTAATCCGGCATCGTCAAGCTCAGCCAGACCTGCACCACCACAAACGCCACCGAAAGCGCCGCCAGCAGCCACTCCTTCTTCGTAAATTTCCCTAATAATTTCAGCATATCCTTCTCCTTTATCGCTAAAAATCCCAGCAGTAGCCGGCAGCCAATCGAGCTTCGACATTAGTCTCGCTCTCTTGGGCCGGCCTCGCATGGGCGCCATTAGCCAATCAGCCGTCGCCTTACAGCTCGGCTTCTTGGAGGGCGCTCCATAACCCGGTTAGATAATTCTACAAAAAAATTTACTCCTCGTGAGGCTCCTGCGCCACCGGCATCTGCAGCCGCTCGCAGATCACGCGGATCTCCTTCGCCGTTTCCGCGAAAGCCAGCATCCGCCCCAGGCCGAGTTCGTCGATCAGCGCGCCCAGGATCTGGTAAATATCACGCTGTACCGCGTTCACCTTTTCCCAGCCCGCTTGCGACAGCCGCACCACCGTTGTGCGCGCGTCGTTTTCGCCAGGCGTGCGGCTGATGAGCCCCTTCGCCTCCAGCTTTTTCAGGAGCACCGCCATGCGCGCTGTGCTGCCGCCAAGCGCCTGCGCGATCTGCCCCGAGGTCACCGGCTCTTCTACCGACGCCAGATAGCGCAGCACCGCGCCCTGACCAGCAGAGGTTTTGTCCATCTCCCGCAGCGAATCCTGGGGATGCGCCTCGCAAAAGAGCGCAAACAGCCGCTCAATGTCCTCCTGCGTCGCCATCTGCATCCTCCTTTCATGATTTGCTAACCGGGTTAGATTATAAGCGAAATCGCAAATAATTGTCAACGCGCCGGAAGGAATCTTGATATTTTCTCCACAAAAGGAAGCGCTGCGCAATGATTAATGATTAATTTTTTAGGTGCTCTGCGTTTCGTCACACCTTTGGTTATTTTGGTTGGCTTTTGATTGGCCGTTATAGGCACTTCTTGCCCCCCCAATATGCGGCATACTTCACTAACTGCATAGTTAGTAAGATATTTCTTTGCAAACACTATTTTAGTAGTAGGTGTTGCGCAAAGTGTGCCCCTGCTTTTTTAGGATCTCATTCTCCCCCGTCAATCATTCATTTTCCTGCTTCAGTTTTTGAGCTTATCATCTTCTGAACGCCGATGCCCTGTGTCGACGAGCGTATCGTTGCCATAGGTTTGGAGATCACCGGGCCAGCGGAAAGGTATATCAGGATAGATGCCGAATCGTTTTGCAACGTTGGTCGTGGAAAGTCTATCCTTAATCACAAAGTCGTACGTTTCGATTTTAAACTCTTTGGCGTAATGCGTACATGTTTTTTATATATGAATGTCTCCTTTTATGAAGAATTGTATTACTTACTCTTCGTAGTGCCCATTCTTTATAGTTCATTCTTCTCAAAATACTCTACGAGAGCTAGTTTCCTGTTAGTCGATCAATGTGTTATAATGAAACAGTCCTTGGAAAGAACGCAAAATATATTTATACATTAACCACGGTATCTGCGAGGTGAAAACTATGCGTCTGGAACAGTTACAATATTTGATATACATTGCTCAATGTGGATCTATCAATAAAGCCGGAGAAAAGTACTTTATTTCCCACCAGACAATGAACGCATCGATCAAGAAACTTGAAGAAGAAATCGATGCAAAGTTGTTAAATCGAACCGGCAAAGGGGTAACTTTAACAAAGGAAGGATCAAGAGTTCTAGAATTTGCTCAAGAAACCCTTGCACAATATGAAAAAATGATGGCAGATGTTCACAATACCCCAGTATCGGCCGACAGCGTAAATATCTATGCTACTGCAGTTTTTAAAGAAAAATTATTGGCAATGCTCTCTCTCTATTCTGATGTTTTCCCTGAGATCATCGTAAGTACATATTTCACGGATGCTTCTACAGTTAGACAGCGCGTCAAAGAAACTGATGAAAATGCTATTGGTATCCTGATCGTAGATCGTGAAAAATATGCAGATCTCGAAAACAAAGATCGCTACTTGGAATTGGGAGAAGGCAGATTATATTTTTGCGCACGGCAAGATTCCGACATTTTTAAAAGCAAGGCCATAACAATGGAACGGATCCTCCAATATCCTCTCGGCTTTTTTTATAGCAATGACGCACCAATTGATTCAGCGACCATTCGCACGCTGAACAAATATGGATCTCCAAAAATCCTTGGTCACGCTACATCGCTGGATGCTTTTGCCAGTCTTATCATGCGCCACAACTTGATCGGTATGTATGGAGATTTTGTAGAATCAGACAGACGTATTGTCGATCTTTCTGGCTATCCAGGCGTCCGATCTATCCAGGTCAATTGTGATATCGATCGCTATTTTTGCTGCATCCTTTCTAAGGCATGTGCGCACTCCACAAATCCAGCAATTCAAACATTGATCAAAAAAATTCTAAACCATGATTTCTGATTACTACGCGAAAGCCCCCACCTATCGCTGATAAGGTGGGGGCTTTCGCATTCGATCTGCGGTGTGCTCAGATATTTAAGGCACATCCAAAGGCTTCTCGGATATTACGATAGCCATTTTTAGTTTTTTCTGCATCTCCTATTGCAATTACTTGCCCAAGATAATCGTTAAGCTCTTCTATCAATTCATTCGTGGAACGAACGCCACTGGCTAAGACAACATTATCTATGCCATCCAAGTGCTTCGTTGTTCCATTCCATTCCATATCGATATCATGTTCGCCAATAGCCTTAACGGCAGCAGAAGTGTAAATAGATACGCCTGCTTCTTCCAGATGCTGCAAGAGATAGTGATTAGGATTTGGCTCACCATCTTTTACAATTTGAGGCAGCATTTCTATGATCGAAACATTGGTTCCCTGTCGTTCTGCTAAACATAATGCTGTCTCAGCACCAGCAAGGCCACCGCCAATAACAGCAACATTGTTTCCTACAGTCACTCGTCCTCGCAAAACATCATTGGCTTTTACTACCATTGGTCTGTCGATACCCGTGATCGGCGGAACCGCTGGATGACTGCCTGTGGCAACCATGACGACATCAGGTTTTTCTGCTTCTACGATCGCTTTTGTCAAAGAGGTATTGAGACGGATCGTCACATTATTAGCTGCAAGAGCTTGCTTCTGCCAATTTACGAAGTTTAGAAATTCGTCTTTACAAGGTGGCACAGAAGCAGCCAGCCATTGCCCACCGATCTCTCCAGAAGCTTCAAACAATGTAACATGATGACCCCTTGATGCAGCCACAATCGCAGCCTCACATCCTGCAACACCCGCCCCGGCTATATAGATCGTTTTTGAAACATCGACTTTCGTAAAGTCACAGCTGTTTTCACGGCCTGTGCGAGGGTTGACCATGCAGCCAATAGGATTACCTTGTCTTGTCTGACCAATACAACCTTGATTGCAGCCTAAGCAGCGGATGATCTGTTCTTTTTGGTCATGTTCCGCTTTATAAGGAAGATATGGATCCGCAAGAGAAGCACGTCCCATTAAGCACAGATCCGCCTTGCCTGAGCGCAGGATGGATTCTGCAACATCAGGGTCATTAATACGACCAGTAGCTACAACAGGAACATTTACCACACTTTTAATGGCTGCAGCATTCTCTACATAGTACGCTTTTGGCACAGCTGATGGTGGGATGACAACCCAGTTTAAGCGAGCACCTTGGGTGACATTGATCATATCAATGCCGGCATCCTCAAGCATCATCGCCATCACCTTTGCTTCTGAAAGGTGAAGCCCACCAACCTCGTACTCTTCAACTGTCATACGATAATCAACGATAAAATCTTTTCTTACCTTTTGTCGGATAGCTCGTACAATCTCACATGACAAACGAATTCTGTTTTCAATGCTGCCGCCGTATTCATCTGTGCGGTGATTGGTTAATGGCGAGGTAAACTGATTTAAAAGATAGCCATGAGCGCCATGGATCTCTACGCCATCAAAACCTGCTTCCTGTGCACGAAGTGCATTATCTGCAAAAATATCGATCAATTCCTGGATCCCATCTTTCGTCAGAACGGAAACCGGCTTCTCTTCACCTGTTTGAACAAGATTGGATGGCACATGGACCACATCTGTATTTGCCAGGTTAGCCTTATATCCCGCATGATAAATCTGGGCCAGAATTGTCGCACCTGCCTTATGAACGCGTTCTGTAAACGCTTGATAGATTGGTATATTTTCGTCGCGATACAACACCGGCAGATTAATGAAGGCACCGGCTCCTGGGCAAACAGGCATATCTTCTGTGATGATCAGACCCCAGCCACCTTTTGCCTTTTCTTCATAGTAGCGTAACCATCGTTCGGTTAAGGTGCCATCAGCTGCGGCAAGATTGGTATCCATCGGAGCCGCAACCAGGCGATTTTTTATAGTGGTGTTGTTAACCTGAATAGGTTCAAAGATTTTGTTCATGATCTTTCCAGCTTTCCCGATTCTATATTATTCTGTCAAGCCAAGTAAGCGCGCAGAGTTTTCGTAGAAGACCTTATGCAAGGTTTCTTCAGTCATGCCGTTTTTAAGATACTCAGTGACGGTTGTTTCAATGCTGTAACCAGGATAAACGCTGCCGAAGACGATCTGATCTTGCAGCAGGTTATTAGCAGCAATGACAAAATCCTGATACCCTGGATGTAAGGTTGTTAAATAACAGTCAGGAGACAGATAGATATTTGGATGACGATAAGCAACATGGCTGATACCAGCTGCATACGGCCAACCGCCATGGGTCAAAACCATTTTTAAATCTGGGAAATCGTTTGCCACATGATCAATAATAGCTGGATCATAGAAACCCAGATCATCGGTATACAGGCCGCCAAATGCGATATTCAGGATAATGTTCTCTTTCTCGCATTTTTCATAGATTGGATAAAGGAACTCGTCATCTGCTCGCATTGGTTTGCGGATAAAGGTCTGACTAGGCTCGATATTGGCGATGTCGGCTTTACCGTTAACGATCAGTCGGTCAATGAGACCTACTGGATCTTCAACATAAGGATCAATGTGGGCCATACATTTGAACTTGTCTGGCCAACGCGTCATGATCTCATTGATCTCTTCCTCCTGGGTTGGGTCCTGATTTTTACGGAATGGGACGATTCCCATTACAACGCCATATTCGTCCATTTCATCAAAGAGCATATCCATAGAGAACTGGCGTGCCGATTCGGGATAGAAAGAAGAGTCCTTGAAAGTAGGATCCCAGAAGATTTTATTTTCAGCGAAGGATCCAAAAGGAATACGTAATCTCCAATCGATAATCTTATAATCTGCCATTTTATCTTCCTCCATTTATTGTTAAATATTTTCGCCTAAAAAACGCAATGCGTTTTTATAGAACACGTTTTCATAGCAATCTTCTCGCAACCCTGCATCCTTATAGGCTTGAATACAGTCTTTCTGACTGACGATCGGATAAGCAGAAGCGAAGATGATCTTATCTTTTACCACGGTATTAGCGGCCTTCATGTATTGATCGCTGAACGGCGTGCCACACATATACACATCTGGCATAACATAAAAGTTTTCGTGCATTAATGCCAACCAGCACATATCATCTGCATAAGGCCAACCACCATGAACAGCACAAGCGCGAAGTTTTGGGAAATCGTGCAACACTTCATCCAGGTATTCGCCTTTGAACATTTTCAAGCTCGGATTAAGACGGCCTCCAAAGCCAAGCATCATTGGGATATCGTGGGCTTCACAATATTCATAGATTGGGTAAACACGTCGATCATTAATCGGCATAGGACATTCGCCCCAACCTGGCTCTACTACTACGCCTCTACATGGTCCATTAACAACATAGCGTTCGATTTCTTCAACTGCATCTTCATGATGAGGATATGCAACTGCAAAGCCTTCGAATCGGTCGCCGTACTTAGATAAGAATTCAGCCATTTCGCTGTTTTCCATTTTTCCATCCATACCAAAGAGAGCTGGCGTAAATGCTTTGACGATACCGGCTTCATCCATTTCCTGCAGAAGGCGATCCATAGAAGCTTCGATGGCACTTAAAGCCATTGGAAGATTGTATTTGCGTTGTGCCATTTCATAACGGAAAGGCACATCAAAGAATTTGCTTTCAGTTCGCATTGTGCCATAAGGTACAAAGACTCTAGCGTCGATAATTTTCATGGTTAAGTCGTTCCTTTCAGATGAGATTTAAAAAACAAGTATTCCGTACAGGTAGCCAACGATCGATGTGATGATACATAGAAACAGACAAGCTGCCAAACCATGAACCACTTCCTGCTTAAATGTAACAATATCTTTCTGAGCAAACAGAATAGCATTCATTGGATTTGCTGCAGGGAAAAACATCGACATGTTGCTGCCGAGTATAACAAGACAACTTAATACAACAGGACTGAATGGCAGTGCATCCCCCATAAAGCAGATGATCGTTACAAACAAGGAGCAGATAACCATATTGTTAGCAAAGTTTGTAACAAGTGCCGACAGCAATACGACTGCAAAAATGATGGCAACACTTGGCAAACTTGGAATAAACGAAGAGAATGTTGAGGATAAAAGTTGTTTCAGCCCTACAGCATCGGAAGACAATGCGTCTGCCAATGGGAAGAGGGCGACGATAACAAAATATACGCCCCAAGGGAAGTAGGCGGCTATTTTTCCAACATCAAGGAGAGGTTCGCCATCTATGGTGATGAGCATCATGATAGCAAGCAGGAACAATGTAAGACCACCTAACCCCATGTTGTTTACAAGGCCGCTGATCGCCCAAGAATCAGGCAAAATACTAGGGACGAGTAACAAGACCATGCAGAGGATCATGCCGATCAATGAAACTTTTTTTCGGAATGTGACCGGCTCCGTTTCATCTGCCACATGTTCGTAATTTGCCAGGCATGAGAGATCCACGCGAACGATATACTTGCAAAACAGGACATAAGCTGCGATGGTGAAAATGCACATTGGCAACATAAATACGGTATAGCTCATAAGGTTCATTGTTTCGCCGGTCAACGACTCGTAGGCACCAATGCCAAGAATGGCACAGCCTTTAAATGGTAATGCGATATCCCCAATGACAAGCGCATACGCCATACCAACAAAGAATGTTGGAACTGCTTTACTGTAAGGCTCCATACCAGTTTTTCTCATGATCTCTTTGAACAGGCCAAGGAAGATCACCAAGACTGCTAAACATTGACTGAGGATTGCTGCAATAAAGCCGGCAAGTAAAAAGTAGAAAAGAATTAAAAATGGACGACCTTTTGCACTCTTTCGACTTAAAAGAAAATCAACAATGATACCGGTAAGATCTGCCTGTTGAACAAATGCTGCCAACATAAACAAACCAAAGATCATGATAATTGTTTGACTGCCGAAGGCACTGACTAAAAGATCACTCATCGCAATGTAATCGGTTAAACCTAATGCGACGAGCCCCAAAACCGAAGGCCAGGTAATCCCGACTGTGATCCATCCATAAATTACCCCGACGAAGACACCAATAACTTGCATGCTGATCTCCGTCAAACTACCTATCGGTGGGATAAAACGGAAGCCAAACATAAAAAACAGAATGATCAATATATGTATTGTATTTATATTGAATTTTTTCCCTGCTGAGCTGGACATTGTAATTTCACTCCTCATGTTTTCTACTTAAAGCAATTACATTTTTCAGAAATTCATGATATCGATATCTCGTTCTTATGCCTATATATTAATCATAAAAATATATGCTGTCCATTAGTATTATTTTGCATACGTGAACTCTTCCTGCAAAAATATTTTGCAAGTTTATCGAGAAAATCCTTTGACAAAAAAAGTACCTGAAACGCATTCGCTTGTTTCAAATCATCACCTACATCAAATCAGATTTCTGTTGGCATGAAGAAAAAGAGTGGTGCGATTATTTGAACTGAAAGAGACGAGAGAAAAATGGATTGATTAGTTCGCAACGACAATGACAAGCGAGATCACAGCGTTGGAAAAGTTTGTAAAATTAAAAAAATTGCTTACTGGGACTCGTCGTTCAAACGATGATCCCGATAAGCACAGGGAGTTAGGAGATTTTAATAATGTAACAAGATTCCTATCGTTACCAAAATCATTGCCTTCCACCCGATTTCCGAGATGAGCCGATTTTTTCATGGATCAACCTCCTATCTTTATCCTTTCATATTTAAACCGCTGGATTCTCACTCTCTAAAAATAGTCTAATGCTGTTTTCGCACTCTGCCTAATTGAGCGTTGCTATCTACTCCATAGACATCATCAATGTCGAAAATCAAAACGCCCTGCGCAGCACATCGTAAAACGATATGCAAACGCAAGGCGTATAATTAAGTATATAAGTTATTCCACCATCATCACGATGCCGGTGGTGGCTTCGTCGGTTGCTTCTGCTGTGTCGTCGGCGCCGCTGCTCCATGGCTGGGTGACGACGAGGCCGATGACGAGGCCGATGATGAGGCCGAGCACGATGACTGGAAGCACGATCTTTTTCATGGACACTGGCTCGTCGCTCTGGCGGCTGACTTTTTTCTGCGCCACTTCTTCCTCTGCGATATAGGCGCTCACCGGATCTTCCTCTGGTGCTTCATAGGATGTCTGCTGCGCGGCTTTTTCGGCGCGGGCGGCTTCCTGCGCCTGCTTCTTTTCGGCCTGCTTTGCCTTCATTGCGCCGAGGCCGGCTTTGAACTTTCCGGCAAAGGCGCCGGCTGCGCCCACCATCTCGGCGGCGGCAACCTTGGCGGAGGCGACGGCCTTATCGGCTGGCTGCGCCTGGGCGTGGGCGGCTTGCGACTGGGCTTCGTGGGCCTTGGCAAGCTCCTCGTCGTCGTTCAGATACTGGCCGAGTTCTTCGGCGGTAAAGAGTCTGGTTTCTTCAAAGGCGTCCTCATGGGCGTCGGAATCATCGTCGTCAAAAAGTCCCTGTCTCAGGACTGGGGTGCCACAGTTGGAGCAAAAGTAATCATCTGGTGACAGCTTTTTTCCACAGTTGCTACAATACATCTTTTCACCCTCCATGGTCGGTTTTCATAAAGAATATTATAGCATGTGGCTGATAAGGGGACAAGCTTGGCGCGCTGAGATTTGATTTTTCCCAATATTTCTGGCTGCTGGCGCAGAAAAAAGAGGGCCGCCTGGGCCCTCTGGGTTGATCAAAGTCGTTTGGATTTGGTGCGGCTCTTGATGCCGTCGATGAGATATTTGTTGAGCAGGCGGATGTAGGTCCCCTTCATGCCGAGGGATTTGGATTCGATGACGCCGGCGGATTCAAATTTTCTCAGCGCGTTGACGATGACGGAGCGGGTGATGCCGACGCGGTCAGCGATCTTGGACGCAACGAGGATGCCTTCGTCGCCTTCGAGCTCGGAGAAAATGTGTTCGATGGCTTCCATTTCAGAATAGCTGAGGGTGTCCAGCGCGATCTGCACGGCGACGCGCTCGCGGTTTTCCTCGGCCTCTTCCTTATTCTTGAGACGCAGCATTTCAATGCCGACGAAGGTGGCGCCGTATTCAGCGAGGATGAGGTCGTCGTCGGTGAAGTCGACGTTGAACTTCCCGAGCATCAGGCTGCCCTGGCGTTTGTTGCCGGCAAAGATCGGCACAACGGTGGTCTTTTTGTCACCGAAGACGCATTTTTCTCCCTGGAAAATGCACAGGCCGTTGGTGTTTGGAATATTGGAGATGGTTTCATCGGTGGCGATGAGGCCTTCGTTGTAGCTTTCAGGCATTTTGCCTTCCTGGTAGACGAATTTCTCCATGACGTCGCAGTTGAATCCTTCGAGGAAGTGATGGCCCATGAGCTCACCCTTTTCACCGAGGATATACGCGTTGCTGTTGATGGTGTCGGACAAGATCTCTGCGATCTCGTTAAAGTTGATCAGAGATTCATCCTCTGGCGACCCGCTCTGCAGGGCACGGTTCAAAAGTCTGGTTTTTTCTAATAATGTTGCGCTCATTTTGCTTCCTCCTTATAATATGTACTTATCGAGCTGGTTCTCGATAATGTTCAGCTTGCATACATTTTTCACAAACGCCTCATCAACTACAATTTCCTGATGGCTTCCGCCTGCTTCGTACAAAGTGTCGAGCAGGGCTTTTTCCATAACAGAAACCAATCGTCGAGCACCTAGATCTTCCTCATTTTCGTTCAGTTCATACGCGTATTCCGCGATCGCCTCCAGTCCGTCTTCTGTGAATGTCAGTGCTGTATCGTCAACAGCCAGTAAGGCTTCGTATTTTTCCGGCAGTGAATGCTCTGTCTCGGTGAGGATGCGGACAAAATCGTGCTTGTCCAGGGAATGCAGCTGCACCTTGTAAGGAAAACGCCCCTGCAGCTCTGGAATGAGATCCTCCGGCTTGCTCACATGGAAGGCGCCGGCAGCAATGAAGAGGATGTGGTCGGTTTTGATCGGACCATACTTGGTCTTCACGACGCTGCCTTCGACGATCGGCAGAATGTCGCGCTGTACGCCTTCGCGGGAAACGCCGGCGCCGCCGCCGTTCACATTCGTTTCGGCGATCTTGTCGATCTCGTCGATAAAGATGATGCCGTGGTTTTCCGCCAGCGCGATGGCTTCCTGTGCCACGAGGTCTTCGTCGATGAGCTTTTCCGCTTCCTCTTCGGCGAGAATGTCCCGCGCTTCGGTGACGGTCACACGTTTTTTCTTTTTCTTCGCTGGCATGATGTTTTTCATCATATCGTTCATATTATCCATGACCTGGTCCATGCCGGTTGCGGAGAGCATGTCGTTGGTCATGTGCTTTTCTTCAACCTCGATCTCGATGACCTGGTCGTCAAATTCGTGGCGGCGCAGCTTTTCCTTGAAGATCACCTTCTGGTCGTTGCGGCGCCGTTCTTCTTCGGCATCGGCGGCGCTGTCGCTCTGTTGCTGGGCGCCGAAGAGCATCTCAAAGGGATTGTTCCCGCTGCGCTGCTTTTTCTTTGACGGCACGAGGATATCGATGAGCCGCTCTGTCGCGAGCTTCTGCGCTTCGCCCTGCACGGCTTTGATCTTTTCAGCGCGCACGAGACGGATCGACGCTTCCACAAGATCGCGCACCATGCTCTCGACATCGCGGCCGACGTAGCCAACCTCGGTGAATTTTGTCGCTTCCACCTTGACAAACGGTGTGCCCAGGATCTTGCTGGCACGGCGGACGATCTCTGTCTTGCCGACGCCTGTCGGCCCCATCATGATGATGTTGCTCGGCGAGATCTCCTCCTGCATCTCCTTCGGCAAGCGGCTGCGCCGATAGCGGTTGCGGATCGCAATGGCGATGCTCTTCTTGGCTTCGTCCTGGCCGATGATGTATTTGTCGAGATGAGCGACGATCTCCTTGGGCATCATGTTCGGGATCTTGATCGGTTCATTGGCCTCACTCATGCGCATCCTCCCCTCCAATCTCTTCGACGATGATGTTGTCGTTGGTATACACGCAGATGCTCGCGGCGATCTCCAGGGATTTGCGCGCGATCTCCGCTGCTGAGAGCTCGGTGTTTTCCTTCAGCGCGCGGGCGGCGGCCAGTGCGTAATTGCCGCCGGAGCCGATCGCCGCAATGCCTTCGTCTGGCACGATGACCTCGCCATTGCCGCTGACAAGGAAGAGATCTGTGCCATCTGCGAGCAGGAGCAGCGCTTCCAGATTGCGCGCCACCTTTTCGCTGCGCCATTCCTTGGCCAGCTCCACCGCTGCCCGGGCGAGCTGCCCGTGGCATTGCTCCAGATGATTTTCAAATTTGTCAAATAGGATAAACGCATCTGCCACCGAACCGGCAAAGCCTGCGACAACCTTGTCGCCATACAGTCGGCGCACCTTTCTGGCAGTGCCCTTCATGATCGTGGTCTCGCCCATGGTCACCTGACCATCTCCAGCCATGGCGATCCTGCCATTTTTCTGAACAGCCACGATCGTTGTTGAATGAAAAGTCGTCATTTTATCGCTCCTTATGCATGAGGATGCCCGGCGTTGTAGAGCTCGCGCAGCCTCGTAGAAGAAACCTTCGTATAGATCTGTGTTGTGGACAGGCTGCTGTGGCCCAAAAGCTCCTGGATCATTTTCAGATCTGCGCCGTGGTCCAGAAGATGCGTCGCGAAGCTGTGGCGAAAGCTGTGCGGCGACACATGATAATGCAGCGCGCCCTGTCGGACATATTTGTCAATGATGTAGATCACACCGCGCCGCGTCAGTCGCGCGCCCATGTGGTTCAATAGCAGCGCAGATTTTTCCGGCGCGCCCTTGGCTTTTTCTGCAAGCAGCGCGCGACCACCGCCGGCCGCCAGATAGCGCGCGAGGATCTCCTGCGTTTTTCTGCTCAGCGGCACGATGCGCTCCTTGTTGCCCTTGCCGATGACGCGCATATGCGCGCCGGACTGCACATCGCTGATATCCACTGCGCACACCTCCGACACACGCATGCCGGAGCCGTAGAGCAGCTCAAACAACACCTGATCCCGCTGGGACAGGGGATCGTCTTTTTTATAGAGTTGCGAGAAAAATTCTTCCATGTCCACTTCCTTGATCACCTTGGGCAGGGGCTTGTCCTTTTTCGGCGAGTGGATCGTCTGAAACGGATTCACCTGGACAGCGTGGATCTCGATCAGATAAGCGTAAAACCGCTTAATGCTGGAAATTTTTCTCGAAAGGGAATTTTTCGATAATTTTTCGCGGCTCAAACGGAACAACCAGGAGCGCGCCACCACCTTGTCGACTTCCGGAAGGGCAATGCCCTCCTCGTCGAGCCAGCGCAGATACTGATCGACATCCCGCTCATACGCAGCGATCGTATTTTCGCTGAGCTTGCGTTCGTAGCGCAGATATTCCGTAAAGCCTTCGCGCAGGTCATCGTACATGATTTTCTTCCATCCATTCAGCCAGATCGTCCAGCGCCCGCTCTGCGTAATAAGCGTTGCGCTCCTTTTTGGAACGCAGGCGTCGCTCTGGCGATGGCAAGAGGCCAAAATTGATGTTCATCGGCTGAAAATGATCCGTCGGCGAATTGCCAACGTGGTTCATCAGCGCGCCGATGGCCGTTGTTCGCGGAAAAACGAGCGGCGCTTCGCCATGCGCGAGACGCGCAGCGTTAATCCCGGCGACCAGTCCACTGGCTGTCGATTCGATGTAGCCTTCCACGCCTGTCATCTGCCCGGCGAAGAAAATATTTTCCTTCGCTTTCATCTGGCAGGTGTCGCGGAGCACCATCGGCCCGTTGAGGAAGGTGTTGCGATGCATCACCCCGTAGCGCACGATCTCGGCATTTGCCAGCGCGGGGATCGTCTGGATGACTTTCTTCTGATCGCCCCATTTTGTGCGCGTCTGAAAGCCGACCATATTCAGCAGGCGGCCTTCTTCGTCCTCGCGGCGCAGCTGCACCACAGCAAACGGCGTTTCGCCGGTGTGCGGATCGCGCAGGCCGACGGGCTTCATCGGGCCGAAGAGCAGCGTTTGATAGCCGCGCTTGGCCATCGTCTCGACCGGCATGCACCCCTCAAAAAAGATCTCCTTTTCAAAATCCTTCGTCGGGATCCACTCTGCGCCCATGAGCGTGTCGTAAAACACGCGGTATTCCTCGGCGGTCAGCGGGCAGTTCAGATAATCTGCGCCCTCGCCCTTGTCATAGCGCGACTGCCAGAATGCGCGGGTCATATCCACGCTCTCTGCTGTCACGATCGGCGCTGCCGCGTCGTAGAAATAGAGCGTGTCCGCGCCTGTCAGCGCTTTGATCGAGGAAAACAGGGCGTCCGAGGTCAGCGGTCCCGAGGCACAAACGACCACGTCGTTCTCCGGCAGCGCTTCTACCTCTTCGCAGATCACCTCGATGTTTGGATGGGCTTTGATCTTTTCTGTGATCCAGGCGGAAAACGCCTCACGATCGACCGCCTGCGCACCACCGGCAGGCACACGCGTGTGGTCCGCCGCTTCCATGACAAGCGAGCCCATGCGGCGCAGCTCCTCCTTGAGCAGCCCGGGACCGCTCGCCAGCTGGTCGGCGCGCAGCGAATTGCTGCAGACCAGCTCAGCAAAGCCGCCGGTGTGATGGGCGACCGTCTGTTTCTGCGGGCGCATTTCGTAGAGTCTGACAGAGCATCCCCGGCTGGCGATCTGCCAGGCCGCTTCCGATCCTGCCAGACCGGCGCCGATCACTGTGATTGTGTTTGTCTCAGTCATCGCTTTCACCATCGATCTCTACTTTATAATTACAATTCTTATTGGAACATACCTTGTTGATGCCCTTCTTTGTGGCGTGCTCGACGAGATAGCCTTCGCCGCACTGCGGACAGATCTCACCCGTCGGTTTTTCCCAAGTGACAAAGTCGCAATCCGGATAACGGTCGCAGCCGTAGAAGACGCGGCCTTTCTTGGAGCGACGCTTGACAACGTGGCCTTCGCCGCATTTTGGACAGATCACGCCAATCTCCTCAAACAGCGGGCGGGCATTTTTGCATTCCGGGAATCCTGTGCAAGCCAAAAACTTGCCATAGCGCCCCATTTTGATCGCGAAAGGCCGGCCGCATTTTTCACAGAGGATATCTGTGATCTCATCTTCGATCTTCACATCGTCGCCGATGTTCTGCTCGGCGATGGCGAGCTTTTCGCTGAAGATGTCGTAGAATTTGCGGATGACTTCCTTCCACTCGCGCTCCCCTTCTTCGATCAGGTCGAGGTCGCTCTCAAGATGCGCTGTGAAGTTGACATTGATGATGTCGCCAAAATTCTGCACCAGGAGCTCATTGACCAGCTCGCCGATCTCCGTCGTGTAGAAGCTTTTCTTTTCGCGGTACACATAGTTGCGCGCTGTGATCGTCTCGATGATAGAGGCGTAGGTGCTTGGTCGTCCAATGCCCTTTTCCTCCAACGTTTTGACCAGCGACGCTTCGGTGTAGCGCGCAGGTGGCTGGGTGAAATGCTGCTCCGGATTGTCCTTGACATGGGTCAGCTTTTCGCCGGCAGCAAGCGCCGGCAGCTCCTTTTCCTTCTTCGCCTCGCTCTGATCGTTGTAGACGATCTGATAACCAGGGAACACATTCACTGTGTAGCTGGCCGAGAAACCATAATCGCCTGCGATGATCTCTGCGTTGGTCACGTCGAATTTCGCTGCAGCCATCTGGCTGGCGATGAAGCGCGACCAGATGAGCTTGTAAAGCTTGTACTCGTCGTTTGAAAGATACTGTTTGATGCTCTCTGGATCCTTGTCGATATACGTCGGGCGGATCGCTTCGTGAGCATCCTGCACATTTTGGCTGCCGCTTTTCTTGCCTGCGCCAGCGTGGCCGGAATAATAATTGGCGCCGTAGTGCTCGTTGATATAATTGCGCGCCTGCTCCTTCGCCTGATCGGATACACGCGTCGAGTCGGTTCTCATGTAGGTGATCAGCCCGATGCTGCCGGAGCGGCCGAGCGTCACGCCTTCGTACAGCCCCTGAGCGATGCGCATCGTTTTGCGGGCAGTGAAGTTCAGCTTTTTGTTGGCTTCCTGCTGCATCACGCTGGTCGTGAACGGCAGCGGCGCCTTGCGCTGTTTGCCAGAGGTTTTCACCGAAGCCACCTCATACGCTGCGCCCTTGAGCTCAGCGAGAATGGCGTCCATTTCTTCCTTGGAGCCGATCGTCGGCAGTTTTTTGCCGTTTTTCCTGGCGAGCTTCGCCTGGAAGGATTTTTTCTCGTGGTTTTTCAGCGTCACTTCCAGCGACCAGTATTCCTCCGGAATGAAATCAAGGATCTCTTTTTCGCGCTCACAAATGAGACGCAGCGCCACAGACTGCACGCGCCCGGCGCTGAGGCCTTTTTTTACCTTGCGCCAGAGCAACGGGCTCAGCTTGTAGCCGACAATGCGGTCGAGCACGCGGCGCGCCTGCTGCGCATCCACACGGTCCATATCGATCGCGCGTGGTTCCTTGATGGCATTTTTTACAGCATCCTTCGTGATCTCGTTGAAAGAAACACGACATTTGCTGTCCGCGTCGAGACCCAGGATGTACTGCAAATGCCAGGCGATCGCTTCCCCTTCGCGGTCAGGGTCGCTCGCGAGAAGCACGCGATCGGCTTTTTTGGCAGCCTTCTTCAGTTCCTTGATCAACGGGCCTTTGCCACGGATATTGATATATTTTACTGCAAAATCGTTGTCCACATCGACGCCGAACTGGCTCTTTGGAAGATCCCGCACATGCCCCATAGAGGCCGTCACGGAATAATTCTTGCCAAGATAGCGCTTGATGGTCTTCGCTTTTGCGGGAGATTCTACAATAACTAAGGTTTGTGACATAAAAGCAATACCTCTTACTCAACTATCAATTTTCGCATACCGTCTGCCGTAATCCTGCAGCACGATATCCTCTAATTCAAATTCGAGCAGCACTCCGTTCACCGTATTCACCGGCAGCTTGCTGGCTGCGCAGATCTCCTCCACGCTTTGCGGCACGCTGCTGAGCGCATTGTAGACCTTTTGCTCTTCCGGTGAGAACGCCCGCGTCTTTTTCTCAGGCGCTGCTTCCTTGAACAGCGTGATCTGCCCAAATTCTTCTAATATATCTGTCGCCTGCGCCACCAGCTTCGCACCGTCCTTGATCAGACGGTGACAGCCTACAGACTCAGGGCTGGTGATGAGCCCAGGGACAGCGAACACTTCTTTTCCATATTCCAGCGCATAGCTGGCGCTGATCAGCGAGCCGCTCTTCTTCGCCGCCTCAACCACGACCAGTCCGTCAGACAGACCGGCGATGATGCGGTTACGCGCTGGAAAATGCCAGGCCGTCGCCGG
>ERZ1034984.1703-NODE-1703-length-19582-cov-8.422850_pt1 | contig 19582 bp, 20 predicted proteins | sample MGYA00520589_ERZ1034984 | MGnify/ENA primary metagenome ERZ1034984 (study PRJEB33766, sample SAMN09781790) | gut metagenome | biome: gut microbiome | host: Homo sapiens | place: Madagascar | study: EMG produced TPA metagenomics assembly of the PRJNA485056 data... | reverse complement strand
ATTCTTTACTTTTTAACTCTGGGATTTTTTAACTGACTTTGCAAGTTCTTTCATTTCTTTTGCGCTTTCTAATACCGTATCCGTTACTTTCACACCGCCAAGCATTCTTGCCAACTCTTCAATGGTTTCTTTTTCCTTTAATCTGGAAATATTAGAAACCGTTGACTGATTTACCACATTTTTACTAATTAAGAAATGTTGATCTGCCATGGCTGCTATCTGTGGAAGATGGGTAATGCAGATAACCTGATGATTCTTTCCTATCACATTCATTTTTTCGGCTACCATCTGTGCTGTTCGTCCACTGATACCTGAATCAATTTCATCAAAAATCAATGTTTCTATCTGGTCACTCTCTGCTAAAACTGTTTTAATTGCTAACATAATACGACTTAATTCACCGCCGGATGCTACTTTTCCCAGTGGTTTCACTGGTTCACCCGGATTGGTCGAAATTAAAAATTCTGCATCATCTGTTCCGTTTGCCGTATAATTTGGTGTATTCTGAAATGCCATGGTAAATGTTACATCTAAGAAATTTAAATCTACTAAGGCATCTTGTACCAGTTTTGTCAATTTTTCTGCATAACGTTTTCGAATATCAGATACTTCCTTGCAACTTTTCTGCAATGCATACTCTGCCTTTTCTTCTCGCTTTGCTAATTCTTCCAGATAATGTTCATAATCCTTAAGTTGCTGATAACGTTGCTCTTTTTCTTCTTGTGCTTTTAACACCGCCTCAATAGAACCACCAAACTTATCCTTCAAATGATTTACTTCATCTAAACGTTTCTCTGTTTCAAAAAAGGTCTCTTCGTCAAATTCTCCATTTGAAATATAGGCTGCCAATTCTCGATTAAAATCATTCAACAAACTATCAATTTCACCGATTTGCTCTGCTATCTGCTCTAACTCGCTATCATACTCTGCTACCGAAGTAAGCTCTCTTAAAGCTCGTCCTATCTGTTCTGTAGCACTGCCGTCTCCTCCGGTTAGATTATGGGCAATATTCGCTGCTTCCATAATTTTACGGCTGTTTGCCATTTTCCGATAGCTGCTTTCTAAGGTTTCATCTTCTCCAACTACCAAATGAGCCTCCTGAATTTCATTTATCTCGTATTCCAGGAAAGACAGCTCGCGCTCTCGTTGCACATCATCTGTTACTGCTTGTTTCTTTTCTTCTAATATCTTCTGATATTCCTGATAGCAGGCCTTTAATGTTTCCTTTTTTTCTTTTAATTCCTCTTTGGCATATTCATCCAATATTTCTAAATGCTTCTTTTTATGAAGCAAAGACTGATGTTCATGTTGTCCATGAATATCAATAAGAAGTGCAGCTACTGCCTTCATACAGGATGCTGATACTGTCTCAGAATTGATTTTTCCTACACTTCTTGTAGCTGTAATCTTTCTGGACATAATGATTTCTCCATCTTCCGGGAAAACATCCATCTCCTCTAATAATTTCTGTTGCTGTGGATTCTCCACTTTAAAAATCAGCTCAACCAGAGCATATTCTGCGTTTTCCCGTAACATCTCTTTTGAGACTTTCTCTCCCAACGCAAGATTAATGGAGCCTATAATAATTGATTTTCCCGCTCCTGTTTCACCGGAAAGAATATTTAATCCCGGTCCAAATTCTACCTCCGCTTCTTCAATTAACGCAAGGTTTTTCACATGCAGACTTACTAACATATCCGTTCTCCTTCTGCTCTCTCATTTACAACGGCTTAAAAATCAGTATCTTACACTTAACTTTCTACGATTTTTCTTAATCGCTTCATTAAATTCTCTGTATCTTCTACAGTTCGTACTGCACACATAATCGTATCATCGCCTGCAATACTTCCTACTATTTCATGACAATCCATGGCATCTAATGCTGCGGCAACCGCCATAGCCATTCCAGACACTGTCTTTATCACTAAAATATTCTGTGCCATATCCATGGATGCAAATCCATCTCGAAAAACACGAATGTACTTCTCACTCATATCTACATGATTTTCATTCAGTGCCACATACTTTTGTCTTCCACCTGTTCCACTAGCCACTTTTGTAAGCTTCAATTCTCGAATATCTCTTGATACCGTTGCCTGTGTTACCGCAAATCCTTCCTGCTCTAAGCGGTCTGACAATTCTTCCTGTGTTTCAATATTATACTTCCTTATAATTTCCAAAATCTTAGCATGACGTTTTGATTTCATAATTATCTCTATTCTCCTTTATTAGCTGGTATATCCTTGCAACTTCTTTCCCAAACGTTCCAAAAAACTTAACTTACTGAGTTTTAATATTCCTGTTCTGGTTCCTGCTTTTTTTACTACAATCTTTTCTCCTACCTCCAAAATTCCTACATGATCGCCATCAAAGCTCACTTCTGCCTTTTCATCATTTTCCACTCGCCTTGGTGCTACTTCTATGGTAATTTCTGCATCTGCACCAAGTACGATACTTTTTGCATTCAAGGTATGAGGGCTAATGGGTGTAATTAGTATTAGCTCTGCTCTGGGATCTACGATAGGACCTCCCGCAGACATATTATAAGCAGTGGAACCCGTAGGGGTTGCGATAATAATACCATCCGCACTATATGTATTCAAATATTCTCCATTTACGGAAATAATAAAATCTGCTACCTGAAGTACCCCGGAACGATGGATTACGATATCATTTAATGCAACCTGCTGTCCGGAATGTCCTGACTTATTCATCAAATATCCGGTTAAAAGCATACGCTCCTCCACAGAATAGCCAGTTCCTTTCATAAGTATTTCTAAACCGCTCATGACATTTTCTGTATCCAGCTCACATAAATACCCTACATGTCCGGTATTGATTCCGATTAAGGGAATATTGTATTCTGCCATATCACGGGCTGCCCGAAGCAATGTTCCATCCCCTCCGACCACTAAGATACACTCCGTTTTATCTGGAAGTTCTGTTACATCACATGCCTGATTTAACTGATAATCACAGCTTCCACCACGTTCTTCGACAATTTTTTTTATTCTCTTTGTTAATACTAATTCTTTATCTTTTTGTGGATTTGCAATAATGTAAAAATGCTTCATGCTCTTATGCCAACGTACCGTGTGCCTTAGCAACCACAGCTTTTACGTCTACCGGCTCCTCCTGACTTTTCATGCCCTTTTGAATGTATACAAGATATTCTATATTTCCTTCCGGACCTTTGATTGGGGAAAATTCCAGATTTTTAACACCAAATCCGATTTCCTGTGCAAAAGAAATTACTTTTTCAATTACTTCTTCATGCACTTTCGGATCTCTGACAACTCCTTTTTTTCCTACCTTTTCTTTTCCTGCCTCAAACTGCGGCTTAATCAGACATACCATCTCGCCATGTTCGGTTAACAATTCTTTTGCTGCCGGAAGTACTTTGGTAAGGGAAATAAAGGATACATCCACTGATGCAAAATCTAAAACATCATCAATATCTTCCGGTGTTACATAACGAATATTGGTTTTTTCCATACATACCACGCGCTCATCCTGACGTAACTTCCATGCAAACTGTCCATATCCTACGTCTACGGAATATACTTTTTTTGCTCCGTTTTGAAGCATGCAATCAGTAAATCCTCCGGTAGATGCGCCAATATCCATACATATCTTACCATCTAAGGAAATTCCAAAGTTTGCCATGGCTTTTTCTAATTTTAATCCACCACGACTTACATATTTTAACGTATTTCCTCTTACTTCAATTTCCACTTTTTCATCAAAAGAGGTTCCTGCCTTATCCTCTCTTTGACCTGCTACAAATACATTTCCTTCCATTATCATGACTTTTGCCTTTTCTCTGGAAGGTGCAAGTCCTCGTTGTACTAATAATACATCTAATCTTTCTTTCATGCTATAACCTTTCTCGTATTTTAGCATATTCCGCTACAATTTTCTTTACCACGGATTCTTTATCAATTCCGGTTTCTTTTTTTAATATATCTACATTCCCCTGTTCCACATATTCATCCGGAATGGCAATGTTAAGAACCTTACTAACTGATTCTTTTATATCTCTTTCATTCATATAGCATACCACATGCTCGCCAAATCCGCCACTGATTACGTTTTCTTCCATCGTAACGATAAGCTGATGATTTTCCGCTAATTCATCCAATAACTGAGAATCCAACGGTTTTACAAATCTTGCATTGATAAGAGAACATTGGTACCCCATGGCTTTTAACAGTTCTCTTACTTCTACTGCTGTTTTTACCATGCTTCCCACAGCCAAAAGTGCTATCTGACTTTCTCTTTTTATCACTTCGCTTTTTCCAAATGTAACAGGCTCACGAAACTCTTTCAAGCCGTCATAAGCTTCTCCTCTTGGATAACGAATAGCGATTGGATGCTGATATTTTACTGCAAACTTTACCATATCGGAAAGTTCCCATTTATTTTTTGGTGCCATAACTACCATATTGGGAATGGTTGATAAATAAGACAAATCAAAAATTCCCTGATGGGTTTCGCCATCACTACCTACTAAACCGGCGCGATCAATGGCAAATACCACCGGCAAGTCCTGAATACAGACATCGTGTAAAATCTGATCATACGCTCTTTGCAAAAAGGACGAATAGATAGCCACAATGGGCTTTAGACCGGCTGCTGCCAGTCCTGCTGCAAATGTTACTGCATGCCCTTCTGCAATTCCCACATCAAAGAAACGTTCCGGGAACATATTGTGAAAACGCTTTAACCCTGTTCCGTCTCCCATAGCTGCTGTAATAGCAACTACTTTTTCATCCCGATCTCCTAATTTACGCATTACTGTAGAAAAAATATCTGTATAGTTTGCCTTTGTTCTTGGATGGATTGGAATTCCTGTTTCTATTTCAAAAGGTGCTGCTCCATGAAATCTTGCTGGATGCCGTTCTGCCGGAAGGTATCCTTTCCCCTTGCGTGTCAGTACATGTACCAATACTGCACCATCCACTTTTACTGCTTCACGGAAAATTCGCAACATTGCTGAAATGTCATGTCCGTCTACCGGTCCTAAATAAGTGATTCCCATGTCTTCAAATAACATTCCTGGAATAAACAATTGCTTGATTCCGCTCTTGGTTCTGCGTATCTGCGACACCATACGCTCCCCATATACCGGAATCTTGCTTAAGGAATTCGTCACACCTGTTTTCAAGTCCTTGTATGCCTCTGCTGTCCGTAAATTCCCCAAATGTCTGGAAAGTCCTCCCACATTTTCTGAAATGGACATATTATTGTCGTTTAATACGATAATAAAATTCGTTTTCATACGAGAAGCATTATTCAAAGCCTCGTATGCCATTCCTCCAGTTAATGCTCCATCGCCAATTACCGATATCACATGATAATCCTGTCCGGTAAGCTCTCTTGCTTCCGCATAACCTAGTCCTGCGGAAATAGAAGTGGAACTGTGTCCGGTGTCAAAACAGTCACATTCACTTTCTTTTCTCTTTGGAAATCCACTCATTCCACCATATTTTCGCAATTCGTCGAACCCTGCTTTGCGTCCCGTCAATAACTTATGGGTATAAGACTGGTGTCCTACATCCCAGATAATCTTATCTTCCGGTAAATGAAATGCAAGATGCAATGCCATGGTAAGCTCTACAACTCCCAGATTTGATGCCAGATGTCCGCCGTTTTCTGATATTTTCTGAATCAGGAAATCACGAATTTCATCTGCAAGAATGGGTAATTCTGCACTTGTTAATTTTTTTATATCATTGGGCTTATTTATCTTTTCCAATACCATGAAGAATTTCCTTCTTTCTTTGTGCATTACTATTTCTTACGATGCACTAATTCCATCATCAGATTTGTTAAAAACTCATTTTTTACTACTAAGGAACTTAATAGCTCTACACTATGCTTGGAGCGTTCTTCCACTTCTTTGGCTGATGCTTCAAGTCCTTTTAATGTAACATAGGTGGTTTTGTGATTTTTTTCGTCACTTCCCACCGGCTTTCCTAACACTTCTGTACTGCTGGTCACATCTAAAATATCGTCCTGAATCTGAAATGCCAGCCCTAACTCCCTTGCTGCCTGTTCTACAATTTTCTGTTCGTTTTTGGTCGCTCCTGCAAGTATCGCACCAATCATCATGGAACTTTCCAATAATGCTGCTGTCTTTAACTTATCTATAAACTGTAACACTTCTTCGGTTACTTCTTTTCCTTCTGATTCCACATCCACACATTGACCGCCTAACATGCCGTGAATGCCTGCCTTGGATGCCAATACCCGTAATGCTCTTCCTATATTGCTATTTTCCGGCTCGATTTCAAATGCCTTGGTCGCTGTTTCAAATGCATAATTTAACAGTCCATCTCCTGCAAGGATTCCCATTGCTTCGCCGTACTTAGCGTGTGTTGTTTTCTTTCCTCTTCGAAATTCGTCATTATCCATTGCCGGAAGATCATCGTGCACCAAGGAATATGTATGAATCATTTCCATTGCTGCCATAAAAGGCTCTATTACCTTAGAACGACCACCGAACATCCGATAAGTCTCTAGCATAAGGATAGGTCGAAGTCTCTTTCCACCTGCTAAAACACTATAATTCATAGCTTCTATGACTGTTTTCTGATACCCTTCTTCTATGGGAAGATATTGTTTTATAATCTGCTCTGCCGCTTGGGTGCGAGCTGCGATTTCTGTCTTCATATCCATAGTATTTTCTCCTATTCCGCATCTAATGGTTCCAGTTCTCCCTGACCATTCAATAAAAGCATTTGCTTTTCTACATAATCTATCTTACTATTGCATTGTTTTAATTTTTGTATTCCCTGTTCATATAATCGGAAGGAATCCTCTAGGGATACTTCTCTTTGTTGCATTTTCTCTATAATCTCCTCTAACTCTTTGAAGACTTCTTCTAATGTCTGTTCTTGTTCTCCCATGAGAAAACCTCCGTTTCTGTTACTGTTGCATTTACTTTTCCATTTAGCATATGAACGATAATCTTATCATCCTTTTTCACCTTGGTTACATCGGACAATGCCTTTCCGGTCTCATCCGATACATAAGAATATCCCTGACTGAGTTTTTTTACCGGTGACATTCCTTCCAGTTGCCCTGCGTACAATTCCATCTGATGTTTCTTTTCCCGAAGTTTTTGTTGCATATACAAGTGAAGTTTTTCCTCTAAGTCTATGGCATACTGACGCTTATCATTCAAACGATTCTGGGGAGTTAACAATTTCAACTGTCGCTCATACATCTTTAAACGTTCCTCTGTCTGCTCTAACTTATCACTCATTCCACGATTTAATTCCATTTTAACAGACAACAATTGTTGTGCTAATTCCTGCCAATCATAGACCGCTAACTCTGCTGCCGCAGATGGGGTAGGTGCTCGCAAATCTGCCACAAAGTCTGCAATAGTCGTATCGGTTTCATGCCCCACTGCTGAAATAATGGGAATACTACACTCAAAAATAGCCCGTGCTACCGCTTCTTCGTTAAATGCCCACAAATCCTCGATAGAACCTCCGCCTCGTCCTACAATGATTACATCTACCTTAAGCTGTTCTAATGCATGGATTCCATTTACAATACTTGCTGCGGCACCCTCTCCCTGCACCAAGGCAGGATACAAAATTGTCTGCACATAGGGATTACGTCTTTTTGAAATATTTTGAATATCACGAATTGCCGCCCCGGTAGGTGCTGTCACGATTCCTAATGTTTTAATATATTTTGGAATGGGCTGTTTATATTCCTCTGCAAACATACCCATTTCTTCTAATTCTTTTTTTAATGCTTCAAACTTCTGATATAGCACTCCTGCCCCATCCAAAATAATTTCTTTGGCATAGAGCTGGTACTTTCCATCTCGCTCGTATACAGAAATAGAGCCTAATACAATTACATTGTCTCCATTTTTCATAGGAAATGTAAGTCCCTTACGATTTCCTGCAAACATAACCGCTGTGAGTGCTCCGTTTTCATCTTTCAGAGTAAAATAAATATGACCGGAAGTGTGATACTTGCAGTTTGATACTTCACCCTTTACATAAATGCGGTTCATCATAAAGTCCTGAGTAAACATATTTTTAATGTAGGAGTTTACCTGTCCTACGGTATATACGTTCTTTATCATACTAATTTTGCAAGAATTCCATTTACAAAGGATGCAGAATCATCCGTTCCGTATGCCTTTGCCAGTTCTACGGCTTCGTTGATTGCTACTCCTGTTGGAATGTCCTCTTCATATTTTAATTCGTAGGTTGCAAGGCGAATCAATGTTAAATCTACCTTTCCCATACGACTTGTTTTCCATCCTTCTGCTACTTCGTTAATCATGGCATCTATCTCTGGTAAATGTGCCATGATATCCTCGTATTTTTTCTGAATATAATCTGTATCTTTCTCTTTTCGCTGATCTAACTCTTCAAAAAATAAAGATAACTGTTCTGACATCTCTTCCTTTTCGTAAAATTCTGCACGGAATAACAATTTGAATATCTGTTCTCTAATCTCTCTTCGACTCATTCTTTTTCCTTTCAAAAAGGGGTGCCTCATAAAATAAGACACCCTTGTTTTGTTTTTTATATCTCACAGTCCCTATTCTAGCATACTTATTACTGTGAAACTTTTCTTCGCTGTCTTGTTTTCAAGGTTCTCTTACTTGCTCTTTTCCATTTCCACACCGGCAATTCTTACATTTACATCAGATACTTCTAATCCGGTCATGTTCTCAATCGCACTCTTTACTCTTTCCTGTACCTTAGCAGATACTTCCGGAATAACAAATCCGAACTTAATATGAAGTGCAACATCTACACTTACAACATTGTTCTGTACGTCTACTTTGATTCCCTTGGAAAGATTCTTCATTCCAAGCTTACTTACTAACTCGTTGGTGATATTGCCAGCCATGGAGCTTACTCCATCCACTTCGGTAGCAGCAAGTCCTGCAATAATTGCAACTACTTCGTCTGCAATACGCACCTCTCCTAAATTATCGTCTTTTATCATATATGCTTTTCTGTCTTCAGCCATTTTTACGCCTCCTAAACTTATTCATTGTTATATTATAACAGAATCTTGTACTTTTGCAAAGATTTTCTGGAATGTTTCCCCTATTTCTGCGGCACTGTAATATACTCATACGGCGTTGTCTGGTACACATAGTAGTTCAGCCAGTTTGTAAATAACGCATTGGCATGTGCCCGCCACATCAGGTTTGGCTTAATGGTACAATCATCATTTTCATAATAATTTTCCGGCATCTGAATATCCAGACCCTTTTCCTTGTCGCGTATGTATTCTGAGTGCAAGGTCATTCTGTCATATTCTGGATGTCCCATTACGAAAATTTTCTTTCCGGTTTCATCCATTACCAGGAATACTCCGGCTTTTTCGGATTCTGCTAAAATTGTAAGTTCCGGTACTTTTTCAATATCTTCTTTACGCACCTCTGTATGACGTGAATGTGGTGCTAAGAAACAATCATCAAATCCTCGTACCAATGGAATCTTGCGATTGCTTACACGGTGTTCAAACAAACCGAACATCTTATGATCCAATAAATGCTTTGGTATTCCATAGTAATAATAAAGACCCGCCTGCGCTCCCCAGCACAAATGCAAGGTAGAAGTTACATTTGTTTTTGTCCATTCGCATACTTCTTCAAACTCTTTCCAGTAATCTACCTCTTCGTATTCCATTTTTTCGACCGGTGCTCCGGTAATAATAAATCCATCAAATTTTCTGTCTTTGATTTCTTCAAATGTGCTATAAAACTCATTCAAATGGCTTAGTGATGTGTTTTTGGATTCATGGCTTGATACTGTAACAAAGGTAACATCTACCTGTAATGGTGTATTAGATAATGCACGCAGCAACTGTAATTCTGTGTCTTCTTTCAAAGGCATCAAATTCAGTATTCCCACTTCAATTGGACGAATATCCTGATGCATCGCCCGCTTTTCGTCCATTGTAAATACATTTTCCCATTCTAGTTTTTCTCTTGCGGGCAATCCGCTTTGAACCTTAATTGGCATATTCTCTCCTGCTTTCTATCGTATGATTTCTTCTATTACTATCTATTAATTTTTATTTACTTCTGACAGCATTTCCATAAACTGTGCTTCATCAATAATATTTGTTCCAAGCTCCTGTGCTTTTGTCAATTTGCTTCCCGCACTTTCGCCTGCAAGCAGATATGTTGTTTTCTTTGAAACAGAACCGGACACTTTTCCGCCTTGTTTTTCAATCAATGCGGCAGCTTCTTTTCTATCCATACTTGGCAAAGTTCCTGTAATTACAAAGGTCATTCCTTCAAACAGGGTTCCACCGGCTGTCTCTGCGGTCTGCATATTCACGCCATAACTACGCAAACGCTTCATCAGTTCTTCGTTCTTTTCATTCTGGAAAAATTCCTGAATACAACGTGCGCTCACTTCGCCGATATCATTGACACTTTGAAGTTCTTCTATGGTTGCATGTTCCAGTGTTTCCATATTTTTAAACACCTTTAGTATTCCCTTTGCAGCAGCTTTTCCTACATTTGGAATTCCAAGCCCTGTCAACAACTGATATGCATCGTTTTCTTTTGATTTTTCAATAGCTGCAAGCAATTTATCCGTATTCTTCTCTTTTCCGATAATTCCCTGTTCAATCAATTCTTCCCGATGTTCTTTCAGGGTATAAATATCCGCTACATCTTTAATATACCCCAATCGTACCAGTTCTTCAATATAAACTGTACCAAATCCTTTAATATCCATGGCATCTCTGCCAACAAAATTGATAATATGGCGTTCTAACTGTGCCGGACAGTTTGGTGAGGTACATTTAATATCTGCTGTGTCCTTTTCTCTCTGTGTCTTTGCGCCACAAACCGGACAGACTTCTGGAATTTTAAAAGGAACTGCTTCTGCCGGTCTTTTTTCTTTTATTACTTTTCGCACCTTTGGAATAATTTCTCCTGACTTATATACCTGTATGGTATCCCCAATTCGAATATCTAAGTCATCTATAAAATCCTGATTATGCAATGTTGCACGAGATACACTGGTTCCACACAACCGTATCGGTTCAAATACGGCTGTTGGTGTAATACGTCCTGTTCTTCCCACTGACAATTCAATATCTAAAAGCTTTGTTTCTTTTTCTTCTGGTGGGTATTTATATGCTACTGCCCAACGTGGTACTTTTGAAGTGTTTCCCAGTTTTTCCCTATCTGCCAGTGAGTTAATCTTTACAACAGCACCGTCAATATCGTAAGCAAGATTTCCCCGGTTCTCTCCTATGGCGCAGATTGCATCCCACACTTCGTCCTTGGTATGACATACTTTATAATCATCAATTACATGAATTCCATTCTTTTTCAAATATTCATATCCTTCTGTATGAGTTTGAAATTCCATACCACGCACCTGTTGAATATTGAAAATAAACATAGAAAGTCCACGCTCTTTGGTAACCCTGCTATCTAACTGACGAAGTGTTCCTGCCGCACAGTTTCTTGGATTAGCAAATGTCTTTTTTCCATTTAATTCCTGTATTTCGTTTACCCGGTCAAAGTCCGCATTTTTCATGTAAACTTCCCCTCGGATTTCTAAATATTCCGTTGGAAATTTCAATTTCTTTTTTACATCCGGAATTACCTTGGCATTTTCTGTTACATCTTCTCCAAAAGTTACACCGTCACCACGGGTAAGTGCCAGCTTTAGTTCCCCTTCTTCATAACGAAGTGCCATTGATAAACCGTCTATTTTATATTCTACTACAAATTCCGGATGGTCTAACTGTTCCTGCATCTGTTCTACGAATTCATCAACTTCTTCTCTGGAAAAAACATCCTGAAGACTTAACATGGGAACATTGTGTGCCACCAACACGCCGGCTTCACGTTTTGCTGTTCCTCCTACTTTCTGTGTTGGTGAATCTTTTGTCACCAATTCCGGAAATTCTTTTTCTAACTTTTTCAATTCCTGCATCATCATATCATATTCATAATCTGTGATTTCAGGACTATCCATATTGTAATAACGATTACTGTGATATTCTATCTGCTTTCTTAGTTCTTCGATTCTTGCTTTTGCCTGTTTCTTATCCATCCTGCTTTCCTTTCTCCCTACTGCCACGTCGGAATTACTGTTTCATTTGATGAATCTTTAATTAATTCCCGTAACTCTTTCCATTCTTCCGGTGAAATTCTTCGGCTGGCACCTTCCTTTAAATCACCTAACTGAATATTCATAATTCGTGTTCTTTTTAAATCTACTACACGATAGTGAAATTTTTCACACATTCGTCGTATCTGTCGATTCATTCCCTGTGTTAATACGATTCGAAAGGTACGTTTTTCCAATTGTTCTACTTTACATTTTCTTGTTGTGGCATCTAATTCTTCCAAGTATACTCCAGCTGACATTTTTTCCAAAAAATCTTTGGTAATATCACGATTCACTCGCACGATATATTCCTTTTCATGGCGATTTCCGCTTCGCATCATTTTATTCACCAATTCCCCTTGATTCGTCATCAAAATAAGTCCTCGCGACTCCTTATCCAGACGTCCAATGGGATATATTCTCTTGGGATAATTTACAAAATCCACAATGTTATTTCGTTCTCTCTTTTCTGCTGTACATACAATTCCCCGTGGCTTATTTACCGCCAACAGAATTACTTCTTCTTCCTTGGAAACTTTCTTTTTTCCAAAATACACCTCATCTCCCGGCGATACTTTATCCCCCATAACCGCCTTTCTTCCATTAATTGTCACATGACCTGCCTCAATCTGGCGGTCTGCCTCACGTCTGGAACACACGCCTGCTTCACTTAAATACTTATTAATCCTCACTGGTTCTGTCATTCTCTTCACCTACAAAATCCCTTTAATCGTTCTATATTTTCTTCTTCAAAGTCCATTAACTCTTCTGCTATCTCATTTGCAAAACTTCCTGCATTTTTATTATTATGCCTTACTTTCATTAAATCTGCAATACCTCTTGTATTTCCCTGTATCATCATATCTGCTACATGGGGTGTACTGATATTCCATAGTGTATTCATTTGAATTCCACCCCAAAGCATTGCTTCTTCCCATGGGGATTTTTTGGCTGTAATTCCATACTCCCACAATCCTGCTTCTGCCTTTCGTTCAAATTCCTGAAAACGCTTTTTCTGACTGGTTAACTCATACGCAAATTCCTGATTATACACTTTTTGCATCAAAGTATCGATAGCTTTGATTGCCATTTCCGCATTTTTCTTTGTTTCTTTTAATACACAAATTTCTTCATACTTTTTCATGGGTTTCCTCCTAATCATTTCTTATTTGATTAGGGTAAAACATTTTTCGTTTTTTATGCGGATTTCTAAATACTTCTATATCTTCTTCTATCACACACCTGTGATATAGAAAAGAGAACTGCTCTTAAAAAGCAATTCTCCTTTCTGTTATTTTATCTTCATTTCTTATTCATTTTCTAGTTTTTCAACAAAAGCTCCGTCTTAATATATCCGGTCTTGCCTTTCCATTCAACCTTTGTCCAGCCTTCCTGATAACTCAAGACTACCTTTAAAGAATCTCCGATTGCTGTAGTTCCTACTTTATCAGAAGTTTCACTCATAGATACTCGAATATTATATGCATCGTTTGCTGTTAAGGTCGTTCCTTCCGGAAGATAATTCAAACCGTTGTTTGTGTCCTGCTGTTGCTGTGCTGCCTGATCCGCTGCTGCCTGCTGTGCCGCTGCATCTGCTGCCGCTTGTTGTGCTGCTTGGTCTGCTGCTGCTTGCTGTGCTGCCTGATCCGCTGCTGCCTGCTGTGCCGCTGCATCTGCTGCTGCCTGCTGTGCCGCTGCATCTGCTGCCGCTTGTTCCGCCGCTGCCTGTTCTGCTGCCGCCTGCTGTGCTACATAATTAGATGCCCAATTTTTAATTCCATCTGTTACACTGTTTACTGCATTTTGAAGATTTGCATCTGCGGTAACAGTCTGAGTATAACGATTCTGGAAATCAGCCTGTAATGCCTTGACATCAGCACTTTCTTTAAATTTTTCAATCAAAGCCTCTACATCCGGATCTACGTCTGTTTCTTGCATTTGGCTATTGAAAGAACTATATAAATTATCTATATAGAGCTTACCATCCTTATTGGTTCTAACATAAAAAGATTCCATTCCCGGAACAGTTCCGTCTACTCCATTAAACTTCATATCATATGTTGCTGATACCAGGTAAGAATTCTTCTCTAATCCCTGCTTTGTATAACAATCAATGTTGGAATAACTTTCTACATAACCGCTCATCAATTGAATATAACTTTTCTCCATATCAGATAACGGAGTTGCTATCTGCGCAAGCCCATCTACATCTCCACTTGCATATAAACCATAATACTGCTCAATCAAACTGTTTAATTCTTTGTTTTCATTTACAGCATATTCATCCTGTGCATCTGCCACCTGTTCCTGCTTGGTGCCTTCCTTTTTGCTATCTGACTTTCCATTATTAGCCGCTGTTACAGCTAATACAACTACCAAAATAACTGTTAGTACTCCTGCTGAAACATATCGTGCATTATCCTTACAAAATGTAACAATTGTATCTATATTGATTTTCTTATTTTCATTATTATTCAAAGAGTTCTTCATATGTCCTCCTATAATATTAATCTATAAAAAGTGAATTTAAATTTACAGTTACAATGCACCCAGAGGGAATCGAACCCCCAGCCCCAGAACCGGAATCTGGTATTTTATCCGTTAAACTATGGGTGCTTCCACGGTATAAAATCTACAACTTCGTAAGTATATCATATTTTTTTTGAAAAATCAAAAGAAAATTTGGGGGTTGCCAGATTCTGTTTTAACTCTTTTGCCATATCTAAAGATTCTCTTCCATCTGTTGGAATTACTATTTCACCAGCTTTTTTATAAAATGGTTCTCTTTTTTCCATCAACTGTTGGATATATGGCACATTCATATGTCCATTTAAAATCGGCCGTTCTTTTCCGTTTTTCACTCGCTCTAAAATAGTTTCCGGTGTTGCAGTAAGCAAAACAACCACACCTGTTTCGTGCATTAGTTTTATATTTTCCTCTCTCAGTGCCATTCCACCGCCACAGGATACAATACAATGCTCTCTTTCACGCATCTCCTCTAAAAATTCTGTCTCTTTTTTGCGAAAATATTCCTCTCCATAGGCTTCAAAAATTTCAGGAATACGCATCTTTTCTCTTTTTACAATCTCCTGATCTGTATCTATCTCTTCATATCCGGTAATTGCTGCCATATGCTTTGAAATGGTACTCTTACCGGTTCCCATAAATCCAATAAAATAAATATTATTTTTCATGCTATTTTTCCATACTTTCTGAAATTTTATTTAACATCATTACTGCATCATCTAATGGAAGCTGTCCCGGCGCGGATGCTTTTCCCACAGTTGCAAATGTTACGCAAGAGCCGGAAAACTGCCCGGTAAGTCTGGAAATCATCCCTGTTTTTCCCATAGACATGGTAATTACAGGATAATCCTTTAACTGTTCTTTCACTTCTACTGTTGCTTCTAATAACCGCAATACATCTTTTCTGTTTTGAGGCATCACTGCTAACTTTCCGATGTCTGCACCTATTTTTTTCATATATAATAATTTCTCTGTCATTATTTCTGTTTCTGGTGTCTTTGTAAAATCATGATCCGATGCAACGGTTATAACACCTTGTTGTTTTATATTTTTTATCACTTCTTGCGGGTGCTCCAGTTCATATACTTCTACATCCAGCATATCTGTCTTTCCATGCTGTGCAAGATGTTGTAACATCTTCACATAATTTTTTCTGGATATTTCTTTTTCTCCGCCCTGTGCTTTGCTACGGAATGTGCACAGCAAAATCTTATCTTTAAAAATTTCTGCTAATTTATTACTTACATTACTCAATGTTTCTGTTTTTTTGCATTCTTCGTACCAATCCATACGCCATTCAATCATATCTTCCGGTTGATTTGCTAACTCTGTTGCCTTTTTTATAATCGCCTCTTCCGTTTTCTCCACAATTGGTACGCACACCAAAGGTCTTCCTGTTCCCATATTCTTGCCTTTTATATTCACAGTTATTTTCTCCTAACCTATATTTGCACATCATTACTTTACCATAGTATAACTTACAAAAATAAAACCCGCAAGTCATTGACATATTTTTTATTATCTATTAAGATAGTGTCTAGGACTTTTACACATTAAACCAATAAATTAAAGCAGGTGAATATATGAATTATGAAATTACTGGGAAAACCAAACTTACCGGTCTTCTTGGAAGTCCCGTTGCCCACAGCATCTCACCCCAGATGCACAATGAGGCATTTCGTCAGCTTGGACTTGATTATGTGTACCTTGCCTTTGATGTAACTCCAGAACATCTGGAATCTGCAATTCTCGGACTTAAGGCAATTGGAATTTATGGATTTAACTTAACCATGCCTTTAAAAGTACATATTATCCCCTTGCTGGATGAACTTACTCCTGCGGCAAGACTTGCAAATGCTGTAAATACTGTTATTATTAAGGATGGCGTTCTCATAGGACATAATACCGATGGCATTGGCTATATGCATTCTGTTATTGATGCCGGTCATGATATCATTGGAAAAAAGATGACTTTGTTGGGTGCTGGTGGTGCTGCCACTGCAATCTGTGTACAGGCTGCCCTGGATGGTGTTTCTGCCATTGATATGTTCAAACGCAAAAATGCCTCTTGGGATGATACCTTGACATTTTGCCGGAAAATAACCACAGAAACAGGTTGTCCAATTCGCCTTCGGGATATTTCCGATCAGAACGCACTTGCAGAAAGTATTTCTGACAGCGCAATTCTTACCAATGCAACCAGCGTTGGTATGGCACCTGATACAGAAAAATCTCCAATAAGCGATGTTTCTATGCTTCGTAAAGATTTAATTGTATCAGATATTATATATAATCCTAAGGAAACCTTACTGTTAAAGCAGGCAAAGGAAGCAGGTTGCCCACATTTTAACGGCTTATACATGCTGTTATATCAAGGTGCTGCTGCTTTTACCTTTTGGACCGGACAAGAAATGCCAATTCAACTAATTAAAGAAAACTATTTCAAACACTAAAGGAGAATGATTATGAGTTTTACATTTTTAAAACAGCTTCCTTCCCCGGGAGCAATCAAAGAACAATTTCCACTCTCTGCAAAAGCAGTGGAAACTAAAAAAGAAAGAGATAAAATGATTCGTGATATTATCACCGGAGATTCTGATAAGTTTCTTGTTATCATCGGACCTTGTTCTGCGGATAACGAAGATGCCGTTTGTGACTATATCAATCGTTTAAGTCGTGTACAGGAAAAGGTTGCAGACCGTTTGGTAATTGTACCTCGTATCTATACCAACAAGCCTCGTACTACCGGAGAAGGTTACAAGGGAATTGCACATCAGCCTGACCCTGAAAAGAAACCAGATATGGTAGGTGGATTAATCGCAATGCGTAAAATGCACATTCGTGCTTTAGAAGAAAGCGGACTTTCTTCTGCTGATGAAATGTTATATCCAGAAAACTTCAGCTACATGGAAGACTTACTCTCCTATGTTGCAATCGGAGCTCGTTCTGTAGAAGACCAGCACCACCGTCTTACTGTGAGTGGCTTTGATGTTCCAGCAGGAATGAAAAATCCAACCAGCGGTGACTTCTCTGTTATGTTAAACTCTGTGTATGCTGCACAGCATCCACACCACTTTGTATATCGCGGATATGAAGTACGCACCAGTGGAAATCCATTAACTCACGTTGTTTTACGTGGTTCTGTAAATAAACGTGGTGTTTCTCTTCCAAACTATCACTATGAAGATTTGGAATGCTTAATCCGTATGTATGACAAAATGGATTTGGTACATCCTGCTGCTATTATTGATTCTAACCATGCAAACTCCAATAAGCAGTATGAACAGCAGATTCGTATTGTAAAAGAAGTAATGCACAATCGTCAGATTGCACCGGATATCAAAAAAATGGTTAAAGGTGTTATGATTGAAAGTTACATTGAACCAGGCAGCCAGAAAGTTGGTGACCATATCTACGGAAAATCCATTACAGACCCATGCCTTGGCTGGAAAGAATCTGAAGAATTGATTTATCATATTGCTGAAACAGCATAAAGATTATATGATTATACATGTAAAAGGAGATGTCACGAAATGGCATCTCCTTTTATTGTATCTTTATGTTGATGTTTTCTATATCTTGTTTGTTTATCCTACCTTATACTCTTGGATGTGCCTTTGCATATACTTCTCTGATTCTACTTTGATTCATATTTGCATAAATCTGTGTAGTAGAAATATCGGAATGTCCCAGCATCTCCTGTACAGAATGTAAATCTGCTCCATTGCTAACCAAATGCATTGCAAAAGAATGCCGCAATGTATGTGGTGTTAATTCCGTAGTAATCCCAGCCCTTTTTCCATAAGACTTTACCAACTTCCAAAATCCCTGTCGGCTCATAACATGTCCGGAACAATTTGTAAATAAATAATTACTGGATTCTTGTGTTGCCAACTCCGGTCTTCCTTCACTAAGATATACCTGAAGCTTTTTCTTTGCTACATTTCCAAAAGGCACAATGCGTTCCTTATTGCCATCTCTGCATGTGATGTACTCCATTTTCAGATTTACATCTTCTAAGCGCAATGATATTAATTCTGAAACTCTTATTCCGGTAGCATATAATAATTCTAACATAGCACCATCTCGTAATTCCTTTGGAGATGTTCCATTTGTTTCATTTAACAGTCTTGCAGTTTCCTCCTGACTTAAAATAGAGGGCATCTTCTTCTCTACCTTGGGAGCCTTCAAATCTTCTGCAATATCCTGCTTCACATAACCTTCTTTTTGTAAAAAGTGCCAGAATGCCTTTAATGAAGCAATTCCTCTGGAAATGGTTGCAGGCTTCAATCCTTGCTTTTCCAAATACAAAACATAAGAATTCAATCCTGTTGTTGTAATCTGATTCACATCTGTAATTCCAACTTCTAAACAATACTTATTAAATTTTCTTAAATCTCTTTCATAAGAAAGTACCGTATTTTCGGAAGTCTTCTTCACTTCTCTCAAATATACAATAAATTCTTGAATCTTATCTTCCATATACTCGATTACTCCATCTGTCATTTTGTTATCTTAAAATTTTACATAAATGTAAACTCTTTTTTTCGATACAATCTATATTATAATGACAATTTTTCGGAAAATCAAATAGTATTTTTCCTATATTTTCAAGCTTTTTCGTCTTTATACAACATATCGTTTCTATTCTTTTTTTACCTTCTATATCTTGTAAATTTTGTCAAAAAAATTTTACTATTTTTTTAAGAAATATGGGATTTATATAACTTTCCAGAAAAATTCCTGTAACAAATAGCAACATTAATGCTACTCCTATTATCAATGCCATTCCATATGTTCGTATCTGTTCTTTACATAAACTCCCCATAGAAATTGCTCGATGCATTCCTTTTCCCATAAAAAATGCCAATCCACAATATCCCATATACACCAAAATGTAGATAATATACTGTGGAAAC
>ERZ1034984.1696-NODE-1696-length-19643-cov-6.294262_pt1 | contig 19643 bp, 17 predicted proteins | sample MGYA00520589_ERZ1034984 | MGnify/ENA primary metagenome ERZ1034984 (study PRJEB33766, sample SAMN09781790) | gut metagenome | biome: gut microbiome | host: Homo sapiens | place: Madagascar | study: EMG produced TPA metagenomics assembly of the PRJNA485056 data... | reverse complement strand
CTCCGGGGGTTATATTTTTAAAATCATTGGTCTAAAAATCTATAAGGGAATGGTAACTTTCACAAGATTCCAAGCACTTTTAGAGGTTTTATACACTGAAAAAAGTTGTCTCCTTTTAAGGAAAACTTCAACAAAAGTGTTCGGGGTCTTATGAAAATTACCATAAAAGATATTTGAAAGGGGAGGTAAGTATGGCTAAACGAAAACAGATGCCAGCGAAAACTCCCGAAGCAAGGGAGAACCAGTTGGTTAATCTCGCTGTGGAAGAAACGGAGAGACGATTATTAAATGGAACCGCATCTTCCCAAATAATTACAACGCTTTTAAAGCTTGCAACTACAAAAGCGCAGTTGGAATTGGAAAAGCTAAGAAGTGACATCGCATTGCAGCAGGCGAAAGAGCAAGAGATTGCAGATAAAGCTTCTAATAGTGATCTTTATGCAAAGGCATTGGCTGCTTTTAGAAGCTACAAGGGAGATTTTAGAGGAGACGAAGAAGATGACGACGAAGACGATTATTTATAAAACGTATTCTGAGTTAATCAAACTCGAAACCTTTGAAGAAAGATTTTCTTATCTTAGTCTATCTGGGATAGTTGGCGAAACCACATTCGGAGGACATAGATATCTAAATCAAATCCTTTACCAAACAGATGAATGGAAAACAACAAGAAGAGAAGTGATCTATAGAGATGGAGGAAATGATCTTGCGATTGAAGGTCATCCAATTTCTGGATCCATTTACATTCATCACATCAATCCCCTAACGATAGATGATATTTTGGAAAGAAGACCTTGCGTGTTTGATCTTGAGAATCTAATCTCAATGTCTTTTAAAACACACAATGCAATACATTATGGAACCGCAGACCTTATTCCAAGAGGACCTGCAAAACGAACAAAAAACGACACATGTCCATGGAGGTGATTAATATGGCAAGAGGGAAAAGAATTGGTTATGATGAAACCATGAGCGAAGGTGTGAAAGAGGAAATGAAAGAAATCATAGAAAAGTCTCCCGCTAAGGTGGAGACGACGGTTCCGAAAACCGTAAACGGAGTTGTCGTTAATACTTTAAATGTTAATGTGAGGAGATGGCCTGATAAGGATTCTGAAGTGGTCGAGACACTTCGTGCGGGAGACCATGTGGTGATTTACGGAAAAAGAGGAGATTTCTATGAGATCTCTACAAGTGTAAATCATAGGGTTTACATCTCCTCTGAATATTTGAAGGAGGAATAGAGCATGGACGAGAATACAAATCTTTCAGAGCTTTCTGATTCTATTCTTTCTTCTGTAAAAAAGCTCATTGGAATTCCGGTTGAGGATAATTCTTTTGATTTAGACATTATGTTGAACATTAATGCCGCATCGTCAACGTTGTACCAACTTGGTGTATTGAAAAAGCCATTTACGGTAACAAGTAAAGAAGATACTTATGCTGACCTGATTCCTGGCGGAACAGAGGATGTTGTAAATCAGATTAAGATGTATTTTGTTTACAAGACAAGACTTGGTTTTGACTCATCAACATCAAGTTCTGTTATGATAGAAGTAATAAAAGAGCTAATTAAAGAAGCAGAGTATCGTCTTCAGATCTCGTTCAATCCTGAGGGATTGTTTGAAAATAGTTAGGGGAGGTGAATTCAAAATGACGAATGAAATCTATTGTGGAGATAATCGAAATATGAATGAAATCTATCATATTGGCATGCCTCGACGATCTGGTCGTTACCCATGGGGATCTGGAGATAGACCATTTCAGAGTGCCAAAGGAATAAGTGGATACATCCGGAAAAAGAAACAGGAGAAGGCTGATGCGGCTGCGCAAAAAGAGAGAAATGAACAACTTCGTAGAGCAATGGAGGAAGAACAGAAAAAACGACACCATGATGCTGACAAGGAGCGAGTTTTAAGAGAAGGGTCCGCTACAGAAGTTCTTAAATACCAAGGAGAGCTTACGAATCAGGAGCTTCAGAATGCTGTAACCAGGCTTAATTTGGAATCCAGTTTAAGAGGTATTTCTCAAAAAGAAACGAAATCGGCGATAGATAAAGTTGATGAAATTATGCAGAACATTAAAACTGGAACAGAATGGGCTAAGATTGGAACCGACACCTATAATACTTTTGCATCTATTTATAATGCTACTCCGGAGGGTCAGAGTAAACCATTGACGCTCGTTGGAAGAGGAGATGGGGGTAAGAAGAAGTAATATTCCGGGAGGTGAGAGCAATGGGTCTTTCTAATACGGCGGTCCCAAAGTATTACGGGAAATTTCGTGAAGCAGTTTTAAATGGGGAGATCCCAGTCTGTGAGAAAATCTCTTTGGAGATGAATCGAATAGATGAGCTTATCAGAAATCCCAGATACTATTACGACGAAGATGCCGTGGAGGGTTGGATTCGTTTTTGTGAAGGCGAATTGACATTAACGGATGGTTCTCCATTGAATCTTCTTGATTCTTTTAAGTTGTGGGCTGAGCAAGTATATGGTTGGTATTGGTTTGTTGAGAAAAGCGTTTATAGGCCATATAAAAACAATCACGGTGGGCGCTATGTCAAGCGAACAATCAAGAAACGTTTGACAAATAAGCAATATTTAATTGTTGCCAGAGGCGCCGCCAAAACTTTATATGACGAAACCCATCAAGCTTACTTTTTGGTAATGGACACGTCAACAACACAACAGGCCACTTGTGCTCCTACGGTTCGACAGGCCGAAGAAGTTCTTGGTCCGTTTCGCACTGCTATTTCAAGAGCAGTCGGTCCTTTGTTTCAGTTTTTAACAGCTGGCTCAATTCAAAATACGACTGGAAATAAAATGGAACGACAAAAACTCGTTTCCACAAAAAAAGGAATTGAAAACTTCCTTACGAATTCTTTACTTGAAATTGTACCAATGGCAATTGCAAAAGCTCAAGGTCGTCGTGATAAGTGTGTGACGGTTGACGAGTGGCTTTCTTGCGACATTCGAGAGGATGCTATCGGAGCCTTTGAACAAGGTTCTTCCAAAGTAGATGATTATCTCATCATAGCAAGCAGTTCTGAGGGAACCGTTCGTAATGGCGCAGGAGATAGCATTAAGATGGAATTAATGGATATTCTTAGAGGGGATTACTACGCTCCTCATGTGTCCATTTGGTGGTATTGTCTTGATGATGTAAAAGAAGTTGCTTACCCGGAACTTTGGGTTAAAGCAAATCCAAATATTGGAAAGACTGTCGATTGGGATACGTATGAAAAGGATGTAGAAAGAGCAGAGAATGTTCCTTCTGCCAGAAATGATATTTTGGCTAAACGATTCGGGATTCCGATGGCTGGTTTTACCTATTTCTTCACTTATGAGGAAACATTACCGCATAAAAAGCGTGTTTATTGGAAACTTCCGTGTGCTTTAGGAGCTGACCTTTCACAAGGGGATGACTTTTGTGCTTTTACGTTTTTGTTTCCGCTTGCCGGTGAACGGTTTGGAATAAAAACAAGAGCGTATATTACAGAACGAACTTTAAAGAATTTACAGCCAGCTATGCGGGTAAAGTATGATGAGTTTGTTCGAGAAGGAACACTTATTGTCATGCCTGGAACTGTTTTGGATATGATGGATGTCTATGATGATCTCGATCAGGCCATCATCGATTTCGAATACGATGTTCGAGCGTTCGGGTACGATCCATATAATGCAAAAGAATTTGTGGAGAGATGGGAACGAGAAAATGGATCATATGGAATTGAGAAAGTAATTCAGGGAGCAAAAACCGAGTCCGTTCCCCTTGGTGAATTGAAGAAAATGGCAGAAGATCGCATGCTCTTATTTGATGAAGAGCTTATGGTATTTGCTATGGGAAATTGTGTCGTTCTTGAGGATACGAATGGAAATAGGAAACTTTACAAAAAACGATTAGAAGAAAAGATCGATAACGTGGCTGCTATGATGGATGCTTATGTGGCGTTCAAAGCCAATCGTGATGCGTTTGATTAAGGAGGTGATACCAGTGGCTTTTCCATTTGAGAGATTTAAATCGGCATGGAATGCCTTTATGGGACGTGATCCCACAGTTACAAAATATTGGTATGGAGGATCGGGAACAAGACCTGACCGAACCCGTCATAGAATTCAAAATGAGAGGTCAATCATAAATTCCATCTACAATCGAATGGCAGTTGACTCATCGTCAATAGATATTAAGCATGTTCGTTTGAATAATGATGGAAATTATGACGAAACTATAAATTCTCATTTGAACGATGTTTTAACAAAGGAAGCAAATATTGATCAAACCGGTCGAGCCCTGATTCGTGATGTTGTTTATTCGATGCTTGACGAAGGTTGCATTGCTTTGGTTCCTACTGATACAACTGCGGATCCAGATGTTACAGAGTCTTATGAGGTTTTGGAAGCAAGAGTCGGAAAAGTTGTTGAGTGGTACCCGCAAGAAGTTCGAGTAGAGGTATACAACGAAACGACAGGTAAGAAAGAAGAAGTGGTTGTCAATAAACGGTATACTCCAATCATTGAGAACCCATTCTATTCTATCATGAATGAGCCGAATTCTACTTTACAGAGACTTCTTAGAGTTCTTAATCAGCTTGATCGGGTAAATGAACAAAATTCGGCTGGTAAAATGGATTTGATCATCCAGTTACCATACCCTACAAAGAACGAGGCTAGAAAAAGAGAAGCCGAACATCGTAGAAAAAATCTGGAAGAGCAGTTGAGCGGATCGCAATATGGAGTTGGTTACATCGATGCTTCTGAAAAGGTGATTCAGTTAAATCGTTCTGTTGAGAATAATTTGTGGAATCAGGCGAAAGAGTTGAAAGAAGAACTGTTCAACCAGCTTGGAATGACTATGGAGATTCTTAATGGAACGGCAGATGAAAAAACTATGCTGAATTATTACAGCAGAGTTATAGAGCCAATCCTTACAGCTATTATAGAGGAGTTGGAGAGAAAATGGATTTCGAAGACAGCACAGTCGCAAGGACAAGCGGTGCGATTCTTTAGAGATCCATTCAAGTTGGTTCCTATTTCGAACATCGCAGATATTGCGGACAAATTCACAAGGAACTGCATAATGACATCAAATGAGATGCGTTCTAAGATTGGCCTTGTGCCATCAAAAGATCCTAAGGCGGATCAACTTGTCAATTCAAACTTGAATCAGCCTGAGGAAGAGAGCGAACAAACAAAGGTTGTTAACGGAGAAGAGAAAAACGATCTCTCTCAATTCAAAATCGGCTAAATTTTCTAAACCAATAGACTTTACAAGATGATTACACATAAAGGAATTGTTTAATGAAGTTAAAAAGTTTAGTCTTCTGCCGGTTCATATAAACAACAATTAAAAAAGGAGGTAATGAGTATGCCTTATGATTTTGAGGGTTGGGCAACCAAAAACGACTTGGAATGCGCCGATGGTTTAACCATTAAAAAAGATGCATTCAGGGTCAATGACGGAAAAACCGTACCTCTGGTTTGGAACCACCAGCATAACAAGGTTACAGATGTTCTTGGGCATGCAGTTCTTGAGAATCGCGATGAAGGCGTTTATGCACACTGCAGCTTCAATAATACACAGGCCGGAAGGGATGCGAAGGAAGCGGTTCTTCATGGTGATGTAACTGCACTTAGCATTTGGGCTAATAATCTGCATCAGGTTGGTATGGACATTCTTCATGGTGTTATTCGTGAAGTAAGTCTGGTTCTGGCAGGGGCAAATCCTGGAGCCTTTATTGAGTCCGTGTTGGCTCATGGCGAACAGATTTGTGAAGGCGAGGACGAAGGAATTTTCTACACCAATGAAGGTATTTTCCTTTGTCATGGGGAAGTAAAGGATCCTGAAAAGAAGGAGGAAGAAAACGTGGAAGGCAATCAGAAAAAAGAGCCCGAAAAGAAGGACGAGGGCGGAAGTAAAAAGACAGTTCAGGAAGTGTTGAATGGAATGTCCGATGAGCAGAAAGCTGCCGTTGGTATCATTGTTGAACAGGCTGTCAAAGATGCAAAAAATAAGGACGGAGAAAAGAAAGAAGAGCCGCCCAAAGATGATAAGGAGGAGAAAGAGATGAAGCATAACATTTTTGAAGGTCAGCAGCCCAGGCAGGTGATCAGCCATTCTGATATGGAACAGATCATGAAAGATGCTAAGAGAATCGGTTCGCTGAAGGAAGCAGTAAACAGTCATATCGAGAGCGGTGTTCTTCAGCATTCTCTTGATACAACAGGCATGACCGTGGCAACCGGATCACAGAATTACGGGTTTAATGATCCGTCCATGCTGTTCCCGGATTATAAGTCCGTGACCAATCAGCCTGAGTGGATTTCCAGAAATATGGATTGGGTGAATAAGCTGATGAGCAAGATTCACCATACTCCGTTCTCTAGGATCAAATCCCTGTATGCAAACATTACAGAAGACGAAGCCCGTGCGAAAGGCTACATTAAGGGTAAGCTGAAGAAAGAAGAGGTATTCACGACCCTTAAGAGAACAACCGATCCTCAGACTATTTATAAGAAACAGAAGCTGGATCGTGATGATGTAACTGACATCACAGATTTCGACGTGATTGCATGGATTAAAGCCGAAATGCGTGTGATGCTGGATGAAGAAATTGCAAGAGCAATTCTGATCGGTGACGGCCGTTTGTCTTCTTCTGATGATAAGATCAGTGAGGATCATATTCGTCCGATTGCAAAAGATGTTCCACTCTTCAATACCATTGTCAAGGTTTCTGTTCCTAAAGCAGCGACAGAAGAGGAAATCGCTAAGGCTGCTATTAAGGCAATTATCCGAGCTCGTAAGAATTACAAGGGATCTGGTAAACCTGATTTCTGGACAACAGAGGATACCGTTACCGAGATGCTTCTTCTGGAAGACACAACAGGACGTGCCATTTACGAAACCGAAAGCGCTTTGGCTACAAAGTTACGTGTTAATGAGCTGATCACAGTTGAACCTATGGAAGGAACTACAATTTCCCTTACAGAAGGAGAAGGCTCTGCTAAGACCACAACGGAGTATCCTTTAATTGGAATCGTTGTCAACATGGCTGACTACAATGTTGGTGCAGATAAAGGCGGCGCGGTAAGTCTCTTCGATGATTTCGATATTGATTATAACCAGATGAAATATCTGATCGAAACCAGAATTTCTGGAGCACTGATTAAGCCATTCTCAGCCCTTACAATCGTTCTGGACAGAGCTGCTTCTTAAGAAAAAACCAGAAAGAGAGCTGAGATCAAAAGTCTTGGCTCTCTAAATTCAAAATGGAGGTGATTTTATGAAATTCTCAGGAAAGATTGGTTTTTGGATCGAAGACGTTGAAATAAAGCCTGGAGTATTTAAACCTCAAATAATTGAGAAAGACTACACGGGGGATGTTCTTAGAAATATTAGACGCTTCCAATCCGTAGAAAATCAGCAGAATGAGAATTTAGCTGTAAACAATAAGTTGAGCATCATCTCAGATTTATATTTGCAGCAGAATTGGGGCTCCATTAAATATGTTTCCTGGAATGGTGTAAACTGGCGAGTTTCTTCAGCGGATATCGGATCGTTTCCAAGAATTGTTTTAGAATTGGGAGGTGTATACAATGGCAAAACGCCCTCTTCATGATATACTTTGCGAAGTACTTGGTAGCGAAAATTGCTATTTTGAGCCTCCCGATGGAAAAGATATGAAATATCCGTGCATTGTGTATAACTACACAAACGATGATGATGATTTTGCAGATAATATCCATTATCGGGAATCAAAGAGATATACAGTAACTATTATCGATGACGATCCGGATAGCAAAATTCCAAATCGTTTGAGGAAGCTTCCTTATTGTTCTTCAGATAGAAATTTTGCCAGTGACGGGTTGTCGCATTTTGTTTACACGCTGTTTTACAGCGGACCAAGAATAAAGGAGGAAGAAAATAATGAGTAAAATCAAATGGGACCAGGTCGGAGAAAAGAAATACAAGACTGGTGTGGACCACGGTGTTCTGTACCCCCAGAAAAACGGAACTTATCCCAAAGGTGCGGCTTGGAACGGCTTAATGGCTGTTAATAAGACGCCGTCTGGAGCAGAAGACAACAAGCTGTATGCGGATAATATGCAGTATTTGAACCTGAAATCTGCTGAGATCCTCGGCTTGACGATCGAGTGCTATTTCTACCCTGATGAGTGGGCAGAATGTAATGGCGAGAGCGAACTGGCTGAAGGTGTGTTTGCAGGACAGCAGCGTAGAAATACGTTTGGCTTCTCCTATCGGAATAAGCTTGGCAATGATACAGAAGGTGAGGATTATGGTTTTGAATTAAATCTGATCTATGGTTGTTCTTCAGCACCGTCGGAGCAGGCAAATAACACTGTGAATGACAGCCCTGAGGCAGCTACTTTCAGTTATGAAGTAAGCACAACACCGGTTAACATTAGCGGCGTAGGACCAGATGGTAAACCATATAAACCTACGGCATGCATCACGATCGACTCCACGAAGGTTGATAAAGATAAACTTACAGAGCTTGAGAAGATTCTGTATGGTACAGATGGTGTTTACACTGCTACTAGTGACAGTTCTCTGGATAGCGGAAAAGAGTACTACGAGCTGGTGAATGGTGAGTACGTTAAAACAGCGGATAGCACAATCCAGGGTGGTAAGACGTACTACGAGCAGACCACAGCACCTACGGATGGACGTTTACCACTTCCTGATGAACTGAAGACGATCTTTGCCAGAGGTTAAGTAACGTGTAAATTTATGAGGAGGCTTGCTTACACAGGTCTCCTCATTACAAAATGATATCTTGAAAGGAGACAACAAAAATGTATGTAAGAAAAATTCCATACACAGATTTTCTTGGAAACAAGAGAGAGGATGAATTCTACTTCAATCTGAATAAGGCTGAGGTGATCAAGTGGCTGACAACCACTGGTGACTATACCCTTGATAAGGTACTTCAGAAAGTCGCCAAGGAAAGAAACGGAAAGCAGATTATTGAAATCTTTGAGGACATGCTCAAAATGTCCTACGGTAAACCGTCCCTGGATGGTATCAAATTTGAGAAATCCGATGAGATCTGGGACGATTTCTACCGGTCAGATGCCTATTCAGAGCTCTTCACAGAACTGGTTACAGATGCTGCTAAAGCTGCGGAGTTTATTAATAAGATCATTCCGAAAGAGTTGGCGGAGGAAGTCGATAAGGCTATTCAGAACGACCCGAATCTTATTCCGGAAGAAATTAAAGGAGCAATCACTCCTACTGTTGTGAAGTAAAAATTATATTTTGGAAGGGAGGTTATCGATATGTTGGAAATTGTAATACCGGAAACTCATGAAAGACTATGGGATGAGCTCAAAGAAGAATTCGTTCATGTAGACTTTAAGGAGACGAAATTACAACTTGAGCATTCTTTAATCTCCCTGAAAAAATGGGAACAAATATGGCATAAGCCTTTTTTAGCTACAAAAGATAAAACATACGAAGAAATAAGGAGTTACATTCAATGCATGACTCTTAATCACGGTGTTGAAGGTATTGTATATGATTGGATTTCGAAAGATCAGGTAGAACGTATCATTAAGTATATTAAGGATGATATGACGGCAACGTGGTTTAAAGAAGATGGGTTAATTGGAGCCCAAAAGAATTCGAGACAGATTATTACCGCTGAAATTATTTATTACTGGATGATAACATTGAATATTCCGGTGGAATTTCAGAAATGGCATTTAAATCAATTACTTACACTTATAAAAGTGGTTAGTATAAAGAACGGAAAAGAAAAGAAGATGGATAAGCGACAAGCAGCTAGAGAGAGGGCTGCTTTGAATGCTAAAAGAAGAGCGGAATTTAACTCGAAAGGGTGATAATATATGAAAAAGGGAATAGACATTTCGAAATGGAATGGGAAAATAGATTTTACACAGGTGAAAAAGTCAGCGGTGGATTTCGTTATTATAAGAGAGGGATATCGGAAACAAATCGATCCGAGATTTCTTGAATACGTAGAGGAATCCAAAAAAGCGGGACTCATTGTCTTAGGAATTTACCACTTTTTATACACTCGATCTGTAGACGATGCAATCTTAGAGGCTCAGTCTGCTGTTTCAAATGCAAAAAAAGCTGGTTTAAAGCCGGATGAGATCATTATCTTTTCGGATTATGAGTACGATACCGTCGATGACGCAAAAGAAGCTGGAATTATTCTGACTAAAGAGGATTGTAATGCTCATGTTCAGGCTTTCTGTGCTGAAGTAACGAGACTTGGTTACAAAGCCGGAATCTATACAAATCTGGATTACCATAGGCATTATTATACATCTGAAACGATTTCTCTATATCCGATTTGGTTGGCTGATTATACAGATGGACCGGACTTTTCGTGCATTGTGCAGCAATACACAAGTAAGGGAAGTGTCCCTGGAATCTCTGGAAATGTTGATATGAACTATTACTATGGTGATTTCAAAATGGATGGAGAAATTAAATACTCCAGACAAAAAGTGGTTGATCTTGCTTTGTCTTGGGTTGGTAAAAATGAGAAGGATGGAAGTTACAAAGAAATTATTGACATCTATAATAATTTCTCAGGACCATTTCCAAGAGGAGTTCACATGCAGTATGGATGGTCTTGGTGTGCTTGTACCTGGTCGGCTTTGGCTGTATCTTTGGGTTATACTGAAATAATGCCAATTGAGATCTCTTGTGGTGAGTTGATGAAAAGAGCCAAAGAAATGGGAGTGTGGATTGAAGATGATTCTTATCGACCTCTTCCTGGAGATGGAATCCTTTACGATTGGCAGGATTCAGGGATTGGAGATAATCACGGATGGCCGGATCATGTCGGAATGGTAGTCAGCACAACTGATAGAGAAATTACAGTCGTCGAAGGTAATAAATCGGATGCAGTTGGTGTGAGAACCATCCCAATCAATGGAAAGTTTATAAGAGGCTTCATCGCTCCGAGGTTTATGGATGAGGAAACCATTGCGCCGATTATTAAGAGTATTGAAGAAATTGCAAATGAAGTTCTCTCCGGTCTCTGGGGGTATGGGACTGCGAGAAAAGACGCTCTTACTGTCGCTGGATACGATTACGAAGAAGTTCAGAAGAAGGTGAATGAGATCGTAGAAAACCAACATAAAGAGAAGATTCTTCATGCCGCTTGTCGAACAATTCTTGGGGAATACGGAACCGGAATGGCAAGAAGAACGAAAATTGAGTCTTTAGGGCTTAGCTACGAAGAAGTTCAGAAGTTGGTTAACATGATTGTAGGGATTTCAAAGGAGTAAACTATGATAAGTATAAAGCAGAAAGGGAATTTCTCCAAGACTGAAAAGTTTTTAAAAAAGTCTTTTGGAAAAAATTATTTAAATGTTTTAGAGAAATATGCCCAGCAAGGCGTAGCGGCCCTTTCTGCTGCTACTCCGGTTGACTCGGGTGTAACGGCAACATCATGGAGTTATGAAATAATTCAAAGAGGAGATGCTATTTCTATATGTTGGAACAATTCGAATGTTCATAACGGAGTAAACATCGCCCTTATTTTACAGTATGGTCATGGAACAAGAAACGGGGGTTATGTAAGCGGTAGAGATTATATCAATCCGGCGCTTCGACCAATTTTTGATAAAATGGCTGACGCTGCGTGGAAGGAGGTAACAAGCTCATGAGTCAAACAATAGATCATAGAATAGTCGAGATGAAATTCGACAACAAACAGTTTGAATCCGGCGCAGCTACCACTATGTCAACGCTTGATAAGCTGAAAAAAAGCCTTGATTTTTCTAAGATTGGGGATAGCTTCAAAAACATTGATAAAGCAGCCGATAAGGTTGATATTTCTGGGCTTGACAAAGCAATAAATGGAGTGCAAAGCAAATTTTCGGCTTTAGAAGTTATGGCTATAACGACTTTGGGGAACATTACCAATTCGTTTGTTAGTTCCGCAAAAAGATGGGTTTCTGCATTTACCATAGATCCAATAAAATCTGGTTTTCAGGAGTACGAAACACAGATTAACGCAGTTCAAACAATATTGGCGAATACTCAAAAAGAAGGGACTAATATTAAAGATGTTAATGCCGCTCTTGATGAGTTAAACCTTTATGCGGATAAGACGATTTATAACTTCACAGAGATGACAAGAAACATCGGTACTTTCACAGCGGCAGGTGTTGATTTGAAAACATCAGTTAGCGCCATTCAAGGTATTGCAAACCTTGCAGCCGTATCCGGTTCAACCTCGCAGCAAGCATCTACAGCCATGTATCAATTATCCCAGGCTTTAGCAAGCGGAACCGTAAAACTTATGGACTGGAACTCGGTTGTTAACGCTGGTATGGGTGGGCAAGTATTTCAGGATGCATTGAAAGAAACGTCAAGATTACTGGGTACTGGAGCCGAAGCGGCAATAGAAGCAGAAGGATCATTTCGAGAATCTTTGAAAACTGGATGGCTTACTTCTGAAGTATTAACGGAAACTTTGAAGAAATTTACGACTAGCGGAGCAGCTGAGTATGTAGCCAAATATACTGGTTTATCAAAAGAAGCAGTGGAAGCTGAGTTAGATCTTGCAAAATCTACTTATGGAGAAGCGGAAGCTATTGATAAAGCTGCGGAGTCTTTAGCCAAAAAATCTGGAAAAAATAAAGAGGAGATAGCTGAGACTCTTAGATTTGCTCAAACGGCAGAAGACGCTGCTACTAAGGTAAAGACCTTTACGCAGTTAATTGATACTCTAAAAGAGGCGGTTCAATCCGGTTGGTCTCAGTCTTTCAGAATTATTATCGGCGATTTCGAAGATGCAAAAGTATTATTTACGGAGATTTCAGACTCTTTTGGCGCTGTAATTAGCGCATCAGCCGATGCAAGAAATGCTTTATTGTCCGAAGTATTTAATAAAAAGGATGCTCAGGATTATATGGCGGCTATTGTAGATGCTCCAAAAGATGCAATTTCAGAACTTCAAACAGTTGCGAAAGAAGCTGGAACAACGTCAGAGCGTTTTAAAGATGCTTTGAACGTCTTCACAAAAGGCGATACGACATTAAATAAAGTAATGACAGATCTGATTGGAATGACGAATTCTGAGAAAGATGTTGTTACTTATATTTCCGACATGACCGGGCTGAAAGAAAGTAGTATTAAAGAACTTCAAAATCTTGGCAAAGAGGTCGGCTATACATCAGATGAGTTTAAAGAGCTTGCAAGCGTTTTAGCTAAAGGCGATCCCGAAATGCAAGCAACCATTACAAGTCTGTTAGAAATGAACGATGCTTTAGAGAAACCATCTGGAAGAGAACTTTTAATTGATTCTCTTAGGAATGGATTGAAAGGTTTACTATCAGTTATTAAACCTATCCAAGAAGCATTTAGGGAAGTATTTCCACCGGCAACTGCTGATCAAGTATACGGAATGTTGGAAGCTTTCCATTCTTTTACTAAGACGTTGGTTCTTAGTGATAAAAATAGCAAAAACCTTAAAAAAACATTTAAAGGTTTGTTTGATTTTGTGAAGCTTCTTGGAGATGGATTTGGAGCTTTGGTTAAATTAATAATTCCTGTGGAAAAACCAATTGGAGCTCTTGGAGATGGGGTTCTTGGATTAACTGGAGGAATTGGAAGTCTATTATCTATGTTTTCCAAAGGTGTTCGTTCAAGTGAGCTTCTTGCTAAAGCTTTTGGACTTGCTCAAAAAGGATCTTCGAAGTTAATGGGCGGAATATCCAGTCTGATTAAGCTGAGTATAACTTTTGTTGAAAAATTATCTGGAATGGAAGGGGTAGCAAAACTGATTGATTCGGTTGAAAATGCTTTTGAGAAGTTGTATAAAAAAGCGTCCCCGTACATTGAAAATTTTATTTCAAAATCAGGAGATTTGCTTGAGTCTTTATTTAGTTTTGAAGATATAAATATTGATAAAGCATTAAAAGTTATATCAGAAGCTTTCGTTGATTTGGCTTGGAAGATCGATCATTTCAGCTTCGATACTATTACGAATGGCTTTGATACGCTTAAATCAAAAGTACAGGGACTTTCTGATCTATTAATGGCAAACGACGGGATAGCAACGTTTGTTAAAAATTTTAAAAAATATGGAGAAGAACTTAGAGATGCATTTACCTTAGATAATCTTTTGGATAGATTAGAGAGGGTTATGGATATTTTCGGCAAGTTCTTTAACTGGATCAAGACAACCATGGCTCCTGCTTTTAAAGATTTCAACCTGGGAACAGTTGCAGCAAGTGCTGGTGGTTTAGGAATTGTTTACGCTTTGATTAAAATGTCAAAAGCATTTGAAAATATGTCCAATATTTTTGGCTCCGTTCCGGAATTGTTGGGCGGGGTTAAAGATGCTTTAGAGGCTTATCAAAAAGATTTAAAAGCTGATGCGTTAATCAAAACTGCAGGAGCAATCGCGATTTTGGCAGGTGCTTTGGTTCTTTTGAGTTTTGCCGATACTGAGCGTTTAATAGAAGCTTCGATAGCTCTCTCTTTAATTGCGGGCGTTCTTATGCTTGGTATTTCAAAATTGTTAGATGTCAGCAATAAAGGAAAAGAATTAAATAATGCGTTAACCATTTTCTCAAAAGGGTTGAGTAAAACCATGACAGATTTGGGAAAGGCTGTTAAAATTAAAGCGATTGGTAGTGCTGTTAAAGATTTTGCGATATCTATGGCACTTATAGCGGGCTCTATCATTGCTTTGGGAATTATGTGGGATAAGAATCCTACAGCACTTTCAAAGGCGTTAAAAACTGTTGGGGGAATTGCTGCAGTTCTAACCGGATTTATTGTGCTTATAACGATAGCATCAAAACTTGGAGACGGAAAAAGTATGAAGTCAATTGGAACTTCGATTCTGATGATTTCTGCTTCATTAAGTTTGATCGTTTGGTCAATATCCAAGTTAATGAAAATAGAACTTCCAGACGATTACGATAAAAAGCTTGGAATTCTTAAGGGAATCTTTGAGGGATTTGGCGCTTTGTTAATCGTAATTGGTATCGCTGCAAGAATTGCAGGAGGAAATGCCTTTAAGGCTGCCGGAACTATTTTAGCGATGACAGCATTTTTAGCAGTTGTTGTGGGGGCTTTGTTTGTTCTAACTTTGATACCGGCAGATAAGATGCTAAAAGGAGCGCTGGCGCTTGGTGGAATATTGTTGGCACTTGGTGCTGCTTTATATGGAGCTGGGAAGATTTCAGATAAGAACGCTTACAAATCTGTTGTAGCAATGGCTATAACTGTTGGTGCTATAACAGCTTCTTTGGCTGTACTTTCTATGGTTCCATGGAATAAATTATTAACATCAGCAGGTGCTTTGGGGGCAGTTCTTTTAACACTTGCCGCAAGTTTTAGTCAAGTTTCCAAAGTCAAAAGTAAAAAAGCTTTACCGGCCATTTTAGCAATGATTGCGGCATCGGTAGCTATTGCTTATTCTTTGTACGTTCTTTCTGAACAGCCTTGGCAGAATTTACTTTCGGCCGCAGCAGCAATGTCAGTTACGTTACTGGCATTTTCAAAATCATTTGAAACCATTCTTGGCAAAAGATGGTCGGATAATAATTTGAAGAAAATCGGAACGTTCTTATTACTAACATTAGCTGTGATTCCGATTGGAGTTGCCATTGGAGTCTTAGCTCAGCAGCCATGGAGTGGTTTATTAGCCGCTGCGACTGGTTTGAGCCTTGTTCTGGTGGCGATGACGGGATGTTTTGTTTTGATAAGTAAAGCTAAGCCCAATATGGCAGGCATTGCCTCATTTCTTGCAGCATCCCTGAGTGTTACTGCTATAGCGTTAGGACTTGGTTTCTTAGCTCAGCAGCCATTGGACGGGATTTTAGCAGCGACCATTGCTTTAAGTCTTATCATAGCAGAAGTTGCAGCGTTAATGTTAGTTTGTACGGTTGTTGGATCTGCAGCACCTGCAGCATTGGCTGGAATTGTTGTTATGGCCGCTGTTATAGCTGCATTGGCAGGTATTGTTGTAGCCTTAGGTGCTTTGATGAATCTTGACGGTTTTCAACAACTATTAAATGGCGGTATTCAAGCTATGACAATGCTTGGAGAAGCTATTGGAGGATTTATAGGAGGGATTGTAAGTGGAGCTTTAACACAGATATCCTCAACCCTTCCTCAAATAGGTTCTGATTTATCTCAATTTATGATAAATTTAGGACCATTTATAACTGGATCTAAAATGATAGATGCTGAATCATTGGTTTGCGTTGGCTTCTTAGCAGCGATTATACTGGCACTTACAGCGGCAGAAGTAGTCAATGGTATTGCAAGCTTGTTTGGCTTATCATTGGTTGATGTGGCAGTTGAACTATCAAATTTTATGGTGGCATTGACGCCGTTTATAGCAGAATCAAAACAGTTGTCCGCGGAAAGCATGGAAGCGTGCGGATATTTAGCTGGAATGATCTTAAAACTTACTGCGGCAAATGTTATAAGCGGTATTGCAAACTTCTTTGGTCTTAGCGGGAGTATATCTGATTTCGGTAAAGAATTATCAGAATTTGGTCCATATATCAAACAATTTGCAGAAGATGTAAAAGATGTTAAACCAGAAGCAGTTCAAGGGGCTGCCGCTGCCGCTGAGATAATGGCCGAAGTGGCTAAGAAACTTCCTGGAACGGATGGCTTAGTTCAAAAGATATTTGGAGAAAAGAGTCTTGCTGAATTTGGGGAAGAACTTGTATTGTTTGGACCTAAAATAAAACAGTTCGGAGAGATGGTGAAAGATGTTAAACCAGAAGCAGTGGAGGGCGCAGCAGCAGCAGCGGAGATAATGGCAAATTTGGCCGACAAACTTCCAGCTCAGGATGGTTTAATTCAGAAGATTATGGGTGAAAAGAGTCTTGCTGAATTTGGAACAGAGTTAGTATTATTTGGACCTTTGATCAAGCGGTTTGCAGATACAGTGACTGATATTAATCCTGAATCTGTGGCTGGAGTCGCATCAGTCACCGAAATTATGACAACACTGGCGAATAACTTGCCTAGTAGTGATACATTATGGGAAAAATTATTCGGAGGTGGAAAAAAGAGCATCGCTGAGTTTGGAACTGAACTGGTTGGGTTTGGCGATTCTATGTCACTGTTCTCTCAGTCCATATCCGGAGTTGATTCACTATCGATCAACGAAGCTATAGCAGCATTTAAATCGCTTGTTGATTTAGCAAATTATGTTGGTGATGCCAGTGCAACATCCATTACAACATTTACAACGGAATTAACTAATGTGGGGGCAACTTGTGTTGATAATTTTGTTCTCGCATTCACAAATTCAACAACAAAAGTTACAACTGGGATAAATACTATGATCACGGCGATTTTGACAGCCATTACAAATAAAAATGCAGAATTCCTGGCAAAAGGTACTGCATCTATGAATCAGTATTTAACCGGTATTGCAAACCAGTATCCAGTCGCTACAACTACTGGAACCGAAATGGCGAATAAACCATTATTAGCTATGGAGTTGAAAGTTGCAGAATTCCTGGAAAAAGGTACTGCATCTGCAAATCAGTTTCTTCAGGGAATTAAGAATAAGTATGGAGAAGCAACTACAACCGGTATGACATTAGCTAATAATGCGCTGGCCGGATGTCAGTCTTTATATTCTTCATTCTATCAGGCTGGCGCTAACGGAGGACAAGGCTTTGTCGATGGTTTAAAATCAAAGATGAGCGAAGCCACCTCAGCTGGTGCAGCTATTGGTACGGCAGCGTATGATGCAGCAAGGAAGGCATTGGACGAGCATTCTCCGTCTAAGAAGATGGGAGAAGTTGGTGAAAATGCTGGGCTTGGATTCATAAACAAGTTGATGCTATATGTAGCTAAAGCTGCAAACGCTGGTGAAGATATTGGAAAAGCTGCAATTGACGGCACAAAAAGTGGTTTACAAATGTTGGATGATGTCGGAGGTATTGTTCTCCATCCAAGAGTAATAATGGATGATGTTTATTCATCTGTTAAGGAAATAGAAGACCTGTTTAATAACGCTGTTGTTGGTATTCGCGCAAACGCTATAAATTTGAATACACAAGTTCAAAATGCGAAGACTGGAAATGTCAAAAATGACCAGGATGTGAACCAGCCAGTAACCGGCGGTATAACAAATTACAATTTCAATCAGTACAACACATCACCGAAGTCGCTGTCAAGGATTGAGATTTATCGTCAAACAAACAATCAGTTTAGACAATTTAAGGAGGTGACTAATCCAACATGATCAAATCAGTAACTATTACGAACCACCTTGATGAATCGATCAAACTTGATTTATTTAATCCTGAAGAATCTGGATTTATTATAAAAAATATTGAAGGTCTTGGACCCGTTAAAGCAAATATCAACTTTAAAGAGTTGGCTACGAACGACGGGTCCATAGACAATTCGGCCAGGCTCTCTTCACGAAACATCGTAATGAGTTTACAGTTTATGGAGAGTCCGACCATAGAAGAAACAAGATTAAAATCTTACAAATATTTCCCAATTAAGAGAAACATCAAATTCTTGATTGAAACAGATAGTCGTATCTGTGAGACAATTGGGAGAGTAGAAACAAACGTTCCGACAATATTCTCCAATGCCGAAGGATGTCAGATTTCGATTTTATGCTCAAATCCGTACTTCTATTCGGCTGGAGAAAACGGGTCAAATCAAACGGTATTCTACGGAACTGAGCCATTGTTTGAGTTTCCATTCAGCAACGAATCTTTGACGGAAAATTTGATTGAGTTTGGTTCTATTGAGAATCGAACGGAAGGGACAATCTATTACGATGGTGATGCAGAAATAGGAATTACGATTCAAATCCATGCGGTAGGAGAAGCCGAGGGTTTGGTTATCTACAACACGAAGACAAGAGAGATCATGCGAATCAATGATGACAAACTCAAAAGTCTTATAGGTTCCGGAATTCAGGCCGGAGACGAAATCACAATAACCACAAGCAGAGGGGAAAAGGGGATTTATATGTTGCGAAGTGGTGTTACAACAAATATTCTGAACGCTTTGGAAAAACCAATCAAGTGGTTTCAGTTGTCGAAAGGAGATAATACATTTGCTTATACAGCGAGTGCCGGACTGACGAATCTTCAGTTCAGAATTGAGAATAAAGTCATCTACGAGGGGGTGTAAACATGGAGTTTTTGGTTTTGAATAAAAAGTTCGAAGCTGTTGCCATATTAGATGTGTTCGAATCCTTTATTTGGACTGATCGATACTCAAAATGTGGAGACTTCGAGATTTACACCTCTTCTGATCGACAAATCATAGCAACATTAAAAGAAGATTTTTATATTTGGACAGAGGATTCCGAACATGTTATGATTATTGAAAATCGCAAGATTATAACAGACGTGGAAGAAGGAAATAAACTCTTAGTGTCTGGAAGATCTTTGGAAAGTATTCTGGATCGCAGAATTGTTTGGAACCAAATCCTGTTAGATGGAGATTTTCAGATGCAAATAAAGCGTTTGCTTACTGAGAACGTGATTAATCCATCAGATTCAAATCGAAAGATATCGAACTTCATTTATGAAGAAACGGACGATCCATATATATTAAGTTTAAAAGTTCAGGTGCAATATACCGGAGATAATCTTTATGAAGCAGTCTGCAAACTTTGTAAC